>Ga0196976_1000333_pt1 | contig 30932 bp, 23 predicted proteins | sample S3v_513CmetaG_FD_148644 | JGI IMG/M metagenome (GOLD analysis project Ga0196976, IMG submission 148644) | Soil microbial communities from Anza Borrego desert, Southern California, United States - S3+v_5-13C | ecosystem: Environmental > Terrestrial > Soil > Desert | place: USA: California... | reverse complement strand
ACGGAGGCGTAGGAACCATGCGCTCGCCCCGGAGTCTCGAGCGGTTCTACGAGACGACCGAGCAGATCGTCGTCACCGACCGGGACTCGCCCCCGCGCGTCCTCTTCTCCGGCGAGGACCTCGTCGTCGAGGACCTGCCGCTCGGGACCAAGGTCATCTTCCCCAGGGCGCCCGTCCAGGGTCTCCCGAACGTGAAGGCGGCCATCCGCAAGGCCATCAACGCCCCGCACGGCTGCGACCCGCTGCACGCGCTGCTCCGGCCGGGCATGAAGGTCACGGTCGCGCTCGACGACATCTCGCTCCCGCTGCCGCCGATGCGCACTCCGGACGTGCGCCAGCAGGTGCTCGAGGTCATCCTGCCGCTCCTCGCGGACTCCGGCGTGGACGACGTGCACCTCGTCATCGCGGTCGCCCTGCACCGCCACATGACCGAGGCGGAGATGAAGCGGATGGTAGGCTCGGCCATCTTCGAGAGCTTCTACCCGGACCGCTACTACAACCACGACGCCGAGGACCCCGACGGCCTGGTCGTGCTCGGCACCACGCCGCACGGCGAGAAGGTGATCATCAACCGGCGCGCGGCGGAGTCCGACCTCCTCATCTACGTCAACCTGAACCTCGTCCCGATGGACGGCGGTCACAAGTCGGTCGGCACCGGGCTCACCAACTACGAGGGCGTGAAGGCGCACCACACGCCGCACCACATCGCCCACAGCCACTCGTACATGGATCCGGAGCGGTCGGAGATGCACCGGTCGGTGGACCGGATCGGCCGGATCATCGATCGCGAGCTGAACGTCTTCCACATCGAGACCACCATCAACAACCGGATGTTCGACGGCCCGCTCGACTTCCTCATGAAGCGCGAGGAGGCCTACGGCGATCTCGACCGGCTGAAGCTCGCGGGCATGCGCGCGGCGCTCAAGGGCCTGCCGGCGGCGGCGAAGCGGAAGATGTTCCACTCCGTCCCCGCCGCGTACGAGGTGATCGCCGTCCACGCCGGCAAGACGGAGCCGACGCACGCGGAGATCCTGAAGGCGAGCTGGGCCCAGTACCTCGTCGACGTCGACTTCCAGGCCGACGTCGCGATCATGGGGATCCCGTTCATCTCCCCGTACAACGTCAACTCCATCCTGAACCCGCTGCTCGTCCAGGTGATGGCGTGCGGGTACTTCTTCAACTTCTACCGGGGGAAGCCGCTCCTCAAGAAGGGCGGGACGCTCATCGTCACGCACCCCTGCTCCGACGCGTTCGACCCCGTACACCACCCGTCGTACATCGAGTTCTTCCACCGGCTCCTGCCCGAGACGCGCGACTCGAAGGTCCTCGAGGCGAAGTACGAGCGCGAGTTCGCCGAGAACCCGACCTACGTCCACCTCTACCGGACGGGCAACGCGTACCACGGCGCGCACCCGTTCTTCATGTGGTACTGGGGCGAGAACGGCCGCCAGCACATGGGCAAGATCATCGCCGTGGGCGCCGACAACGCGCACGTGCCGAAGCTGCTCGGCTGGGACACCGCCGAGACGCTCTCGGAGGCCGTCGACATGGCCCGCTCGCTCCACGGCCGCGGCGCCGAGATCGCCATGCTCCACCATCCCCCCATCGTGATGACCCAGAACGTCGGATGAGCACGGGCAAGAAGAACGGGGCGTCGGGCCCCCACCACCGGGCGAAGGGCGCCGGAGAGCCGCGGCCGCCGGCGCTGGACGTGGCGAAGCTGCTCCAGGGGCGGACCCTCCTCGTCACCGGCGCGACCGGCTTCGTGGGGAAGGTCGCGCTCTCGATGCTGCTGCACCGCTACCCGGGCCTGGGGCGCGTCTACGTGCTCGTCCGGCCCGGGACCGGCGGCACCGCCGAGGCGCGCTTCTTCGGCAAGGTCGCCCACCACCGCCCGTTCGATCCGCTCCGCGCGCAGCACGGCGACCGCTACGAGGCGTTCCTGCGCGAGAAGGTGGTCCCGGTCGCCGGCGACGTGTCGAGCCCGCTGTTCGGGCTCGCGCCGGAGGACCTCGAGAAGCTCGCGGGGCTCGACCTCGTCGTCAACTCCGCCGGGCTCGTGGACTTCGACCCGTCGATCGAGCTCGCCTTCGGCGTCAACGTGCACGGCGCGCGGAACGCGGTCGAGCTCTGCCTCCGGCTCGGGGCGGGGCTCGTCCACGTCTCCACCTGCTTCGTCGCCGGGAACCGCGACGGCGTCGTGTTCGAGGACGAGCCCGTCGTCGGCTACTTCCCCCGGCGCGCCGGGGCGGTGGAGCGGACCAAGGGGGCGGAGCTCGAGCCGGTCGACTTCGGGGTCGAGTCCGAGCTCGCCGACGCCGAGCGGCGGATCGCCGAGGCCCGCGCCCAGGCCGAGGACCGCGTGCTCCAGTCGCGGTTCCGCGAGCGGGCCCGCGAGCGGCTCCGCGAGGCCGGGCGGCCGCCCGACGACGAGAAGGCGCTGCGGCTCGCCATCGGCCGCGAGAAGCGGCTGTGGCTCTCCGAGCGGCTCGTCGAGCTCGGAATGGAGCGCGCCCGGCACTGGGGCTGGCCCAACACGTACACGTACACGAAGTCGCTCGGCGAGCAGGCGATCGCCGCGAGCGGGGTCCCGCACGCGATCGTCCGGCCGTCCATCGTGGAGAGCGCGCTCCGCTACCCGTTCGCGGGCTGGAACGAGGGGTTCACCACGAGCGCACCCCTCGCCTTCATGGGGCTCCGCGGGCACCGCACCTTCCCGATGGGCGAGAAGGCCATCCTCGACGTCGTCCCGGTGGACCTCGTCGCGGCCGGCATCATCCTCGCCGGCGCCGAGCTGCTCCACGCGGTGGGCGCCGGGAAGGGCGCCGCGGCGAAGCCCGACGCGCCGTCCGCCCCGATCTCGCGCGTCTACCACCTCGCCTCGAGCGACGTGAACCCGCTCTGGGCGACGCGCGCGGTCGAGCTCACCGCGCTCTACCGCCGGCGGTTCTTCAAGAACCGCGAGGAGGGGAACGCCACCTGGAACAAGGTGCTCGCCCGCATCGAGCCGCTCTCCACGTCCAAGAAGCACTGGGAGACGTTCTCGACGCCGGCGCTCCTCTCGCTCGCGCAGCGCGCGCGCCGGTTCATCGACGAGCAGGCGCCGCGGTGGGGCACGCCGCGGCTCTCCGCGCTCCTGCACGGCGTCGGCAACGAGATCGACGAGTGGACCCGGAAGCTCGAGCAGACCCAGGCGATGTGGGAGCTGTACCTGCCCTTCGTCTGGGACAACCGGTACGTGTTCCGCTGCGCCCACGTGCGGGCGCTGCGGGACCGGCTCGCGCCCGAGGACCGCGCCCGCCTGCCCTGGGATCCGGAGGCGCTCGACTGGCGCCGCTACTGGATGGAAGTCCACATGAAGGGCATGGAGGAGTGGGTCTTCCGGTCCTTCGACGAGGAGCGCGAGAAGAAGGTCCACGGGGTCAAGGCCCACCACGACCTCCTCGAGCTCCTCGACGCCTCGGCCGAGCAGCACAAGCACCGGGTCGCCTTCCGCATGGGCGGCGCGGTGAAGGAGCGGATGACGTACGGCGAGCTCCGGCGCCTCTCCGATCGCGTCGCGGCCTTCCTCGCCGCGGCGGGCGTGAAGCGCGGCGATCGCGTGCTGCTCGCCTCGGAGAACCGGCCGGAGTGGGCGGTGGCCTACTTCGGCATCCTCCGCGCCGGCGCCGCCGCCGTCCCGGTGGACGCGCAGCTCACCGAGGCGGAGCTCGTGAACCTGTGGCGCTCGGCCGGTGCGCGGATCGCGATCGTCTCGGACGAGGTCGCCGAGCGCGTGACCGGCCTCCGCGAGAAGGCGGCGGGCGCGGTCCCGGGCGCGAGCCTCGTCCTCCTCGGCGAGGCGCTGCAGGGCGGGCCCTCCGTCCCGTCGGCGCGCCCGTCCCCCGAGGATCTCGCGTCGCTCATCTTCACGAGCGGTACGACCGGCACACCCAAGGGCGTCATGCTCTCGCACCGGAACTTCGCGAGCCTCGTCGCGAAGCTCGAGGGCATCTTCGACCTCGGCCCGGGCGACGGGCTCCTCTCGGTGCTCCCGCTCCACCACACGTTCGAGTTCGCCTGCGGCCTGCTCGTGCCGCTCGCGCGCGGCGCCGAGATCGAGTACCTCGACGAGCTCACCTCGGATCGCATCGGCGAGGCGCTCGGCTCGGGGCGCGTCACCGCGATGATCGGCGTGCCCGCGCTCTGGTCGCTCCTCCACCGGCGGATCACGCAGGAGCTGGCGGCGCAGCCCGGGCTCATCGAGCAGGCGTTCGAGCTCCTCCGGAAGGGCAACGGCGCGCTGCGCGACTCGAAGCTCGGCTGGAACCTCGGCAAGCTCCTGTTCTGGCCAGTGCACCGGAAGTTGGGCGGGCGGCTGCGGTTCCTCGTCTCGGGCGGCTCGGCGCTCGATCCGGAGATCCAGGACGCCTTCCGCGAACTCGGGCTCGACCTGTACCAGGGGTACGGCCTCACCGAGGCCGCGCCGGTGCTCGCCGTGGGCAAGCCCGGGGAGGCGCCCCTCGGCAGCGTGGGCGCGGCGCTCCCCGGCGTCGAGCTCCGAATCGAGGACCCGGACGCGCACGGGGTCGGCGAGGTGCTCGCCAAGGGGCCCAACGTGATGATGGGCTACTGGCGTGGCGGCGAGCAGCCGGGCGTGGACATGGAGCTCACCGGCGAGGTGCTCGCCGGCGGGTGGCTCCGCACCGGCGACCTCGGCCGGCTCGACGAGGAGGGCAACCTCGTCCTCGTCGGCCGGAAGAAGGACGTCATCATCGAGGCGACCGGCAAGAACGTCTACCCCGACGAGGTCGAGGAGCGGTACCGCAAGCCCGGGCTCATCAAGGAGCTGTGCGCGGTCGGGTTGCCCGACGGCACCGCCGAGAAGGTGGCGCTCCTCGTCGTGCCGGAGTACGGCGACCGGGCGCGCGCGGAGGTGCGGGCCGAGATCGAGGCGCACCTGCGCGCGGTCTCGACCGAGCTGCCCTTCCACGCGCGGGCGCGGGTCTGGCACCTCGTGGACTTCGACTTGCCCAAGACGGCGACCCGCAAGGTGAAGCGGCCGCTCGTGCGCGAGGAGCTCGTGAAGCTCGAGGCGGCGGCGGCCAAGGGCGCCGGCGCGCGCCGCGCGCGGGAGGAGCGCGGCGGCGAGGCCTGGCTCCTCGACCTCCTCGCCGAGGTCTCGCGCCGGCCACGCTCCGCCGTGACCGGCAGCGCCCGCCTCCAGGCCGACCTCGGGTTCGACTCGCTCATGCTGACCGAGCTCACCGCGGCGCTCGAGGAGGCGGGGGTCCCGGACCACGCCGCCGACCAGCTCCACGCCGTCCAGACCGTGGACGAGCTCGTCCGGCTCGTCTCGGGCGCCGTCCGGCGGGGCGAGGTGCGCGCCGCCGCGCCGTCCCGGAAGGAAGGCGCGGCCGAGAAGGAGCTGCAGGTGCCGGCGACGGTCGCGCGCCTCGGGCGGAAGCTCCTCTCGGCGGGGCAACGGTTCCTGTACGAGGAGTTCTACGAGACCACCGTCCACGGCGCCGGCCACGTGCCCCACGACCGGAACGTGCTCGTGGTCTCGAACCACGCGAGCCACCTCGACATGGGGCTCGTGAAGGTCGCCCTCGGCGACGAGGGCGAGCGCCTCGCGGCGCTGGCGGCGCGCGACTACTTCTTCGACACGCCAGTGAAGCGCGCCTACTTCGAGAACTTCACCAACCTCATCCCGATGGAGCGCGAGGGCTCGCTCAAGACCAGCCTCCGCACCGCCATCGAGACGCTGCGGCGCGGCTACCACCTGCTCATCTTCCCCGAGGGCACGCGGAGCCGCGACGGCGCGCTCAAGCCGTTCTTCCCCACGGCGGGCTACCTCGCGCTGACCGCCGGCGTCGACGTGCTGCCCGTGTTCCTCTCCGGCACGCACGACGCGCTGCCGCCCGGCGGCGGGCTGCCGAAGCGCGGCGCGCTCGAGGTGCGGATCGGGCTGCCCATCCCGGTCGCCGCGCTGCGCAAGGCCGGGGAGAAGGGGACGACGCGCGGCGAGTCGTACCGGCTCGCGACCGCGCTCATGGAGGACGCGGTGAAGCGGCTGCGGGACGAGGCGATGGGGGTGGAGGAGCCCGCGGCCTCGAGGTCCGCTCACCCTGAGCGTAGCGGCGAAGCTGCGGAGTCGAAGGGTGAGCGACAGGCCGACGAGGAACCCCCGCGTCCCGCGCCCGCCCACGAGCAAGCGCCGCACGAGCGCGCCCTCCTCGGCGCCCCCCGGGAGGAGCCGTGAAGCTGCTCGTCACCGGCGGCACCGGCTTCCTCGGCACCGCGCTCGTCCCTCTCCTCGTCGAGGCGGGCCACGAGGTCCGGTTGCTCCAGCGCTCCGACGCGCCCGACGCGGAGCGGCTCGGCGCGCGCGTGCACCGCGGCTCGGTCGGCGACGCCGAGGCGGTCCGCCGCGCGCTCGAGGGCGTCGAGGCCGTGTACCACCTCGCCGGCCGCGTCGACTTCGATCCCGGCGCGCCGCACGCGCTCTACGATCTCCACGTCCAGGGCACGCGCGTCCTCCTCGAGGCCGCCGCGGCGGCGAAGGTGCGGAGGGTGGTGCTCGCGTCCACGTCGGGGACGATCGCCGTCTCGCGCGAGGAGCGCATCTTCACGGAGGCCGAGCCCTATCCGCTCCGCGAGGTGGCCGCCTGGCCGTACTACCTCTCCAAGATCTACCAGGAGAAGACGGCCCTCCGGATCGCGCGCGACGCCGGCCTGGAGCTCGTCGTGCTCAACCCCTCGCTCCTCCTCGGGCCCGGCGACACGCGGCTCTCCTCGACGGACGTCGTCTGGAAGTTCCTGAAGCGCCGCGTGCCGGCGATGCCCGGCGGCGGACTCTCGTTCGTGGACGTCCGCGACGCGGCCCAGGCGTTCGCCGCCGCGCTCGCCCGCGGCCGCCCCGGCGAGCGCTACCTGCTCGGCGGCGCCAACATGAGCTTCCGGGAGTTCTTCGGGCGGCTCGAGCGCCTCTCCGGCGTCGCCGCCCCGCGCGTCGCGTTGCCCTCGAAGGTGAACGTCGCGGGCGTGAAGCTCCTCGAGAAGCTCTCGTCCTGGCGCGGGACCGAGCCCGCCATCGACGCCGCGTCGGTCGAGATGGGCGAGCGCTTCTGGTACTTCGACTCGCGCAAGGCCGAGGAGGAGCTCGGGTTCACGGCGCGCGATCCGCAGGAGACGCTCGCGGAGACGGTGCGCTGGCTGCGCGCGCACGTCGAGCGCGAGCGGCCGCGGACGGTGGCGGAGCTGGGGTAGCCGGGGCGGACCACAGGGCCCGTGATCTCGCCCGCCCTTCGACAGGCTCAGGACGAGCGGGGGCTCTTGTCCGCTCGTGCTGAGCTTGTCGAAGCACGAGCGGTGCCGGGCTCGGGCTCGGGCTCGGGAAGCTAATGCCGGGCGCGCGCCAGTGGGATCCGGAACAGCGGCACCGGCGTCGTGCGGGGTGCCGCCTCGGCGACGCTCTGCAGCGCCGCCTCCAGCTCCCCCGGCGCGGAGTCGAGCTGTCCGCGCGCCGCGAGCAGCGAGCGGGCCGCGGCCGCGACGGGCCCGAGCCCGCGCGACTTGTCCACGACCGCGTTCGCGCCTGCCACCCGGAGCGCCTCGGCGCGCCCCGCGTCGAGGAACGAGCTCGCCACCACGATCGGCAGGTCGTGCTCTCCCCCCAGCTCGCGCACCGCCAGCACCAGCGCGTCGCCGGTGAGGTCCGGCATGTTGAGGTCCGTGACGAGGAGGTCGAGCGAGAGGAGGTCCTCGGTGAGCTGCCGCAGCCCGGACCGGCCGTCCCGCGCCTGGACGCACTCGATCCCGAGCTCGCCGAGGAGCGACGAGAGGATCGCGAGGACGATCGGGTCGTCGTCCACCAGCAGTGCGCGCGGTCGCCTGTGATCGTGAGCGGTCTGCACGGCGCTCCCTCCGGAGAAGGTACCCCCCGGCGGATCTCCGCGGCAACGCGGCGCCTGTCCCGAGACCCGGCGACGCTCGAACGAGCGAGGGGGGCCGTGTGCGCTTCGTCACTGACGGTGCGAGTGCGCCTTGCGCGTGGTTTCGAGCGCCGTTGCGGGCCCCATCGAATGCGCGCGGACGGGTTCGGGGGGACGGAGCGACGAGACTCGAACCGGCGCTCGTGACGGCACCGCCGTCGTCAGTCGTTCACCGTCCGCGCCCGCCGTCCCGCGAGCCCGCGCGCCGCCTCGTCCCGCACCGACGTGAGCCGCTTCCTCGCGGCGGTCGGCGCAGGCGGACGGATCGGACTGCACGAGGAGGTAGGAGTCGCCCGCACTCGCCGGAACCGCGAGCGCTGCGACGAGGGCGGCGCGCATGGCGCGGATCCTAGACGGACCACGGCGTGTCGACACCCGTGGCGTGCAGCGCGCTCGGCCGTTACGACTGGCTCGGAGCCGAGCGCCATGACCTTCCCGCACCCAGAGCGAGACGCCGACCCCGAGCGCGACATCGTCAGCGCGCGCTTCCTCGACGCTCCCCGCGAGCGCGTGTTCGAGGCGTTCTGCGACCCGGCCGTCCTGGCACGCTGGTGGGGGCCGAAGGGGTTCGCGAACACGATCCACGAGCTCGACGTCCGCGCGGGCGGCCACTGGCGCTCGATCCTGCATGCGCCGGACGGGCGCGACTTCGCGAACCACAGCGTCTTCGTCGAGGTCGTGCGGCCGGAGCGGCTCGTGTTCCGGCACGTCTCCGTCGAGCATCCGTACGAGCTGACGATCACGCTCGACGAGCGGGACGGCGGATCCCTCATGACGTGGCGGATGCGGCACGAGATCGCCGAGGCCTGCGCGCGCGTGAGGCGGTTCGTGGTCCCCGCGAACGAGGAGAACTTCGACCGGCTCGCGGCGGTGCTGGCCGGGACGCGGTAGCCGACCGGGGACGCGCGGGAGGGTGAGCTGCGCTGGTACGCCGCGCGTTGCGCGCGGACCCGCGCTCCCGTATCGTGTCCCGCGTGTCTGTCTGCTGCGTGAGCGCGCGTCGATATCTCGGCCCCCCGCCCCGGCCTGGGCGCTGGGTGGGCTTCCGCGCGTAGCGAGAGACCACCGCGCACATTCGAGCTCGCTCGGGCCTGGACGGGGGGAACGCCTCGTCGCCGCACCGATCCGCCCACCCAGCGAGGAACCCATCCGATGGACACCAAGACGAAGCTCCGGCGCGCAACCCCCGACGAGCAGCTCCGCGAGGTCACCCGCGGCGCCGTGGACCTCCACCTCGAGCAGGACCTCCGCGACCGCCTCCAGCGGTCCTACGACACCGCGACCCCGCTCCGCGTGAAGGCCGGGTTCGACCCGACCGCGCCCGACCTCCACCTCGGCCACACCGTCCTCCTGACGCGGATGCGCCGCTTCCAGGAGTTCGGGCACACCGTCGTCTTCCTCATCGGCGACTTCACGGGGCGCATCGGCGACCCCAGCGGACGCAACGTCACGCGCCCCGCGCTCTCGGCCGAGCAGGTGGCGGCGAACGCCGACACGTACAGGAAGCAGGTCTTCAAGATCCTAGACCCGGAGGCGACCGAGGTCCGCTTCAACTCGGAGTGGCTCGGGCCCCTTCCTTCCTCCGACCTCATCCGGCTCGCGTCGCGCTCGACGCTCGCGCGCATGCTCGAGCGCGACGACTTCCGGCGGCGGTACGCGGAGCAGCGGCCGATCTCGCTGCACGAGCTCCTCTACCCGCTCGTGCAGGCGTACGACTCCGTCGCCCTGCGCGCAGACGTCGAGCTGGGCTCCACGGACCAGCTCTTCAACCTGCTCGTCGGGCGCGCGGTGATGCCGGAGTACGGGCTCCCGCCGCAGGTCGTCCTCACCGGCCCCATCCTCGAGGGGCTGGACGCGAAGCTCGATCCCGCGACCGGCGTCATCGTCGGCGACAAGATGTCCAAGTCGCTGGGCAACTACGTCGGGATCGCCGAGCCGCCCGAGGAGCAGCTCGGGAAGCTGATGAGCATCACCGACGAGCTGATGTGGCACTACTACGAGCTCCTCTCGGCGCGGACCTCCTCCGAGGTCGCGGAGCTCCGGGCCGGCCACCCGAAGCAGGCGAAGGTCGCGCTCGCGAAGGAGCTCGTGACGCGGTTCCACGGCCCGGAGGCTGCGACGCGAGCGGAGGCGCACTTCGCGCAGGTGCACGCCCGGCGCGAGGTGCCGGAGGAGCTCGAGGAGCGCGCCGTCGCGCTCGACGGTGCGCCGTCAGTCCCCCTCGCGCGGCTCCTCGTCCAGGCAGGGCTCGCGGCGTCGAACGGGAAGGCGCGCCGGCTCGTCGCGCAGGGCGGCGTGTCGATCGACGGGGTGCGCTGCTCGGAGGCGCACGCCGCGCTCCCCGCCGGCACGTTCGTCGTGAAGGTCGGGAAGCGCAGGTTCCTGCGGGTGCGGATCGGGTGAGGAGGAGCGTCCTTGCATCGCGCCGGCGCGCCCGCGTCGGCCAGAACCTCGCGGTGATCCGCTCGCCACATGCGCCGATTCAAGGCGCGACCTGCGCCGAGGGGCCCGCGACCCCCTCGTGCCGGTACACCTCGCGGCGTCGGCACCCGCTCGACGCGGAACCCGCGCTCGAGCACGCGCCGGACCTTCCCGAGGTGCACGTCGCCCCTGTGCGGGGCGGACGCTTCACGCTTCGTCGGAGGGGAGAAGCGAGAGGCACCGTCCGGATTCGAACCGGAGATGAGGGTTTTGCAGACCCTAGCCTTACCACTTGGCGACGGTGCCGTACTGCAGGCCAAGCGTTCTAGCGGACGCGGCGGGAACCGTCAACGCGCTCGCGAGGTCCTTGCTTGCCCGGACCGGGCCGCACCTCGGCACGGGTCACGCGCAGACCGTGCGCGCGGAGCGCCTCCACGAGGCCGGGGAGCTCTGCCCGGGCGGCGCGCTCGAGCGCCACCGAGGGGTGGAGCGAAAGCTCCAGCCCCTGGGCGCCTGCCCGGAGGTCGATCGAGAGGGCGCTCCCGAAGTGAAGGGCGAGCTGGGGTTGGGCCTCGCGGAGCGCGGCCGTGATCGCAGGCGGTGCGGCGCGGATCGCGGCCTGGAGCTCGAGGATCCCGGGCGGGGGAGCGAGCTTCTGGGCGGGTGCAGGGGCCGGGCCGGCCACGGTGGGCTCCGCGTCGCGGCTGCGCTCCTCGGGTGCTGCGCGCGAGGACGCCCTCACCGTGGGTCGCTGCGGGGAGTGCGGTCCCGCGACGGGCTCGCCGCGCGGGTCGGTGACGCGGCGGGCCCGGGCGAGCACCTCCTCGAACCGGTCGCGAACATCGGAGCGGCGGGCGCTCGCGGCGGGAGCGTCGGCGCGGGAGGCCGAGGTGGTGGCGGTGGACATGCGGCCCCCTCTTGCACGCCGGGTGCCGCGGGCGGAACCGCGCGGAACCTCTAGCTCCGGTAGTCCGCGTTCTCCGTCACGTACTCGTGCGTGAGGTCCGCGCCGAGGACCGTGGTCGCGGCGCGACCCATCCCGAGGTCGATCGCGATCTCCACGCACCGCTCGTGGGGCGGGTAATCCACCTGCGGCTTGAAGAGCCCCTCCGGCGTCGGGACGCTGGCGTAGAGCTCGGCGCCCTTCATGTGGGCGACGAGCCGCTGCTCCTTCTCGGGGTCGAGCCGCATGGCGCCGCCCTCGAGCACCACCTCGCCGCCGACGCGGATCACCGCGCGCGCGGGATCGACGGCGAGCCCCTCGGCGCCGGCCACCTTGCCGACGGCGCAGAGCAGCCGGCCGACGTTCGGATCGTTCCCGTTCACCGCTGCCTTGAGGAGCGGCGAGTTCACGACCGACTTCCCGACGAGCCGCGCCGTGCGGTCGTCGGCGGCGCCGCTCACGGCCACGCGCAGCACGTGCCGGACGCCCTCGCCGTTCCGCACCACGTCCTCGGCGAGGTCGGCGCAGACCGACGCGAGCGCGGCCTCGAAGGCGCCGCCGGGCGGCGCGGGCTTCCTCCGCGACGAGAGGAGGAAGACGCTGTCGGAGGTGCTCGTGTCCGAGTCCACCGAGATCCGGTTGAAGCTCGGCTCGACCGCCGCCGCGAGCGCCGCCCGGAGCCGGTCGCGCGGGACGTCGAGGTCGGTGAGCAGGAAGACGAGCATGGTGGCGAGGTTGGGCTCGATCATACCCGCCCCCTTCGCGAACCCGACGATGCTCCCCTGCCCCACCGCCGCGCGGCGGACCTTGGCGTAGAGATCGGTCGTGAGGATCCCGTCCGCGGCCGGGAGCGCGCTCCCGCCGCGGAGCGCGGCGACGGCGGCCGGGAGCGCGGCCGTGACGTCGGCCTCGGGAAGCCGCCAGCCGATGACGCCGGTCGACGCGGGAAGCACCTCCTCCGGCCCGAACCCGAGGAGCCGGGCGGCCTCGGCGCAGATCCGCTCGGCGGTCTCGACGCCGCCGGGCGCACAGACGTTCGACACCTTGTTGTTCACGACGATGCCGCCGAGCGCGGGCGCGTCGAGGCGGCGGCGGCCCAGCACCACCGGCGCGCCGGGGAACGCGTTCTTCGTGTACCGCGCCGCGAAGGCGGGCGTCGGCCGGTCGAGCGCGATCAGCACGAGGTTCATGTAGGCCGTCCGCGGCAGCTCGGCGGGCGTGAAGGCGAACCGCGCGGTCCCCACGCGGAACCCCTCCGGGAGGGGGGCCTGCGTCTCCAGCCACGCGCGGTGCTCGGCGCGGCTCGCGAAGCGGAGGTCGGTGCTGGGCATGCGGGGGCGTGTACCCCGCGCCCGTTCGCGCGTCAACGCGCCGGAACTGTCCGCCCACGGGGCCCGCGCTACAATGCCCCCGTGTCGATCGTGAACGCCCTCGCCCGGGAGATCGCGGCCAAGGTGGTCTATTACGGCCCCGGCCTCTCCGGGAAGACGACCAGCCTGAAGCAGGTCTACGCCGGAATCCGCCCGGAGACGCGGGGGCAGCTCATCAGCCTCTCGACCGAGGGCGATCGGACGCTGTTCTTCGACTTCCTGCCGGTGAAGATCGAGCCGATCGGCGGCCTCGGGCTGCGGCTCCAGCTCTACACCGTGCCCGGCCAGGTGTTCTACGACGCGACCCGCAAGCTCGTCCTGAACGGCGCCGACGGCGTCGTGTTCGTCGCCGACTCCCAGCCCTCCGCCGCCGACTCGAACATCGAGTCGATGGGGAACCTGGAGACCAACCTCGCGGAGATGGGGATCGAGCTCGCCTCGTTCCCGCTCGTCCTCCAGTACAACAAGCGCGACCTGCCCGGCGCCGTGCCGGTCGAGGAGCTCCGCACCCAGCTCAACCGCTGGGCCGCCCCCGAGTTCGAGACCGTCGCGAGCCGCGGCGAGGGCATCCTGCCGGCGCTGCGCGAGATCACGCGCCTGGTCGTGAAGGATCTCAAAGGGCGCCAGCCGCAGCGCGCGCCGGGGCGGCCCGCGGCGCCGCGGCCCGGCGATCCGCCGTCCCGCACGCCCGCGCCCGTCGCGGTCCCGCCGACCCCGCTCGCCGCCGCCGCCGCGGCCGCGGCGGCGAGCAGCCCGCCCTCGCCGGTCCGCCCGATCCCCGGCGGCCTCTCGCTGGCGCGCCTGTTCGGCGAGAACGGCGGCAAGGTCGCCGAGGTCGAGCTCCTCATCCGCGAGCGGTCGTTCGGGAGGGCCGCGCGCCGCGCCTCCGACGGCCTCGCCGAGCTGCTCGCCGGCCTCACCTTCGCCGACCCCGCGCCCGGCGCGCGCGCCCTGCTCCTCGGCCTGGACGGCCGCGACGTGCTCCGGCTCGCGAAGCTCGCGGCGCTGCCCGAGGGGCAGGTCACGGAGCGCGAGGCGCTGTTCGCGCTGCACGTGCTCGTGGCCGCCATGCTGAAGGCCGAGGACGTGTGAGCGAGAGACCGGGCTCGGGCGGAGCGGCTGGCGCCGCTCCCGTCACCGCCGGTCGAGCAGATCGACGAGCCCCAGCCGCACCAGCTTCCGGATGGACTTGAGCGTCTCCACCTCGCGGAGCGGCGACGAGAGGGTGATGCTCGCGACGTCCCAGGTCCCGTTCACGCGGGCGGCGACCTCACGGTCGGCGAACGTGAGCCGCCGGCCGGCGGGCGTCTCCAGCGAGCGCGGCCCGGCGAGGAGGACCGGCACGGCCACGGGCGACAGCTCCTCGTAGAGCGTCGCCACCTGCTCCCGCTCCGCCTCGCGGAGCAGGTTCCGCACGCGGCGGTCCGACGGATCGGCGGCGAGCAGGCTCTTGAACACGATGGCCGCCTCGTCGAACTGCCGCTCGGCGACGAGCAGCTGCGCCTGGTCGACGAGCGCCGACACCGGATCGGTCCGCGCCGCGACGCCCTCGACGTGCACGACGCCGAGCTCGCGAAGCACCTCGATCCGCCGCAGCGCCGCCGGCCGCGAGAGGTGGAGCGCGAGCCGCGCCTCGGCGATGGAGAGCCGGCGCCGCGCCGCCTCGAGCAGCGCCCGCTGCGCCGGCGTGCGCGCCCGGCCCGCGGCGTCGGCGACGAGGAGCGCCGACTCGGACGGATAGCGGACGTCGAGCTCGGGCCACTCGTCGAGCCGGCGCAGCCCCTCGAGCGTCATCTGCCCGACGCCGAGGTCGAGCGGGATGCCGTCCTCGAACCCGGCCGCGTCGTCCACCAGCGTGAACCGGCCGCTCGGCGGGCCGAGGAAGAGATCGACGATCCGGTCGGCGGCGGACTCCGGCCAGAGCTGCTCCTCCGGCACCTCGGGGACCCAGCCGGCGAGCCGCCCCAGGCTCGCCTGGAAGGCGGTCGGCCGGGAGGCGGCGACGATCCGCCGATCGCGCACCTGCATCCAGAACGGCGCGCCCTCGCCGGTGTCGATCTCCAGGACCCCTGCCCTGCGCCCCTGGTCGATCCACTGCAGGAGGTCCGGGAGGGGAAAGGTGGAGAGGTCGCCCTGGAGCACCTGCGCATTGTACCCGCGAACGAGCCCGCGCCCGAGCCCGCCCCCGAGCGCCACCCGACCGTCCGCTGCTCCCCGCCCCGCCCGGCCCCTTCCGCGCTGGACACCCGCCGGCCCACCTTGTGGCCGGGGGAGCGGACATGCGGACCTTTCTGGGAGTGACGGTGCTGGGGATCGCCCTGGCGGGCGCGAGCGCCTGCGGCGGCGGCGGCGGGGGCTCGCCGGGGACCGGGAACCCTCCGCCTCCGCCGGCGGTCGCTCGCCCGGTGTTCGTCGGCGACTTCGCGTTCTACGGGGTGGACCAGGGGCTCTCGCCCACGGTCCACGACGTCTCCGCCGACGAGGGCGGGAACGCGTACGTCGCCGCGGGGGACGCGGTGTACGTCCGGGCGCGCGGCGACGAGACCTTCCGGCGCTTCTCGCCCGAGAACGCCGGCCTCACCAGGAACTGCCACGACCCCTCGCACATCGCGAACCCGAACCCGCCGGATCCGCCGGCCACCTGCCCCATCATCTCGGTGGCGGGCGGCGCGCCGGGCGTCGCGGTGATCGGGTTCAAGGGCGTGGGCACCGACTACGACTACGACGCGCCGTGGGCGCTCGACTCCGGCGGCGCCGACGTCCTCGCCTTCGACGGCGCGAGCCTCACCCGGACGCGCCACGTGTTCCTCGCCTCGCCGCCCGGCGTCATCTGCGAGAACTGGGTGCCCGGCTCGAACAACACCGTCTGCCGGGAGACCTGGATCGACTCCACCTGGATGAGCGGCCGCAAGAAGATGCGGCAGGTGAAGCGGATCGTCGTGAACCACGACACATCGCGGCCGCGCTCGTACGGCGACGTGTACTTCGGCGCCACGCACGGCTGCCTGGCGATCCTCGCCGCCCACCCCGAGGCGCGGGGCTGGATCGACTACACCAAGGGTGATCCGGCGTGGGCCGACACGAAGGGCGTGTGGGAGCACGAGCACCCGGCCAAGACCTGGACCGACGGCCGCTTCCTGAGCGGCGAGTCCACCGGGCTCGCGCTCGATCCGGTGAGCGGCGTCCCGTGGTTCTCGAACCAGTTCTTCACCACGTCGATGCCGGGGTACGTGGAGTATGCGCACCCGAGCTGGAACGGCTGGTGGGGCCCGATGGCCGAGTTCGTCACCTTCTGGCAGCCGGAGGGGAACCCCGACGACCCGCGCCTGCGCGACAACGTGTCCGGCCTGTCGTTCTGCGACGACGGGACGCTGTGGGTGGCGTCCGGGAACCACGGGATCGGCCGGTACGACCCGCGGACCGGGGCGTGGAGGGCCATCCCGCTCCCGGACAACGCCGGGAACGCCGCCAGCGCCATCGCCTGCGACCCGACCGACGGGTCCGCCTGGGTGGGGTTTACCTACGGTGGCTTCGGCCGGGTGCGCGGGGACGAGTGGGATCCCCGGTACTTCGTCCCCGCAAACGCGCCTGGCTTCACGTGGAATCCGGTGCGATCGATCCAGATCGACCGCTGGTCCACTCCGCGGATCGTCTACCTGGCGCATGAGCGTTCGGCCAGGTACGGCGCCGGCGGCGTCACGGTGTATGGCGGACCGTGAAGCGACCAGCGGCCCACCCGGCGCCCTGCGTCACTGGTCGTCAACTCTCCGCGGAATCGTTTGCGCCCGGTGTCACTGACGGTCTAGGTTCACGGAGCGCAGGACCCGAAAAGGATGCTGCCGCGGGTACCCCCCTTTGCTAATGGTCGCGACATGGATCTCCTGACGCGCTTCGCGGGCAACGTCCGTCGCCTCCGCTCGAAGAAGAAGCTCTCGCAGAAGGCGCTCGCCGACAAGGTCGGGATCTCCGTCTCCTACGTCTCGATGCTCGAGCGCGGGCAGCGGTCCCCGCCGCTCGAGACCATCGAGAAGATGGCGAAGGCCCTCGGCGTCCCGCCGGCGGCGCTGCTCGGCGGGCGGTAGTCGTCCTCCCGGCGCTCGAACGCAGACCGACGGTGAATGCTCCGAGGCTGGCGACCCGGTCCTGCGGTCGCGCCTCGCGGTGAACCCCGGGAGCAGCGGAGCCGCGCGGCTCCCGCGCCGCCGGGAACGCGGCGTCACCCCGCACCTCGCCGGCGTGCCGGCGCCCGGTGGGCCGCCGGGCGCTCCGCGTGACCGCACGGGGAATCCACGGCTCCCCTGAGCCGTTCTCCCGCTCTTGGGAGGACTGCGGACATGGCGGCGCGGCTCGGCAGGCGGCGGCTTCTGGCTGGAGGGATCGCGCTCGGCGTCGGGCTCGCGCTCCCCGCGCGCTCCCGCGCGGGCGCCGCGCGGCCGCGGGTCGAGGAGGTCGAGCTGCGGGTGCCCGGCCTCGACCCCGCCCACGACGGCGTGCGCGTCGCGCACCTCACCGACCTGCACGCCGGCGAGCGGACCGATCCCGCGCTCATCCGCGCGGCGATCGCCGGCGCCAACGCCCTCGCGCCCGACCTGGTCGTCCTCACCGGCGACTACGTGTGCAACGACCGGCGCGAGGTGGGGCTCATGCGCGAGCTCCTGGCCGGCCTCTCCGCGCCGGCGTTCGCGGTCCTCGGCAACCACGACGTCTGGACCGATCGCAGCGGGTGCAGGGCTGCGCTGCGCGGGCTCGGGTACGATGTGCTCGAGAACGCCTGGACGGCGCCCACGGTCCGCGGCGCACCGCTCCCGATCGTGGGCGTCGGCGACGCCTGGACCGGCGAGGAGGACGTCGCCCGCGCCACCGCGGGCCTCCCGGACGGCCCCGCGCCCCTCGTGCTGGCGCACGGCCCGCGCACCGCGGAGCGCCTCCGCCGCCTCGGGCGCCCACTCGTCTGCCTGTCCGGTCATACGCACGGTGGACAGATCAGCGTGCCGATCCTGACGCGCGTGGTGTTCCGGCGCGTGGCCAAGGAGCCGTACGTCCGCGGTCGCTACACGCTCGGCGACGTCCAGCTCTACGTGAGCCGCGGGATCGGGAATTCCGGCGTGCGGGTGCGGATCAACGCGCCACCCGAGCTCGCGATCCTCACGCTGCGCGCGGCGTAGGCCCCGGCTGTGACGCCGGCGCGAGGCCGGCCGTGGCTACGCTAGCCTCATGCCCGCCGCCGCCCCCGCCCCGACCGACCCGCGCCACATCGACGAGGCGCTCGCGCGACTGCGCGAGCACGCGCCCCGCTGGGCGCGCGCGACGCTGCCCGAGCGGATCACCCTCGCCCGCTCGATGCTGCACGGAATCCACCGCACCGCGGCCCGCCACGTCGCGGCCGCCTGCGAGGTGAAGGGGATCGCGCGCGGCACCTCGATCGAGGGCGAGCAGTGGCTGAGCGGCCCGTACGTCGCGGTCCGGTTCCTGCGGCAGCTCGAGCGCTCGATGCGGCTCCTCCACCGGAACGGCAACACGCCGGTGGGCCCGCTCTCCGAGACGATCGACGGGCGGATCGCGGTCCGCGTCTTCCCGGCCGGCCCGAAGGATCGGCTCCTCTTCATGGGCGTCACGGGCGAGGTCCACCTCGAGGCGGGCGTGGACGAGGCCGAGCTGCACCGGAGCCGGGCGCGCTTCCACAAGCAGCCCGATCACGCCGGGAAGGTCTGCCTCGTGCTCGGCGCCGGGAACCTCGACGCCATCCCGCCCACCGACGTCGCGTACAAGCTCTTCAACGAGGGCAAGGTCTGCGTCCTCAAGGTGAACCCGGTCAACGCGTACCTCGGGCCCGTGCTCGAGGAGGCCTTCGCCGACGCGATCGCGCAGGGCGTGCTCGCGATCGTCCAGGGCGGCGCCGCCGAGGGCGCCTACCTCGCCCAGCACCCCGCGGTGGACGAGATCCACATCACCGGCTCGATCGCGACGCACGACGCCATCGTGTGGGGGCCGCCCGGCCCCGAGCGCGCCGCGCGGATGGCCCGCAACCAGCCGGTCCTCGCCAAGCCGATCACGAGCGAGCTGGGCGGGGTCACGCCGGTGCTGGTCGTCCCCGGCCCGTGGGACGATGGCCGGATGCGGTTCCAGGCCGAGAGCGTCGCGGGCGGCGTCACGCACAACGCCTCGTTCAACTGCGTCGCCGCGAAGCTGCTCGTGACGCCGCGCGGCTGGGCACAGCGCGACGCGTTCCTCGCCGCGGTGGAGCACTACCTCGCGCTCGCGCCCACGAGGCGCGCCTGGTATCCGGGCGCGCACGACCGGTACCGCGCGCTGACGGAGGGACGCGGCGACGTGCGTCGCGTCGGGAAGGTCGCGGCGCAGGACGCGCTCCCGTGGACGATCGTCGCCGGCCTCGATGCCGCGTCGCAGGATCCGGCGTTCCGGACGGAGCCCTTCTGCGCCCTCCTCTCCGAGACCTCGGTCGGCTCGGAGGATCCGCAGGAGTTCCTCGCCGAGGCCGTCCGGTTCGTGAACGAGCGCGTCGTCGGCAACCTCGTCGCGCACCTCGTCGTCCATCCCCGGACGCTCGAGGACCGGACGCTGGCGCGCGCCGTGGAGGACGCGATCCGCGCCCTCCGGTACGGGAGCGTGTGCGTGAACGTGTGGGCGGCCTACCCGTTCGGCTTCGGGACGACGCCGTGGGGCGCGTACCCCGGCAACGCGCTCACGGACGTCCAGAGCGGCCGCGGCCTCGTCCACAACACGCTCATGCTCGAGCGCGTCGAGAAGACGGTCATCCGTCACCCGGCCCGCACCTTCCCGAAGCCCGTCTACTTCCCCACGCACCGGACCACGACCCAGGTCGGGCGGGCGATGCTGGAACTCGAGGCGCGCGGGTGGAGGGCGCTGCCCGGCGTCCTGGCCGCGGGCGTCGCGGGGTGAGGCTTTCTTGCCGGGGGGGCACTCTGCTCGCCCCCCCGGGTCCCCCCGCTCGCTCCGGGGCAGGCTCATCCGCCTGCCCCTGCGCTCGCCATCCTCAGCCCCTCGACCGCGCTACACGCCGTCATGCGACGTGCACCCAGGTGCGAGGTCTGGTGTGCTCCGGACCGTGGCGAGGGGAACATGAAGGCATACCTGATCTCCTGGCTCGCCCGTCAGGAGCGGCTGACCGCCGACATGGCGGCGTTCGAGCGCTCGCACCCGGGCCCCTGGCTCGTCTGGGAGGCCGGCCCGTGGCGCCCGCCGTCCCCGGACCGCGCCACGCGCGCCGCGTCCGAGCGGCGCGCGCGCGAATCCTCGGGCGACGCCCTGGCCCTGCTCGTCGCGCCGCGCCCGGGGCGGGAGCTGTTCGAGGGCGTGCGGCTCGGGCGTGGACCGGACAACGACCTCGTCGTGGACGACGGCACCCTCTCCCGCACGCACCTCCTGCTCCGGAAGCGGGCCGAGGGCTGGACCGTCGAGGACCTCCACTCGTCCAACGGCACGCAGGTCGACGGCACGCGCGTGAACGGCGCGCCCGTGGTCCTCGAGCCCGGCGCGCAGATCGAGGCCGGATCCGTGCGGCTCACGTTCTACGACGCGAAGGGGCTCTTTCTCCGGTTGAAGCACGGAGTGACATGAAACGGGCTACAGGCTGCAGGCTACGGGCTTCGGCTCGGCTCCGATGCAGTCCCTGAAGCCTGGAGCCCGACGCCTGAAGCCCGCTTCTCCCCTCACCACACCTCGCACCGCGCCCCCGCGGGCCGGGCCATCCAGCTCCCGGCCTCGCAGCGGAACGCCTTCGCGAACTCCGGGAGGTTCGAGAGCGGCCCGTTGACGCGGAACCGGGCCGGGACCTCCGCGGCCCCGGCCTCCACGACCGACACGGTGCAGAGCGACTGTGCGTACGCGAGGAAGAACTGCTGGTCGGGGCCGAACCCGAGGTGCTTCGAGCTCTCCTGGCCGGCCACGCGGGCCGCCTTCATCGCCGCGTAGGCCGCGCGCAGCCCCGCGACGTCGGCGAGGTTCGACGCACGGGTGGAGTCGGCGGCGGGCGGGCCGCCGGTCTCGGCCTGGAACGCCGCGTACTGCTCGTCCACGCACGCGGCGCGCGCCTCGAACCGCCGCGCGGCCTCGGCGCTCCACCAGTCGGCCACCTCTCCGTCCGGGCCGCGCCGGCGCCCCTCGCCGCCGATCGCGCCCGCGAGCGCGCGGCCGAGCTCGACGCCGAGCGAGCCGTAGGTCACGGGATCGGGCGCGTCGCGGATCCAGCCCGGCGGCTGGAGGGCGCCCGCGGGGACGTGGAGCGCGTTCCGGTCGGGCGCGTACCCCGGCGCGGGCGCGAGCGGGCTCACGAGCCACTCCGCCCGGTCCACGGGCCGTTCGGCGCGGGCCACCTCGCGCGACACCGCGAACCGGCGCGCGGAGAGCACGTTCCGCAGCCAGCTCGTCCGGCTCACCCGGAGCCGCTCGTGCTCCTGGCCCGCGGCGTCGGGGTAGCCGACGAGCCGCTCGAGCCGCTCCAGCTTCCGCGCGGCGCGCTCGCGCGTGGCGCGATCGGCCCACGGCGCGCCGTCGAGCGCCGCGCCGAGCCCGCCGCCCACCGCGGCGGCGATCCGCTCCGCGCGCTCGCGGCCGCCGGGCCCCAGGTGCCGGCGCCCGAAGGACATCCCGAGCGCGACGCCGAAGGTGCGGCCGGTGGCGTCCACGCAGTGCTTCCACCGCGGCCGCGGCTCCGCGGCCGTGGGCGAGACGAGGCCCAGGAACCGGTGCCGCTCCTCCACCATCGGCGCGGGCAGCGCCCGCTCGTCGGCGAGGGTCTCCGCGAGCCGCCAGCGCAGGTACGCCTTCCAGCGATCGAGCGGCGCCTCGAGGAAGACGCGCCCGAGCCCCGCCGCGAAGGTCGGCTCGGAGAGGTAGATCCGCGCGCGCCCGCCGCTCCCCAGCGTCCGCAGGAACCGCTCCCACGGGAACCCCGGCGCCAGGGTCTGCAGCCTGGCGCGCTCGACCCGGACCCCCGGCTCGCCGCGCGCCGGCCGGGCCTCCGCGAGCGCGCGCTCGAGCGCCACGGCGGCGGCCGCGAGGGCGTCCACCTCCGCCGGCGGGACCCCCGCGAGCGCGAGCTCCTTCTTCACGTGGCCCGCGTACCGCTCGCGCAGCTCGGCGGCGTCCGGTGCGCCGGCGAGGTAGAGCTCCGGCCGCGGGAGGCCGAGGCCGCCGGCATCCAGCGCGAGGACGGCCCGGCGCGCGTCCTCGGGATCGACCATCGCGCGCACGGTGTATGGCACGGCGACGCCCATGGCGGTGAGGCGGGAGAGCTCGTCCGCGAGGGCGCCGCGATCGCCGATGGCCTCGAGCCGCGCCCACTCCGCCTGGAGCTCGGCGCGGCCGCGCGCGTCCACGTCCGCCTCCTCCATGCACGCGGCGTAGAAGTCGCCCGCCTTGCGGCCGAACCGGTCCTGGGGATCGACCTTGCCCGCGCGGGCGTCCTCGAGGACGCGCCGCAGCAGGCGCGCGTTCCGCTCCTCGACCTCGCCCGCCGCGCGCGCGAACGCGGTCCGGTCGGCCGGGACGGCCGTCTCCGCGATCCAGCGGCCGCACGCGTACTGGTAGAAGTCCTCGCAGGGCTCCGCGCTCCGATCGATGGCCGCGAGATCGAGCGCAGGGTACGGCGCCTCGTCGCCGGGCGGGCGGCGCACCCTGGGCTGGCAGGCCGCGAGCGCGACGGCGGCAGAGACGACGATGAACGTACGGTGCAAGGGTTCGATCCCCGGGGGGGCCCGGCCGGCCGGCCGGTGGCGCGATCATCGCCGCCGCCGGCCGCCGGCTCAAGGGCGAACCGCGTCCGAAGGTGTCCCGATGCGGCGGTACGCGAGCCGCGCCTCTCGCCGGGCGATCGCCTGCTCCGCGCGGAGCTTCTCCTCCTCGGTCTCGCAGCGGAGCGGGGGGACCCGGGTGGGCTTCCCGTCCGGGCCGACGGCGACGAAGGTGAGGAATGCGTCGCAGCACCTCCGCCGGATCCCGCTCGCCGGTCCCTCCGAGACCACCTCCACCTCGACCTCCAGCGATCTCCCGAAGGTGGCGTTCACCCGCGCGACCAGGATGGCCATGTCCCCGACCCGGATCGGGGCCAGGAAGTTGAGCTGATCGACCGAGGCCGTCACCACCGGGAGCCGCGCGTGGCGCATCGCCGCCATGCTGGCGGCCAGGTCGATCCACGCCATGACCGTGCCGCCGAACGCCGTCCCGAACCCGTTCGCGTCCGAGGGCATGACGATGTGCGTGGTCTCGATCCGGGACGCCGACGCCGCTTTTCCGTCGCTCATGGGTACGGCTTAACACGGGCCCGGCGGCTCTCCGTGGCCGCGTGTGGGGTGCGGGCGCTATAGTCCGCGGCCTCATGGCACTCGAGGTCCACCTCATCGATTTCGCGCGGGACCCGCTGCAGAAGCTCTACGGCGCCTACCGCACCTGCTACACGCCCAAGACGCCGGGCGAGGTCTGGGAGGAGATCCGCGACGGCCGGATCGCGCCCGAGACCATCCGCGCCTTCGTGAACGAGCGGCTCAAGACCGGCCACGCCTCGCCGCTCGAGCAGGTCGTGTTCTGGTTCGGCATCTCCGGCGTGTCGCGCGCGCTCTCGCACCAGTTCGTGCGCCACCGCATCGGCATCTCGTTCGAGCAGCAGTCGCAGCGCTACGTCCGCTACAAGGAGGAGCGCCTCGACTACGTGATGCCGAAGACCTGGGACAAGGCGGGCCTCGGCGACGCGTACGACCGGCTCATGCGCGAGATCACCCGCGTGTACGAGGAGGCGCTCGCGAAGGGCATCCCGGCCGAGGACGCGCGGTTCGTCCTCCCCAACGCGACGCCGACCAATTTTCAGGTGATGGTGAACTTCACCGAGCTCCTGCACATCGCCGACCTGCGGCTCTGCTGGCGCGCCCAGTGGGAGATCCGCCACATGGTGGCGCTGATGCGGCGCGAGGTGATGCGGGCGGCGCCGGAGTTGGGGACGCACCTCCAGCCCAAGTGCGGCGACAAGCGGATGGGGTACTGCGACGAGCCGCGGAAGGAGTGGGAGAAGTGCCCGCTCGGGAAGGTGCGCCCGCACAAGGAGCAGATCCTCGAGGTGTTCCAGCAGTACCGGGCGGGGAACCTGGTGCCGCTCGGGGAGGAGCACCTCCGGACGGTGGAGGACGCGGAGGGGGAGTAACCTCGAAGGTCGGGGCTCGCGAGGACGGACCCAAAGAAAAACCGGGTGCGGGTCGCTCGACGGATCCGAGCCCTCCATGAATCCACGCCCGCTTCCCGCCCTCCTCCTCGCGCTGGCCCTCCCCGCCCGCGCGCAGCTCGCCGCGGAAGACCGCGAGCGCGGCCTCCCCGCCGGCCTCACGCTGCCCGTGCTCGGCGCGGCCGCCGCGGAGGAGCCCATCGCGCTCGACGTGAACCCGGCGGGCGTCGGCTTCGTCGGCGGGTTCGCGGTGCAGTACTTCCACGAGGGCGTGCCCGGGCGGCGGACCCTCGGCGACGGCGTGTACCTCGCCGATCGCCTCGGGCCGCTCGCGCTCGGGTTCGGGCACGAGTGGCTCCGCCCGGGCGCGGCGCCGCTCGCCAAGTACCAGCGGTCGCGGCTCGCGCTCGCCCTCACCGACGGCCGCTCCGCCTCGCTCGGCTTCGGGTGGACGTGGATCCGCTCGGGCGACGACGCGCTCGAGGACGCCGGGAGCTGGGAGCTCGGCGTCACCTCCCGCCCGTCGCGCTTCTTCTCGTTCGCGGCCGCCGCCCTCGGGAGCGACGCGCGCCTCCGCGGCGCCCGCCTCCCGGTCCGGTTCGATCTCGGGGTCGCGGCGCGCGGCTGGAGGGACCGGCTGACGCTCTCCGCCGACCTCCTCGCCGACGACGGCGGCGGCCGGGCCTTCCGCCCGACGTCGGCGCGGTTCGGCGCCGGCGTCGAGCTCGGGTCCGGCCTGGCGGCCGCGCTCCGCGTCGAGCTGCCGGTCCGGGACGGGCCGGGCGGCGACCGGGACGCGAGCGGCCTCCTCGCCGTGACCTGGAACGCGCCGCACGCCGGCATCACCGCGGGCGCGTTGCGGTTCGGCGAGCGCGCCGGTTGGATCGCCGGCGTCCGGCTCTCCGAGGAGCGATACCTCTCGGGCGGCGCCGGGCGCGGCCTCGCCGCGATCAGCCTGCCGCGGGACCTCACGCCCGAGCGGCTCCTCTTCGTCACGATCGGCGAGCGCGATCCGTACGGCCGGCTCGTGGAGCGGCTCGTGGCCGCGCGCGACGATCCCGAGGTCGGCGCGCTCCTCCTCCGGATCGACGAGGCGCCGTTCGGCTCGGGCCGCGTCGAGGAGCTCCGCGCGCTCGTCGCCGAGGTGCGCGCCCGCAAGCCCGTCCTCGCGTACGTCACGGGCGGGGGGACGCGGGAGTACTGGCTCGCGAGCGCAGCGAGCGCGGTCGCCGCCCCGCCCGGCGCGCCGCTCCTCGTGAACGGGTTCTCGAGCGCGCAGCTCTACTACCGCGACCTGCTCGCGCGCCTCGGCGTCTCCGTCCAGGTGGTCCGCGCGGGCGCGTACAAGACGGCCACCGAGCCGCTCGTCCGCAGCGGCCCCTCGCCCGAGGCGGTGCAGGCGCGCGACGCGATCCTCGACGACGTGTACGGCCGGTTCGTCGCCGACGTCTCGGCCGCGCGCCGGCTCGACCCGGAGCGGGTCCGCGCGCTCGTCGACCAGGGGATCTTCACGAGCGAGGAGGCGCGCGCTGCCGGCCTCCTCGACGCGACGCCCTGGCCGGACGAGGTGACGAACTGGGCCCATGAGGTGTCGGGCCGGAAGCTCCGCGACGCCGGCCGGTACCGGCCCGAGCCGCTCCGGTCCGCCCAGCGCTGGGGCCGGCCGCCGGTCATCGAGATCATCCGGCTCTCCGGGATCATCGTGCGCGGGTCACAGCCGGGCGCGCCGGGTCGCGGCGGCGGCGCCGGCGCGATCGCGGCGGCGATCCACAGGGCGGTCGAGGACCCGGAGGTCCGGGCCATCGTCCTCCGCGTGGACTCGCCGGGCGGCGACGCGTTCGCCTCGGACCTCCTCTGGCGCGAGGTGATGCTCGCGCGGCGGAAGGGGAAGCCGGTGGTGGCCTCGATGGGCGACGTGGCCGCGAGCGGCGGGTACCTCGTCGCGGCGGCGGCCGACGTCATCCTCGCCGAGCCGTCCACGCTCACCGGCTCGATCGGAGTCTTCGCCGCGAAGCCCGATCTCGCCGGGCTCCTCGACAAGCTCTCCGTCCAGCGGTCCGGCGCCGGGCGCGGCGAGAAGGCCGAGGCGCTGTCCGTGCTCCGCCCCTGGTCCGACGCCGAGCGCAGCGCGGTGCAGCGGCAGGTGGACACCTTCTACGCGACGTTCCTGGACCGCGTCGCCGAGGCGCGGAAGCTGCCGCGCGCGGAGGTGGAGGCGGTGGCGTCCGGCCGCGTGTGGACGGGCCGGCAGGCGCTGGAGCGGCGGCTCGTGGATCGGCTGGGCACGCTCGCGGATGCGATCCGTTTGGCGCGCGAGAAGGCCGGGCCCGCGGCCGGGGACGCGGTGACGCGGAGAGCGGACGCCGCCCGGACGCTCTCGCTCGAGCTCCCCTCGCCCACCCGCGCCGACCCCGGCGCGGCGCTCGAGCGGCTCGCACGCGTGACCCCCGAGGTCGAGGCGCTCCTGCTCCTCTCGGACGGGAGCCTGGGCCCGCTCCTCGCCCTCCCGGACGAGTGGGTCGGGACGGCACCGTGACGGCCCGGTGCCGGGGGCCCTCTGCCGACCACCCCTCCGGGGATCACAATGACTTTCGCTTCGCCGGCTTTTTTGCTAAGGATCGGGTTGTCTCTCGCCCTGTCCGGCCGTACGTTGGGACGGGCGAGGGGATCGACCTCGGGTCGATCGGCTCCTGGCAACGCTGGATTCGAGACGCTGCGCGGGTTGCGCGCAGCGCGCCAGAGCCGGACCGCAGGCCGGGCGCAGCGCGGACTTCAGCCCAACCCACCGCGAGTTGCGCCGTTCCAGACGCAGTGATGTGACCGCACGGGGACGAATGAACGTCCCGCGGTCGGAGCAGACGACAGCATGAACGAGCACGAAGAGACCCCGGTCCCGGGTGAGGGCGGGGCCCCGCAGACCTCTCCGGCGGTGGTGGTCGCCGAACCCGCAGAGCCCATCCCGAACGGAAACGGCGGGTCCGCTCAGCCGGGCCAGCCAGGCTTGCCTGGCCAGGGGCAGGGCCGGCGCCGGCGGCGCCGCCGCGGTCGCCGCGGCCGCGGCAACCCGGCCCAGGCCGGCGGGCCCGGCGGACTCGCGCCGAACGGCCAGAACGGCGCTGCACCCCAGGTGAATGGCGGCGCGCCCGCGCCGCAGGCGGCGCCCGGGGCGGCGCCCCAGCCCGAGGTGACCGAGGACGTCGAGGGCGTCCTGCAGTTCGAGGGCAAGGGGAACGGCTACCTCCGCGACCCGAAGCGGAGCTACCTCCCGCAGCCCTTCGACGTCGAGGTCCCCCGCTGGATGGTCGAGCGCAACCACCTCCAGCCCGGCATGCTCGTGAAGGGGCTCGCCGCGACCCGGAACATGAAGCGGGTGCTCACCCGCATCGACACGCTCGAGGGCGCCGATCCCATCGCGGTGGCGCGCCGGACCCACTTCCACAACCTCACCGCCACCGACCCCACCGAGCGGCTGGTGATGGAGACCCGGCCCGACGAGATGATCGGCCGCGTCCTCGACCTCATCTCGCCCATCGGCCTCGGCGCCCGCGGCCTCATCACCTCGCCGCCCAAGGCCGGCAAGACGATCATGCTGCAGCGGATCGCCCAGGCGATCACCGCCAACCGGCCCGACGTGCACCTCACGGTCCTCCTCGTGGACGAGCGCCCCGAGGAGGTCACCGACATGAAGCGGAACATCAAGGGCGAGGTGATCGGCTCGTCCAACGACCGCCCCACGGAGGAGCACATCCACGTGGCGGAGATGGTGCTCGAGCGGGCGAAGCGGCTCGTCGAGGGCGGCAAGGACGTCGTGATCCTGCTCGACTCGATCACGCGCCTCTCGCGCGCCTACAACAAGGAGGTCGAGTCCTCCGGGCGCACGCTCACCGGCGGCGTCGACAGCCGCGCGCTCGAGCGGCCCAAGCGGCTGTTCGGCTCGGCCCGCAAGGCCGAGGAGGGCGGCTCGCTCACCATCCTCGCGACGGCGCTCATCGACACCGGCTCGCGCATGGACGAGGTGATCTTCGAGGAGTTCAAGGGCACCGGCAACATGGAGGTGGTGCTCTCGCGACAGCTCGCCGAGCGCCGGATCTTCCCGGCGATCGACATCGGCGCCACCGGCACCCGCAAGGAGGAGAAGCTCTTCTCGACGAAGGAGATCGAGAAGGTGCGTCGCCTGCGCGGGGCGCTCGCGTCGCTCAAGCCCGTCGAGGCCATGGAGCGGCTCCTCAAGAAGCTCTCCGAGTTCGACTCGAACGACGAGTTCCTCCAGAGCTTCTGAACCCCGCGCCCGTGCTCGAGCCCGCGCCCGAGCCCGAGCCCGAGCGTCGGTCGGATCCTTCGCACCCCGCACGTGGCTGCGACCCGCGTGCGGGGAGGTGCGAAGCCCGCCTACGCCCCCTAGCTCTAGGGTCCAATGGACCGTCGAGTTGCGCCGACCGAGAGCGCCTGTTCTACTTCTCCCATGGCCGCCGACCGGGTGCTGATCGTCGACGACGACGAGCTCATCCTGAAGGCGCTCGCGCGCATCCTCGAGACCGCGGGGTACGAGACCCGCTGCTACGACACGCCGGAGGCGGCGCTCGAGGCGATCGCGGCGCAGAACCCGGTCGTCGTCATCTCCGACTACATGATGCCGACGATGGACGGGGTCGCCTTCCTCAAGGCGGCCCGCGTCCGGTGCCCGACGGCGGTGCGGATCCTCTGCACCGCCGCCGAGGACTTCCGCGTCGCGCTCCAGGCCGTCAACGCCGGCGAGGTCTTCCGGATCATCTCCAAGCCGTGGCACCAGCAGGAGCTGCTCGGCACCGTCCAGCAGGCCGCGGACTCCGCCAAGCTCCGGCGCGAGAACGAGCGCCTCACCGCCGAGGTGCAGCGCCAGAACGGCCAGCTGCGCGAGGTGAACACCCGGCTCGAGGAGATGGTCCAGCAGCGGACCCAGGCGCTGCTCGAGGGGCTCATCGCCGCCCTCGACTACCGCGACGCCGAGACCCAGTGGCACTCGCGGCGCGTCTCGCTGTACGCGCGGCGGCTCGCCGAGGCGCTCGGCATCCAGGAGCCCGAGCTCACCGTCATCGAGCACGGCGCCCTGCTCCACGACATCGGCAAGATCGGCGTGCGCGACCTCGTCCTCCTGAAGCCCGGTCCGCTCACGAGCGAGGAGTGGAACGAGATGCGCCGGCACCCGGAGCTCGGGTGGGCGCTGCTGCAACGCGTGGACTACCTGCGCCCCGCCTCGACGATCGTGCTCCAGCACCAGGAGAGCTGGGACGGCACCGGCTATCCGAAGCGGCTCAAGGGCACGGAGATCGTGATCGGGGCGCGCATCTTCCACGTGGTGGACACGCTCGACGCGATCACCAGCGACCGGCCCTACCGCCGCTCGCGCCCGTTCGCGGAGGCGCGCAACGAGATCAGCCGCTGCCGCGGGACGCAGTTCGACCCGGCGGTGGTGGACGCGTTCCTGGCGGTGCCCGCCGAGGACTGGGAGCGCATCCGCCTCGACGTCGAGACGGTGGCGGTCCTCTCCGCCGATCTGGCGGAGGCGGCGCCGGGCGGCGAGGAGCTCCTCGACGTCCTCGAGCTGGGCTAGCTGCTGATCGTGCCCGCTCCGGGGCAGGCTAGCCGCCTGCCCCTGCGCTCGCGCTGCGAGACCGCTCCACCCGCAGCTCGTCCGGGAACGCGCTCGCCAGGATGCGCGCCACCGCCGGCCCGCCGTCGCGCGCCGCGTGCGGCCGGAGCGCGTCGCGGAGCTCGCTCGCCCAGCGCCACCGCCGGTCCGGGTCTCGCGCCAGCGCCTGGAGGACGATCGCGTCGAGCGCGGGCGGGACCTCCGGCCGGCGCGCCGAGGGGGGCGGCACCTCGGCGCTCCGGATCTCCACGAGGGTCGCGAGCTCCGAGCGCGCCGAGAAGAGCTTCTCCCCGGTGAGCAGCTCGTGGAGCACGACGCCGAGCGAGAAGACGTCGGCGCGCCGATCCACGGGCTGCCCGCGCGCGGCCTCGGGCGACAGGTACGAGAACCGGCCGCGGAGGGCGGGCGGGCCCCTGTGCTCGCGCAGCTCCGCCTGGGCGATGCCGAAGTCGATGAGGCGCACCGAGCCGTCGAAGCCGAGGAGCACGTTCGCGGGCGACACGTCGTTGTGGACGATCCGCAGCCGCTCGCCGCGCGCGCCGCGCCGGCGGTGGGCGTGATCGAGCGCGTCCGCGGCGCGGGCGGCGATCCAGGCCGCGAGCGGCACCGGGAGCCGGGTCCCCGCCTGGCGGAGCCGCGCCTGGAGCGCCTTGAGATCCTTGCCGGGCAGGTAGTCGTACGCGATGTAGTAGACGCCGTCCTCGCGACCGAGCTCGCGGACCGGGAGGATGGACGGGTGGTCGAGCTGCGCCCAGACGCGGGCCTCGTCGAGGAACATCGTCACGAGCTCGGCGTCGTCCGCGAGGTGCCGCAGCATCCGCTTCAAGGCGTACGGGCGCCCGCCCGCCTCGCCGGCCCTCCGGGCGAGGAACACCTCGGCCATGCCGCCGGTCGCGACACGTTCGAGGAGCAGCCATCGGCCGAATGGGACGGGCTTGCGCATGTGGGTGACGAGCCGGGCTATGATAGCGCGGCCATGGCCACCAGCTGTCACGGATGCGGTGCGGCGCTGCGCATCGACGGTCCAGTGGGACGCCGTACCACCTGCCCCGACTGCGACGCGGACCTGCACGCCTGCATCAACTGCAAGCACTACGAGCAGGGCGCCGCCCACGATTGCCGCGAGCCGCACGCCGAGCACTATCTCGACAAGGAATCCTCCAACGCCTGCGACCTCTTCCAGCTCGGCGACGGCGCGTCACGCCGGCGGGGCTCGAACCGGGCGGCGCGCGATCAGCTCCGGGCGCTCTTCGGCGAGGCGCCCGGTCCGGCGGCCGACGAGAACCCGCGGGACGCGCTCGAGGCGCTGTTCAAGAAGAAGTAGCCGCGGCGCGCCCGCGCGCGCCGTGACCGATCCCATCACGCCGTGATCGATCCGGTTCCGCTCCCGGCGCCGCGCGCC
>Ga0196976_1000332_pt1 | contig 30938 bp, 32 predicted proteins | sample S3v_513CmetaG_FD_148644 | JGI IMG/M metagenome (GOLD analysis project Ga0196976, IMG submission 148644) | Soil microbial communities from Anza Borrego desert, Southern California, United States - S3+v_5-13C | ecosystem: Environmental > Terrestrial > Soil > Desert | place: USA: California... | reverse complement strand
TTCGCCGGGCGCGGGAATATCGCTACGCGGCACCGGTGGCTTATACCCTTGGCGGGCCAGTGCGAGCGCACGCTGCTTTGCATCGGTGAGCAGGCGGTCGCGGTTCATAGTGATCTGGTCCGTTTCCGACAGGAAACCGAGTTTGTGTGCCTCAGCCACGGACGTCGAGACTTTTGCGGTAGCGATGGTTTCAAAGGCCTTCTTCATCGCTTCCATGAATTCGACAGACTCACCGCGGCCTTCTGGCCTGATGGACGAGGCGGCGTTGACCGCCCGCAGCGTCATCTCCTTGCAGCCGCCGCCGCCCGGAAGCAATCCAACACCGACCTCCACAAGGCCCATGTAGAGCTCCGCGTGGGGTTGTCGAACAGCGGCATGCAGCGAGATCTCGCAGCCTCCACCAAGGGCCATGCCGAAGGGAGCGACTACGACCGGCTTCGGCGAGAACTTGATCGCCTGTGTCATGTTCTGGAACTGGCGGATCATCATATCCACGTCGTCCCACTCCTGTTCCTGCACGGCCATGAGCAACATCATGATGTTCGCGCCGACGGAGAAGTGCTGGGCGTCGTTGGTGATCGCAAAGGCGTCGAAGTTGTCGCCAGGGCCGCCAGGCTTGAGCGTCTGCTGGATGAGCTGGATGATGTCGCCCCCAAGCGAATTCATCTTGGAGTGGAACTGAATGCAGCCGACGCCGTCTCCAATATCGAGAAGGGAAGCGCCGGCGTTCTTCTTCACCACGCCGTTCGATTTCTTCGCGACCTCGACGGACCAGAGGCCAGCCGGTACCTGCTCGTCCCTGTAGGTTTTTGTCGCCAGATCGAAGTAGGCCCGGCGAGATGCAGACGTCGAGGAATCCGCGTACCAGGAAGTCTTTCCCCCGGCGAGGAGCTTCCCGACGTTCGGCGAAACCGGACGGCCTTCCTTCTGCATGCGCTCAACACTTTGCGGAACTCCGACAGCGTCCCAGAGCTCGAACGGACCCATCTCCCAGTTGAAGCCGAGTTTCATCGCGCGGTCGCTTTCAACCACATTGTCAGCAATTTCAGGAATGCGGTTCGCCGCATAAGTCCACAGCTCGGTCAGCGCGGTCCAGATGAACTGGCCAGACTTGTCCAGTTTGCCGCCATCCATTCCGATCAGCATTCGCAGGCGCTCTGGCAGACTGTCGACGTTCTTCGCCATCTCGAGCGACGGGAACTTCGGCTTCTGGCGTGGCTTGTATTCCAGCGTTTTCCAGTCCAACGCGAGCCGCTCGTCTCCCTGTGCCGTCTTGTTCTTCTTGTAGAAGCCCCCCTTGGTCTTGTCGCCGAGCATCTTGCGCTCGAGCATCTGGTTGTAAAAGGCGGGCAGCTTGAGGTCGCTGCGTTCATCAAGACCGTGCGCGGACGCGTGCACGCCGCCCTCCGCACTTACGCCCACCGCCGATGCCTGCATGTTTCTGACCACGTGGCCAAGGATGTCGAGGCCGACCATGTCGATCGTGCGAAAGGTAGCCGACTTCGGCCAGCCGACCGCGGAACCTGTGAGTGCGTCCACGTCCTCGATGCTGAAATCCATTTCCTGCATTAGGCGCATTACATTCAGCACGGAGAAGGTCCCAATGCGGTTGGCGATGAAATTCGGCGTGTCCTTTGCGAGGACGATTCCTTTGCCCAGGCGCACGTCGCAGAAGTGCGCGACGGCCTGCATTGCCGTCCGGTCCGTGTCCGGCGTCGGAATAATCTCCAGCAGCCGCATGTAGCGGGGTGGGTTGAAAAAATGCGTGCCGAACCAATTTCGGCGAAAGTCGTCGGAGAAGCCCTGAGAGATCGATCCGACGGGAAGTCCGCTGGTGTTCGTCGTGATGACGCTACCCGGCTTGCGGACGAGGTCGACTTTCTTCAGCAGGTCGCGCTTAATGTCCAGGTTCTCAATGACCGCTTCGATGATCCAGTCGCAATCGGAGAGCTTCGTGAGGTCATCTTCGAAGTTCCCGACGTGCACCAGGCGCGCGAGCGAAGGTTCGAAGAAGGCGGCCGGCTTTGACTTGATGGCAGCATCGAGGCCCGCGTGCGCAATCTTGTTCCGATCGGCGCCGGTGGCACCCTGCGGGACGATGTCGAGCAACAGTGAGGGGACACCTGCGTTGGCCAGGTGGGCGGCGATACGAGAGCCCATCGTGCCAGCGCCGAGGACGGCAACTTTATCGATACGCTTCAGCATAAGTGCGATCTCCGAAAAAGGCGGTCAGCGATCAGCAGTTTGCGATTGTGGAATCCCCACCTCGTCAGAGCCGAGGTCTAATGCCCACGCCGGTGCGCGCCGGCAGCGTTTAACTTGTATGAACAGGTGAACTTAAAAGAGGAATACAGCGAGCTACTTCGAATTGGATGCAGCAGACGCTGAGTAAGACAGATGTCCACGACTGTAAGTGCTTCGATAAACACCATTCTGGAACTAATCCCCAAAACTCCTGAAAGCCATCCCCGTTGCAGAAAAAGTCCGGGAAATAAGAGCGGCGCGCGTCGAAAATGTGGGGTGAGGATGGCAACGACGCGCGCCTTATTAAGTTGAATAGAGATTACTGAATGAGGATTCATTCAGTCAAGCTAAATTTATAGAATTCAGCAGGTTACGACAGCCAGCGGGCTAGCAAAAATGCTGCTGTAGCCGCTGTGCCGCCGATCACTATTGTTTGTGACGCGCTTCGGATGGCGTTCAGTCCGGTAAATCGACCTTTTATGTACCCGAAAATCCCCAAGGCCATAAGGGTCAACACGACGGACAGGAGAAGTGCCCCGGTCACGGACGGCACGAAGATGTAAGGCGCCAAGGGGATAAACCCACCAGCGATATACGAACTGGCGATGGTCAAAGCCGAACGGAGGGCTCGCCGCGGATCGGGTTTCTCGAGACCGAGTTCAAACCGCATCATGAAATCCACCCATTGTCGAGGGCGCTGCCGCAGAGCATTCACGACCGATTCGCTGACGTGCGGTTCAACTCCGTATTCCTGGAAGATATCGGTGATCTCGTCCGCTTCGGTGTCCGGCACTTCTTTCACTTCGCGGGTCTCGCGGTCGCGCTCGGAGTGGTAATGCTCGGCGTCTCCCCGGGCGGCGAGGTATCCCCCCAAACCCATGGCTATGGAACCTGCCGCAATCTCCGCGGTACCGGCTATGACGATCGCTTTCATCGGTACGAGTCCCGCCTGGACAGCGCCCGACAATCCAGCGGCAAGAGCAAATGGAACGGTGAGGCCGTCGGCCATCCCAATGACGATGTCACGGATGACTGCACTGGACGTGAAATGTTTCTCGACATGCGGGGTCGCAGGCATGCAAGCCATTTTGAGGCGTGCGTGAGGAATTGTGAATTGAATTTCAATAACTCGGTTTCGCGGGTGTGCAGGGCGGCTAGCCAGCCGGATGCGACTTCACGTACTCCAGCGCGAGCTTCGCGACTTCGCGCTCGCCCTTGTAGCTGAGTTTCTTTGGCGCGTCGCGCAAAGGCATCCAGAGAGTTCGGCGAACTTCGACCCGCATCTCTGGCGCGATGTCGCCAAGTTTCCCGGAGCGGTATTGAAAGAGGTAGAAGCTTACGATCTTGAACACGCGTTCGCGACCACCCCAGGACCGCACATAGAAGTACTTGATGTCGGTGAGTTTCTTGATCCGCTGGACGCGAATGCCCGTCTCCTCGAAGACTTCGCGAGCAGCCGTGTCCTCTGCCCGTTCACCCTCATCAATGGCACCCTTTGGGAGGGCGTAGACCAGCGGCTTGGGCGTGAGCTTCGCGCCAGGCTTTATGTCCACTCTGTCTTCGGGATCGCCGTTGCGGGTCTCTGGTTCGATCACCGCAATGTGCCACTCGCCATGCAGACGCTTCAGCACGACGCCGCCCGCCGAGAATTCGCGGACGGTCTTGGTTTCCGATTTCTGGTTCGGTCCCTTGCCAGTCGCCAAGATTGTTCCTGAATGACTATCAATCTTCGCAAACGAAGCATCAGTGGTGCAAGTGTAAGCGAGTTCCCGAGCACCGGATCTGGCGTCGGTCTTTTCGACGGCAGGTGCCGAAATCACCCGCCGTTGTTGATTTGCGCTAGGACCGCCAGGAGCACGGGAAGCGCCGAACTGACCCGCTGGCGCGTGTACAATAAAGCATGGGCTTTCGTTCGCAATCATCCCCTATCTCCAAAAAAGGCAAGACTCCCCCACCCGAAGAAACGTTCGAAGAAGCAGCGTATTTAAAGTGGCTTGGTGAGAAGCAGAAGGCAGTTACTATCAAGCTTAACAACGGCGAAGTGCTTCGTGGTTGGGTGGAATACTACGACCGCAGAATGATTCGACTCACGCGTGAAGGCGCACCGAATCTGTTCATCTTCAAGCACCAGATCATGTACATCTCGGAAGGCGGAGCGGCTCCTCGCAAAACCCGCGGCGAAGCTGTAAAGACCAGTGTCGCTCCGGCGGCGAACTCCCCGACAGTCACACCGGAGTAGGCCGCCAGCAGGACACGATCGCATGACTGATCAACGAAAGTCTGAAGTGGTCACGCGCGCTGCAGCCATTGCACGCGACGCCGGGCGCCTGCTCATGGACTTCTTCGCGCGCCGGATCGGCTACACCTACAAGGGAGACGTGGACCTGGTTACGGAAGCTGACAAGGCTTCCGAAAAGATGATTGTTTCCAGGCTGCGCGAGGAGTTTCCCGAGCATGACATCGTCGGTGAAGAAGGGACTCGCGACGCCACGGGGAGCGATTTTCGCTGGTATGTCGATCCGCTCGATGGCACAACGAACTTCGCGCACGGCTATCCCGTCTTTTGCGTTTCACTCGGACTGGAGTACAACGGCGGGCTGTTGGCTGGCGTCCTTTACGACCCGACTCGTGACGAGATGTTCACGGCCGAGAAAGGACTCGGAGCGGAGCTGAACGGACACGCGATTCAGGTCTCGAAGACGACGACTCTCTCCGAGTCCTTGCTGGCTACGGGCTTTCCGAGCCACAAGCGTCACAAGAACCCAAACATCCACTTCTATCACCAGTTGACATTGCGCAGCCACGGCATACGGCGTGCCGGTTCGGCGGCGCTCGACCTGGCGAACGTTGCCGCAGGGCGCTACGACGGATTCTGGGAGTTCAACCTGAATGCATGGGACACGGTTGCCGGAGTTCTGCTGGTGCAGGAAGCCGGAGGAACCGTGACGCGGTTTGACGGCGGGCCGTGGCGCATCGACAGCAAAGAAACCCTGGCTTCGAACGGCCTGCTGCATGATGAGTTGATGCGCAACTTCAAAGAGATTTTCGCCGGGCGCGGCCTCGAGGACATTCCTTCTCCGATGAATTACGCCGAGCGCCGCGAAAAGTAGTCGCAGTGACAAGCGAGTGCAGTTGGAGGCGATATGCGGCAGTTCACGTTTGCGGCAGCGCTCCTGGTCGCGCTGGTCTCTCCCCAAGGCACACTGGCATCGCAGGACCCGACGGGCTCAAACCCGACGGACGCTCCCCGCATCTGCGTCGCAAATCTCAACAGCGAAGTCAAGCAGGCCTCTGACACGGTTGCCCTTCGCGACCGCCTCGCGAGCTACTTGCACTCGGGAGCGTTGGTCAAGGAAACGAATGCGGTAATCCTCGTCCTGAACGGTAACTCCGACCAGAGTGCGGCATCCGAAGTGCGCGACATGCGCTGCGACTTCGCGATATACACGCGCGCGCTTGTCGGCAAACTAGCAGAACCCAAGCGGCCGGATACGGACAGGATTGCCATCTTGAGGACAGTTCCGGAAAAGCCGGCGCTGGTTCCGGGCCTGCAATTCACGGTTGTACGCGTAAGTAGCGGCATTCCGGTGCACATCGACCGGGTCTTTATGTCGCGTGCTTATGAGCGGGAACAGGACATATGGCTGCTGCTGCGAACGGAACAGGAACGGATTGAACTGGAACTAGTGAAGCGACTCGGAGTGCGCAGACCCGCTTTCTCGAAGTAGTGAATTTCCACACGCTCTGCGCGATTCTGCGTCTGGCGAGTCTGGTACAATACTTTTGCACTGAGTTCATGGGCGCTTAACTCAGCGGTAGAGTGCCATCTTCACACGGTGGAAGTCGTAGGTTCGAATCCTACAGCGCCCACCATAAAGATCCAGAATCTTGGATCTGCCGAGCGAGCGAGGGTTTAACACTGTTACAAACTCTTGGTATCCCTCTCTGCTCATCACGAATCTAAGTCAGGGCGACGCAAGCGGAAATTGGACTTGCGTTCCACAGGATGTGACAGCTACCATCCGCATGTCCTCCAGGAGGCGCACCTTCCGGTGCAGCCCGTGCGGTGCCGGATTCTCAGGGCATCCGCGTTACCGGTCCGAGTAAGAAATTTGGGGTGGACCGAAGAGTGATTAGGATTCAGAACCGTTCCACTGTACCGACCCCTTCGCGTAGAGGGTGACGCAGGCACACTGCAGGTCGGAGTACCCGAACGGCGGCAACACAGATTCGCAAGCAACGTAAAAGAGAAACAACAAATATGAATACAGGATCGAACCGTCCCACCGGAGGTCAGGGGGGAAGAGGACGCAGGCGTCGTCGCGGGCGTCGCGGACACGGCGGACACACAGGCCAGGGTGCGCCGGGCGCACAGCAATCCGGCGGTGGACAGCAGCAGAACCGGCAGCAGCACGGCAGCGGTGGACAACATCAGCGTGGTTCGCAGCAGCGCGGTCCGCGCCCGCCACGCCCACCTCGCCCCGCACGTGCTCCAAAGCATCCAGACGCAGAGATCTATAGCGCTCCGATGGACCACAGCTATCGGGCGGCACAGAACGGCAATCAGGGTGCTTCAGGCCGAGGTAGCCGCGGTAGCCAACCGGGATTTGGCGGGAAACACTTCATGCAGGCCGAGCCCGAGCCGTTGCCCGTCAGCAATGGCAGCAGTACGCCGAAGATATTCGCGTTTATCGAGGACCTGTTCTTTGTTGCGAAAATCAACGAGACCGCACGCAAGCTGAACGTGAAAGTGCAGTTCGTCAAATCCGAGAAGGATATTTTCACGACGATGGAGCAGAACGGAAACGAGAAGCCATCTCTAGTGATCGTTGACCTGAACAACAATGTCATAAAGCCGATCACGACCATAAGCAAACTGAAGTCGGCCTTCAAAAAGGAGACGAACGTCATCGGCTTCCTGTCCCACGTGCAGGGCGACCTTAAGTTGAAGGCGCAGGAAGCGGGCTGTGACATGGTTCTGCCGCGCTCGGCCTTTTCGGCCAATTTGCCGCAGCTTCTGCGGCGCCACGCCGCATTGGACGAGCCCGAAGCCGAGTAAGCATCCTCAGTCGGCATTTCGAAACTAATTCGATTTGTCGTTCTGCTCTGGAAACTGAGCAGTCGGTTTTTGCCATCCAAGCGGGTGAGGATCAGCGATGGCGCTCACCCGCATTCATGAAGAGAACGAAGTCTCTCCCGAGATCCGGAAGATCTATTCAGATATCCGGGCACAGTTCGATCTCCCTTACGTTCCAACAATCTTCAAGGTGCTCGCCGGTTGTCCTGAATACCTAAGAGTAATGTGGAAAGACCTCAGTCAGGTCGCCTGCTCTCGCGAGTTGAGCAGTGCAGCGGTTGCCCTTGATGAATACATAAGGTCTGAAGTCGTCGGGGGTGGCTGGAAGTTCAGCGATCAGGAGCGCGCGCTTGCGTCGCAGAAGGTATCAGCAGGCGACATGGGTGTGCTGGCCGGTATCGTCGGTGTATTCGCGCGGGAGTTGCCGAGGCTCGTTTTGTTCACTCGCGCCATGCAGCGCGGCTATTCTGGCGGACAAAAAGGAAGGGTTACGGCCGGGAAGCATTCCCCTGCGCTATCTCGGCTGGTTACGTTGAACATTCCCGCCGAGGACGCGGCAAATCTTCGCGTTTGGCTGATCTATTCCGACATCAAGCGGACTACAGGTTCACAGCATGTGCTCAGCATGTTCCGAGTGCTTTCCGACTTTCCTGGCTATCTTGCATCGGTGTGGCTGGATTCGAAGAAGGTATTCGGGCAGAAGGAATTTGCGCTTGCGCGAGACGAGGTGGTGCGTCGTTCCATTGCGTTGATGACGGGTATCCCCGTGCGCGACCACCGCACCTTGAGCAAGACGATCACGCCGGAGCGATGGCGCGATGTGGAGGAGACGGTAGATTCCTTCGCTCGCCTCTTGCCGCAGTTCGCACTGCTATGTGCTGTGTGGCAGCGCTCGTTTGTTGTCAACCCGCTGCGACATCGCCAGAGCGCGTGAGGACGATTCGAGAGCACGATGTACAGCCAGCGATAGACACTCGCTCATCTTACCGTCAGACAACAATCCTAAAGGAGACATGATGGCAGGGAAGAGACGTGGACCAACCGCGATGTCAGGCGGCAATAGCGAACGTCGTACCGGTGCTGGAACTCCGGGACCGGGAACGCTGAGCGGAGCAGGTGGCTCGCTGGCGACGCACGGTGGACGGAAGAAGAGTTCGAGCAAGCCGCAGGCGACTAACACGAAGCGGAAGGTCGCCTAGCCAAACCAAAATTCCTTCTACAAAGCAACGGCCCCTCTCGCGAGGGGCTTTTCATTTGTAGGCAGGTTATCCCGGAGGCCACTTCATGTCCCGGCCGCCGATCAGGTGCAGGTGCAAGTGGAACACGGATTGGCCGCTGCGGGAACCGACGTTGTAGCAGGTTCGATAGCCGTCTTCAATACCGCGTTCGCGCGCTATCCGTGCCGCGATCAGCTGCGAGTACCCGATGATCTCCACGTCTTCCGCAGTGGCAGTGTTCAGGCCGGAGAAATGCCGCTTGGGAATAATGAGGACGTGTGTCGGTGCAGCGGGGTTGATGTCGTTGAAGGCGAAGACGAGTTCGTCTTCGTAAACTTTGCTGCTGGGGACGGTGCCAGCGATGATCTTGCAGAAGAGGCAGTTCGGATCCATGTTCATCTCGGTCGCGACATTCTACGCCGCGACCGGGTGAACGACAATCTGGCGCCCTAGTCCAGACGTACCAGGTAGATTGCGCCTTGCGGCGTGCTGTTGTCGCGTGCGACCTCTTCGGCCTTGCGCCGATCGTCCCCTTGGACGCGGACGCGAACCCACCAGTCTTTCATCGGGCCGCTGAACTTCAGCACTTGCGCGGAGCGATAACGCCGCATGAGTCGGTCCTGCAGTTCGACCGCGGTGTCCCGGTCTTTGATCGAACCGATCTGGACGCACCAGCGGCCGCCTTCGTCGAGAGGCTTAGGCGCTTTTAACACGTCAATCTGTACCTTCGCTGTGCCGGGGCGCCAGATGTCGAGCACTTTAGCGGCACCCATCGAAAGGTCGATGATGCGATCGGTCACGAAGGGACCGCGATCGGTGATGCGAAGAACCGCCACGCTGCCGGTCTTCATATTGGTGACACGGACGATTGAGTTGAGTGGCAGAGTGCGGTGCGCGGCCGTTAGCGCATGCATGTCGAAAACTTCTCCGTTTGCGGCCTTGCGGTTGTGGTAAACGGTGCCATACCAGCTCGCCATTCCGATTTCCGTGAGGATCGGAACGGCGTTCGGATCGTAGTCGATGCCGGGATTCACCACCGGTTCGCCTGTCTTCCGTTCGGAGGCGGGCGGCCTGGACGCGACCTCCTCGTCAGCGCGGTCCGGTTGCGAGATGGTCGGAGCCGGGGGAACTTTGGTCCGAGCTTTCTTCTTATCGCTGCCGCAACCGGTAACAAGCAGTGTGCCTGCGACTAACAGCAGGAGCATGAGGACAGGTAGTTGCGGCAAACGGATTCCGAAGACACGCGAAAGCAGCCACGCAACCGGGCTGTCCTCCGGGAGGTTCTCGCCTATTCGGGCTTTGTTTCGCGCTCGAGATGTTCTGCGAAAGTGCGCATCTTCTCGGCTGCGAGCTTCAAGCCTCGGCTGGACTGAACGCGAATTGCCGGCACCAACTCGTCGTTGATGTACTTGATCAGTTGCTGCGATTCCCTCTCCAGCCGTTCCGAGGCATCGCTGAGAACCTGATCCATCTTCCGGCCCGCATTCTCGAAAGGCGAGCGTCCGGTTTTGTTCGTTTCTTCCGTCAATGGCCACCAATAGGGGGTGTCGCGGTTGGCCGAGCTCCGCTCCTGGAGCGGAACATGGGCGTATGTACCAGAGCGTAGAAATTATGTCCTCCCCGCTCTCCCCGGGTCAACGACAGGGCAACCGCTTTGCTACCCCAGATTGTTAGATGCAACGGCTGCCGCTCATTCAACTTACATCTGCCAAAGAGCAGGTCAGACGTTGCCTCATGATCGAGCCGATATGGGCGGTGTATGTTGCAGACCTTACGCCAGACCGCCGTTTCTAAGATGAATACCTCGCCACGGACGCGAAACTGGGCAGGTCAAAAGCTTTGATCTTTTCCGAGCATGGCCCGGCCAGATCAGTACCGGGAACGAGTGTGAGGTTAAAGTGGGCCCAATACATCCTGGCACTGGCGTTGAGCGGGATTCCCGCAGCGGTGCAAAGTGCGTTTCCAGTGGGTTCCTAGAGTTTCTGCGAGGGCAGCGAGTCTTACTTGCCGTACCTTTTCCACAACTGAAACCAGGGATTCCGTGCCAGCTTTTCGTCATGCTGCTGGTTTACGGCGGGGAGTTGGCCGATCTTGGGCGGGCGCGGATCGGGAAGACCAAACATGCGCTCGAGCGCCTGAATCTCCGAGATTATCCTTTCAGCATCCATCGTGCTGCCCTTGAATCTTTGATGCACGAAGATCAACTTTGGCGCAGGCGGGGACTGAGCTTTCGTCGGGCTGCATGCGGCCAGAGCGAGGCCAGAGTACTGGATCGGTGCACTCGCTAACGTTTGATCTGAAAGATCTGGACGCGTCGGTTGCCGGTGTCGCTGACGTAGAGGCGGTCGGCCGAGTCGATGTAGATGCCGCTGGATTCCCTAAATTCACCTGCCCCCGCGCCGTAGTGGCCGAAGCGGAACAGCCGTTCACCTGTTGAACTGAATACTTCAATGAGGCCGACGTCGAGGAGGATGTAGATACGCCCTTGGGTATCGATGGCCATCCCCTTGGGCGCTTCACTGCCGAGGGCATCCGTTCTTATCTCACGCTTGTAACGACCTTCCAAGTCGAGCACCTGAATGCGTCTATTGCGCTTGTCCAGGACAAAGACCTCCTGGCCATGCAGTGCCAGTTCCGTTGGCAGCCGGAACTCGGCAGGGCCAGTTCCTCCGCCCCGCTTACCGACACTGGCGATCTTTTTCCCTTTGCGGTCGTAGATGAGAAGGAACTGGCGGCTGGTGTCAGTGAGATAGAGACGACCCGTGGCACGGTCTATGGCGACGCAATTCGGTTGTTCGAAAGCGTGCTCACCGTCGAAGTCGCCGATGAACCGCTTGAATTTCCCTTCAGCATTGAACACTGCGATAGTTCCACGGCGCTGGTCGGTTACGTAGACGTTATCGTCAGCATCAACGGCAACGCCGTAAGGAAAGTGCATGCGGTCGTTCCCTCTGCCATCAATGCGGGTGTACTTCCTGCTCGCGAAATCGAGGATGTGAACACTTCGCGTGCCAGGTTCAGTCAGGACGATGCGGCGGCGGGAATCAGTGACGATCTTTGCGGCACGCAGGCGTGAATTTGGGGCGTCCTCGGAGGGGCCGGCTTTTCCGGCGATCACGTCTACGACCTTGTCGCAAAACGCCGGCTTCTCTCCCGGAAGATCTTTTGTTTTGGGAGAACGATCAAAGTAGTCTCGTACGCGCTGGCAAGGTGTGCGGGAATCTTCCACGTCGGAAGCCGATTCGAACATGCTTAGAAAGACGATGCGATCGGTGCCGGCTTTAGGCGCAGTGCTCCGAGCTTGTCCGGCAACGGCTCCGCTGAGAACCACAGGCACGAGGACGAGAGTCAGGATGGCTCGAGCGATACGCATAGCAAAACAGCCTGAAGGTACAGTGCATTCGGTCGGCCACTCAAAGGCGCTGCGAGAACGGATTCTTAGGGCAAAGTTGTCGTGTTGCCGTAAGCCGGGCTGACGTAAGTGGCTGTTTTGGGTGTGATCGCGCACAGGTGAGGCGAAAGCCACAGTAGCTGTGCACCCTGTCGCGTGAAACACACCCAGTTCTGGCATGCGGCGCTAACCCTTCGCTGTTGCTGCGCGCTCAAGTGCCGCGATGTCGATTTTGACCATCTTCAACATGGCTCCCATCACTCGCTTCGACTTCTCAGGATCGGTCATGAGCCTGCCCAGGGCTGTCGGAACGACCTGCCATGAGAGCCCGTATCTGTCCTTCACCCATCCGCACTGAACCTCTTGCCCGCCGGCCGAGAGCTTTTGCCAGTAGTAATCGACTTCATCCTGAGTTTCGCAACTGACCGCGAGTGAAATGGCTTCGGTGAACTTGAAGAGGGGGCCGCCATTCAGGGCGTGGAACTCGCGTCCATCAAGTTCAAAGCTCACCACCATGACGCTTCCAGCGGGGCCGGGACTCCCCTCCGGATAGCGGCTGATGTCCTTGATGCGCGAGTTCTTGAAAATGGAGACGTAGAAGTTCGCCGCCTCTTCGGCCTGATTGTCGAACCACAAGAATGGGCTGATCCTGTCCATGCTTCTTCTCCTCTAGAGCTTGTTGTCGAGCGTATATCGAACGGCCGCGGTGGAAATCGACGCGAGAACAGCGCGTTCTGATCATTAATCGCCCTTGCCCGGCTCTGTAGTGGTGCGAGGGCATCGCTACAACAAACGTTGCGTCTAAGTTACGGTGAATTTTTTTCTTACAGCGATAGTTCTGCTGGGGGCGCTGCCCAGCCTAGCGCAGCAGCAGAAGATTGGCGATGTGCGCTGTCCGGAAGCTCCGACAAGCATCGTCGTCGAGCAGGGGAGTTTCGCATACAGGCCCGGCATCAACTTCCAATTGAGCAGGTTTGCCGCGACGATGGTGTCGAGAGGAAAGACTCTGCCCATGTGCCTGGCCAAAAGAACCATTGTGCAACACGGCGACGTGCAGGTGAGAGGGGAAGCGCTGTCGAGGCTTTTCAGCCAGAAATTGCAGCAGTCGGGCGAGAGGAAGGTCACAGACCTGAAGATCGAGATAAAGGGCAACGAGGTGTTGCTGAGCGGCAAAGTGAAGAAGCTGGTGGGGGTCCCGTTCAGTGTTCAGGGTCCGGTGAACGCAGAAGGAGGAAGAACGCTCAGACTATATGCCAGAAAAGTAAGCGCAATCGGGATCCCGATGAAGGGGCTGCTTGAGACGCTGGGAATGGAGCTGGGCAACATGGTCGGCGCCTCTTCGGCCAAGGGCATCGTCACTCGAGAGGACTCGATCTTCTTTGATCCGGCAGAACTCGCCAACATAACCGGCCACATAGAACGGGTGCGCATCGCCAACAACACTCTCCATGTGCGCTTTGCGAAAGATCCGCAGAATCGGGCTGTTCAGGACAAGCGCCGACCGGCAATCTCTTCCGAATGAGCACAGATAAGCAGTGAGCAACGTGGTGCGCGAATGGTGACGTGTTGCACGTCAGGTCCGTTGCGGCGTAAGGATCGCGGGGCGTCCGACTATTGTGCGACTGGGGTAGCCTTGCGGAGTTCCGCACTGCGCTGAAGTGAGCGGTTGTAGTAATTCAGGACGCTTTCGCTGGGACCCATAGTGAGCCGGTTCCAGGTCTTTGTCGTCGGCATCAGGGTGAAGTCGCTGCGAATGCGGAGGACGAGAATGTTTTCACAGCCGCAGACTTCGGTCGTTTCCCACTGCCCGCCGCACTCGCGACGGATGATCTCTCCGACATATGCGCCGTAACTGTTGGCGATGCGAGCGACGTCATGGAAATCAGGCCGCGGGTTGAAGATGCGGCTCAGTCGACTCTGGGGGATCAGTGCGTGGAGTTTGCCGAGAATCTCTTCAACGTGCTCGACACTGCGAGGAGAAAAATCCAGCCGAACGTTGAACTGCTGCTGGGCGTGGGTGATCGCGGATTGCGCCAGCGCTTCTACTTCTTTTTGCAAAGCATCTTCCATGCCGAGTTCATATATACAGCTATCCAAATCAGACTGTCGGATGCTAGCACCGACGGCTTCGTTGCGGTAGTAGACGAAGGGGGGAGAGAATCATGAGGCCGGATTTTTGATTTCTGACTCGCGCAGAAGCCCAGCGAATCCTTCAATTGCGTCGGCCGGCGAAAAATGCGCGCGGGACAAGGAATGGAGCAGTGGAGCGACCAGGAGTTCGCACCAGCTAGTTTCCGACATCGCCCTTGGTTTTGAACAACTTAGACATGTGACCGGGGTCACCATTTGATGTGATATTCTGCCGTCGAACCCCGAAATAGCGCCATTCATAGATATGCGGTTGGGCTTTGCCGAAACGCCCCCTACGATACACGCTGCGGGTGTGCACCTATAGCGGCCATTCGCTTCACGCGAGGTGCGACACCTGGATGGCTCTCGAGACAAAGGCTAGCCTTCCTGACGCGCGACGCATGTCGGGATTTGAGGAGATGAGCGGTACATGCACAAGCCGATCAAGTACGTAGAAAAGGCGTTCACTTATGGCGCGCGTGGCGCCTGGGCAGTTTTTGAAAAGCTGAACAGCATCAACCAGAACCCCGCATTCACGCCGAAGTGGAGCGAGAAGCCGCTTCTGAAGTCGTATCAAAAGACGAAGCCGCCACTGGGTTGGCCTCGTACGACGGACTCGCTGTGCCCGAAATGCGTGCCTGAGGTTCGGCAACAGATCGTGGACGGCAAGGTGCCGCACGAGATACTCCTCAACGAGAAGGTCGGCGAAATCAAGGCGCAGATCATCGAGCGCGACGGGAAGATCCTGATGGTGAAGGATTGCCCGAAGCATGGCCATTTCGAAGACGTGATGGCGATCGATACGACATTCTTCCGGCACCTCGAAGAGGTGTTCCCGGGACGCGACATTCGCGCACACAATGACGAGAAGTTGCACAACCACGGCACGTCCACGGTGAAGTATGGCCGCGGGGCCGTGCTGACGATCGACCTGACCAACCGCTGCAACATGATGTGCGACCCGTGCTTCATGGACGCGAACCAGGTCGGTTTTGTGCACGAGCTGACGTGGGACGAGATCAAGACGATGCTCGACAACGCGATCTCGATCAAGCCGAAGCGTCAGATGAGCGTGCAGTTCTCGGGTGGCGAGCCGACGCTGTCGCCGTACTTCCTGGACGCGGTGGCGTACGCGCGCAAGGTGGGCTACAACTCGGTGCAGGCGGCGACGAACGGAATTGAGTTCGCAAAGAGCGCGGAGTTTGCGAAGCAGGCGGCGGATGCCGGCCTGCGGTATGCATACCTGCAGTTCGATGGAATCGGCAACGCGGCGAACAGCCACCGAAAAGTCGGCAATCTGTTTGACGTGAAGCTGAAGGCGATCGAGAACCTTCACAACGCCGGTGTAGACATCGTACCGGTGACGACGATCGTGAACGGCCTCAACAACGAGCAGGTCGGCCGCATCATTCAGTTTGCGCTCGACAATCCCAAACGGATCAGCTTCCTCTCGTTCCAGCCGGTGAGCTTCACCGGGCGCGATGAGGAAGTAACGGACGAGCGTCGTCACGCGCAGCGTTACACGTTGAGCCACCTGGCGCACGACGTAAAGAACCAGACGGGGCTGGGAGAACCGGCGCGCGACTGGTTCCCGATCTCATTCATGAGCACGTTCAGCGACTGGGCTGACCTGGTGCACGGACCGAATTCGGACTGGGGCGCGCTTAGCTGCGGTTGCCATCCGAACTGCGGCATCGGCATGGCCGTGATGATAGACAAGGAAACTAGAGAAGCAGTGCCGGTAACGGCGTTCCTGAACGGCGATCACATCGCGAAGGATGTGGCCAAGGTGACGGACGCGGCGCGCGGACGGTTCCTGTCGGTGCTGGGCATGGCTCTGGCACTGGGCAGGAACTACGACCCGTTCAAGGCGCCGAAGCACTTCCGGTTCACCGATCTGCTGAAGAAGTTCGACAAGACGTTTGGCGCGACTCCGAAGGCGGACCAGCGCTACGGCAAGTCGGGCCCGGACCGCACGGAGCAGGACATCAAGAAGCGTCGTCAGGACCGCTGGAACTTCCTGTTCATCGCGGGCATGTGGTTCCAGGACCTGTTCAACTACGACTTCCGCAGGACGGAACAGTGCATCATCCCGTACGCGACGCAGGAAGGGGAGATCAGCTTCTGCGCGTACAACACGGGCGTGGGCTGGCGGAACATCATCGAGAAGATGCACATGACGGCGACGCTCACGAAGTGGTACGAGGAGCACGGACGCCATGAGATCTTCGCGGGCGGAAAGAATGTCGCTATGCCGGACAAGTCGCATTCGCTGAACCTGGTGGAGGCGCACGTGAACGCCGAAGCGAACGATACGCTCGACAAACTTGGCATCGCGAAGAACGCGGGCGAAGAAAAGAAGCGCGCACGCGACGCGAAACTGAAGGTGCTGGATCCGAAGCAGGAAGCGGAAAACGCACGCATGATGGCGCTCTATAAGCAGCACGTATTGGGCGAGAAGCCGGCTCCTGAGGGCTTTGTGCCTCTGGGAAACATTGCGGCTCCGAAGAACGGAAACGGCAACGGTGCTGTGAAGGAGCAGGCGAAGGAAGAAGTCTTCGGAGATTAGCTGCGCTGGTCTTCGATTCGAAGCAACACTCCTGATGCGAGAACCGCCGGTAAAAAGCCGGCGGTTTTTGTTTGCGCGGAATGGTGCTGCACCATTCGGGCGAAGGTTTCTGCAGTGACGTTGTGTAGAATGCCGCGTCAAAGAAGCTGATGGGAGGGGGGAATCTATGCCGAAATTGAAATCACTGGGCGGCGCGCTTGTGGTGCTGTTCTTGTTCGGCGTGCGGGTGCATGCGCAAACGCCGATGGACCTGGAGGCGGCGAAGCGGTACTTCGATGACGCGAAGGCGGCAAGTGATGCGGATGCTGGGAAGTTGTGGGGTGTGCGATTGTACGGGCCGATGATGTTTGCCGATCCGCAGACCCGCGCCGTGGTGGCGAACCAGGCGGATGCCGAGGGGACGTTGAGGTAGCAGGGCGAAGTTTGGGTCGGATCGCTGCCGCCGGATGTGGCCATTGCGAACACGGCGACCAAGTGGGCCGGCGTGAAATGGACGATGGTGATGTGGGGCGCGCTGTCTCCGTACAGGCAGGAGCGGGTGCGGTTGATGATGCATGAGAGCTTTCATCCCTTGCAGGATGATCTGGGTCTCTCGGCGAGGGACGCGGTGAATAATCACCTGGACACGATGGAAGGCCGCATCTGGCTGCAGATGGAGTGGAGGGCGCTGGAGCGCGCGCTGCGGACGCAAGGGGCGGAGAGGAAAAGAGCGCTGGAGGATGCGCTGTACTTCAGAGCGTACAGGCGCGGGCTGGTCGCGATGGCGGCGGCGAATGAGGATGCTCTGGAGTCAAATGAAGGAGTGTGCGAGTACACGGGAGTCAAGATAGCAACACTCGGGGATGTGAATGCCAACCTTGGTGCTCAGGGTGGGGCACCCGGTGGGTCGAGAGAGGCAGAGTTGATGGCCGCGATGGATTTGCGGCAGGCGCACAGGAAGCAGACGTTTGTGAGGTCGTTTGCCTATGTGTCGGGGCCAGCATACGGGTTGTTGCTGGATGCGGCGAGGCCTGGGTGGAGGCAGGGTCTGAAGGGCGCGATCGAGATGGGCGCCATGGCTGGCGCGGCGTATGGAGTTGCGGCCGCGAAGGCGTCCCCGGCGGAGGCAATGGCGAGGGCGAAGAGGTATGACGGCGAGGACATCCTCGCGGTGGAGAAGAGGCGGGAGGAGCGTCGGCAGAAGGAACTGGCGGAGGCGCGGAAGAAGTTTGTGGAGGGGCCGGTGCTGGTGCTGAGGCCGGGAGAGAGCTTCGGGTATTCGTTCAATCCGAACAGCGTGGTGGCGGTGGACGAGAACTCCACGGTGTATCCGGAGCTGAAGGTGACGGATGCGTGGGGAATTCTAAATGCCGATGGCGGTGCGATGGTGGTGCGGGATAAGGGAATGATCACGCGGGTGGTGGTCCCGGCCCCAATGGCGGGTGCGACGAAAGGCGAGGGTTGGGAGTTGGAGTTGAAGCCGGGTTGGAAGATCGTCAACAGTGACAGGAGTGGGGATGTGACGGTCTCGAAGTAGTTACGATGTCAGACTCCGCGATTTTGATTCGAAGTGCGGCGCTGAGCCGTGTGGATGGATAGGACGGGATTATGGCTGCACCCTTCAGCAATTCAAAGTCACGGTTCTCGGATCGCGTGGACGATTACGTCCGGTACCGGCCCCGGTATCCGAAGGAAGTCGTAGGAGCGGTGCAGGACGTATGCGGATTGCGGCCGGAGCATTTGATTGCCGATGTGGGTTGCGGCACTGGATTTCTCGCCGAGATCTTCCTGCAGAACGGGAACCGGGTGATCGGGATCGAGCCAAATGAGGCGATGCGCGAGGCCGGCAGCGCTTACCTGAGCCGATATCCGAAGTTCTCGATGCGCGATGGAAACGCCGAGGAAACGACGCTTGAGGACGCATCGGTGGACCTCGTGATGGCGGGGCAGGCGTTCCACTGGTTTGAGCCACAGAAGACCCGGAGGGAGTTTGCGCGGGTGCTCAGGCGGGGAGGTTGGGTTGTTCTGGTTTGGAACGATCGCGACGTGACGAGCACGGCATTTTCGCGGGCGTACGAGGAGTTCTTGCGCAATTTCGGGGTGGACTACGAGGAAGTGGCGCACAGTCATGTGGCAAGCATGGAGAGACTGGAGCAGTTCTTTGCGCCGAAGCCGGTGCGACTAACCACCATCGAGAGCGCGCAGGAGTTCGACTACGAAGGGCTAAATGGCCGCCTGTTCTCGTCTTCGTACATCCCGAAGTCGGGCCCGGGCTATGAGGAGATGATAAAGGAATTGCCGGGGCTGTTCGGTGCGCTTGCCGAGGATGGGCGCGTGAAGATGAAGTATGAAACGAAGGTGTACTGCGGCCAACTCTAATGGCGAATGAAGATCCCCACCCTAAACGCTGTCGCGTTTAGAGTGGGGCACCCGTGATGTCTAGATGTCATCGTCGAAAGTGATGGACTGGATCATCAGTTCGAGTTCGGCGTTGAGTTTGCGTGACTGCGAGTCGAGGTCGTCGATCTCGAGGTCGAGGGTGGCGAGTCGGTCTTCCTGCTGGTTGAGATTCTGGACGTAACGCTGGAGAAGGACCTTCTCTTCAGCGCTTCCTTTCAAGACTTTCATGTTTTCAACGCTTGGGCGGTAAAAAGCGCAAGAGCCGACGACGGGCTGTTGTACGGGAGGGTGCGGGCTTTGGTGTGGCGCGGTTTGATGGTGGGGAATAGCCGTTCGAGGTGCGATTTTGCTGTTCGCTGTGGAGTCGCGTCACTCGGGTTGGTGCTCTATGGCACATCCCGACGTGTGGTCAAAGAGGGACAATCCAGAGTTGATCGGCGCTGTATTTCCGTGATTCCAGGTGATGTACGGCTGGACTCGCCGGGTACCGACGCTCTGCCGATTGACCCGCTGTGACTGCCATCATGCCAGTTGCTGCGGACGCCAAGACGCCGGTAACGGCCAAGCCCAGCCGGAGCGCCAGGGACAGAAGTGCTGGGCGCTCCGGACCCCCCAATTTCCAGCAGCGTGAACCCGCTGCGTGACGGAGAGCGCAATTGAGCACCACTGTATTCCCGCAATCGAAGCGTGCGGAATTGAAGATCATCCAGCCGGAAAAGACGCTAACGGGCGCCCCGATCAGGAGAGTAGTGAAGGGCTTGCCAAAGGAGACGCAGTCGCTGTGTCCCGAATGCACGAAGGTGATCCCGGCGCGTGAGTTCGAAGAGAACGGCAAGGTAATGATGGAGAAAACGTGTCCTGAGCACGGCGATTTCCGGGACTGCGTGTATGCGGACGTTGAACTCTATCTGAAGATGGAAGAGTGGGAATTCGGGGACAACGCGGGCTTGTCGAATCCGGCGGTCAACAAGGGCGCAGAGGCCGTTTGCCCGGACGATTGCGGCTTGTGTTCGCTGCACACATCGCACTCGGCGCTGGCCAACGTTGACCTGACGAACCGCTGCAACCTCACCTGCCCGGTGTGTTTCGCGAATGCGAACGCGGCGGGATATCTGTACGAACCGGACATGGACGGCGTGCGCGTGATGCTGAAGGCGCTGCGCGACGAGCGTCCGGTCGACGGGCGCGTGGTCCAGTTCTCGGGTGGCGAGCCGACGATCCATCCGAACTTCGTCGAGATCTGCGCGATGGCGAAGGAGATGGGCTTCACTCACATCCAGGCAGCCACGAACGGAATCATGCTGACGGATCTCGAATTCGCGCAGAGAGCCAAGGCTGCGGGGCTGGCGACGATCTATCTCCAATTCGACGGCGTGACCGACGACGTCTACATGAAGACACGCGGCGAGGCGCTGGTCGATAAGAAGCTGAAGACGATCGAGAACTGCCGGAAGGTGGGGATCAAAGTCGTCTTCGTGCCGACGATCGTGAAGGGCCTGAACGACCATCAACTGGGCGACATTCTGCAGGTGGCCATCAACAACGTGGACACGGTGAGCGGAATCAGCTTCCAGCCCGTGGCGTTCACCGGTCGCATTTCGAAGAAGGAACTGGAGGCCAAGCGGTACACGCTGACCGACCTGGCGCATGACCTCTCGAAGCAGACTGGGATGTTCGATACGTACAACGATTGGTTCCCGCTCTCGTCTGTGACGCCGTTCTCGAAGCTGATGGCGGCCTTGCGGGGCGAAGGCGTGCCGACGATTTCTTGCCACCCGCACTGCTCCCTGGGCACGTACATGTTCGTTGACGAGAAGTCGCGGAAGGCCGTGCCGGTGACGCAGTTCATCAATATCCCGGCTATGCTGCAGGACATTGAGGAGCTGGCGCAGAAAACAGAGAAGGCGTTCTTCAAGTACTACCACGGAGTAACGTCGTGGACGAAGCTGAAGAAGCACTTCAAGCAGGAGCTGGCGCCTCCCGGACTCACATTCCAGAAGTTCCTTGACACACTGCAGGGTATGACGAACAAGAAGCTGGGGCGCGACGGTATGGACGGAACGTTCACGTACCGCACGCTGCTGGTAGCCGGCATGCATTTCATGGATTCGTACAACTACGATATCGAGCGCGTGAAGCGCTGCGTGATCCATTACGCCGCTCCGGACGGGAAGCTGTATCCGTTCTGCACGTATAACTCGGGGCCGACGTTCCGCGAGAAGATCGAGAAGCAGTTCTCGATGCCATTCGAGGCGCAACTGGCGCGGTTCGGATTCGCAACCACCGGAACCGGGAAGACGAACGGGAACGGCGCGCATCCGGCTGGAGAGCCGAAAGCAAGGGGTGTCTGCGGATGCGACTTCACGGATGTGATCAAAGGGAACAATTAGTTAATTATTAGCAAGGGATCAGCAAAAGGGTCAGCCGCCAGCGATGATGCTGGCGGTATTTCTTTGGGGCAACGAACTTGCCAAGTTGCCGGCGGAGCGAAGGTAGACGGAGAGTCTGAATAGGGCTGGTACAATGCGGCGCATGCTGCGCTTTTGGCGGATGGTCAGTTCGATCGTTGTGATCCTGTGTGTGCTGGGGTTGGCTTCGTGCACGATGTGGGGAGAGAAGAAGAGCCACACTTGGAAGTCCGCAACCAGCGGCGAGCACCTCGCCCGGTTGTTCTGGCAGGAAGTGAAGGCAAAGAACTGGAAAGAAGTGGAAGGCCGCATGACGGCCACGGTCGTGGGAATGAATTCGCGGGGGAGCCTCACCCGTGAACAGATGATGGAGCATCTGAAGCAGATGGACATTGCCGACTTCCAGATAGGCGAGGTCAGGACGGAGCCGGCTGGTGTGGACCTGGTTGTCACGTACACGCTGACCGTACGGGGTACGGTCGGCGGCAAAGCGCTGCCAGAATCGATACGCATGATGAGCGTATGGCAGGAATTGAACAATGGCTGGGTGCTGATCGCGCATTCGGCGGTGCCTGTGGCAGCGTAGGACTTCCTGAGTACGAGTGTTGAGCACGTACCTCGCGGTGAAGCCAGAGGCGCGGGCGCCGTCCTCAAACGGCTTCCCAAAATGTAACGAAAAGTTACATCCAGCGGTGGCCCCGGTCTGCCGCAATCCGCAAGAATCTCTCCTAAGTACCTGAAAAACATCAACATACACCTTCGTAATCTGGTGGAACTCTGGGTGCTTCTGTCATAAGAGTCTGGACCGGAGGTATGGGATGGAATTTCCCCTACGGCCGGGAGTGAGCGCATGCGGGTCAGAGGCTAAATGAAAACTCAGAACGGAAGTCACCGGAGCAGGGGCTTCTCGCTGCTCGAACTAGTGGTTGTGGTCGCCATCATGTTCGTGGTTGCGGCGATGGCGATGCCCACCATGACGAATGCAATCGCAGACTACAAGCTCAAATCGACGGCATCGCAACTGGTCAACCTGCTGCAACGGGCGCGAACCGAGTCGGTGCGCGCGAACTTCCCGGTAGGCGTACTTACGCAGGTGCAAGCCGGACGTCAGGTGGTTTGGGTGGATGTTTCGGGTAACGGGGTGCGGGATGCGACCGAGCCGACGTTGATCATGCCGGAGAGGACCACGTTGCAGACGGCGGGATTTCCAGGGGATGCGACGGTCGGACAGAACCCAGCCAACTACAGGGTGATGCCGCAGGCGCCCCCGGCTGCTGGACAGTTCAATGCCCGTGGATTGCCGTGCTGGATGATGGCGTCGATAGTCGCCGCAACGCAGACCTGCCGGAATACGGACAACGGCAACAACGCACAAGGATTTGTTTATTACATCCGCAGTGACAGACCGTTCGGACTGGCAGGGTGGGCGGCTGTCGTCGTGACCCCGGCGGGTCGGATCCGTAGCACGACCTGGGCGAACAACTCGTACCAGTGATGGAGGCGGCAATGCTTCGAGTGAAAAGACAAGTCGCGAAACGAAACGGCAGCAGAGGCATGTCGCTGATCGAGCTGATGATCGCCATGGTGATACTCGTGGTTGGGATGACTGCGATGTTGGGGCTAATCATTACGGCGATGGCAAATAACAATCGCGTGAAACAAGATACGGGCGGCACGCTAGTAGCGCAGATGGTAATTGAGACAATCACGGCACAGCCGGCAAATGGCAACGTTACGATCACAGACTGCGGTGGGAACAACTGGGTCATCAGCACAACCGGCGGCGGCGGAGGCGGCCTGGGAGCACAGCTGACCGCGACGGGGACGGTCAACTTCGCGGGGCAGACATACGCGGTCGTTCCCGACAACTACAAGATGCAGTACCGATCCTGCGGTGCGGCTGGGACGCAGACGACTTACGACGTGCGCTGGAATGTCCAGACCATCGACCAGTTCTCGAAGATGGTGACGGTCTCGGCGCGACCGTCGGGAGCGCAGGGCACGGACAATACGGCGGCGGGTATGAGGATGTTCGAGCGCCCGGTGACGCTGCGGACCATCGCGGTGCTGGGGAACTGAGGGGACATGATGCGGAGACAGAATCGCAAGTCGGAGGCAGGCTTCTCGCTCCTCGAGTTGATGGTGGTGGTAGCGATCCTGGTGGTCGTGATGGGCGCGGTATTCACGCAGATCGATACGGTGCAGAAGCGCTATTCGCAAGAAGAGCAGAGGGTGGACATCACGCAGCAGTCACGCGAGTTCTTTGATCAGGTTGCGCGCGACCTGCACCAAGTGGGCTATCCGAATATCAAGATGTTCCAATTGACGGCATTAGGTAATCCGCCGCAGAACGACTCCAGAGTGGCCGTGGGATTTGTCCGGTACGGGTTCGACGAGGTGTGGTTCGAAGGGGACGTTGACGGAGACGGTGCCGTGGACGTGGTTCGTTACCTTTTGCAACCGGATGCGGTGACGGGCATGTGTCCATGCCGACTTTCCCGGAGCGTAAGCCTGAAGATCAACGGCACGGCGCCAACGGCCCAACAGGTCGCCTTCTTCAATACGGACGTGAGCGAAATCGTGAATAGCGGTGGGGCACAGAACACCGCCAGCGGAGTGGCCAGATACCAAATTTCAGGTCAATCGGCGGTGGGTGGGTCACTTCAGTCGAACGATGCGCTGTACACGGTTTACAAGAACGCGAACGTGTTTACGGCATTCGACGGGGACGGAGTCATGGTGGCCCCGTCGAACAATCCGGCCGTCCTGAGGACTATTCGGACCATTCGCGTGAACTTGAACCTGCTTACACCGCGTGCTGATGCGCAGACAGGGATGCGTCCTGCGGTGACGATGTCGGCCAGTGTGCGCATTCCCGCGAACATGAACTAAGGAGAAGCGATGATTTCGATACAACGAGCGAAGTGGAAACATAAAGCGCGTGGCGAGAAGGGCATCGCTCTGCTGATGTGCATCTTCGCGTTGCTGCTGTTGACAGGGCTGGCTCTCGCGCTGATGTTCATGAGTGATACGGAGCAGGCGATCAACAACAACTACCGTGACTCGGAGCGCGCTTACTTTGCGGCCATGGCAGGCTTACAGGAAGCCCGGACGCGCATGCGGCGGCCAGCGACGAGTCAGCCGTTGCCGGCGTGGGTTCCGACTACCATGCCAACCACGGCCGCGAACACCGGCGTGACTTACCTGCTGAATTCTGATGGCACGACGGCGGTACAGCCCTGGAACTTCGTTGCGACGAACCCGTTCCGCGACGACCAGATCTGCAATGAGAGCTTCCCGCTACTGCTGACTGCGTCCTTAGGGCCGAACCTTCCGTGCGCGTCATTCCCGGGTGGAAACTACTACCAGACGGTGAATAGCACGTCTCCCGGGACGAACTCGACGGCGGCTATGGATTACAAATGGGTTCGCATCACGCGCAAGGCGAACGCTTCGGCGGCCCCATACCTTGTGTCGAATGCGGTGGCAGCCAATTCGAACCAGCCGATCTGCTGGGACGGTTCGCAGCAGGTTCCGCTGGCTGGCGCGGCTGAGTGCGAGCTGGTCGAGCCAGTTCCTCCGCTCAGCAAGACGTACACGACCGTATATCGTCTTACGTCATTTGCGATGGCACCCGGACGCACGCAGCGAACGCTGCAGATGGACGTGGCCGAGCGTCCGCCCATCGTGACGAACGCGGCGGTCGATTCGCAGGACCACGTGACGCTGAACGGAAAGCTGGACGTAAACGGTTTCGATTACTGCAGCTGCGACCTTTCCGACATGACCAAATGCACGAAGGATGCAGCGGGAGTAACGACTTGTCCTGGGCTCACCATGCCAGACGGCTCGAAGAAGACGTGCAACAACAAGAATTGGGCGATCTATGCCTCGAGCACCGTCGATAACCCGAATAAATCTGAGACGCTGGTAGCCGGGCCAAACCCGCCCGTGGTGGAGAACCAGCCGTGGTTGTACGACATCCCGAAGATGATCGATGAACTGAAGTCAACGGCAACCGACGTCAGGAAAGCTCCTTACAACTGGACCTGCACTTCTGCGACGAGCACGGGCAATGGGTCTTGCGGAACACACAGCGGCCAAGTTTATGGCACACCACCGCTATTTCCGCCCAGCCCGCCAGAGAATCCAGCGGCAGACAGCACGTACGGTGCGTGCTCCAATGGCATCGGGCCGGGATGTCCGAATCCACAAGTGACTTATGTTCCAGGAAACGTGCAGCTCACGGGTGGCAGCGTGGGGAACGGGATACTCATTGTGGATGGAGACCTTGATATTCACGGTGGTCTTCAGTTCTACGGCTTGATCCTGGTAAGAGGAGTGGTGAAGTTCACGGGCGGCGGCGCTGACCAAACGAACATCTACGGCGCAGTGTTGGCAGGCCAGGAGTCTTACGTAGACAACGTCCTCGGTGGCAGCGCCACAATTCAGTTCAACATTTGCGCGCTGAAGCAGTCGATGAACCCGCAGCCTCCGACGACGATCAGCTTCCATGAATTGGCGTACTAGAGGGAACCGATGAAGAAGAGATACTTGCTACTAGCGATTGCGGCAGTCGCACTGGCGACATTCTTGGTTGTTCCAGTGCAGGCGGGTGACGACGATGATCCGCCGCTCGGCGATTTGGCGAAGCAGAAGAGTGGCGCAAAGGCGAAGCGCGTGATCACCGACGAGGACATTCCTTCTTCGAACACAGAGGCAGCCGCAGCCGAAGAGACTTCGGCGTCAAAGCCGAAGGAGGGCGAAGAAGGGAAACAAGAGGGCAAGCAGGACAAGGAACCGAAAGCCGCAGCGACGTCTGCACTTCAGAAGGAACTCGATGACATCAAGCATGACGAGGAACTACTGAAGAAGAAACTCGAGACGCTTCAGAAGAAGGCTGCTGAAGCCACCGACCCGTTCCGTAGAAACATGTACGAGGAGGCGATCCAGAACCAGCAGATCACTCTGAAGGAGTTCCGCGATAAGCGGGTCGAAGTAGAAAAAAAGATTACGGCCGATAAAGAGAAAAGCGAGCCGCAGAGCTGAACAGTCTCCAACGAACAGAAGGGCTGGCGGTTGCCAGCCCTTTTGTTGCGTCAGAGTGAGGTACTCAGTGCCATCGGGTCTTGAAGTCGGTTTGCACCGAGCCCTTACCGAACGCACTGGCATAGCCCTCTATGTTCCTGTTAGACACAGGCTCGTCGAGTGGCTCGGCAGTGACGGTGTACGTGTCGATAGGAACGCCCTGAATGCTGTAGGTGCCGTCCGGGCGCGTAACCGCGCTGATGGCCGACTTGCGGACACCCAGTCCGTAAGGCAGTGCTGTCGAGGTGGAGTCGGCGAATACGTGCGCTCCGAAAATAGGACCACCAGAAGTTGAGCGGATGGTTCCGGCGATAGTTCCCGTGGGCACGTCGGCAGGGTTCTTCGGGTAGAGCGAAGATATCCCGGCTACGTCGTCATACGAGAGCGTGGTCTGCAAGTCGGGCGCGAATGGAAACATTAGCGCGCGGACGATTCCCGAGTGGTCGAGTCCGAAGAAGTGTCCCACCTCGTGGACCGCGATAGTCTGAAAACTTTCGCCGCCTGTTCCCCCGGTTGTGAAATCCACTGACGGGTTGAACAGGATGTCGGCGTCGAGGATCTGTCCGGCGAATAGGGATGTGGTGCCATGCTTCGTGTCCTCGCCGGGCCGGTCAGAGACGGTGGTGACGGTCACGGCGATAGTGTCGCTGTCGTCGGCGAAGTCTGCTGTGCAAACAAAACAGATGAGGTTGTTCCCGTCAAAGCCTTCGCTGGTGAGGGTGGTATCGGGGCCGCGGTTCACGACGAGAGCGGCATTGGGAGCTGCCACCCAGGCGGCGAACGAGGCTGTAACGGCGTCCGGCGCCGAGATTGAACCTCTGATGTTGTCCTTCGTTTCGGGGTTGATTCGGAACGTCACCGGGAAGGCGTTGAAGTCCCAGTGGTCCGCGTGGCCCGTGCCGTTCGCACGCGTGAACAGCGGTAGATACGAGAATGCGGGAGTCGCGATCACCAATCCGAGCACGACAAGGCTGAACATTGCGAGCCCGGAAAACACCAGACGAACTCGGTCACGGCGATCGAAATTATTGAAAGGGCTCATTATTGCACCGCCTTGCGAACGCGATCCTCGAGCTGTTGCAGCGTCATCCGGGATCCGCGATACGAAGCGGTGCTCCCCGTCTGTGCGTCAAAGGCGCTTACGTAGGGCACGCCGTTGGTGACCATCACCTGACCTGATGGCTGCCGCTTGAGTCGGAAGCTGCCTTGCATCACTCCCGTGATGCTCAGAGTGCCGTCGCGGTCGGAACTTGGCCGGAGGAAGAGGACGGCCTCTTCGCCGGGCTGCCAGTACTGAACGCCTGAAACACGCTGTGTATAGCCGCCAGCGCTGCCACCCATCTGCTTCACCGTGATGACATTGGGTGCAGTGCCTTTCAGGGTGCGACGAACTTCGAAGCGCGTATAGGTGTAGATTCGCGTGCGTTCGGGATTCCAACGTGACTGCGAATCGATGGCGCGCGCATGAACGACGTCAGTGGACTTTGCGGTGATCTTCTCAACCGATGCCGGGATGACAGTCGTGGCAGTCGCCAGTAGCGGCGTGAGGAAAAGGAGGCAGGTCGCCAGCCGACGGAGATGCAGGAGGTATCGCATTACCGTATCTCCAGACCACCAGTGAAGGTGGTGATGTTTTCGTTGGAGTCCCGCAGGATGACAGTGCGCGCGCCAGGTGTTGCCGCGCCGCTTACCGTCGCCGTGAACATGACCCCTGGCGTGTCGTCGGTAGCCGTGATCGCCTGCCGGTTGGAGATGGTGATGTCCTGCGGGCCGGAAATACTGATCTGAAGGTTGCCTCTCATCCCTTTTCCAAAGATGAGCACCCGCTTCGCACTTCCACGCGCGATGCTGGCACCAACGCTCGAGGCGCTTCCGCCGCCGCCGCTGATCTCGGTAACTCCCAAGACCTCGGCATTAAGTCCGGAGGCTGTGGTTGGGACCGTGATATCGACGCCTTGGGTGGTTTGGCCGGCACCGACGCCGACTGTTGTCGGGTCTACGATTCCGCCGCCGGGGTTGGTTGGTCCGCCGCCGCCGGTTGGAGTGCCGACAGGCGACGTTGACCCGCCACCTCCGCCGCAAGCTATCCATGCAAGGGCGAGCAGAGTTGGTGCGATTCGAACAAGTCTGAAGTTCACAGGCTCTCCTGCGTATCCGTCTTGAAAGATGCTGCGCCCTGAACGTCTGTTGCACTTAGCAACGCGGTCTTCCGCTGTGATTGGGACCCACCGGGTTGCAGGGCGACGGACCGCAACTTACAATCGCGAAACTGATGCCTTCGGTTCGTCCCATCAACTCTGCCCAGCTACGCCCTCTGCGGGCCGCCCTCCTGCGTTGGTATGAAAAGAACCGCAGAGACCTTCCATGGCGCCGGACGACCGACCCATACAGCATCTGGCTGTCAGAGATCATGCTGCAGCAAACGCGGGTGTCGGCTGTGCTCGAGCACTACAGGCGATTCCTAGAGCAATTCCCGACTATGCAGGCGCTGGCGAAGGCCAAGCTGCCTGCGGTGCTGGCGGCGTGGAGCGGCCTGGGCTATTACAGACGCGCGAAGGCAATGCACGAGGCGGCCAGGGTGATCGTGCGCGAACACGATGGCCGGCTTCCGCAGAGTATCGAGGAATTGAGAGGGCTGCCGGGAATCGGGAGGTATACGAGCGCGGCAGTTGGGAGCATCGCTTTCGGAATTCCAGCGGCGGTCGTGGACGGAAACGTGGGCCGAGTGCTCGAGCGACTGGGCGGGAAGGCACTGGTTGCGTCAGAGGCTTGGGCGCGCGCGCAGCTTTTGCTGGATGAGCGCAGGCCGGGCGACTGGAACCAGGCGATGATGGAACTTGGCGCGACGGTTTGCGTTTCCGTGGGGCCACGCTGTATGGAGTGCCCGGTCCGCCAGTGGTGCGCTGCACCGGGAGCGGACACAAGTCGTCCCGACGCCCCGCGATTGAAGAAGCAGTATGCGGTCGGACTGGCGACAAAGGAGGACGCGGTTTACCTGGTGCAGCGGGCACGAGGGGAGTCGCTGATGCCGGGAATGTGGGAGTTGCCAGAGGCGACGGAGGGACAAGGGAAGCGACTGGCGCGGGTGAAGCACTCGATCACGGTGACGGACTTCGACGTGAGCGTGGTCGAATTTGCGGAGAACGTGGACGGAAGGGGTCGCTGGGTCAAGACAGCGAACCTGATGAAGTTGCCGCTCACCGGACTCACGCGCAAGATCCTGAGGGCAGCGAAACTTTGGCCAGCGGGCCGAATCGAAAAACTGTAGTGAACCAGGAAGGGACTATGGCGGCTTTGACCGGGGGCAAGAAGGCGCCCCACTTTGTTTTGACGACGATGGACGGAAGCGAGTTCTCGCTGGGAAAGGCGCTGGCAAAAGGGCCGGTTCTGTTGGCCTTTTTCAAGATCAGCTGCCCAGTTTGTCAGTATACGTTTCCGTTCATCGAGCGCATGCACAAGGCGCTGAGCGGGAAGGGCCTCGCGATCGTCGGCGTCTCGCAAGACAGTCCGCGCGATACCGCGCTGTTCGTGCGTGAGTACGGAATCACGTTCCCTGTCGCTATCGATGATTCCAAGAACGGGTATGCAGTCTCGAATGCTTACGGACTGACCAGTGTACCGACACTGTTTGACATCCACGGTGAGGGGACGATTGTCCTGAGCAGCTCCGGGTGGTCGCGTGCGGAGTTGGAGGAGATATACGCGAGGCATCTCAATGGCGTGACGGGCGCACCGCAACTGTTCCAGCCAGGAGAGCGCGTGAGTGATTTCCGGGCTGGTTGAAGCTCGAAGAACTGACTCCCGCGGTCCGCGGGAAAAAAGAGGCCCTGCGGGAGCGGGGCTTTTTGCATCGGAGTTGATAGGGAGGAGCTCCGGTCCTTCACGTACAATGGTTGGTTTTCGGAGGCAATCCCATCAGGTATAGAGGAGTCCAGGTGCGCAGATCATTTGCTCTTTTGGCCATTGCGATGCTAATCGCAAGCAGTGCAGTAGCGCAGAATTCAAAAGGGGCGGCTAAGCAGGCAAATAAGAAGAACGCGGCTACAATGCGCGTATCGAGCGGTCTTCCGGCCGGGGCGAGTGCGGCGATGCAGACCATCAGCGCCGACCGCATCAAGGCCGACGTAGGGTTCCTCTCCAGTGATCTGCTGGAGGGGCGCGGCACGGGGCAGCGCGGGGGCGACCTCGCGGCACATTACATCGCAACCCAGTTCGAGTTGGCCGGCCTTAAGCCAATGGGAGACAACGGCAAATTTCTTCAAAAGGTTCCGATGCTGGGCGTGACGACATTGCCGGAAACGACGATGGAAATCATCTCCGGCGAGGGTGAGCGAAAGACGCTTCGCGACCTGGAAGACTGCGTCGTGCTGAACGAGACGCAGGAGCCCACTGTGGATGTGGAGTCCGACGTCATCTTCATGGGCTACGGCATCGA
>Ga0196976_1000331_pt1 | contig 31037 bp, 28 predicted proteins | sample S3v_513CmetaG_FD_148644 | JGI IMG/M metagenome (GOLD analysis project Ga0196976, IMG submission 148644) | Soil microbial communities from Anza Borrego desert, Southern California, United States - S3+v_5-13C | ecosystem: Environmental > Terrestrial > Soil > Desert | place: USA: California... | reverse complement strand
TGCCCGTCTTGCGCGTCAGCACGCGCGACTGCTCGTTGTCCACGCGCGTCACCAGCACCTGCGACGGGGGGAGGCGCAGGTTGATCGTGCCGTCGGGGGAGCGCCACACGTCCTCCTGCCGGAGCTGCGCGAGGTCGATGCCGGCGATGACGTCCCCCGTGGCCAGGAACGTGATCTCGTCCGCCGCCAGCGCCTTCGGCACCATCTTGTAGGTCTGCGAGATCGTGCCGACGTGCATCACGCGCATGGAGGCCGTCTCGAGGCGATTCAGCTCGCGCACCTGCGTCACGAGCGTGGCGATATCGACCGTTTTCTCCTCGGGCGTGAGGACGGCTTCCACCACCGTCTTTTTGGCCATCCTCCAGACGACGTATGCGGTTGTGACCGCCACGGCGACCAGGATCAGGAACCCGCCCAAAAAAACGAGAAGAGTTTTCCTTTGCATGTTTGTTACCAGTAGTGGCGCTTCCACTAAGGGTTGTGGTAGGCTATTCGCCTCCCGGTCAGGTTCAAGGAAGCGTCCAAGCGGCCCAATAGTTCAAGGACCCTCCGGGCTTCGCCCTCCTCAAACCTCCAATTCCTCTCCCGTGAGCTGCCGGTACGCCTCCAGATACTTCGCACGCGTATGCTCCACCACGTCCGCGGGTAACTCGGGGGCCGGGGGATTCTTATCCCACCCGGTGGTCTCCAGCCAGTCGCGCACGAACTGCTTGTCGTAGGACGGCGGATTGCTGCCGACCTTGTATTGCTCCGCGGGCCAGAAGCGCGAAGAGTCGGGCGTGAGCGCCTCGTCGATCCAGATGATGCGGCCGTCCTTCAGGCCGAACTCGAACTTCGTGTCGGCGATGATGATCCCGCGCGTGAGCGCGTACTCCGCGGCCGTGCCGTAGAGCGAGAGCGTGAGGTCGCGCAGTTGCGAGGCGAGGTCGTGGCCGACGATCTCCGCCATCCGCTCGAAGGAGATGTTGATGTCGTGGCCGGTGTCTTCCTTCGTGGCCGGCGTGAAGATCGGCTCCGGCAGCTTGCTGGCGGTGGTCAGTCCCGCGGGCAGCTTGATGCCGCACACTTCGCCGGTCTGCTGATACTCCTTCAGTCCCGAGCCGACCAGGTAGCCGCGCGCGACGCACTCCACCGGCACGACCTCGCACTTTTTCACGAGCACCGAGCGGCCGCGCAGCTCTTCGTGCGCGCGGATGTCGTCGGGGAAGCTCTCGAAGTCGGTCTCGAGCAGATGGTTCTCGAGCTGCGTGAAGCGGCGGAACCAGAAGTTCGAGATCTGCGTGAGGATGCTCCCCTTGTCGGGGATGCCGGGGGAGAGGACGACGTCGAACGCGGAGATGCGGTCGGTGGCGACGAAGAGGTAGCGGTCGCCGAGGTCGTAGACGTCGCGGACCTTGCCGCGGCGGGCGAGGCGGAAGGGGAGGTTCGTTTCAGTGACTGCAGGCATGGTGGCGGGCATTCTACCCGCCACCATCACCCACGTTTTACTTCTCCACTCCCCAGCCGCGCTCTCCGCGCACCAGAGTGATCTTGCCGAGGCGGTTTGCCTTCGCGACGACGTTCCGCGCGTAGGCGTTGCTGATCTTCTTCCCCAGCTGGGTCGGGTCGGCCAGCGCCTGCGCCTTCTTGCCGAAGAGCTCACCGGGCAGCGCGAGCAGCATCGGCGTCTGGTAGCGCGGATCGCCGGAGCGGTCGTCGATGGTCGAGGTGTACGGCAGCACGACCGCGTAGTCCTCGTCGTCGTTGGCGCACGGGTCCTGGACGAAGAACTCGACCGAGCCCCCCTCGAGCGCCACCGGCAGGCGATCCTGCATGTGCGCGTACGGCGGCACGCCGAGCGGCGCGGCGTCGAGCACCCGGCGGCCGTCGGCGTCGTAGGCGGTCACGAAGACCGTCACGCTGCACGCGCCGAGGTTCACCGCGCCGACGTTCGTGCGGAACTGCAGGCGCGAGCTGTTGTCGATGCCGTGCGCGATGGCGGTGATGTCGTCCGTGTCGACGTCGAGCAGACCCGTCCACATGCCGGGGATGGTCTGGCCGAACGTCCCGCTCGACGAGTTGTTGTACGTGTTGCTGGTGACCAGGAAGGCGCGGCCGATGGTGGTGTTCGGCACTCCCGGGTTGTCCTCGGGGAAGGTGGCCAGGAGCAGCGCGCCGCTGCCGGAGAGATTGAAGACGTCGCGCATCACGTCGTCGGTGATGAACGTCGAGTTCGCCGGGATCGTGATCAGCTTCTCCGGACCCGTCGCACCGCCGGTCGGCAGCAGCGTCACGCTGACGTTCAGCTCGTAGTCGAAGTGCGGGTTGAAGATGCTGAGCTGCGTCAGCCAGCGCGTGTTGTTGCCGCCGGCCACGTTGGCGGCCGCGGTGATCACATACGTGTCGCTGAGCTGCGCGAACACCGGGGTTGCGGCGAGGCAAAGGATTGCGGCGAGGAGCAGTTTCTTCGTGTTCACGGTTCCGCTCGACTGCAACCGCACTGCCGACTATTCCGCACTGAAAACAAACAACTTACGCCCGCCAACCGTCAACCGCCAACCGCCAACCGCACTCGCGAGGCTACACTACCGTCCATGAATCAGATCAGCGACCGCCTGCGCGGCCTGGTGCAGTCCGACATCCGCCGCATGTCGCGCGAGTGCGAGCGCGTCGGCGGCATCAACCTCGGCCAGGGCATCTGCGACCTCCCCACCATTCCCGAGCTCGTCGACGGCGCGTGCGACGCCATCCAGCAGTCGAAGGCGACGTACTCGAAGTTCGAAGGCATCGACCTCCTGCGGGAGCGCATCGCCGCGAAATGCGAGCGCTTCAACGGCTTTCGCGTCGATCCCGCCTCCGAGGTCGTGGTCACGGTCGGCTCGACGGGAGGCTTCGCCGCCGCGGCGATGGCCACCCTGAACGCCGGCGACGAGGTGATCCTCTTCGAGCCGTACTACGGCTACCACCTCAACACGCTGAAAGTCCTCGGCATCGCGACGAAGTTCGTGCCGCTGCAGCTCCCCGACTGGTCGATCGACTTCGACGCCCTGCGCGCCGCGTTCGGACCGAAGACGCGGGGCATCGTCGTCTGCACGCCGTCGAACCCGTGCGGGAAGGTCTTCACGCGCGAGGAGCTTGAAAAGATCGCCGCGCTCTGCCACGAGTTCAACACCTGGTGCTTCACCGACGAGATCTACGAGTACATCGTCTATGACGACCGCCGGCACCTCTCGATGGCCGCGGTGGACCGCGACATCGCCGTGACCATCAGCGGCTTCTCGAAGACGTTCTCCGTCACGGGATGGCGCATCGGCTACGTGGCCGCGGACCGGCGCGTGACGGCGCCGATCGGACTGGTGAACGATCTCTTTTATGTCTGCGCCCCGACGCCGCTGCAGTGGGGCATCGCCCGCGCGCTGGAGATCGGCGAGGAGTACTACCGCAACCTCTCCGCCGACTATCAGAAGAAACGCGACCTGCTGGCCGAGGCGCTGACCGAGGGGGGCTTCCGGCCGTACGTCCCGCAGGGGGCGTACTACATGCTGGCGGAGATCCCGTCGTCGTTCTCCTCGGCGTCCGAAGCTGCTGCCACGCTGATCGAGGAAGCACGCGTGGCCTCGGTGCCGGGACCGTCGTTCTACGCCAGCGGCGCGGGCGACCGGCTGCTGCGCTTCTGCTTCGCGAAGGATTTTTCCTCGTTGAACGAGGCGTGCCGCCGGTTGCGCGAGCTGCGCGTCACTTCACGAACGTAGGGGCGGGCTTCAGCCCGCCCATGGACGGGCTGAAGCCCGTCCTACGTTTACTTCACGTACGTCGCCAGCGCCTTCTGCACCTCGAAGATCGAGTCGCCGCGCTTGAACGTGCGGGTCAGCGGATCGGGGTACGACGTGATCCAGATCTTCAGCTCCGACTCGAGATCGAAGTGGCCGGCGGTCTCGATCGAATAGTGCGTGATGGCGCGGTAGGGGATGGAGTGGAACTCCGTCTTCTTCGCCGTGATGCCCTGCTTGTCGACGAGGATCAGCCGCGTGCGCGTGAAGATCATCAGATCGCGGATGAGCTGAAACGCGCGCTCGACCGTCTCGCCGGGCGCGATCATCCGTTCGAGATCGCTCTCGATGTCCGCGAGGTCGACTTCGGAAGCGTTGCCGAGAAGTCCTGAGAGCAGTCCCATTTATTTTTTCCTCGAGGCGCGCAGGTCTTCCAGGATGTCCTCCGCGTGCCTGGCCGTATCCACTTTCTTGTAGATCTTCTTCACCCGGCCGTCCGGGCCGATCCAGAACGTCGTGCGGCCGACTCCCCAGGTGCGGCGGCCGTAGAGGTTCTTCTCCTTCCAGACACCGTACATCTTAGCCACGTCCGCGGTCTGGTCGGACAGCAGGGGGAAGTTGAGCTGGTGCTTGTCGGTGAACTTCTCGTGGCTCTCGAGCGGGTCGGTGGAGACGCCGAGGACCACCGCGTGCTCCTTGGTCAGCTCCGCCTCGTGATCGCGGAACGAGCAGGCCTCGGCGGTGCAGCCGGGCGTGTCGTCCTTCGGATAGAAGTAGAGGATCACGTCCTTCCCCTTGAACTGGCGCAGCGTCACTTCCTTGCCGCCGCGCGTGGAGGGGAGACGGAAGTCGGGGGCCACGTCGCCCACCTTCGGTTCGTAGAAATCCTGCATCAATGCCTCCGGCATTTGTTGTCGGTGATCGGTTGTCGGTTGTCTGCAATTTCTCGCACCGAGGCACAGACAACCGACAACCGACAACAACTAGTGCACGCCCGTGCCGAACAATACCTTCTCCGCGACCAGCACGGCGTTCAGCGCCGAGCTGCGGCGGAGATTATCGCAAACGGCCCACACCCAGAATCCGCCCCGCACGCCCGGGTCGCGGCGCACTTCGGCGATCAGCACCTCGTCCTTCCCCGCCGCGTCGATGGTGCCGAACTGCTGATCGCCCTCGGGGAAGACGAGCGCCGGATTGCCGCGCAGCGCCTCGGTGACCTGCTCCTCGCTCAGCTCGTCCTTCGTCTTCAGGAAGAGCGAGAACGTGTAGCTGTGAAAGATCGTCCCCTGCGTGATCAGCATGGCGATCTGCGTGCGCGGATCGCCGATGCCGCGGATCTGCGAGACGATGAACTCCTCGTTTCGCTCCAGCGCCGGGAAGAGATTGAACGCGAGCTGGCGGTCGAACACCGTCTTCGGCACCGACTGGATGTTCAGCACGCTGATCGTCTGCGCCGCCAGCTCCTCGACCCCTTCCTGCTCGAACTCCGAGGCCGGCTGCACCACGGTCGCGGTACAGAGCTCGACGGCGCTGAGTGTGCTCACCTGCCGGAGGATGAGCGCGATCGGGATGGCCACCGGATGCGGCGAGATGAGCACCTCGTCGCCGGCCCCCAGCTCCTCGAGATTCACGCCGGCGATGGCCAGCGTTCCCTCCTCCGCCGTGGTCGGCTGGGAGAGGTCGATGGCGATGAAGTTGTCGCTGATGTGGCGGGCGATCCACTCGCGGTTCGGTTCCGCGGGACCGCAGAAGAAGACGAGGTCGAGGTCGTCGAGCCCTTCCTGCGCCACCGGCGCCACCATGGCCGGCTCGTCGTCGACCTCGGTCAGCGCACCGTGCGCGGTGCCGCTGGCGTCGAGCAGCGCGACCTTCGCGTACGGAAAGGCGCGCTCGCGGAGGATGGTCTTGATCTCGTTGCCGACGAGCGTCAGCGGATTGACGATGCCGAGGCGATAGCCGGCCGGGTTCTTGGGATGCGGCATGGTGGGGCGCGTTGTATCACGGTGGAGCGGCGGGCTTCAGCCCGCCGGGGGTTTTGGTCGCCGCAAGCTGGCGTTAGGTAGATACGACGGGATCGTTGATCGCTTTGAGATTCGTTCGCCGGATTCCACGCTGTTTTTTGAATGGTCAGAGCTGATGTCGAGCAGGTTCGAGGTTTCGTTGCCTGGCTCGATGCTGTTGTTTACTCGGTTCGCGCTGTGAATTGTCAGGCGGGTGGTTTACTGTGATGAGGCCGCGGTAAATTTTACTTTTCGGGCGGCCAGTCGTGGCTCGGAATCGACAACCGCCAGCATCAGCTGAGCAAAACTTCGGCTCGGCAGAGCAAAAATCAGTGCGCTCCGAACAAACATCAGCGCGGACTGAACAAACATCAGCGCGAACCGGGCAAAAATCAGCGCGAGCTGAGCAGACATCAGCGCGAACCGGACAAAAATCTCCATCAACCGAACAAATGGAAGGTTCGACCTGGCAAATCGCAGCGTCGACAGACTCAATGGAATCGTCGAGCGCGAAAAAATTACCGTCGGTGGAGCGGCGGGCTTCAGCCCGCCGGGGGTGTTTCGGGCGCGGTGGGGGCTTCCGGCGGGGTGAAGCCCGCCGTTCCAGCCGGGGGCGGGAAGGCGATCGACCACAGCTTCATCAGCGGCCCCGAGATGAGGTAGCAGATCGCCAGCACGAACCAGAACTCGCGCGGCCAGCGGAACGCCAGCCCGAGGATCAGCGCCAGGATCACGAAGTACATCAGCGAGCGCTCTTTCTGCAGCGCCAGCCCCTTCTGGCTCCGCCAGCGGATCGGGGAGACCATCGCGAACGCGGTGAAGATCGTCACCAGCATGACGATGATGGCGAAGCGGCGGTCCTGCACCGGCGCGGGCGCATAGAAGATCATGGCTGCCAGCGTCAGCGCGCCGGCCGGGCTGGGCAGCCCGACGAAGTAGCGGTAGTCGCTCTTCCCGGTGATCACATTGAAGCGCGCCAGGCGCAGCGAGACCGCGGCCGTGAACAGGAAGGCGATGCCGCCGCCGAGCTTCTCGAAGACGTGCAGCCCCCAGGCGTAGACCAGCACCCCCGGGGCCACGCCGAACGTGACCATGTCGGCCAGCGAGTCGTACTCCTTGCCGAACTCGCTCGTGGCGTTGAGCTGGCGGGCGATCATCCCGTCGAACGTGTCGAAGACCGCGGCCACGAGGAGCGAGAGGCAGGCCGTCTCGAAGAAATCGATGGCCGCCTCGTTGCGGCCGAGGGTGATGGCCTCGATGGCCCGCGTGGCGTAGACGATGGCCCGGAAGCCGAAGAAGAGATTGAGGATCGACAGCGACGTCGGGATCACATAGACGCCGCGGCGGAAGTTCGGACGCAGGCGTTTCGGCTCGGCCGCGCTCATTCCGGGATCTCCGCGATCGCGGTCAGACCGACCTCGTCGCCTTCCGCGATCTGTTTGAAGGCCAGCGTCACGCCGCGATTATCGGTCATGACGACGAGATTCTGCTCGCGATCGAGCGAAGACTTCGGGGGCGAGCCGCCAGGACCGGCGGCGCTCGGAGTCCGGAGTGCCGCCGGTACGAGGCATGGGTTCTAGGGATCAGGCCACCGCGTGGTTGGACTCGTAGGAACGAATCCGCTCGGCCATCTGGTCCTTCAGGTGGAGCTTCCGCTTCTTCAACGTTTTCTCTTCGAACTCTTCGTCCGTGGTGATCTCGTGCTTGCTGGTGAGCTCCTGGAGCCGGTGCTCGCAGCGGTGGTGCTCTTCAGCCCACTGACGGAACTCGGGGTCGGCGTCGCTGAGAATGCGTTGAATGTCTGCGGTATTCGACATCGATCGTCCTCCTTCGAAGTACCTTCTTCGCGACACGATTCTAGCACTCCGCCTGCCAGCGGGCGGGTGTTTTGAATCACTGTGTAAGTAGCGGCGACTCAGTCCGTTACAATGCGCCGGCCATGCGTCCTGCGCCCGCGGTGGCTGTCGCCATCGTCATCGTTTCGGTCCTTTTGTCGCCCTTCGGGCGCGAGCTGTTCGTCGGCGACGAGACCAAGTACAGCCAGGTCGTGCGCGAGATGCGCGCCGGATCGTTCCTCGTCCCCACCCTCGAAGGGACTCCCTTCACCCACAAGCCGCCGCTGCACTTCTGGTTCATGGCCTCGCTGACGTATGTCTTCGGCGTCTATTCGATCTGGCCGTTCGTGCTGCCGTCGCTCGTGGCCTTCTTCCTCCTGCTGACGCTGCTGTACCGCGCCTGGGGGCCGGTGGCGGCGTTCGTCTGCGGGACGTCGATCCTGATGTGGGGCGCGGCGCAGACGGCGCGGATGGACGTGGCCTTCGCCGGACTGCTGGCGCTGGCGGCGTACCGGATCTATCGCGCGCGCGGGTCGCTCACGCTGCTGGCCGGAGTGGTCACGGGCGCGGCGTTCCTGATCAAGGGGCCGATGGCGCCGGTGATCACGCTGGCGCTCTTCGCCTTCGAGGCCATCCGCCTCCGGCGGCGTCCCGTGCCGCGCGATCTGCTCGGCGTGCTGCCGATGCTCGCGATTCCGCTGCTGTGGCTCGTGCCCGCCATCGTCGTCGGCGGCGAGGCGTTCTGGCGGGAGATCTTTTTCAAGCAGACCGTCGGGCGCGCGGTGAACGCCTGGGTGCACAAGGCGCCGCCGTGGTTCTACCTCATGCGTGCGCCGGCTACGCTGGCGCCGTGGTTCTTCGTCTTCGTGGCCGCGCTCCGCTGCCGCGATGAAAAGGCGCGGTTCGCCCTGAACTGCGTGCTGTCGGTGCTCGTGCCGTACACGCTGCTCTCGTCGAAGCTCGACGTCTACATGATCACGCTGCTGCCCGGCGTGGCGGTGCTGATCGCGCGCTTCGTCGAGACGTCGGAGGATGTGTGGGGCAGGCGTGCGGCCCTGTTCACGGTGGCGCTGTTCGGCGCGATCGGCGTGGCCGGCTTCTTCGTGAAGATCAAAGGTGAAGACGCGGCGCTGCTGACGCTCCCCGCGGTGCGCGGGCTGTTCGTCGTGCTGATCGCCGCGTCGCTGGCCGGACTCTTCTTCGGGCGCAGGAGCCTGCGGCATGCGGTGCTGGCGGTGGGGCTCGTGCCGGTGATCGCGCTCTCGTATGTGATGACGGTGCTGATGCCGCTGGCGAACGAGCAGGCCTCGGGACGCCCGCTGGTCCGCGCGCTGGTCGCGCAGCAGGTGCCGGCCGGGGAGATCGGGCTGTACGTCTGCCCGCACCTGTGGGTGCGCGGGATGCCGCCGGAGCTCGCCGCCGCGCGGCACTACGACGCCGCGGAGCTGAACGCCGCGTCGCCGCGACTCATCGTCGCGCGGCGGAAGAACGCGCACGAGATCGACCTGAACGGCTACCGCAAGGTCGACGAGCTGCGGATGATCGGGAAATGGTTCGATGTCTACAGACGCTAAGCGCCGCTACGCCGCCGCGGCGTTCGTGACGCTGCTGCTGCTCTCGGTCTTCTGGCCGTCGCCGGTCGTCTCGAGCAACCGTCTCTGGTTCGACCAGCGGCTCTCCGTCGACGAGCTGTCGTTCCTCGGGCGCGAGGCGCCGTCGTGGGACGTCGTCTTCTGGTTCTTTGCCGGACTGCTGCTCTTGTTCATCCTGCACAGCGCCGACTCGTACGACTTCCGCGTCGTGCGCTTCCAGCGGCCGCCACTCGGCCGCGCGCTGATCGCTCTGGGGACGGGCGCCGTGTTGACGGCGTGCGTCTGGCTGCTCGTCGACCGGCCGGTGCTGGCCTGGGCGGAGGGAGTGCAGTCGGAGTGGACCGAGTCCGCCATCCGCATCGTCAATCGCTTCGGGGGCGGGGTGAACCCGGGGCTGATCGTGCTCTTCTTCCTCTTCGCCGGCGCCTGCTATCGCGAGCGGCGCTGGGTCGGCTACGCCGTGGCCATGGGCATCGCCGGTCTCGGCGCGGGTCTCTCCGCGCAGATCGTGAAGCACCTCGTCGGCCGCGCGCGTCCGGAGCTGTGGCTCGGCCCCGCGCACTACGCGCCGGGCTCGTCGACGTCGTTCCCGAGCGGACACACCGTCGGCGCGTTCGCGCTGGCGGGAGTGCTCGTCTTCGCGTCGAAGAGCCGGCCGCTGCGGATCGTCGCGTTCCTGCTCGCGGCGGCGGTCGGGCTGTCGCGCATCATGGCCTTCCGTCACTGGACCTCCGACGTCACGGCGTCGGCCGTCCTCGGACTCGTGGCCGCGTACCTCGTGACGGCAGCCGTGATCCCGCTCACAGACGGGGCTGCCGAGCGCCCGTAGAATCCGCGCGGGGTTTCGGGGGAAGAATGTCTGCATCGAATCGTGTGTCGCTGATCCATTACGACCTGCTTCGCGAGCTGTGCGAGCACTGCCGCAAGGAGCGTTTCCACTTCGTGCCCATCGGCGCGGACGCGGCCACCGGCACCTGCCGCAACTGCGGCTCCGACTCCAGGCTGGCCGACCTGAGCGACACGGCGATCTGGCGCCTCATGACCAAGCCCGATGGGGAAGTGGTCGTGGTGCCGTTCGCGGCGAACTGAGAACAGCGGACCGCTGTACTGCGCAGAACAGTCCCCTCTCCCCACCGCAGTGGGGAGAGGGCTAAGCAGGACGCACTGGCTTGGCCAACGGAAACACAGCGGACCGCCGGCGAGGACGCCGGCGGTCCGCATCCGTTGGCGAACCCATTGCGATCTGCTTAGGGTGAGGGTTCCCTTTTCCGCGCGCCACGACCCCTCACCCTGACCCTCTCCCCACTGCGGTGGGGAGAGGGGACCTAACCGCGCGCTCCGTTACCTCAGGGCAACAGCAGTCGCGTCATCGCTTCCGGGTTTTGGATCCCCTGGAGCTCCATCCACTCCGTTCCGCTCGGATCGCCGAGGCGACGGCGGGCGGCGGCGGCGTGGAGGTGCATGTCCAGCTTCTGCAGGAGGGGCTCCGCGGCGCGCAGGCCGCGCACTCCTTCTTCCTGATTGCCGCGAGCGAAGGACTGGCCGGCGCGGAGCAGCATCGCCAGCGCGGTTCCCCAGGGGGCCTTCTCGGCGTCGAGGCGCTTCGCGGCGCGGCCGGCCAGGTCGATCAGGCGGTTTCGCTCCCGTTCCGTTCCCGCCTCGGCGGCGCCGCCAAGGGCGGCCCGGCCGCGCACGTCCTCGAGCACCATGCGCGTGAACTGCACGCGGGCCACGAGCGACGTGCGCGCCGCCTGCCAGCTCTGCGCGAGCTTCGTCCAGGCCAGCGTGCCGCGATTCTCGTACAACGCAATCTCGACCGCGGCGCGGAGATGCCATATGTGCTGGACGTGGAATCCGGCATGCGACCATCCGCGGATCGCGTTCTCGATCTGCTCGCTCGCCCGCACCGGCTGGTCGTCCATGAGATAGACGTAGTGCGAGAAGAGCACGACGTTCGTCGCGAAGTAGCGGTCGCCGCGGTCTTCCGCGTCGCGCAGCAGGTGCGGGAAACGCCCGGCCATGACGCGCATGTCGCCGAGGAACTGGCGGCAGCGGAGTCCGAACAGGCGCGCGGTGCTGAGCTCCCAGGCGACGCCGGTGCAATGCTCGACGAACGCCTGCTCGGCGCTTTCGAGAGACCGCGCGCCGTCGCGCCAGCGGCCCTGCAACGCCGCCGTGACTCCTTCCGCCAGGTCGGCGAATGCTTTCGCGTACGGCGTATCGATGCGGCGCGCAAGCTGGTGCATCTTCGCGGTCAGCTTCCTCGTGCGCCGCTGGGTGCGAGACCCTGGAACGGCGGAGTAGCCGCACTCCATCATCAGCGCCTGCGCGATGCGCTCGGGGTCGCCCGCGGCCAGTGCGTACAGCAGGTAGCGGGTCTGGAAGACCGCCCCGCGCATCGTGTCGATGGAGCTGAGCCCGAGGGCCACCGCCCGGCATGTGTCGACGCGCAGCAGGACCTCGGCGGGGATCTCGGAAGGGGCGCGCTCGCGGAAGCGGATGCCGCGGAGCTTCAGCGCCAGCCGCGCTTTCAGGAACGCGAGCATCGTTTCCCGCCGCGTCTCGGGAAAGGGCTCATCGATCGAGGAAAGGATCGTCCGCACGACCGCGAGCCCTTCGTCGACATGCCCGCTGAAGAGCAATTGCTGCGCGGCGTTGCGCCGGAGCTGCAGCTCGTCGGCGAGATCGGCCGGCGGGACTTCGAGGAACATCGCCGCGGCCTCGGCGCCGCGCCCCGCGTTCGCCAGCACTTCGCCGAGGCGGCGGCGGATCGCGTCGCGGTCGCCGAAGGAAAGGTCCATGGCGCGCCGGTACAGACGGGCCGCGCGATCGAACGCCACCGCGGCGGCGGCGTGATCCGCGGCGAGCAGGACGTACTTCGCTGCCCGCTCCTCCATCCCCGCCGCCAGGAAGTGATCGGCGAGCAGTTCGGCATCCGCACCGGCGAACCCCTCCAGCACCATCGCCAGCAGGGCGTGCATATCGCGCAACTCGTCCTCTGCGAGCAGCGCCACGGCAGCTTCGGCGATGCGGTCGTGGTAGGTCTCGACCGCCTCACCCTCGGCCGTATCGCGCGTGCGGATCAACCGCTGCGCGGCCAGCATCGCCAGCGTCTCTTCGAAGTCCTCCGTGCGGAACACGCGGCGCAGCGCGGGGATGAGAATGGGGCGGGCGTTGATGGCGACGTACTGCAGCATGCGCGCGGCACCCGACTCCAGCCGGCGGAGCCGCGACTGCAGCACTTCGCGAACATCGACTGCGCCGCGCCCGGCGGCGGCCTCGCGAATCGTGTCGCCGGCGAGCGCGAACGAGCGCGCCAGCTCGTCGATGAAGAACGGATTGCCGCCCGACTCGTCGGCGATCATGGTCGCGACTTCGCTCGAATCGCCGAGCAGTTCCGCCGCGAGCTGCCGCGACTCCTCGAGGCTCAGCCGCCCGACTTCGATGTCGACCGTCGGGAACTCCCGGCGCAGCGCGCGGACGAACGGGCTCGCGGACGCCTCGTCGGGGCGGTAGGCGGTGATGAACAGCAGCGGCGGCGCGTCGGGCGGCCGCAGGATGTCGGCGATCAGCTCGAAGCTGTCGACGTCTCCCCACTGCACGTCATCGATGACGAGGACCAATGCGGTGCGGTCGGAAAGGCGCAGGAACAGCTCGCGAATGGCCGCAAATGCGCGGCGGCGGAGCTCCTGCTGATCGAGGACGGCTGCCGTGCCGCCACGGCGCCGCGCATTGACGATGTCGGCCACGTCGCCCAGGACCGGGAAGAGCTGCTCGGCCGCGGCGATGTCGCGCGGCAGCAGCACGTCCAGCTCCTGCGGCATCAGCCGCGACAGATAGCGATGCAGGGCATCGACGAGACTGTCCACGCCTTTGTAGGGCACCGACTCGCGCTGATAACAGCGGCCGGTGAGCACGAGGAACTCGGGGATCTCGTCGCGAAGCCGCTCCAGGAACGCACGGATCAGCGACGTCTTGCCCGCGCCGGAAATGCCTTCCACGCACACCGTCGTCTGCGTGCCGCGCATGCTCGCCACGAATGCCTCGCGCAACGCGCGCAGTTGCCGCTCGCGGCCGATGAACGGCATCGATGGCGTGCGAAGCACGGCCGCCGGCGCCGTGCGGCCGAGGCGCTGCAGGATCTCGTTGGAGGCCGGGCGCTCGCGCGGATCGCGGCGCAGCAGATCCGCACAGAGCGTGTCGATGTCCTCGGGAATCCCGGGTACGATCGTGCTCGGCGGCGGCACGTCGGTGGAGCGTTTCTCGTTGATGACGTCGACGTAGCTGCCGCGAAACGGCACCGTACCGGTGAGCGTCTCGTAGAGCATGACCCCGACGCTGTACCAGTCGCTGGCGGGGCCGAGGGGCTGTCCGCCGCCCTGCTCGGGCGACATGTACGCGGGCGTGCCCGAGGTGCTGGTGCTCTCCTCGCTGGCGCGGGTGTCGGTGTCCATGACCAGGCCGAAGTCGAGCAGGACCACGCGCCGGTCGTCGGCGACGAGCACGTTCGACGGCTTGATGTCGCGATGGAGCTTGCCGGCGTCGTGCAGGGCGATCACGCCGCTGGCCAGTTGCGCCAGCGCGGTGCGCAGCCTGCCGATGTCGGCGCCCGCCGGCGTCCGGACGTGGTCGATGAAGGTCGTGCCCCGGATGAGCTCCATCGACACCAGCCACTGCTCCCCCTCGGCGATCAGCTCGTAGAGCCGGACGAGATTGCGATGGGAGATGTCCGTGAGCGAACGGAACTCGCGCTTGAAGCGATAGAGCGCCTCCGGCGTGGCCCGGCGCAGCGCCTTGACGGCGACGATCTCATTGCGGACGGGATCGAAGGCCTCGTACACGACGCCGAACGCGCCGGAGCCGATGCGCCTCCGCATGTGAAAGCGGCCGCTGCCGATGGATTCGCTGGACATTGGGACCCGGCACGATGATAGACCGTCTGGGGGCGGGTGCCGAGGTATGCTCGTGACGTGAGCGATGTGCTGCTGTTTCCGCCGCTCCCGCCGATGCCCGAGCCGCCAACTGTGCCTCTCGATGAGAGGCAGCAAACCTTCTATCGGATCACGGGCAAAATCGTCGAACAGCTCGCGCAGCACGACGGAGAGGTGACGTATACGGACACGACGCGTGGGTTCCGTGCGTCAGCCGTCGATCTCGGCGTCCTCCAGGAAATCCTCGAAGAGGCACTGGCACGGTTCGACATGAGCCAGCTCCGGCAGCGTTGGGACGTGGATGTACGCGTGCGGGTCGGGCACACCATCGTGAGTTGGATTCAGCGATGCAAGTACGTGCACTTCGATGTCGCGGAAAACGGCGTGCACATCACCATCGAGACGCAGGACGATCGCGGCTACTACCAGTACGAGCTGGACGTGTTCCCCGGGCGCATGCGGGCGGGCTGAAGCCCGCCCTACGTTCAGCAGGCGTTGCGGTGAACGTGCGCATCCTGTTGTACAGTGAACCGTGCCTTCAGCAGAGGGTCTGCGCAGGCCGATCCGGCCGGTGATGATCAGCAGCACCACGCTCGATCTGCCGGAGCATCGCAAGCAGGCGGAGCTCGCCTGCGAGGCACAGGGCTTCTCTCCTCTGATGATGGAGCAGCTCGGCGCCGACCGTGCTTCAGGGCTCACGCGCTCGCTGGAGATGGTCGACTCCTGCGAGGTCTACCTGCTCATTCTCGGTGCCCGCTACGGCGAGGTGCCGGATGGTAGTGCGATCTCGATCACCGAGGCGGAGTACGAACGTGCGATGGCGCGCGATATCCCTCTGCTAACGTTCGTCGCCGGCGAGGATCATCCCTTTCCGCTCGGCCACGTCGAGACTGGAGCCGGGGCCGAAAAGCTGGCGCGATTTCGCGAGCGAGTGCGCAAAACGCACTCTGTGAACTTCTTCACGAACGTCGACGAATTTCGCGACTGCATCATCAACTCACTCACACAGCTTCGCGATAGCTGGCGCGTCTCCGACTTTCACTACGTCGTCGAGATCCCCGCCGCGCCTGCCAAATACGCGGCCCACCCATACTCGCTGCTGGAGAGCCAGTGCGTCGTCGGCCGGTCAGCGGAGCTGGAGCAGCTCGATCAATGGATCCGCAACGAGTCTTCGGACGCTGGCGTTACGGTCATCACCGCGGTGGGCGGTATGGGCAAGAGCGCGCTGACGTGGAAGTGGTTTTCGGAGATGCCGCCCGAGGACGCGGCGCGTTTCGCGGGACGGATGTGGTGGAGCTTCTACGAGAGCGACGCGACGTACGAGAACTTCACCGCGCGCGCTCTCGCGTACGTCATGGCCATGCCCCTCGACGAAGCGTTGACAGTGCCGGTCGCGCGGCGTGAACAGCGCCTGCTCGAAGCGTTCCGTACGCGCCCCTTCCTCCTCTGCCTCGACGGTGTCGAGCGGATACTCGTTGCCTACGCGCGCCTCGATCCGCAGCGCGTCGACGAAGACGAACTGGAGAACGTGAAAGAGAGCGAGGCCACGCGGCTGCGGCGAACGGCCAACCCGGACGTGGGTAAGTTTCTGCGGAAGCTCCGCCGCGACAGCGCGTCTCGCGTGCTGATCACATCGCGGCTCTATCCCAGTGACCTCGAAAGTCCGGCCGGCCTGCTGCCCGGTTGTCAGGACATCAAGCTGGGCGGGCTGACAGACGAAGACGGCATCGAGCTGTGGCGGGAGCTCGGCATCACGGGCGACGACGAGGCACTCCTCGACGCCGTCCGCGCTGTCCAGAGCTACCCGCTGCTCATGAGCGTCCTGGCGGGGCAGATCGCCAACTTCCCGGCCGCCCCTGGCGACTACGCGAAGTGGCGCCAGAACAATCCGTCGTTTGACCCGTTTGCCGTGCACCTTAAGGAGGTGCGCGACAAGGTGCTGCGGCAGGCGCTGGCGGATCTTCCTCCCGAGGCACATCTGGTGCTGATGATCCTCGCGGCATTCCGCATGCCCGTGGCCTACGACATTCTGCAGCCGCTGTGCGTCGGCGGCGCCGGGGTGTTCGCGCTCGACTCGGAGCTGTTCGATGCCCTCGCCGAGCTCCGCGGCCGTGGCCTCATCGGCTGGGATCGCCCCGCGAACCGCTACGACCTCCACCCGGTGGTGCGGCGTATCGTCTGGAACGGTCTGCAGGAGCCGGGACGGGAGATCGTGTTCGAGATGCTGGAGAGCTACTTCGATGCATCGCCGATGGTGTCGGCGGTGGGCGCGAGCTCGGCCGACGCGCTCACGCCCGTCGAGATGCTCTACTCGACGCGTCTCTCCCTGGGCCGTCATGCCGAGGCTTTCGCGCTGTTCCGCGACCGGATCATGGAGCCGCTCGTGCACCGCATGAACCACTATCGCCTCGGTGTGCAGTTGCTCGAGCCGCTGTTCCCCGACGGGATTGCAAATGCGCCGCGACTCGCCGATCCCGAGGATGCGCATACCGCCACGTGGGTGCTGGCCTATGCGTATGACTACATGGGAGAACCGTCGCGCGCGATTGACGTGTGGCGCCGTCTCGCCGGCGTACCCGGCCTCCATCGGACGAGCGCGATGTTCAATTACGCCACATCGCTCTGGACAGTCGGTCGGCTGCGCGAGGCGGAGAAGGTGCTGGAGGAGTGCGTGCAGGTCGCCAGGTCGCCCGATAAGCGTTCGTACGCGGTCTACCGCGCTGCCCTTGGGTATCTCGCCTCGACGCGAGGCGCGGACGACCGTGCGGACGAGTTGTTGCTCGATGCGTTCAATGCCTTCGGGCAGTCCCGGCCGATCAATCAGCCGAGCGATGCGTCGCCGCTGCTGGAGCGCGCGTGGCACCTGTTGAAGCAGAAGCGGACCGGCGAAGCGGATGCGCTCGCGCGGCGCGTGCTTGGCACGGAGACCGATGTGGCCCAGGTCCATCTCGATGCCCTGCATCTGCAGGGCTGTGTGCTCATGGAGGAGGGGCGATACGACGAAGCACAGAAGTCTCTCGCAAAGGCCCTCTCCATCGCCTGCTCGCTCGGCAGCGAGGTCGAGACCGGCGTCACCATCCGTCTGGCCGAGCTCTACGCGCGCCTCGGCTGGCTGGACGAAGCGCGGGAACTGCTCGAGGACGTGTGGGAGCCGCTCGAGCGTGGCCCGTTGCGCATCTGGCATGCTGATGCGCGAAACACGCTCGCCGAGATCGAGCTCGCTGCCGGGCGCAAGACGGAAGCCGTCGAGGCCGCGCGCGAAGCCTATCGGCTGGCATGGTGCGACGCGCCTCCGTATGCTTATGCGAAAGGCCTCGAGTGCGCCTGGGCGGTGCTGGCCGCCTGTAACGCTCCCAAGCCGCTGGTGATCGTCGAGGACTCTCCATGAGCAAACCGTCCAGAAACACGAAAACGGGGAGCAGCGGCGACGTCCTGCGCTGTAGCTTCTGCAACAAGAGCCAGCGCGACGTGAAGAAGCTCATCGCCGGCCCAACGGTGTACATCTGCGACGAGTGTGTCGAGATCTGCGTTGAGATCCTGGCCGAAGACGGAATCCCGTTGCACAAGCTGATCGAGACCCCGGTTCCCGAGGCCCTCGTCGAAGCGGCGGAGCAGGTCACGCCCGGCTATGACGAGCCGAAGCGTCTGATTGCCGCAGCGCTGATCCAGCATGCGGTGCGCGTCGCCGAGAACGACCGGCAGGCGGGACTCGCGCCCGTGTTCATCGTCGGGGGGGCCGGCGCGGGCAAGAGCCTGCTCGTGAAAGCAATGGTGATGAAAGCGGGGCTGGCGATGGCGGTAGTCGAAGTGCCGCTGCTGTTCACCGACGCGCTGTTCAAGCCGCAGATCGACTTCACGGATTTTGTGCAGAAACCGGGCGTGATCATCCTCAATCACATCGAAGCGGTGGCTATGCGCGGCAACCGCGCCGAGGAATGCAGGCGCGTGCAGCAGTCGCTGATCTCGCTGATCGACGGCTCTCTGCTACCGGTTGCGAACGAGGCGCGCCACGGCCGCACCAACTTCGACACGGCGCGAACGCTGTTCATCGCGCTCGCGGCGCTTCCCGAACTGCAGCACGCCGACGCCGAGTCGCTGGCCATGCAAGGCTACCTGCCGGAGCTCGTATCACGCTTCGGCACGTTCATCGCCCTCCCCCCGCTGAACGAGGAGCACCTGGCGCGCCTGCTGACGCGCGAGGGCGGCCTCGTCACCGCGTGCACCGAACGCTTCATGAAGTACGGAATGCGGGTGAAGATCGAAGACTCGGCGGTTCAGGAGCTCGTGCAACTCGGCATCCGCCGCAAGGCTGGCGTCCGCGGCCTGAAGGCCCTGGTCGACCGGCTCGGGATCGCGCTCGCGTGCGAGCAGATTCCGGCGGGGCAGGAGCTGTGCGTCGACAGCGCCTACGTCCGCCGCAACCTGCAGTGACTCCTCTACGGTTCCGCGGTCAGCTGCGCCAGCACCTCGGCCAGCGTGCCGCGCACGTGGACGCTCTCGCCGCTGACGAGCTTGAGCGTCGTGTGGGGGCCGGCCTGCCCGGCGTTGTATTCCTGGGCCTGGACCACGTACTGCGGATTGATCGCGATGACCGTGCCGGCGGCGCCGATCAGGGTGAGTTGGACGAAGCGCTTCATCCTTCCATCTCCGCGAAGTTGACGCTCACCAGGCGCGAGCAGCCTGCTTCCTCCATCGTCACGCCGTAGAGGATGTCGGCGGCTTCCATGGTGCGGCGCGAGTGGGTGATGACGATGAACTGCGTGTCGCGCGAGAAGTCGCGCACCAGGCGCACGAAGCGCTCCGTGTTCACCTCGTCTAGCGGCGCGTCGACCTCGTCGAGGATGCAGAACGGCGACGGCTTGTACTTGAAGATCGCGAACAGCAGCGCGATCGCGGTCAGCGCGCGCTCGCCGCCCGAGAGCAGGGCGATGGACTGGTTCTTCTTGCCGGGCGGCTGGGCCACCAGCTCGATGCCCGACTCCAGCACATCTTCCTCGTCGAGGAGCTGCATGCGCGCCGTGCCGCCGCCGAACAGCGAGGTGAAGATCTCGCTGAAGGACTGGTTGACCTCCGTGAAGGCCTCGCGGAACAGCTCGCGCGAGGTGAGGTTGATCTTGCGGATGGTCTGGCGCAGCGACTCGATCGACTGCACGAGGTCGTCGCGCTGCGTGCGCAGGAACGACTCGCGCGTCTCCAGCTCCTGATGCTCCTCGATGGCCAGCACGTTCACCGGCCCGATCTTCTCGAGCTGGTCGGACAGCTTGGCCACTTCCGATTCCAGCGTGGCGCGCGACTCCTCGTCGGCGGGCGGCTCCACGTCCGCGAGCGCGTCGATGCCGGCGTGCAGGTCGAGGGAGATCTGCTCGCGCAGCAGGTCGATGGCCGACTTGGCGCGGTCGAGGCGGCGCTCCCCCTCGAACAGCGTGTCCTTGGCGGTGTTCCACTGATCCCGCGACGTCACCGCGCGCGACTGCAGCTCCTGCACGCGCACGTCGAGGTCCGCGACCTCGGCCTCCAGCGACACGCGCATCTCGGAGAGCTCGTGCAGCTTGCCGAGGGAGACCTCGAGCTGGCCGCGGGCCTCCTCGGAGGCCACGCTGGTCTCCTGCTGGCGGCGGGCGAGCGTCTCGATCTCCTGCGTGAGCTGCGTGGCGCGCGCGCCGAGGGAGACCACGATGCGCGACAGATTCTCGTGCTCGCGCTGCACCGCGTTCACGTTGCCGGACGCGCTCTCCACGTCCACGCGCGCCTTCGAGGCCACCTCGGTGACCTGTTCGAAGTCGACGCGCGACGCGGCCAGGCGCTCCTCGTTCGCGCGAATGAGCTCGTGCAGCTCCGCCTCGCGCGCCTGCAGTCCGTCGACCTCGGCGATCGCGGCGTTCTTGCGGGCGATGAGCTGTTCCTTCTCCTCGGCGTACAGCGTCTGCTCTTCCGAGGCCACGGCCAGGTCCTTCTCGTAGCGCTGCAGCTCCGCGCCGGCGCGCTCGCGCTGGCTCCTCCGCTCGCGCAGCTCCTGCTCCGCGCCGCGGGCACGCTCGTCGGCGATGATGCGGGCGTCGTCGGCGGCGCGCAGCTCGTCCTCGAGCGCCTGCAGCTCGGCGGCGATCCCGCTGGCGCGCGACTCCTCGGATCCGAGGAGCGCCTCGAGATCGGCGATCTCGCGCTTGATGGAGAAGACGCCGGGCGTCGCTCCCTCGGTCTTGCCGCCGATGACCAGCGGCCCGCGCACGACGTCCCCTTCGAGCGTGACGAAGGTCGCGTTCGGGCGCTCCTGGGCGCGGTCGAACGCCTCGGCCAGCGAGCCGACGATGTAGGCCTCGGGGATGGCGTGGCGGATGGCATCGGCTACCGGCCCTTCGCCGAGGACCGAGTGCGCGGCGTCGCCGCGTCGCGAGCCTTCGCCGCGCGGGGTGAAATCGAGCGTGATGAACGCGCCGCGGCCGGCGCCGCGCTCGCGGAGGCGGCGGATGGCCTCGTACGCGGTGGCGCTCGACTCGACCACGGTGGCCTTCGACACGTCGCGCAGCAGCGTGTCGAGCGCCGCTTCGAAGCCCTGCGCCGCGCGCACCGCTTCCGCCGCGGCCAGCGCGTTCGGGATCAGCTCCATCACGGCGCGGCGGACGTCTTCATCCTGCGCCTCGAGGGAGAGCAGCAGCGTGCGCAGGGAGTCGACCTTGTAGGTCGTCTGCGAGATCGTGTCGCGGGCCTTGCCGAGCGACTGGCGCATCGACTCGCGGCGCGCGGTCAGCTCGTCGCGGCGGGCCACCGCCTCGCGCGCGGTCTGCTGCGTGACCACCAGGTTCTGCTCCGCGTCGCGGACCGACTGCTCCCACTCGTACATCTGCGCGAGCGCGCCGTCGCGGCTCTCGGCCGCCTTGCGGGCCGACTCGGTGAGCTTGGACAGGTAGAACTCGCACTTTTCGACGGCGATCTCGATCTGGTGCACCTGGTTGCGCGCCTCGGAGATCTTGGCGATGGTGCGCATGAGCGACTCGCGCGCCTCGGCCAGCGCCTTCTCGTGCTGGCGGACGGCGTCGCCCTTCTCCTGGCGGTCGCGCTCGACCTGGTCGGCGATCTCGCGGAAGCGGTTGCGCTCCGCGCGCGCCGCCTCGAGCTGCTGGGTCTTCTCGTCGAGCGCGGCCTGCTGCTCGGTGGCCTCGGTCTCGAACGTGGCGATCTGGGCGCGGCCGTTCTCGATGCGCTGCATCAGGTCGCCGAGGTTCGTCTCGGACTGCTGCAGGAACGAGCGCAGGCGCTCCACCTCGCCGGAGAGTCCGGCGATCTCCTCACGCACGCGGGAGGCGCGGTGGGCGCGGTCGGTGTGCACTTTGCGCGTCTCGGCCAGCTCGGCTTCCGCCGCGCCGAGCTGCGCGGCCAGCTCGCTCTCGCGGTTCTGCGCCTCGGCCAGGCCGGCCGTCGCCGCTTCCTCTTCGACCTGCGCGGCCAGGATGCGGCCGCGGTACAGCGAGCGCTTGGCCAGCGAGAGCTGGTCCGCGAGCTCCTTGTGCCGCCGGGCCTTGGAGGCCTGGCGCTTGAGCGAGTTCAGGTTGCGCGTGACCTCGGAGAGCGTGTCGTCGATGCGCAGGAGGTTCTGCTGCGTCTCCTCGAGCTTCAGCTCCGCGGCGCGGCGCTTGGTCTTGTACTTGGTGATGCCGGCCGCTTCCTCGATCAGCTTGCGGCGGTCCTGCGGCTTGTTGGAGAGGATCAGGTCGATCTTCCCCTGCTCCATCACGCTGTAGTTGCGGATGCCGAGGCCCGTGTCCATGAGGATGTCGGAGATGTCCTTCATCCGGACGCGCTTGCCGTTGAGGCGGAACTCCGACTGGCCGTCGCGGAAGACGCGGCGGTTGATCGTGATCTTGCCGTCGTCGGCCATGGGGTGGTTGCTGTCGCCGTTGAACGTGCCGAGGGTCAGCGTGACCTCGCCCATGGAGAGGGCGCGGCGGCGCGCGGAGCCCTGGAAGATGACGTCTTCCATCGTCTCGCCGCGGATGTGCGAGGCGCGGTTCTCCCCGAGGACCCAGATCAGGGCGTCGCAGATGTTCGACTTGCCGCAGCCGTTCGGACCGACCACGGCCGTCATGGCCGCGGGGAAGGTCAGGCGGGCGGGGTCGTAGAAAGACTTGAAGCCGTGAATTTCGAGCTGTTCGAGACGAAACATGTTTTTTTGTGGGTGAGGCCGATTTGCGGGCGATCCTACATGGCGCGGGACGCGCGATGGCAGCGCATCTTGTGCATACTCCCCGCGTGCTCGATTCATTCCTCGCAAGCGGACCGCCGGCGTCCCGCCGGCTGTCTGCGCAGGCGTCCCGCCTGCGCTCCCGGGTGGGTGGCGGCGGGACGCCGCCACAGACAGCCGGCGGGGACGCCGGCGGTCCGCTGGTGTGACTTCGGCATACTGCGCGGCGGTGCTCGATTCATTCCTCAGGCGCGAGATCGACCTCGGGTCGTTTCCTTCCGCCAGCTACGCCATCGGAACGGTCGACGGCATCGTCCACGCGAATGCCCTCGGGAACGCGGTGGCCGTGCCGCTGCGGATTCCGGCCACCACGGAGACGATCTACGACTGCGCCTCGACGACCAAGGTGCTGGTCACGACCGTCCTGATCCTGCAGGCGGTGGCGGAGGGGCGGCTCTCGCTGGACGATGAGTATCGCGGCTACACGTTTCGCGAGCTGCTCACGCATACCTCGGGGCTGCGGGCCTGGCTGCCGACGTTCACCTATCCGAGCGTGCTCGAGGCCATCGAGCGGGACGGGCCGGAGCATCCGCGCGGGTCGCGGGTCACGTACTCGGACCTCAATTTCTACCTGCTCTACTTTGCGCTGAACGAGGTCTTCGGCGATTACCGCCGCGCGGCGCGCGAGCGGATCTTCGAGCCGCTGGGCATCCAGGCCTGCTTCGATCCGCCGGAGTCGCTGCGTCCGCGCATCGCGGCCACGGAGTGGGGGCAGCGCTTCGAGCCGCGGACGTTCTCGGTCGCCTTCGCGGGGTTCCGCCAGGGACTGATGTGGGGCGACGTGAACGACGGCAACTCGTACCACGCCGGCGGCACGCTCGGAAACGCGGGGCTGTTCGCGACGGCGGCGGAGGCCTTCCGCATCGCGCAGGCGTACGCGCGGGGCGAGCTGGTGCCGCGCGAGCTGGTGGAGGAGGCCGCGCGCGCGCACGCGCCGGGGCGGGGCCTCGGGTGGGCGGTGGAAGGACCGGGGCTCTCGCCGCGGTCCTTCGGGCACATGGGCTTTACCGGGACTTCCGTGTGGATTGACGGGCCGGGGATTTACGTGCTGCTGACGAACCGCGTCCACCCGTGCGCTGCGCCGATCGCGATGCAGCCGGTCCGGAGCGAGTTCCACCGGCTTTCTTCGCGGGTGCTTTCTTCGAGGTCTTCTTTGAGGACGAAGTAGCTTTTTTCGAGGAAGAGGGGGCTTTCTTCGAGGACGCAGCTTTCTTCGAGGAAGAGGAGGCCTTCTTCGAGGAGGAGGCCTTCTTCGAGGACGCAGCTTTCTTCGAGGGTCGGGCTGAAGCCCGACCTACGTTCAGGACTTCGAGGTCGGTTTCGTCGGCGTCGCGGACCGTCACCTTGCCCTTCGCCTTCGTGCGGGGGGTGGTCGTCTTCGACGACTTGCCGACGTTGAACAGCGCCAGCTCGACGTCCTCCTCGTCCTCCGCGATGACCACGTCGCGCTTCCGGCGGCGCGTGGCCGCCACTGCCGCCACCGCGGCGGCGGCGAGCGCGGTGCCGGCGGCGACCGCCGTCGCGCGCTGGCGCGAGACGCCGTAGGTGAGCTTCAGCGGCACGGTGGCGGTGTGCAGGTGCTCCGTCCCGGTGTAGGCGACGTCGATCTCGAGGATGAGGATGTCGATGCGCGCGTTGCGGTCGACCACCAGCTGCCACGGCAGCAGCACGTCGCGCTGCTCTCCCTCGTTGAACGCCTCGGTGACCGAGATGCTCTGCCCGCCGGTCAGGAAGCTCACGCCCGGCACGGTGATGCGGAACGTGACGTCGACCTGCTCGTGGCGCTCGCTCAGCACCACCGGGCCGGAGCGGCGGAGGGGGCCGATGAACTGGTTGCCTTTACGCGAGAGACGGAGGGTCTCCGGAAATCGGATGAGGCGAACGATCGTCGGTGCGTTGTCCATGCTGACCTCGCTTGCGAAAGTCGGTCCAACCCCATTGCTCCGCCTCGCGCCACAACGAGTCGGCGCGCGCTTCCTCGCCGTTCGCCTCGGCCAGCACGCCGTACAGGTAGAGCGTCTCGGCGAGGAGCGGATCGGGATCGGTGTAGTCGTCGCGGAAGCGCGTCTCGAGGAGCTCCACATTGTCGCGGTAGAGGCGCAGCGCGCCCTCCCGGTCGCCCGCCTGCAGCAGCACGTAGGCGAGGACGAGCGACTGGAACTCCTGGATCTGCGGGAACTGCGCGAGCTGCGTCTCCATGAGCTGCCGCGCCTCGTCCAGCTCGCGGCCGAGGTGGGCCAGGCAGAGGGCGATCCCCTCGCGGGCGGAGGGATCGGTGGATTGGCGGTACGCCTCGATGGCCTCTTCGTAGCGCCCGAGGAGCTTGAGGGCCTCGGCGCGATGGAGGGCGTCGCCGGTGCGGTTGGCCTCCATCACCGCGTCCTCGTAGCGGCGCATCTGGATGAGCTGCTGCGCCGTGGTGATCGGCTTCTGCGAGAGCATGTAGGCCACGAGCCATCCCATCAGCGCGATGGCGATGAGGAGGACCCAGAACCAGATACTCATCAGCGCTGGGGTCGGGGAGCGGGTGGCTGTGGAGCGGCGGGTGCTTGCGTCGTCGTTGTCGTCGTCGCGGGAGGCGCCGGCGGTGCGGGCGCCACGGCCCCGCGCTCGACGATGAACGTGCGCAGCTTCTGCGGGCGTCCCTCGAACGGGAAGTCGAGCTCCGGCATCGGCGTGGGAGTATTGGGGCGCGTCTGGTTGGCCATGTCCGTGATCTCGGTCAGCGGCACGGCCGGGGAGTCCCTGTCCGCGGCCGCGGTGCGGCGCTGCATGATCTGCTGGACCCCGGCCAGGAGGAGGAACACCAGCAGGATGGCGCCGATGATGAAGAAGCCCTGCCGCTGCCGTGCGAACTCGAGCACGCTCTCCGAGGTCGAGATCTCCCGCGGATGGAAGACCTCCTGGAGGACGGCCTGCGTGTCGACGACCTTTTCACCCGTGGCGGGATCGGACCCGCAGTAGGGGCAGATTTTGGCCGCCGCATCGATGGTGCGGCGGCAGCTTGCACACGTCCCGTTCATCACTGCTTGAATGATATTTCAACGGTGTACGGAGCGGTCACGGCACGGCCGTTCTCCGTCGCCGGCTTGAAGCGCCACGTCTGCACGGCGCCGACGAGCTGCGCGGCGTTGCCGCCGGTCAGCATGCGCTCGATGTTGATGTCCTTCACGCGGCCGTCGGGGCCGACCATCAGCGTGAGACGCGCCGTGCCGTTGCCTCCGACGCGCGGGAGCGGCTGATACTGCGGAATCGGGCGCGTGCGCACCGAGGCGTCGCGGATCACGCGCGGGGAGTCGGGCTCGCGCTGCTGCTGCGGCGGCAGCGTGCTCGAGAGCGGACGGCGCGCCAGCGACGCGGTGCGCTGCACCGGCGCGCGCTGCCCCTGGGCGTACGCTGGTCCGGTCAGCGAGCGCGGATCGACGAGCACGGTCATCTTCTTCTTTCTCTCCGCTTCCGCCCGTTTCGCGATCTGCGCGTATTCGTCGGCGGAGACGGCGGTGGCGTCGGTGCGGGCGTAATCGTTCGGGGTCTGACCCGGCGCCGCGGCCACGGGGGCGGTGGTGACGGGGTGCTGCTCGATGCCGCCCTGGCCCGCGGGGACGAGCGGCGTGTCGGCGCGCTTCGGCTTGAGGTTCTCGACGTTGTGCTCCTGCGCCTGCTCCTCGAGCGACTCCGGTGCGCGCTCGGGGGCGCCGTCGCTGTTGATCACCATCCCGATGAGGAAGGCGCAGACGAGCATCAGCGCGATGCCGCCGGCGACGGCGATCATCTTGCGGATGTTCATCTCCTCGGGCGGCTTGTAGTTCGCGACCTCGGCCGGTACGGCGGCGGCCTGGTCGGGCGGCGGCGGGACGTGGGCCTGGTCCCAGTTGCAGAACGGGCATCGGCCGGCCATCGTGTCGATGGAGCGCCCGCATTTCCGGCAAGGTGTGCGATCAGTCATCGGAGGCTCTTTTGTGCAACCGACGTACCGTTCCACCAGGCCACGCCGTTTTCCGTGAGGGCGAAAGCGTGCGGGGGGACGTTGCGGGCCAGGAGCGTGCTCTGCCGCGGCGTGACGTGGTAAAGGGTGCCGCTGCTGGAGTCGTACGCGATCCAGACTCTGCCGCGCGTCTCGACCCGGTCGACGCCGGTGGGGAGCGCGGCGTCGCGGCGTCCTCCGGAGAGGCCGAGGAATCCGCGCAGGAACCCGCGCGCCAAGGCCTCGGCCACCGACTGCCGCGCCTCGGTGACCCAGACGCGCTTGGACGACGGATCGGCCACGGCCAGCCGGTTGCCGGCGATGGCCAGGTCGACCGGCACCGCGCCGACGCGCACGGTCGCGATCTCGCCGTTCCGCACGCTGCGGACCAGCGCCTCGCGCGGGTAGGTGAGGTAGACCGTGTCGCCGTCGACCTCGAGGTCGGAGGCGAAGGGGGGCAGCTGCATCGGTTTGCCGCCGATCTTCTGCAGGGTGCCGGTGGCGCGGGAGTAGAGGTACTCGCCCTTCAGCAGGTCGGCCGCGACGCTCGTGTCTTCGCCGCCGACGCGGTGGAGGATGCCGGCGTCACGGGCCAGGAGGTACAGCTCCTTGCCGACGAAGCTCGCGGCGGTTGGGGTTTCCTTCGTCTGGATGCGCTGCGCGGCGCCGCTGGCGAGGGTGACGATCACGGCCTCGTTGTTGAGCGCATCGAGGACGACCACGCGCTCGTCGCTCGCGGCGATGGCGGTGGCGTGCTGGACGCCCTCCACGTTCCACCGGCCGGCGAGCTCGATGCGGTGGTCGTGGGCGGTGACGATGCCTTTTGGCGTGTCGGTGAGAACCTGCGCGAAGCACGGCAGCGCCATATGGAGTGCGGCGGCCATAGCCGCCGCTTTCCACCGCGGCAGCGATAGCTGCCAGGCGCCGCGGCTTTGCCGCGGCGTACCAAAGCGGCGGCTAAGGCTGCCGCACTCCATAGTCATCGCGCTTCCTCCAGGAGCAACACCCCCCCTTCCACCACCCCGAGGATCCGGTACGTCACCGTGCCGTCCCCCACCCCCCGCACGGGGACGCCGGCGATGGTGCCGTTCGCGACCTCGCTCGTGAACGTCGCGGCGTCGAGGGCGGCGCGCTGGCCGGGGGTGAGGCGCTCGAAGGCGTCGATGAGGGCGCGGAGCTCCGGGGCGGTCGGCGAGGGCGACGGGAGCGTGAACGCTCCCGCTTCCGCCTCGCGGCGGAGGCGCAGCAGGGTCTCGTTGGCGGGGAACTGCACCAGCATGGCGTCGAGCAGCGCGCGCGCCTCGCGGCGGTCGCCGCGCACCAGCGCGGCCAGCGCGCGCTGCATGTCGGTCGCGGGTGCCACGGGGTTCTTCCGGTACTCGCGGATCAGGGCGGGGGAGAAGGGATTGGCCTCGAACGCCTCCGCGTACAGGCGCGCGCGCTCGTCGTCCGAGGAGGCCAGCCGCGCCAGGGCGGAGAGGGCGGTCACGTCGTCGCTCCGTCCTTCGAGCACGCGGCGGTACTCGGCCCGCGCGAGATCCACCGCGCCGCGTTTCTCGTACAGCGACGCCAGGCGGAGCTGCGCGCGGTTGAGCAGCGACACGTACGCCGCCACGTCGCCGCGGGCGGAACTGTAGACCTCGAACGCCTCCTCGCGCGCGGCCTGCTCGCGCAGCGGTGCGAACGCGTCCGAGCGCAGCGCCGCGGTCAGCGTCGCCAGCAGGCGCTCCGCCTCGGCCGCGTCGCCGGTGTCGACGAGCGCCGTGGCCAGCGCGTGCTGATACACCGCCGCGTCGAGCGGCTCCTTCGCCACCGCCACCGCGTTGCGCGCGGCGCTGACGGCCTTGCGCGGATGCCCCAGCACGCGCATGGCCGAGGCGTAGAGATTCCACGACTCGGCATCGTCGCTGGCGTAGCGGGCCGCTTCCTCGAGCAGCGTGAAGGCGCGGGCCTCGTCGCCGAGCTTCGCCTGCGCCAGCGCGGCGTACGACGTCGCTGTCGCGTAGCGGGTCAGGGCCGAGTCGCGGCGGGCCTCGAGGCGCTCGCGCTCGGCCAGCTCGGAGGCGCGCACGTACTCCGCGCGGGCCAGCGACGGCTCATTGCGGGCGGCGCGGACGTCGCCAAGGTTCAGGCGGCCGGAGAGCTGCGCCTCGAAGTCGCGGGAGCGGGCCAGCTGCTTCTCCATCTGCGCGATCTCGAAGTCGGAGGCGAGGCGCGCCTGCGCCAGCACGAGCACTAAGCAGAACGCACCCATTCGACCCACAGTCCCCTCTCCCCACCGCGCGGGGAGAGGGGACCGTGGGCGGAACCATTGCGTTCTGCTCAGCAGCGCGGTCATTCGGCGAAATAGCCTTTCCGCGCGTTGACCACGTCCACGCGCGACGACCGCACCTCGATCGTCCGCCAGCCGCGCTTCGTCCCCTGGCTCTGGTAGACGACCAGGTAGCGGCTGTTGATGTCCTCCAGCACGCGCCGCAGCTCCGTGCCCACCGAGGAGGTCGAGGCGCGCACCACGCGCCCCCCGGTGTTCTCCGCGGCGCGGTCGAGGAAGCGGGCGTGCGAGTCGCCGAGGACCAGCGCGTGGACGATCGTCTTCGTGCCGCTGATCTTCCGCAGCGCCTCCTCGTCGGAGAGGACGCTGGTGCGGTCGCCGCCGTCGGAGATCACGATCGCGTACGTGCGCTGCTTCGCGGAGACCGAGGCCAGCGCGTCGCGCAGGGAGGTCCCTCCCGAGGGGGTGGCAGTGGCGGCGGGGACCGCGACAGGCTTCGCCACCTGATGGTTGAAGAGCACGACCGACGACGTATCGCCGGGGCGCAGCTGGCGCAGCTCGGCGCGGATGGCCCGCAGCGCGGCCTCGAGCTTCCCCCCGCCCATGCTCAGCGAGCGGTCGACGACGAAGGCAAAGTGCGCGGGGGGGCGCTCCTGGCGCACGTCGCGCACCGTCTGCTCGACGCCGTTCTCGCGCACCCGCAGGTCGGAGGGCCTCACCGTGCGGGCGGCGCGGACGCGCAGCGGCACCTCGACCAGGTCGACGTCGAGCGTGTCGTTGGCCGTCATCGCGGCGGTGGTGACGGTGGCCGACTCGCTCCCCTTGAAGCCGTTCGTCCAGACCGTGGCCGTCACCTTCCGGGCGGCCAGCGACGTCCCGAAGTCGTACGGGACGCGGTACGGCGCCTTGCGGGCCACCCCGGCCAGGACGCCGTCGACGGCGAAGTCGACCCGGTCCACCGCGGCGGCGTCCGTGGTGATCTCGAGGGTCTGCGGCCCGAAGGCCTGCGAGCCGTCGAGCGGCGCGACGAAGGTCACGCGCGCTTCGGCAGCCGCGGCCAGGAGCAGCACGAGGATGAAAACGATCCGTTGCACCTTCCGCAAAACGACGGTCGGGCGCCTATAATGCCGTTCACGTGAACCCCCGATACGGAATCGAGGTCTGTGACCACTGCTCCGGCTGCAAGTGGCGGACGGACAGCTTCTTCTGCCAGTTCGACCCCAAGACGCTGGCGGCGTTCGACGCCATCAGCTTCGCCAACGTCTACGCCGCCGGCACGGTGCTGTACGCCGAGAACGAGCAGCCCCGCGGCCTGTTCGTGCTCTGCTCCGGCCAGGTGAAGCTGAGCATCTCCTCCGGCAGCGGCAAGACGCTGATCACGCGCATGGTCTCCTCGGGCGAGGTCCTCGGCCTCCCCAGCGTCATGTCGGGCAAGCCGTACCGCAACACCGCCGAGACGGTGACGCCGTCGCAGCTCAAGTTCGTGAAGCGCGAGGACTTCAAGCGTTTCATGGAGGAGCACCGCGAGGTGTCGTTCAACATCGCCCGGCAGCTGATCGAGGAGTGCGAGTCGGATGCGACGCAGATCCGCTCCCTCGGCCTGGCCAACTCCGCGGCCGAGCGGCTGGCCAACCTCCTCCTCTCCTGGTGCGAGGAGAGCGGGTCGCCCTCCGCCAGCGGCATGCGCTTCCCGGTCATGATGACCCACGAGGAGATCTCGCAGCTCATCGGCACCTCCCGCGAGACCGTGACCCGCCTGCTCAAGAACTTCCGCGAGAAGAAGATCCTCACCGTCCGCCGCTCTTCGATGACCCTTCACAAGAAGGACGCTCTCGAAGAGCTGCTCGATTTGTGACGTTGGTCACAAACGCCCCGTTCACCGCCCACAACTGACTGGGCCAACCGTCCTTTCTGGATTTCCCCCCCGAGCGCAAATTGGCAATGCAGACGGAGGGAATCATGAACAGCAAGAACACGGTCCAGACCATCATTCGTACTATCGTTGCGGTCACCTTGACCGCGTTGTGCACCTCGGCGGCGGTGGCCGGCGAGCGGAACCCCCACAACCCGTACACCTACCTCGGCATGCAGCTCCGGACGCACCTGCTGCCGACCACCCCGGGCGCGAACGGCGAGTCGCTCGGACCGCTGGTGTTCCAGGAAATCGTCCCGTGCCGCTTCGTGAGCACGCTCAAGGCCGACGAGTACGACGCGCCGTGGGGCGGCGAAGAGTTCAAGGCGCACGAGAGCCGCACCTACTTCCCGAAGGGCTACCTGGTGTCGGCCAAAGGGTGGGAGAACCCGTGCTCGCTGCGCGTCCCGACCGACGCGGTGGCCGTGGCCGTGCGCCTGATGGCCCACACTCCCGACAACGACGGCACGGTGTACCTGGCCCCCTCGACCTACAACGCGGCCGGCCAGGCGGCCCTCGAGTTCGCCGCCAAGGCCAACGAGA
>Ga0196976_1000330_pt1 | contig 31118 bp, 18 predicted proteins | sample S3v_513CmetaG_FD_148644 | JGI IMG/M metagenome (GOLD analysis project Ga0196976, IMG submission 148644) | Soil microbial communities from Anza Borrego desert, Southern California, United States - S3+v_5-13C | ecosystem: Environmental > Terrestrial > Soil > Desert | place: USA: California... | reverse complement strand
AGCACCACCTTGCCCGTGTCGTCGCGCAAGGGGCGTTCGACGGTGATGGTGCGGTAGCCGAAATCCTCGTTCCGGAAGATGCGGCTGATGGGCTTGCCGTCGGTCCGGGCTTCCTCGAACCGGCCGAACAGGCGGGTCACCTCCTGGATGTGCTCGTCCGACAGTTCCTTGCGCTTGCTGCCCAGGCTCTTGCGCATCTTCCGCCACATGCCGCTGGCGTCGATCAACTGGACCTTGCCCTTGCGGTGTTGCGGCTTCCGGTTGCCGACCACCCAGACGTAGGTGGCGATGCCGGTGTTGTAGAACATGTCGGTGGGCAGGCCGATGATGGCCTCCAGCAGGTCGTTCTCGATGACGTGCCGCCGGATCTCGCTCTCGCCGCTGCCCGCCCCGCCGGTGAACAGCGGCGAGCCGTTGAGGACGATGGCGAAGCGGCTGCCGCCCTCGGCCGCCGGACGCATCTTGGACAGCAGGTGCAGCAGGAACAGCATGGAGCCGTCGGACACCCGCGGCAGGCCGGGGCCGAAGCGCCCGTCGTAGCCCCGGGCCTCGTGCTCCTTCCGGACCTCCTTTTCGACCTTCTTCCAGTCCACGCCGAAGGGCGGGTTGGACAGCATGTAATCGAAGCGCCGCGCGCCGTGGCCGTCCTCGGACAGGGTGTTGCCGAACACGATGTTCGCCACGTCCTGCCCCTTGATGAGCATGTCCGCCTTGCAGATGGCGTAGGATTCCGGGTTGAGTTCCTGGCCGGACATCGTCAGGCGGGCATCGGGGTTGTGCTCCGCCAGATACTCTCCAGCGGTGGACAGCATGCCGCCGGTCCCGGCGGCGGGGTCGTAGACGGTGCGCACCACGCCGGGCTTGGACAGCACGTCGTCATCCTCGATGAACAGCAGGTTCACCATCAGGCGGATGACCTCGCGCGGGGTGAAGTGCTCACCGGCGGTCTCGTTGGACAGTTCGGCGAAGCGGCGGATCAGTTCCTCGAACACCAGCCCCATCTGGTGGTTGTCCACCCGGTTCGGATGCAGGTCGATGCCCGCGAACCGTTCGGCCACCTGATACAGCAGACCGGCCTTGGCGAGCCGCTCCACCTGCGTGTGGAACTCGAACCGCTCGAAGATGTCGCGCACGGCAGGGGAGAACGCGCCGAGGTAGCTGAACAGGTTCTCCCGGATGTGGTCCTGGTCGCCGACCAGCGTCTTCAGGTCCAGCGGGGACGTGTTGTAGAAGCTCTGCCCCGCCTTGCGCAGCAGGAACGGTTCGGGGTTGATGCCCTGCTTCCGTCTTTCCTCGAACTCGGCCAGCACGGCGGGCTTGGTGGCCTCCAGCACGCAGTCCAGGCGGCGCAGGACGGTGAAGGGCAGGATGACCCGTCCGTACTCGGACTGCTTGTAGTCGCCGCGCAGCAGGTCGGCGACCGACCAGATGAAGGATGACAGCGCCTGTTGGTTCATGCCGTGGGGTCTCTTTGGTGTGCGCCGGACGGTGACGTGGACGACGGAGAGTACGGGGAGCGTCGGGGAACGGCAAGAAGGGCCTACCGCCACAGGTAGTCGGCATGGCGGGGATGCTCCGCCAAAGGCGATCTTCCCTCCTGGTTGGCGGAACGGCGCCACCGCGTCCCGCCGGCTTCCCTGACGTGTTCCGGATGTTCTGGTGTTCCCGGTGGTTCAGGAACCGCCGGGAATGCTTCGGATGGTTGTTCCATCACGGTCGGCCTTCTGCCGGGTGGCCGCCGCCATCGCTGCCGCCAGTTGGTCCCGTGGAAGAGCGACCGTGATGAAGCGGGCCCGGTCAGGCGGCAGGTCGCCCGATGCCGTCATGGTGATCTGCACCGTCATGTCGCTCATCGCGACATCGACCACCACGGCGTCGTCTCCGAAATCGACCTCGTGCCGCCTGCCGTTGTTTCCCCTCAGGATCGCGAACACGGTTCCTCGCAGCTTTGCCTTCGTTCGGCGCACCATACGGCAGCGGTGTAACCGGTGGAACACCTGGAACTCGGGCACACCGGCTTCCCGGACGACGCCATGGCGGCGTAGACCGCGGCGGCCTCCCAGCGCCTTGTCCCCGTGGACGTCCTCCGACACGCCGCCGCTGGCCCCGAACCGGCGGCGACCGCGCCGGCAGGTCCGCCTGACACCCGGCAGGCCGGCTCATGCCGAAGCCGCCGGCCGGCGCAGTTCCCATCCGCGCCGGCCGGTCGGCCGCCGTCAGCGGCCCGTGGCGAGGCGGCGGGCGTCCTCGAGCAGGCTCCAGGCGAGGTGCTCCTTCTCGGACGCCTCGGCGGTGGGGCCGGTGAAGAGCACGCCGTTCTCGGTGCACTCCCAGCTCCACAGCACCCACAGGCGGACCACCAGGCCGGCCGGGGTGGTGGCGGGGATCGCCGCGATGCGCGTCTCCAGGGCCATCAGCGCGTTCATGTGCAGCTCGCTCGCCGGGGTGTCGTCGGGGTCGGTCTCCTCGTACTGGCGCAGCATCACTTGGTGCTCGGCGCCCAGGCGCAGCAGTTCGGCATCGCCGTCGTCAGGCAAAGCTGTGCTATTCTCGGAATCAGCCATGATCCGCAGCTCCACTCAGCTCGGGTTGTGGTCAGGCCGGGCCGGGAGATCCTACCCTCCCGGTTCGGCCGCCTTGCATTCTCATACAAGGTGTGAAACCGTCTCACAGCTTGGCGAGGCGGTCAATGGCAATTGTGTGAGAATGTGAGATGCGGAAAGACGCTGCCCTTTCCTTTCGCGTGCCCATCGAACTCAAGGAAGCCCTGGAGCGCGCTGCGAAGGACGATGAACGTTCGGTGTCGTTCATGGTCGAGCGGGTGTTGCGGAACTGGCTGATCGAAAACGGCTACCTGCCGAAGCCGGAGACGTGAGCCGCGAGCGGCCGGATGCTTGACTCCTGTCCGGTCCGGCGCCAGATGTGCTCACAATACGGCGGGTCCCCTGTCCTTCGGGACGGTGCGGGTCCGTTTTCGTGTGTGCCCGTGCCGCGGATAAGGCTGTTCGTCCTCACCGCGCCTGCGAGCGCACCACCGTCTCCAGCAGGTCGGCCGCCAGCCACAGGCCGGCCTCGTCCAGCACGCCCAGGCTGGCACGGATGCGCTCGCGCTCCCGGGTCGCGGCGTCGGTCGGCACATCGGCGTCCACCCCGGCCATCGGCGCCTGCCCGAACGCCTGGTCGGGCGTGATCGCCAGCACCGCGCACAGCCGCACGAACACGTCGGGGTGCAGGTTCTGCTTCGCCGTGCCGGTGATGTAGCGGCTGAACGCCTTGTACTTCACGCCGGCGCGCGCCGCCGTCTCGTCGACGCCGAGCCCGAGGAAGTCCATGCGGCGCCGGAGCCGCTTCGCAAGCGCGTGCATGCCCCCACCATGTTCGGGCTGGACATTCCCCGGCCATGGGATAAGTTCAGATTTGAATTCCCGTCATGACTCGGGCGCCGCCACCCCGGCCGCCCGGTCGTGCACGCCCGGCCGGTCCCACTGCCCCTCAGGCCGCATCAGCAGGAGGTGCCCGGAATGCAGCGTCAGCGCGTCCACCGGCCGTTTGCGCACCCCGGCGATGGCGACGCATTCGTAGCCGCCGATGCGGAACACGCCGTCCTCCATCGGCTCCGCCCCGAACAGCGTCCAGAACGGCAGAACGTCGCGCAGCGAGCGCCCGTAGAAGCGGGTGAAGCCCTTGCGCCCCAGGAAGCGGAAGGTCTGGCGCGCCAGCTTCAGGGCGACGTTGCCGGCGAACGCCGGGGCGCGGAACTTCGGCAGCACGGCCAGCCGCTCGGGCATCGCGAAGTCGCCGAAGTAGCGGATGCGCATCGCCCCGGCCGGCTCGCCATCCACCGTCGCCAGGATGTGGGTGCCGGTCAGGTCGTTGCCGTCGAACTCGCGCCCGTAGGGGGTGGCGTGCTCGCCCATGAACACCGCCGCGCGCACCGCCAGCGCCTGCTGCAGGCCGTCGAAGCCGGTCACCACCGCCACCTGCACCCGGCCGGCGCCGCCCTGCCCTTCCGGCCGCTGATCGGTCCCCATGCCCATGTCCGCATTCATGTCCCCGGCTCCCCTGCTGCCGGGGCGGACTGTAGGGCAGGCGCCGTCCGCCCCGCCTCGCCCGATTCCGTTCCGATGCCATTCAAATCCGCATGAGCGCCCTCGCCCCCGCCGACTGGATCCACCTGCCCTACTTCCTGGAGGCGGCGCGTTGCGGCAGCTTCACCGCCGCGGCGCGCCGGCTCAACAGCAGCCAGCCCACGGTGGGGCGCCACGTCGAGGCGCTGGAGGCGCGGCTGGGCACGGCGCTGTTCCGCCGGGTGGCGCACGGCGTGGTGCTCACCCCGGCCGGCACGCAGGTCCTGGGCGTGGCCGAGGAGATCGAGCGGCTGGTGCGCCTCGCCCGCAGCCGGGGGGCGGCGGAGCTGGGGCTGAGCGGCACCATCCGGCTGTGGACCTCCGACGGGGTCGGCGGCTACTGGCTGACGCCGCGGCTGGCCGGCTTCCAGCACGCCTACCCCGGCATCGCTCTGGAGATGCTGTGCTCGCACGACGTGCCCGACGTCTCGCGCCTGGAGGCCGACGTGGTCGTCACCCACCACGAGCCCACCCACCCCGACGTCGTGCCGATCGCCAGCGCGCGCATGGTCTTCAAGCCCACCGCCGCGCACAGCTACCTGCGCGCGGCCGGCACGCCGCGCACGCTGGCCGACCTGACGCACCACGCCATCTGCGACCACCTGCACTACCCGCGCGGCGGCGCCTGGGCGGCGTGGGCGGATCTGGTGGCCGGGCACCGCTCGGTGGTGCTGCGCACCAACTCCTCGCTGACCTTGGGCATGGTGACGCTGCTCGGGCACGGCGTCAGCATGCAGCCGACGACCATCGCCCGGCGCGAATCGACGCTCACCGTGCTCGACCTCGACGGCTATTCGGCCCCGGTGTCGTTCTGGCTGGTCTGCCACCGCGAGACCAAGGACATCCCGCGCATGCGCGCGCTGATCGACTTCCTGCGCAGCGCCCTGTTCCGCCAGGGCGGGCTGCTCGACCTCGACGCCGCCGTGCCCGGCGACACGCCGCTGCGCGACTTCATCGCGGAGTAGCCCTACCCCTCGGATTCGGGCCGTCCGGCGCCGGCGCGGTGGTGGGCCAGACGGTCGAGCAGGTCGGCGGCCAGCGCCCGGTTCTCCGGCGCCAGGCCCTCCGCGACGGCCAGCACGCGCGCCACCGCCGCCGCCCGGGCGTCCGGCGGGACGGGGTCGGCGCCGTCCATCGGCTCCAGCCCGAGCGCCTGGTTGGGAGTGATGGCCAGGATCTCGCACAGGCGCCGGAACTGCTCGGGCTGCAAGCCGTGGCCCAGCGTGCCGGCGAGGAAGCGGCGCAGCGTCTTGTGGTCGATGCCGACGTGGCGGACCACCGCCGCGCTCGCCAGCCCCAGATGCGCCATGCGGCCGCTCAGCCGTTTCGCCCAATCACCCATGGCGGCGAGGATGTTCGCGCTGGACGGCAGGCGCCTATGGGATAAAATGGGATTCATGTTCCTCCATATACGCGAGCCATCCATGCCCAACCTCCCGGTGCCAGCTTCCCAGGACGGGGTTTCGCCGCTGCGCCGGCTGCGCCGGACGGTGCGGGTTGCCGGCCGCCCGGCGGCGGTGCGCCTGGAGTCCGGCTTCTGGGAGCAGCTGCGGCATATCTGCGCGCGCGAGGCCGTCACCCTGGACGCGCTGTGCACCGCCCTCGACGCCCGGCGGGGCCATGAGGGGCTGGGGCCGGCGTTGCGCCTGCTCGTCGTCACCTACTTCCGCAGCGCGTCGCCGCCGCCGCGCGACGCGGAGGCACCGGCGGACGGCCATGGGTCGGCACGGCTGCGCAGCGTGCTGGCGGCGCTCGGCTGATGCGCGCCCTGGCCGCCGCCGTCCTCGCCCTGGCGCTGCCCGGCCCGGCCTGGGCGCAGGACGTCATCCAGGGCACCGTGGAGGCGGTCGAGGACGGCGGCACGCTGGTGGTCGCCGGCACGCGCGTCCGCCTGTGGGGCATCCGCGCCCTGGCCGCCGATCAGCGGTGCCCCGGCGCCGACGGCCGGGAGGTCCGCTGCGGCCGACTCGCCGCCCTGATGCTGGAGGTGCTGACGCGCGGGCAGGTGGTGGAGTGCCGCGTCCGCCCGGCCGCGCCGGAGGACGGTCTGACGGCGCAGTGCGTCAGCGCCGGGCTCGACCTCGCCGCCACGCAGGTGCTGGCCGGCAACGCCGTCGACCGGCCGCTGGTCAGCGGCGGCCAGTACCAAGCCGAGCAGGGGCTCGCCGTCGCCCGCCGGGCCGGGCTGTGGGCCAACCCGGTGCCGTGGCCGTTCGCCGGGGATCAGGTCGGCGGCTCCTCGGCCACCAGCGCCGCCAGCGCCGCCAGGGCCTTCCAGAGATGAGGCCAGGGATGCTCGGCCATGTCCGGGCCGCCCCATTCGGCGGCCATGGCCAGCGTGGCGGCCACGCCGCGCAGCGAGCGCACCGGCGTGACGGCGGCCGTGCGCAGCAGCGCGTCGGCCCGCTGCTCGGCCGCCGCCGCCCGCGCGCGCAGGTCGGCAAGGCCGCAGGCCCGCGCCTCGGCGTCCCAGCGCGCCCGCACGGCGGCCAACTCGCCCTTCAGCCGGCGGCGCACGCCCTCACTGGCCGGGCCGTCACCCAGCAGCGCGTCGATCGTCCGCGCGTCGCGGGCGAAGACGGCCGGCTGCGCGGGATCGCTCACCGGCACGGCGACGCCGGGAACGCCGAGGCGCGCGACGAGGTGCATCTCCAGCCGCTCCGCCCGCCGGCCGAGCCGCCGCGCCAATCGCACGGCCCGCCGCCAGTCCCGCCAGAGGGCGACCATCGGATCGGCGGCCTCCTCCGGTTGCACCATCAGCACCCGCGCCGCGGCCGCCAGAGTCGCGCGGCGCGAGGCCCGGCTGGTGTTCGGCAGGCGCGGCCGTGGCGACATGACGGCTCCATCCGCGGACAATGCCTGCGCATTTCTTGCACCCTTGCGTTTTACGTGCAAGCGTATTTTGTGCCGCCTTGCGCAAATTCGGCACTGGTCTACCATCGCGGCGATGAGCCTGACGCCCGCCCAGTGCCGCGCCGCCCGCGGCCTCGTCGACATGACCCAGAAGCAGCTCGCCGCTGCCAGCGGCGTCAGCCTGCGCACCATCGCGCACTTCGAGAAGGGCGAGCGGGCGCCCATTCCGGCCAACCTGCGCGCCCTGCGTCAGGCGCTGGAAGCGGCCGGCGTGATCTTCATCGCCAGCGACGGCGAGGGCGCCGGCGTGCGCCTGACCAGGACGGCCGAGCAGGCGCACGCGGCGCGGCCGGGCGCCGCCTGACGGTGCGCTGGAGCGACGTCAGGTGGAGGGTGTGGTGTTTCGGTTTGGGGAAAGCGGACAGGCAAATGCCGCGCCCCTCTCCGCCCGGACCGGCGCGGCGGGAGGCGGAGAGGGGTGGGCGGCGACCGGGCGTCAGAACATTTCGATGACGCCGGGGGTGCGCAGATAATCGGCGGGGAAGTAGAGCGTCACCTGGTTGTCGCCGCCGAAGTGCAGGACGACCTTGCCGTCCGCGCCGAAGTCGGCGTCGGCCAGCAGGTCCTCCACCGTCTCGTAGCCGGCGCCGTTGATGAAGCGTTCCACCAGGATGCGGTCGTGGCCGTTGACGCCCACCCCGCCCGAGCCGGTGAGGAACTCGATCTGGTCCTGGCCGCTGTTGGAGCGGAAGACGAACACGTCGTCACCATTACCGCCGATCAGCGTGTCGCGCCCGGCACCGCCTTCCAGCGTGTCGTTGCCATAGCCACCCCAGAGCTGGTCATCCCCCGAACCTCCATCCAGAAGCTCATTGCCGTCGTAGCCTCGCAGCGAATCGCTGCCGAGATTGCCGAAGAGAAGATCATCACCCCATTCGCTGGACAACACGTCGTCCCCCTGACCGCCATAAAGGGTGTCGTTCCCGGCCCCCCCCCCGATGTTGTCATTACCCATGTTGCCGAAGAGGAGATCCTCACCGTAGTAACCATGCAATCGATCTGCGTCCTGACCGCCATAGACCGTGTCGTTGTCATCGGCCCCATCCAGGGTGTCGTTGCCCTGGTTGCCGTACAGCAGATCGCGGCCGTAGTAGCCGTCGAGGCGGTCGTTGCCGGCGCCGCCGAACAGGGTGTCGTCGCCCTCCTGGCCGTCCAGGTACTCCGGTTCCTCGGAGCCGATGAAGAGGTTCGGGCCCTTGCCGCCCCACACCGCACCCCAGACGTTGCCGTCGGGGTCGTAGCTGTAGGCGTTGCTGGTGGGGGTCAACAAGTCGCCGGTGACCTGCACCTTGGTGAGGCCGGCCGGCAGGGCGGCGCGCGCGGCGAATAAATGGTCAACGCTCATGGCGACAATCCTTGCTGTGCGATCCCCGGCGGCAACAAGCACGCCCCGGTTGTCAACACACCATAGCACTTCGCTAAACCAGACGGCGAGGGGAAATCGACAATCAGCGCCGAGATCAGCAGCAACAGTTTATGCCGTTATGCAATATAAGGCATGATGTACCTCGATCTTCTCTCAAATGCCGTCTGGTTTTTGGCCAAAGCAGGAGAGGATTACCGGACAGCAACGTTTTGCTCTGCTTTGCGTGCCCCCGCATCCGGCGGGCCATAGAGCCCGCCGGATGCATCGGGACCGCCGAAAGACGCGGCGTCAGCCCGGCTGCTTCACCTCGTCGTACGCGGCGGGCTCAGGCGCCGGTTCGGGGGCCGGGGCGGGTTCGGGCTCCTCGGCCACCGCACGGCTCTCGGCGGCGTCGAAGCTGCCCATCGCCGACACCAGGCTGTCCAGCGCCGCGCTGGTCTCCGTCGTGCCGTCGTCCGGCACGGCGGAGGTGGCCGGTGCCTTGTCCCCGGCCGCCCCCGTCCCCACGGGGACCTCCGGCACCGCCGTCCCGCCCTCGGCATCCTCCGCCCCGGCACCGGCCCCGTCCGGCGCGTCGGACGGGGCATCGGCCGCGGCGTCGTCCGGCGCCGCCACGCCGCCGTCCGAAGCGGCGGGAACCGCATCGTCCTGAGACCCGGCGTCCGGTTCGGTGTCGGCGAGGCACTCGGTGGGATCCTCCGTGACCGCGGCTTCCCCGGCCGGCGCGGTCGCCGGAACAGCCGGATCCGGCGCGCTGGAGGACGCCTCTCCGGGCGGATTGCCGTTCAGCCCGGCATCGGCATCCGCCAGGGCGGTATCCCCGGCGGCCTTCGCCGGTGCCGCCCCCTCGTCAACGGGTGTCTCCTCGTCGTCCTCCAGGGCGGCGGCGTCAGCGCCATCACCGGCCGCATCGAGCGACTCCGCCGGATCGAGCGACGGGTCGAGCGGCAGGCCGGTCAGCGGATCGAGCGCCGGGGCATCGCCGTCGGGCACCGCCGGGACCGGGGTGCCAGTCTTGTAGCCGAAGGCGACTTCGGCGATCGTGCCGGTGGAGCCATCGGCGTAGGTGAAGGCGCCCTGGCCGGTGACGGCGTTCTTGCCGACGTCGGTCACCGTGCGGTCCCAGCCGGTCAGGCTGATCGAGGCGATGTCGTAGGCCGACAGCGAGGCCAGCCCGCCGCTCTCACCGGAGGCCGTGTCGCCACGCCACACCGCCAGCGCCGAGAACGCCTCGTCGGCGGCATCGAACACGCCGTCGACGTTGGCGTCCAGGCGCGCCAGCGCCTCCCAGCCGCTGCTCACGCCGTCCCAGGTGTATTCGGAGAACAGTTCGGAGGCGTCGTTGATGATGCCGTCGCCGTTGCGGTCCCAGGCCAGCAGGGCGTCGCCGCCTGCGACCCAGCCGGTATCGTCGGCCGTACCGTCGGCGTCGACGTCGAAGGCGACGTCGGTGTCCGTGCGATCGACCAGTTCGACACCGTTGCCGTTGAGGTCGAGCACCAGCGGATCGTCGTAGCGGTTGCCGGTCCAGCGCTCCCGCAGGTCCTTGAAGGACCACGTCCCGCCCGAGACCGCGCTCACCCATTCCACGCTGCTGTCGATGTGGATGGAATATTCGGAGACCTTACCGTCGCTGGAATTCCATTCCTTCCAGGTCCCCCAGATCGCGGAATAGTTGCCATCTCGACTCGAGAAGTTCTCGTCAGCGGCCGGCGAGTTCCCCTCGATCCTGACCTCATCGTTGCCGGTGCCGCCGAAGACGGTGTCGCGCCCCCCCAATCGGCTGCCGACGTAGAAGATGTCGTCGCCGGCGTCACCGTAGAGTTGGTTGGAGCCGAGCTGCCCGTACAGCCGGTCGTCGTCCTCGCCGCCGGACATGGTGTCGTCGCCCTGGCCGCCCCACAGCGAGTCCGCGCCCTGGTCGCCCTGCACCCGGTCGCTGCCGATGTTGCCGTAGATGAGGTCGGCGCCAAGGCCACCGTAGAGCAGATCGTTGCCGTCGTTGCCATAGACTGTGTCCTGGTCCTGGCCGCCGAAGACGATATCGTCGCCGCTGCCCGCGCTGACGATATCACTGCCCTGGCCGCCGACCACGATGTCGGAGCCGTCGCCGCCGTCGAGGGTGTCGTCGCCGCCGTTTCCGTACAGGGTGTCGCCGCCGCCGCCGCCCGACAGCACGTCGCGGCCGGTCTCGCCGCCGTCGCCGCCTTGGTTGTCGGGCTGCGTGTAGAGTCCGCCGACCAGCAAATCGGCATCGTCGCCACCGAACAGCGTGTCGTCACCAAAGCCACCGGTCAGCGTGTCGGAGCCGGAGCCGCCGTCGATGAAGTCACGATGCTCACCACCGTCGACGTAATCGTTGCCGCTCTCGCCGAAAAGCCGGTCATCGGCGACTCCGCCCAAAATTTCGTCATCACCTTCGCCGCCATAAGCAGTGTCCGAATCATCACCGGCATCCAGCTTATCGCTGCCATTACCCCCGCTCAGCAGATCATGGCCGCTGCCGCCCGACAAGGTGTCACGGCCATCGCCGCCGGACAGTTGATCGCTCTCATCGCGCCCATCGAGCAGATTGTCCCCACCATCACCGATCAGCGTGTCGCGGTTGCCGGAACCGATCACGTTCTCGACGCCGTACACGCGATCGCCAATCGCGTGACTCTTGCCGAGACCGGTGCCCACGTGCGTCTCCAGGTTGACGTACGTGTTGTCCTCCGAGGAGCGGTAATCGGCGGTGTCCACGCCGTCGCCGCCGTAGAGGGTGTCGGCGCCGCGGTGGCCTTCCAGCGTGTCGCCGCCGTCGCCGCCGTAGAGGACGTCGTTGTTCTCGCCGCCGTACACCTGGTCGTTGCCGGTGCCGCCGTCGACCACGTCGTCTTGCTTGCCGCCGTGCACCCAGTCGTCGCCGGCCCCACCGGACAGCGTGTCGTTGCCCTGGTTGCCGTAGATGAGGTCGGACCCGTCGCCGCCGTCCAGCACGTCGGCACCGTCCGGATCGTCGTCCTTGTGGTCCTCGGCCCGGCCACCCCACAGCGTGTCGTTGCCCGCCTCGCCGGACAGCGTATCGTCGCCGAAGTTGCCGATCAGCATGTCGTCGCCGGAACCGCCCACCAGGGCGTTGCCGACATCCCCCTGCATCCCGCCGATCAGGGTGTCGGCGTAGGCGGAACCGAAGGCGTTCTCGACACCGTCCAGCGTGTCGCCCTCGGCCTCGCCGTAGTGGCCGGTGCCGGTGCCGACGTTGACCTCCACCCCGGCCCCGGAGCCGCGGTAGTCCGCCCAGTCGGCCCCGCCGCCGCCCAGCAGCCGGTCGCCGTCGCCGCCACCGCTCAGCGTGTCGTCGCCGTCGCTGCCGGACAGCGTGTCGGTCCCGGCCTCGCCGGACACCGCGTCGTTGCCGGTGCCGCCGGCGAGGTCATCGTCACCGGAACCGCCCACCACGGTGTCGTTGCCGTCGCCGCCGTCCACCGTGTCGTTGCCCTCGCCACCGCCGACCCAGTCGTCGCCGGTGCCGCCGGACACGAGGTCGTCGCCGGCCCCGCCGTCGGCCCGGTCGTTGCCGTCGCCGGCGTGCAGGGTGTCGTTGCCCAGCCCGCCGGACAGGGTGTCGTTGCCGTCGTTGCCGGACAGCAGGTCGTGGCCGTCGCCGCCGTCCACCGTGTCGTTGCCCTCGCCGCCCTCGGCCGTGTCGTCGTCGGCGCCGCCGGACAGAGCGTCGTTCCCGGTGCCGCCCGACAGCAGGTCGGACCCCAGTTCGCCCTGGATGCGGTCGTTGCCGGCGTCGCCCAGCAGCGTGTCGCGGCCGTCGCCGCCCCACAGCGTGTCGGCGTCGAGCCCGCCGTCGAGCAGGTCGTTGCCCTGGCCGCCGTACAGCGTGTCGGCCCCGGCCTCGCCGGACACGGCGTCGGCGCCGGTGCCGCCGTCGGCCCAATCGTCGCCGTCGCCGACGCGCAGCGTATCGTTGTCCTGGCCGCCGTACAGGCTGTCGCTGCCCAGGCCGCCGTCGAGCAGGTCGTGACCCGCCTCGCCGCTCATGTAGTCGTTGCCGTCGCCGCCCGACGCCGTGTCGTCCTCGGTGCCGCCCAGCACGGTGTCGTTGCCCGCCCCGCCCGACAGCAGGTCGCTGCCGGCGTGGCCGATCACCCAGTCGTTGCCGGCGTCGCCCAGCACCATGTCGGCGCCGGCGTTGCCCGCCAGGAAATCGTCGCCGGCCCCGCCGGACACGACGTCGTCGCCCTCGTCGCCGCCCATGGAGTCGTTGCCTTCGCCGCCCAGCAGCAGGTCGTTGCCCTGCCCGCCATAGACGCCGTCGTGGCCGTCGCCGCCGGACAGCGTGTCGGCGCCGTCGTTGCCGCCCATGATGTCGTTGCCGGCGCCGCCCGTCAGCAGGTCGGCGTCGCCGCCGCCCACCGCGGTGTCGTCGCCGTCGCCGCCGTCCAGGGTGTCGCTGCCGGCGCCGCCCGACAGGTAGTCGTTGCCCTGCCCGCCGCGCAGCACGTCGTTGCCGCCCGTAAGCCCGACCAGGTCGTCACCGTAGAGGTTGTCGTCGCCGTCACCGCCGTCCAGCGCGTCGTTGCCCTGGCCGCCGACCAGCGTGTCGATCCCGGCCGCGCCGGAGAGCGTGTCGTCCTCGGTGCCGCCGTCGGCGCGGTCGGCGCCGTCGCCGCCGTCCAGCCGGTCGGCGCCGGCCTGGCCCAGAAGGGTGTCGTTGCCGGCCCCGCCCAGCACCGTGTCGGCGCCGGCCCCGCCGTCGGCGCGGTCGTCGTCCAGGCCGCCGTCGAGGGCGTCGTTGCCGTCGCCGCCCGACAGGGTGTCGGCCCCGGCGTCGCCGGACAGGACGTCGTTGCCCAGGCTGCCGGACAGCGCGTCGTTGCCAAGCCCGCCCAGCAGTGTGTCGTCGTCGGCACCGCCGTCGGCCGCGTCGTCACCGTCGCCGCCCAGCAGCAGGTCGTTGCCCAGGCCACCCGACAGGGTGTCGGCGCCGGCCGCGCCGGACAGGGTGTCGGCCCCGCCGTCGCCGTTGAGGAGGTCGTTACCCTCGCCGCCGTCCGCCGCGTCGTCGCCGTCGCCGCCGGACAGCGCGTCGGCCCCGGCCTCGCCCAGCAGGGTGTCGGCCCCGGCCGCGCCCCACACCACGTCGTTGCCGTCGCCGCCCTTCAGCAGGTCGTTGCCGAGCCCGCCGTCCAGCGTGTCGGCGCCCAGGTTGCCGGAGAGCAGGTCGTGGCCCGCCTCGCCGGACAGGACGTCGTCGCCGTCGCCGCCGTCGAGCAGGTCATCCTCCGTGCCGCCCAGCAGGGTGTCGGCCCCGGCGGCGCCGCTGGCCGTGTCGTTGCCGGCCCCGCCGTCGAGGAGGTCGTTGCCCTCGCCGCCCAGCAGCAGGTCCGCCCCGGCGTCGCCGTACAGGCTGTCGTTGCCGATGCCGCCGTCCACGAGGTCGTCGCCCGCGCCGCCGCGCGCCGCGTCGTTCCCGGCCTCGCCCAGCACGGTGTCGGCATCCTCGCCGCCGTCGAGCGCGTCGTTGCCCTCGCCGCCCAGCAGCAGGTCGTTGCCGGCGCCGCCGGACACCGCGTCGTCACCCAGCTCGCCGAGGACGCGATCGTCCTCGCCGCCGCCGTCGAGCGTGTCGTTGCCGAGGCCGCCCCACAGCGTGTCGGTGCCGGCGTCGCCGGACAGGGCGTCCGCCCCCAGGCCGCCCGACAGGACGTCCGTGCCGGCCCCGCCATGCAGCGCGTCAGCGTCATCGCCGCCGTCCAGCAGGTCGTTGCCGTCGCCGCCCGACAGCGTGTCGCGGCCGACGCCGCCCAGCAGCGTGTCGTCGCCGGTGCCGCCGGACATCCAGTCGTCGCCCGCCTCGCCGGACAGCCGGTCGGCGTCGCCGCCGCCGTCCATCTGGTCGTTGTCGTCGCCACCGTACAGCGTGTCGCGGCCGAGCCCGCCGGACAGCGTGTCGTTGCCCGCACCGCCCTGCGCCGCGTCGTCGCCGTCCTCGCCGAGCAGGCGGTCGTTGCCGTCCTCGCCCAGCAGGGCGTCGTTGCCCTCGCCGCCCGACAGGGTGTCGAGGCCGATGCCGCCGGACAGCGTGTCGGCCCCGGTGCCGCCCGACAGGCGGTCATCGCCCGCCTCGCCGGACAGGCGGTCGTCGCCGTCGCCGCCGTCCAGCGCGTCGCTTTCGTCGCCGCCCAGCAGGGTGTCGGCGTCGCTGCCGCCCGACAGGGTGTCGGCGCCGGCCCCGCCCAGCATCAGGTCGTTGCCGGCGTCGCCGTACAGGCGGTCGCCATCGTCGCCGCCGTCCAGCAGGTCGGCGTCGTCACCGCCGGAGAGCGTGTCGGCGCCGATGGCGCCCGACAGGGTGTCATTGCCGGTGCCGCCGTCCATGCGGTCGCCGCCGGCCTCGCCGTACAGGCGGTCGGCCCCGTCCTCGCCGGACAGCACGTCGTTGTCGTCGCCGCCGAACAGCGTGTCGTCCTCGCCGCCGCCGTAGAGCGAGTCCATCCCCGCGCCGCCGGACAGCGTGTCGAAGCCGGCCTCGCCGTACAGCTTGTCGCCGTCGTCGCCGCCGTCCAGCACGTCGTTGCCGTCGCCGCCGTACAGGCTGTCGAAGCCGATGCCGCCGCACAGGCTGTCGTCGCCCGCGCCGCCGGAGAGCAGGTCGTTGCCGGACTCGCCGCACACCACGTCGGCGCCGTCGCCGCCGTCCGCCACGTCGTTGCCGTCGCCGCCGGCCAGGGAATCCGCACCCTCGCCGCCGGACAGGCTGTCGTTGCCGGCCCCGCCCAGCAGGGTGTCGCGCCCGGCCTCGCCGCTCAGCCGGTCGGCGCCGTCGCCGCCGTCCGCCAGATCGTCATCGTCGCCGCCGTTCAGCGTGTCGTTGCCCACCGCGCCCGACAGCGTGTCGTTGCCGGTCCCGCCGGACAGCGCGTCGTCGCCGTCGCCGCCCAGCAGCAGATCCGCGTCCTCGCCGCCCGAGAGCAGGTCGTTGCCCTCGGCACCATCGAGGGTGTCGCGCCCGGCCCCGCCGTCCAGCGTGTCGTTGCCGAAGCCGCCGTCGAGGCGGTCCGCCCCCTCCTCGCCGAACAGCCGGTCGGCGTCCGCACCACCATCCAGCGCGTCGTCGCCGTCGCCGCCGCGCAACGTGTCGGTCCCCGCCTCGCCGGACAGGGTGTCGGCGCCCAGGCCGCCGGACAGGACGTCGTTGCCGGCACCGCCGGACAGCAGATCGTCGTCGTCCCCGCCGTCGAGCGCGTCGTTGCCGTCACCACCCGACAGCATGTCGGCGCCCGCCTCGCCCGAGAGCGCATCGTCGCCCACGTCGCCGGACAACAGGTCGTTGCCGTCGCCGCCCCGGAGCAGGTCGTTGTCGATGCCGCCGTCGAGGAGGTCCTGACCCTCGCCGCCCGACAGCGTGTCGGCCCCGGCCTCACCGGACAGGGTGTCGGCACCGAGATCGCCGCTCAGCAGGTCGTTGCCGAGCCCGCCGAACAGCGCGTCGGCGTCCTCCCCGCCATCAAGGGCGTCGTCGCCGGCGCCGCCCGACAGGGTGTCGAGTCCGGCGCCGCCCCGCAGCACGTCGTTGCCCAGGTTGCCGTCCAGCCGATCGGCGCCGTCGCCGCCGTCCAGCGTGTCGTCGTCGATGCCGCCGTCGAGATCGTCGTTGCCGGTGCCGCCGCGCAGCGTGTCGACGCCGTCACCGCCCAGCACCGTGTCGTCCCCGGCCCCGCCGGAGGCCAGATCATCGCCGGCCTCGCCCAGCACGAGGTCGGCGGCGTCGCCGCCGTCGAGCGCATCATCGCCCTCGCCACCCGACAGCGTGTCGGCCCCCGCCTCGCCCAGCACCGTGTCGGCGCCCGCGCCGCCAAGCGCCAGATCGTCGCCGTCGCCGGCCAGAAGGCTGTCGTTCTCCGTGCCGCCGTCGAGCTGATCGTTGCCCTCACCGCCGGACAGCGTGTCCGCCCCGGCCTCGCCGAGCACCGTGTCGGCACCGAGCCCGCCCAGGGCCATGTCGTTGCCGGCGCCACCCTTCAGCAGGTCGGCGTCGTCGCCACCATCGAGCGCGTCGTCGCCCTCGCCGCCCGACAGCGTGTCCAGACCGGCGTCGCCCGACAGCAGGTCGTCGCCCGCCTCGCCGCTCAGCAGATCGTCGCCGTCACCGGCCTTGAGGAGGTCGGCCTCCGTGCCGCCGTCGAGCAGGTCGTTGCCGATGCCGCCCGACAGCGTGTCGAAGCCGGCCCCGCCGGACAGCGCGTCGTTCCCGGCGGCACCCGACAGCAGGTCGTCGCCCGCCTCGCCGTAGACGGCGTCGTCGTCATCGCCGGCATCCACCACGTCGTTGCCGTCGCCGCCGAAGGCGGTGTCCGCCCCGGCCTCGCCACGCAGCGTGTCGGCGCCCGCGCCGCCGCTCAGCGCGTCGTCGCCGTCGCCGCCGGCCAGGCTGTCGTCCTCCGACCCGCCGTCGAGCGCATCGTTGCCCAGGCCGCCGGACAGCGTGTCGAAGCCGCTGCCGCCCTGGAGCGTGTCGTCGCCCGTGTCGCCCGAGAGCAGGTCGTTGCCGGCCTCGCCCCGCAGCACGTCGTTCTCCGAGCCGCCGTCGAGCGCGTCATCGCCCTCCCCGCCCAGCAGCGTGTCGGCGCCCGCCTCGCCGGACAGCGCGTCGTCGCCCAGGTTGCCCGACAGCAGGTCGTCGCCGTCCCCACCCTTCAGCAGATCGTTCTCGCCGCCGCCGTCGAGCGTATCGTCGCCGTCCCCGCCCGACAGCGTGTCCGCCCCGGCTTCGCCGGACAGGACGTCGGCGCCCAGGTTGCCCGACAGCACGTCGTTGCCGTCGCCGCCGAACAGGCTGTCGGCGTCCGCCCCACCGTCGAGCGCGTCGTCGCCCGCCCCGCCCGAGAGCGTGTCGAAGCCGGCCTCGCCCGAAAGCTGGTCGTCGCCGGTGCCGCCGTCGAGCGCGTCGCCGCCATCGCCGCCGCGCAGCGTGTCGAGACCCGCCTCGCCGGACAGCGTGTCGGCCCCCGTGCCGCCGGACAGCAGGTCGTCGCCGTCGCCGCCCTTCAACAGGTCGTTCTCGCCGCCGCCGTCGAGCAGGTCGTTGCCGGCCCCGCCGGACAGGGTGTCCGCCCCGGCCTCGCCGGACAGCGCATCGTCGCCCTCCGCGCCCGAGAGCTGGTCGTCGCCGGTGCCGCCGAACAGCGCGTCGTTCTCCGACCCGCCGTCGAGCAGGTCGTCCTCGCCGCCGCCCGACAGGGTGTCGGCCCCGGTGCCGCCGTGCAGCGTGTCGCGGCCGGCGTCGCCCGAGAGCGCGTCGTCGCCGGCCTCGCCGGACAGAAGGTCGGCGTCGTTGCCGCCCTCCAGCGTGTCCGCGCCGTCGCCGCCCGACAGGGTGTCGAGCCCGTCGCCGCCCTGCAGCGCGTCGTCGCCCAGGTTGCCGGACAGCAAATCGTTGCCGGCCTCGCCCTGCAACAGGTCGTTCCCGCTGCCGCCGTCCAGAACGTCGGCGCCGTCGCCGCCTTGCAGACTGTCGGCCCCGGCCTCGCCGGAGACGCTGTCGTCGCCCGCTCCGCCGGCCGCGAGGTCGTCGCCGTCGCCGCCCAGCAGCAGGTCGTTCTCGCCGCCGCCGTCGAGCTGATCGTTGCCCACGCCGCCCGACAGCGTGTCGGCCCCGCCCTCGCCGGACAGCGCGTCGTCGCCCTCGGCACCCGAGAGCCCGTCGTCGCCGCCGCCGCCGAGGAGCAGGTCGTTCTCGCCGCCGCCGTCGAGGATATCCGCGCCTTCGCCGCCGGACAGGGTATCGATGCCGGCTTCGCCCAACAAGGTGTCGGCGCCCAGGTTGCCGCTCAACAGGTCGTCGCCCGTGCCACCCAGAAGGCTGTCGTCCTCCGTGCCGCCGTCGAGGACGTCGGTCCCCTCGCCACCCGACAGCGTGTCGGCCCCCGCCTCGCCGGACAGGGTGTCGGCGCCCAGGTTGCCGGACAGCCGATCGTTGCCGTCTCCGCCGTGCAACCGGTCGGCGTCCGCGCCGCCGTCCATGACGTCGTTTCCGCTGCCGCCCGACAGCGTGTCGAAGCCATCGCCGCCCAGCACCGTGTCGTCGCCGGCCCCACCGGAGGCGAGGTCGTCGCCGGCCTCGCCCATCACCAGGTCGGCGTCGTCGCCGCCATCCAGCGTGTCGGCGCCGTCGCCACCGGAGAGCGTGTCGGCCCCGGCCTCACCCGACAGGGTGTCGGCGCCCGCGCCGCCAAGCGCCAGATCGGCGCCGTCGCCGCCCAGAAGGCTGTCGTCCTCCGTGCCGCCGTCGACCACGTCGTCGCCGCCGCCGCCGGACAGCGTGTCCGCCCCGGCCTCGCCCAGCACGGTGTCGGCCCCCTGCCCGCCCGTCGCCGCGTCGTTGCCGGTGCCGCCCAGCAGCCGGTCGGCGTCGTCGCCGCCGTCCAGCGCGTCGTCGCCCTCCCCGCCCGACAGGGTGTCGGCCCCGGCGTCGCCGGACAGCGCGTCGTTGCCGGCCGCCCCCGACAGCGCGTCGTCACCGTCGCCACCGCGCAGCGTGTCATCCTCGCCGCCGCCGTCCAGCGCGTCGTTGCCGGTGCCGCCGTCCATCACGTCGGCCCCCGCCTCGCCCAGCAGGGTGTCGGTGCCGGCCCCGCCCCAGACCGCATCGTTGCCGTTGCCGCCCTGCAGGAGGTCGTCGTCGTCGCCGCCGTCGAGCGTGTCGTCGCCCTCGCCACCGGACAAGGTGTCCGCCCCCGCTTCGCCCGACAGCGTGTCGGCGCCCAGGTCGCCGGACAGCTGATCCGCGCCGTCACCGCCCTTCAGCAGGTCGGCATCATCGCCGCCGTCCATGAGGTCGTCGCCGCTGCCGCCCGACAGGGTGTCGAGCCCGAGGCCGCCGTCCAGGGTGTCGTCCCCCGCCCCGCCGGAGAGCGCGTCGTCGCCGGCCTCGCCGGACAGCCGGTCGGCATCGTCGCCGCCGTCCAGATCGTCGTCGCCCTCGCCGCCGTAAAGGGTGTCGAATCCCGCTTCGCCGGACAGCGTGTCGGCCCCCGTGCCACCGGAAAGCAGGTCGTCGCCGTCACCGCCCTTCAACAGGTCGGCGTCATCGCCGCCATCGAGCGCGTCGTTGCCGAGGCCGCCCGAGAGCAGGTCGGCGCCCGCCTCGCCGGACAGGCGGTCGTCGCCCGCCGCGCCGGCGAGCAGGTCGGCGCCGTCACCGCCCAGCAGGCTGTCGGCGTCATCCCCGCCGTCCATCAGGTCGTCACCCGTGCCGCCGGACAGGGTGTCGGCCCCCGCTTCGCCCGACAGCGTGTCGGAACCCTGGCCGCCGCTCAACAGATCGGCGCCATCGCCGCCGGCCAAGCTGTCCGCGTCGTCACCGCCGTCCAGCACGTCGTTGCCCGTGTCGCCGGACAGGGTATCGAGCCCGGCACCGCCCAGCACCGTGTCGTCCCCGGCCCCGCCGGAAGCCAGATCGCCGCCGGCCTCGCCCAGCACGAGGTCGGCGTCGTCACCGCCATCAAGCGCATCGTCGCCCTCGCCGCCCGACAGCGTGTCGGCGCCGGCTTCGCCGGACAGGGTGTCGGCCCCCAGGCTGCCAGACATCAGATCGTCGCCATCACCGCCCGACAGCAGGTCGTCTTCCGAGCCGCCGTCCTGCACGTCGTTGCCGATGCCGCCGTCCAGCGTGTCCGCCCCGGCCTCGCCCAGCAGGGCGTCGTTGCCGGCGCCACCGGCCGCAGCGTCAGCGCCGCTGCCGCCCAGCACCACGTCGTCGTCGTCACCGCCGTCCAGCAGGTCGTCCCCGTCGTCGCCGGACAACGTATCCGCCCCGGCCTCGCCCGACAGGGTGTCAAGCCCGGCGCCGCCCTGCAGAGTGTCCGCGCCATGCCCGCCGGACAGCAGGTCGTCGCCCGCCTCGCCCAGCACCAAGTCGGCGTCGTCGCCGCCGTCGAGGACGTCGTCGCCCTCGCCACCCGAGAGCGTATCGGTTCCGGCGTCGCCCGACAGGGTGTCGTCGCCGAGATTGCCCGAGAGCCGGTCGCCGCCGTCGCCGCCGTGCAGGCTGTCGTCGTCCGCCCCGCCGTCGAGATCGTCGTCGCCGGTGCCGCCGGACAGCGTGTCCGCGCCGGTGCCGCCCAGCACCGTGTCGTCCCCGGCCCCGCCGGAAGCCAGATCGCTGCCGGCCTCGCCCAGCACAAGGTCGTCGTCGTCTCCGCCATCGAGGACATCGCCGCCGTCGCCGCCGGACATCAGATCGTCGCCATCACCGCCCGACAGCAGGTCGTCCTCCGAGCCGCCGTCCAGCGTGTCCGCCCCGGCCTCGCCCAGCAGGGCGTCGTTGCCGGCGCCGCCGGCCGCCGCGTCGGCGCCGCTGCCGCCCAGCAGGCTGTCGCCGTCGTCGCCGCCATCCAGCAGGTCGTCCCCGTCACCGCCGGACACCGTGTCCGCGCCGGCCTCGCCCAGCACGGTGTCGGCGCCCCCGGCACCGCTCATGAGGTCGTCGCCGTCGCCGCCGGCCAAGCTGTCCGCGTCCTCGCCGCCGTCCACCACATCGTTGCCGGCCCCGCCCGACAGCGTGTCCTGGCCGGTGCCACCCAGCACCGTGTCATCCCCGGCGCCAGCCGAGGCGAGGTCGTTCCCGGCCTCGCCCAGCACGAGGTCGCCGGCGTCGCCGCCGTCCAGCGCGTCGTCGCCGTCGCCGCCCAAGAGCGTGTCGGCGCCCGCCTCGCCCAGCACGGTATCGTTGCCGGCGCCGCCGGCCGCGCGGTCGTCGCCGTCGTCGCTCAGCAGGCTGTCGTTCTCCGTGCCGCCATCCAGCGTGTCGTTGCCGATGCCGCCCTTGAGCGTGTCGGAACCGGCTTCACCGGACAGGCTGTCGGCGCCGGCCCCGCCGGAGACGAGGTCGTCGCCGGTGCCGCCGAAAGCGCGGTCGTCGCCGTCACCGGTGTCCACCACGTCGGCGCCATCGCCGCCCCACGCGGTGTCGGCGCCGGCCTCGCCCAGCAGAGTGTCGGCGCCCAGGCCGCCGCTCAGCGCGTCGTCGCCCTCGCCGCCGAGCAGGCTGTCGTCGTCCGTGCCGCCGTCGAGCACGTCGGCGCCAAGGCCGCCGGACAGCGTGTCGAAGCCGCCGCCACCCTGCACCGTGTCGTTGCCGGTGCCGCCGTCGGCGCGGTCGTCGCCGGCCTCGCCCTGGAGCAGGTCATCCTCCGACCCGCCGTCCATGAGGTCGTCGCCCTCGCCGCCGCGCAGCGTGTCGAAGCCCGCCTCGCCGGACAGCGCGTCGGCGCCCGTGCCGCCCGAGAGCAGGTCGTTGCCGTCGCCGCCCGACAGGCTGTCGTCCTCGCTCCCGCCGTCCAGCAGGTCGTCACCCTCGCCACCCGACAGGACGTCCGCCCCGGCCTCGCCGGACAGCGCGTCGCCGCCGGCACCGCCATCGAGGACATCCGCCCCGTCGCCACCCGACAGCGTGTCGAGGCCCGTGCCGCCGAACAGGGAATCGTCGCCCAGATTGCCGGACAGCTGGTCGTCGCCGGCCTCGCCGTCCAGAACGTCGTCCCCGGTGCCGCCGTCCACCACGTCGGCGCCGTCGCCACCCTGCAGCGTGTCCGCTCCGGCTTCGCCCAGCACCGTGTCGGCACCGTCGCCGCCCGCGGCGCGATCGTTGCCGTCGCCGGCCAGCAGCTCGTCGGTGTCGGCGCCGCCGTCCATCACGTCGTCGCCGGCGTCGCCGGACAGCGTGTCGGCGCCCGCCTCGCCCGACAGCGTGTCGTTGCCCAGGCCGCCCTGCGCCAGATCGTTGCCGCCACCGCCGGCCAGCTGGTCGCCGTCGTCCCCGCCGTCCAGCAGGTCGTCGCCCTCCCCGCCCGACAGGGTGTCGAAGCCGGTGCCACCCTGCACGAGGTCGTCACCGGCCCCGCCCGACAGCGCGTCGTCGCCCGCCTCGCCCAGCAGCAGGTCTGAACCCTCGCCGCCGTCCGCCGCGTCGTTGCCGTCGCCGCCGGAGAGCGCGTCATCCCCGGCGTCGCCCAGCAGGGTGTCGGCGCCGGCCGCCCCCCACACCACGTCGTTGCCGCCGCCGCCCTGAAGCAGGTCGTTGCCGGTGCCGCCGTCCAGCGCGTCGTTGCCGGCCCCGCCGGACAGGGTGTCGTCGCCGGCCTCGCCCAGCACCGTGTCGTCGCCGTCGCCACCCGCCGCCAGATCCGCGCCGCTGCCGGCCAGCAGGCGGTCGCCATCGGCGCCGCCGTCCAGCGCGTCGTCGCCGTCGCCGGCCGACAGCGTGTCGAGGCCGCCGCCGCCCGACAGCGTGTCGTTGCCCTGGTCGCCCGACAGCAGGTCGTTGCCGGCGTCGCCCAGCAGGCTGTCGTTGCCCAGGGCGCCGTTCAGCGTGTCCTGCCCGTCGCCGCCCGACAGGGTGTCGTCGCCCGCCGCGCCATAAAGCGTGTCGTTGCCGGCGTTGCCGCGCAGCTCGTTGGCGTTGCCGTCGCCCAGCAGCGTGTCGTCGTGGGCCGAGCCGTCCAGGTTCTCCAGGTTGGCGAGCTGGTCGTTCTGCGCCTCGTGAAAGGCGCCGGTGCCGGTCGCCAGGTCGACGCGCACGCCGCCCGTCGCGGCCTGGTAGTCGGCCCAGTCGGCCGCCCCGGTGCCGCCGTCCATCACATCGGCACCCACGCCGCCGGACAGCGTGTCGTTGCCCGCCGCACCGCTCAGCGTGTCCTGCCCGTCGTTGCCGTGCAGCACGTTGTCGGCGCCGTCGCCGGTCAGCGTGTCGGCGAAGCGCGAGCCGGAGACGTTCTCCACCCCCCAGATCCCGTCGCCGTTGGCCTCGCCGCCACCGCCGCTGCCGCGATTGGCCGCCAGATCGACGCCGACCGCCTTGGACGAATCCGCGTAGGCGACCCAGTCGGCGGCGCCGTCACCGCCGTACAGGTCGTCCGCGCCGTCGCCTCCCGACAGCGTGTCGTTGCCCCCGCCGCCGGAGATCGCGTCGGCCCCGCCGCCGCCGTACAGCCGGTTGTCGAAGCCGTCGCCGATCAGCACGTCGGCGCCTTGCGAGCCGATCACGTGGCGGAAGCCGGTCAGCGTGTCGCCGTCGGCGTCGCCGCCGCTGGCCGTCTGGGCCTGCAGGTTGACGGTCACCTTGGGCGAGCCGGCGTAGGACACGAAGGACTCGGGGCTGCCCACCAGCAGGTCCGCCCCGGATCCGCCGATGACGGTGTCCACGCCCGAACCGCCGGACAGCGTGTCGGCGCCACTGCCACCTTCCAGCACGTCGTCCCCATCCTCGCCGGACAGCACGTCGTCGCCATTGCCGCCGGACAGTTCGTCGTTGCCGGCGCCGCCGAAAATCAGGTCGTTGCCGCCCTCGCCGGAGACGGTGTCGTCGCCCTCGCCACCATAAACCGTGTCGTTGCCGTTGCGCGCGCGCACCCGGTCGTTGCCGGCCAGGGCATGGATCTCATCCCCCACGCCACCGTCCACCAGCACGTCATTGCCGGGCGTACCCACGATCTTGGCCATGGTGTCCTCGTCTCGTTTCTGCGCGGCGCCGCGTGCGTGCGGGCCGCCTTGGTTGTCCGGGAAGGCCGGGCGGCGCCCGGCGGAATGGGGATCAGCGTTCGCGCATGGCCTCGCCGGCCATGCGCAGCATCGGTGCCAGGAGGTATTCGATGGCGCGGCGGCGGCCGGTGCGGATGTCCACCGTCACCGTCATGCCGGGCTGAAGCCGCACGTCGCGTCCGTCGACGCGCAGCGTGTCGCGCTCCAGCGCGATGCGCGCCTTGTAGGTGCCGTTCTGCGGGTCGTCGCCGGCGGCGTCGGCCGCGACATCCACCAGCGTGCCGGGCAGCGTGCCGTAGCGGGTGAAGGCGAAGGTGTCGACCTTCACCTCCACCGCCTGGCCGGGCTGCACGAAGCCGACGTCGCGGTTGCGCACGCGCGCCTCGATCTCCAGCAACCCGTCCTCCGGCACGATCTTCAAAAGCGTCTCCGCCTCGCGCACCACGCCGCCCAGCGTGTGCACCGCCAGCTCGGTGACCACGCCGTCGGCCGGCGCCAGCAGCGTGCGCCGCGCCTGCCGCTCGGCCGCCTTGCGCAGCTCGGCCGCCAGCGCCGCCGCCTCCTGCTCCTGCCCGCCCAGGCGGCGCAACAGGCCGCCGGTGCGCTCCGCCACCGCCTGGCGCTGGCGCTCCTCGGCCTGGGTGACGTCCAGGTCGGCTTGGCGGAGCTGCTGGACCAGCACCGCCTCCTCGCGCTCGCTCTCCACCAGTTCCTGGCGCAGCTTGAGCAGTTCGGAGCGCGCGGTCAGGTTCCTCTCCACCAGGAAGGCGCGCGTCGCCACACGTTCGCGCAGCAGCGGCAGCACCGCCGCCACCTTGGCGATGCGCGCCGCCAGCGTGGCGCGCGCCGCCTGCAGCCGCTGCACCTCGCCCTCGGCCGCCGCCAGCCGCGCGCGGTCGGAGGCCCAGTCGTCGGCCAATTGGCGGCGGCGCAGCTCGACCGCCGCCGCCTCGATCCCGTCGGGAGGGGTGAACAGGGCCAGCGGGTCGCGCCCGGGCTCGGCCTCCAGCGCAGCGCGCAGCGCCGCCGCCTCGAGCCGCGCCGTCGCCAGACGGCGGGTCAGCTGCTCGTGCTCGGCCCCGGCGTCGGTGGGGTCGAGGTCGATGACCGGCTGCCCGGCCGTCACCGCCTGCCCGTTGCGCACGTGGATGGCGCGCACCACGCCGCCCTCGGCCGGCTGCACCAGCTTGACGCGCGCCGACGGCACCACCCGCCCCGGCGAGGGGGAGACGATCTCCAGCTCCGCCAACGCCCCCCAGGCGGTCGCCAGCAGCAGCGCCGCCAGCACGATGGAGGGCAGCCACAGCAGCGTGCGCCCCGGCGTGCGCTCGGCCACCTCCACCAGCTCCGGCGCGAAGGCGTCGCGGTCGGCCTCCAGGACGGCCGCCGGAGCCGCGGGCGGGATGGCGCCCGCGGTCCCGGCGGTCCCGGCGGTCCCGGCGGCCTTCTGCGGGCGGACGGCGTCCGCCACCGGCTCCGACACCGCCGCGTCCTGGCAGCGCCACAGCGCCGCGTAGCGGCCGCCGCGCGCCAGCAGCGCCGCGGGCGGCCCGTCTTCCACCACCGCCCCCTCCTCGACCACCAGGATGCGGTCGCAGCCGCGCACCGTGCTCAGCCGGTGGGCGATGACGAACACCGTGCGCCCGGCGGCGATGCGGCGCATGTTGGCGTGGATGACGCGCTCGCTCTCGACGTCCAGCGCGCTGGTCGCCTCGTCGAGGATCAGGATGCGCGGGTCGGTGACCAGGGCGCGGGCCAGCGCCACGCGCTGGCGCTGGCCGCCGGACAGCCGCGCCCCGCGCTCGCCCACCACCGTGTCGTAGCCGCGCGGCAGCGCCAGGATGAAGTCGTGCGCGCCGGCCAGGGTGGCGGCCTCGACCACGCGCTCGAACGGGGCGGCCGGGTCGGCGAGCGCGATGTTGTCGCGCACTGTGCGGTTGAACAGCACGTTCTCCTGCATGACGAAGCCGACGCGCCGGCGCAGCCACGCCGGGTCGAGCAGCGCCAGGTCGACGCCGTCGACCAGCACCCGGCCGCTCTCCGCCGGGTAGAGCTGCTGGACCAGCTTGGCGATCGTGCTCTTGCCCGACCCGGAGGAGCCGACGATGCCCACCACCTCGCCCGGCTGCACGTCGAAGGAGACGCCGCGCAGCACCGCCGGCCCGCCCGGCGCGTAGCGGAAGCCGACGCGCTCGAAGGTGACGCGGCCGCGCAGGTCGGTCAGGCTGGTGGCGGCGCGGCGCACCGGCTCGCGCTGGACGTTCATGATGTCGCCGAGGCGGCGCACCGAGACGCGCGCCTGCTGGAACTGCTGCCACAGCTGGCCCAGGCGCTGGGCCGGCGCCATCAGGTTGAAGGCCAGCAGCTGGCCGGCGGAGAGCGTGCCGTCCATCACCGCCAGCGCGCCCAGCCAGAGGGTGGCCACCGTCATCAGGCGGTTGAGGAAGAACACCCCCTGCCCCATGGCCTGGCTGAGCCGCTCGGCGTCGAAGGCGGTGCGGGTGTGGTGGGCGATGTGCTCCTCCCAGCGGCGCTGCAGGAAGGGCTCGACGGCGAGGCTCTTGACCGTCTCGATGCCGCCGACCGCCTCGATGAGGAAGGACTGGCCGTCGGCCGCCTGCCCCGCGCGGCTGGCCAGCCGCGCCTTCAGCGCCGGCGTCACCACGGCGTAGAGCAGCAGCACGGCGGCCACCACGCCGACGACGATCAGCGTCAGCACCGGCGCGAACCACGCCATGACGGCCAGGTAGACGCCGGTGAAGGCGAGGTCGATCAGCGTCGTCACCGTGGCGCCGGTGAGGAACGCGCGGATCGCCTGCAAGTCCTGCACGCGCGCCGTGGTGGCGCCGGTCGGGCTGGCGGCGAAGAAGCTGATGGGCAGCGCCGCGAGGTGGCGGAACAGGCGGGCCTGCAGCTCGACGTCCAGGCGGTTGGAGACGAAGGCGTGCAGATGCGCGCGGGCCAGCCCGACCAGCAGCTCGAACACGCCGGCGGCGAGCAGCCCGACGACCAGCAGGCCCAGGGTGGAGACGCCGTTCGACGTCAGCACCTTGTCCATGACGATCATCAGGAACAGCGGCATGAACAGGCCGAAGACCTGCAAGAGCAGCGACGCCGCGGTGATCTGGGCGAGCGCGGCGCGGTGCTTGGCGAGGATGGGCAGGAACCAGGAGAAGCCGAAGGGGCGCGCGGCCGGGGCGTGGGCCGGCGCCTCGCCGCCCGGGGCGCGGCCGACGAGCAGCAGCCGGCCGGTCCAGCGCGCCTCGAAGTCCGCCTGCGACAGCGTCTTCGGCCGCCCCTCGGCGGGGTCGTGGATGAGGGCACCCTGCTGCCCCACCCGCGCCAGCACGACGAAGCCGTCGCGCGTCTCCGCCACGGCGGGCAGCGCGGTCTTCGCCAGCGCGTCCCATCTGGCGGTGACGACGCGGCCGGTGCGCTCGTGCGCGCGGGCCAGCCGGGTCAGCGCCTCCAGCGTCGGCCGGCGGGCGCCCAGGCCGCTTTCGCGCGCCAGTTGGGCGGGCGCCACCGGATCGCCGGTGAAGGCGAGCAGCAGCGCCAGCGCCTTGAAGCCGTCGGCGGCGTCGGCGGCGGGCGACGCGGTGGCGTCGTGCGGTTTTGCTGGTGCGAGTTGCGGCATGCGTCCGTTGCATCGCTGGAATGCGTATTGCGGACGTGGAAAACACGTGATGAGGGTGTTCCACCGCCATGCGACAGCCTGCCGCAGGCCAGCCGACGAGGACCACCCAAGGATCGGACGCCTTGCTATCCTTGCGTTTGCGGGCAAATGCTCGCGGTTTGCGCGAATTTGCCAATAAACCAGTTCATATTATGGCATGCAAAAGCAAAGGCGCTTAGAAGTCGAAGAATGCAGCGATATGTGTCGGGCGCGCGACTCGGACGCCGTATATACTGGCGAAATATTCGTTCATTATATCGGCAATATTATGATTGACGTGCACGCCACGATGCGAAGCACGTCTACCGCTGATGCGCTTCTCCGGTTCGTGCCGTTGCAGCGCTTGCGCCACGTCCAGCCGTTATTGCCTGGCTCGGATTCGGTTGGGAAGCCATCTTTCCTTCGGCCGTTTTGGGTCGCGTCCCCTCGCCGCTCCGGTGGACGGAAAAGGCGGATCCACCGGCGCCGGAGCGCGATGATTCCTGGTTCGTCCATCCCCTGCGTGAGCGGCGAGCGGCGCCCAGGACGCGGGCGATCGCGTCGCAAAGGGTATCGGCTGACGGCAAGCGGGGTTGGCATCCTGCGGCGTGGCGGTGGACCAGAAGGGCGACGGGACCTCGCCGGGCGCCATCGACGCCTACCGTGCCGCACGGCGGCCGGGGATGACGGGGGAGGCACACCGCCGGTCACATGGATGGCGAAGCGGCGTGCGCCGGAGGGGCGCCGCTTCCGGCGGTGCCCCTCCGGCGCCGCCTCAACCGGGCGGCGCCACCCCGGTGCACAGGGCCGCATCGGCAACGGTGTCCATCGCCGCCTGCAAGGCGACGAGCCGGCCCAGTTCGGCCCGGGTCCGGGCGCGTTCGCGGCGCGTCAACAGGCAGCCGGCCAGTTCGGCCCGCAGTTCCCGGATGCGGTCGTGGATGGTGAGCATCGGCCCCTCCTCTTCCTCTGGCGTGACGACGGGGGGCGGCACCATGCCGGCGCGGTCCGGGTCGAGGAGCGCCGCAGGCGACCGGCGTGCCGGCGAGCGGGGGAGCCGGAATGCGCAGCATTGCGGGGGGACCGCTCGTCCTCGAGGCGGACCGCGCCGGCATGGCAGGCTGGGACGTCCGAAGAGACAGACGAACCTTGGAGAAGCGCGGGAGCTTGCCCGCCGGACCCGTGTCGGGCCTCGTGGCGGTGGCCGCGATCGTGAACGGCGCCGTCGGCCGTGCCGGCCCCCGCCGCGGTGTGCCCGGCGGGGGATGCGGCGCCCGGATGGAGCGCCGCACCCGGTGGCCGGCCTCAGCGGGACCAGATCAGGGCGTAGCCGCCGTCGACCTCGACCAGGCTGGCGTGGATCGGCGCGGGGAAGCTCGGATCGTCCAGCTTCACCGCGTGGTAATCGCGGCCGGTCTCCCGGGCGGTCCTGCGCCAGCCGGCGCCGATCTCGATCCCGTTGCTCACGGCGCGCAGGTCGGGGGCCTTGGCGCTGTCCTTCGCGGCTGGGACGAAGCGGGCCTTGATGGTGAGCGTGAGCGTCTTGATGGTGCCGGTGAAGGAACCGTCGTCGTTGCGGGTGAAGGTGCCGATCTGTGCCATGGTCGTCTCCGTCGCTGGGTCCGGCCGCGACCGCCGCGGCCTTGATGGCGATCACAAGGGCGCCGGGGCGACCGGCCCGCACGCGCACGGGCCGCAGCGCAGCGGAGGACGGCCGGGGGCCGGGCTTCTTGCCGCGCGAGGAAGCCGCGCCCAGGCGCAGCCGGGCACGGCGGGGAAGAAGGCCGGCCCCCGGCCGTTGCGGGATCGAGGTCGGGCTGCCCCGCAGCCGCACCCGGCGTCAGGGTCGCCAGCAGGACAAGGCCGCGGCGGTCGCGCCGGGCGCCGTTCCGCCGGAGGCGGCACCGCTCACGGCGCCGGGGCGAAACGTCGGGTGAAGCCGTGCCGGAAACGGGAGCGGTTCCCTGGCCACAGGGGCTCGCTCGGGGAGAAGGACCATGAACGGCTCCCGTCCGCCATGGTAGCATCACCCGATGGAGCGGTTCGGCGGAGGTGGGTGCATGACCCCGGAGCGGTGCCGGCTCGTCCGGCGTCAGTTGGGACGGTCGCAGGAGGCCCTCGCCGAGAAGGCGACGCTGTCGGTGTCGGCGGTGCGCTCCTTCGAGCGCGGCAGGGGGTCGACGCGGGGCTACGTGCCGGGCAGCATCCGGCGGGCCTTCCAAGCCGCGGGTGTCCGCATGGACGGCGACGAGGCACCACGCCCCGGGGCTCGGTCAACGGCCGCGGCGGACGGGCGTTGAAACCTCCGGGCAGAAGACATGGCCGGCGGCGGGTGATCGCCACGCCATGGCGCCAGGGGGGCGGCCTGACAACACGCGGCCACCCGTTCACCCAAAGCGTGCCTGTTGGAACGGGGGAGGGATCGCGAGGATCCGGCGCCGAGGATTTGGCAGAAACCTTAAGGACCAACACAGGACCGTCAGCCGCGCCGCGCCGCCTCGATCGCGGCAACGTCGATCTTCGTCATGCCCATCATCGCCTCGAACGCGCGCCTGGCCTCATCGCCGCCGGCGGCCAGCGCCTCGGTCAGCACGCGCGGCGTGATCTGCCAGGAGACGCCCCATTTGTCCTTGCACCAGCCGCAGGCACTCTCCCGACCGTCATGGCCGACGATGGCGTTCCAGTAGCGGTCGGTCTCGTCCTGATCGTCGGTGGCGATCTGGAACGAGAAGGCTTCGTTGTGCGTGAACGCGGACCCGCCGTTGAGGCCGAGGCACGGGATGCCGGCGACGGTGAATTCGACCGTCAGCACGTCGCCCGCCTTGCCGGACGGGTAGTCGCCGGGGGCGCGGTGCACGGCCCCCACCGCGCTGTCGGGAAAGGTTTCGGCGTAGAAGCGGGCGGCCGCCTCGGCGTCCTTGTCGTACCACAGGCAAATCGTGTTCTTGGCCATCCCCTGCCCTTTCGCGTTGATGCCGAACGCCGGCCTTCAGACCCCATCCGCCGTTCTCTGAGGTAGGCCGCCGACGCGCCGTGTCCAACCCGCAGGCGGATGGTGACGGATTGCCGCTGGACGTCGCAAGCCCTCCCCTCCGCGGTCGGGATTGGCGTCCGCGCGGAACCGGCCCCTGTGTTCCCCGCCGTTGCCGGAGGACGGCGCGTCGCGGGGGATGCGCCAGGGATCGACGGCCGCAAGGCTCGAGACACCGCAGGTGGCTCGATTCACGAGAGCCCGGCGCGCGGGTTGGCCCGCGCGGGCGCCATGTCGGCTTGGTAACGGGGAGCGCCACCAGCCTTCTGACAGACAGCCGGAGCGGCAGCTATGCGCCATGAGCGGACATGAGCAGCGGGTAGGCCGCGTCATCCGCAACAGATTTTGAGCTTGAGCTTTAACAGGCTGCGGAAAAAGGGGTGGGCCTGGACGCCTGGTCGTGATTCTCTGTGGCGGGGGATGCGGCCGGAGAGAGGGCGATGCGCGGAACGGACGAGCGCAGCGAGGGGCTGTTCAGTTACGTGAGCT
>Ga0196976_1000329_pt1 | contig 31205 bp, 24 predicted proteins | sample S3v_513CmetaG_FD_148644 | JGI IMG/M metagenome (GOLD analysis project Ga0196976, IMG submission 148644) | Soil microbial communities from Anza Borrego desert, Southern California, United States - S3+v_5-13C | ecosystem: Environmental > Terrestrial > Soil > Desert | place: USA: California... | reverse complement strand
CCGTCTTTTCTGCAATTGGCGTACTATGTTTGCCACTTGGGTGGGGGTGACTATGGCTGGCATCCACGAAATCGCGCCTGACGTCTTCCGAATTTCGCTCTACGTCCCTGAGATCAACCTGCAGTTCAACCATTTCCTGGTACGGGACGACGAACCCCTGCTGTTCCATACCGGACTGCGGCAGATGTTCCCCGCCATGCACGAAGCCGTTTCGCGACTCATCCATCTTCCGAAGCTCCGCTGGATTTCCTTCAGCCACTTCGAATCGGATGAATGCGGCGCCCTCAACGACTGGTTGAATGTGGCGCCGAACGCGGTTCCCGTTGCAGGCGTTGTCGGAGTTCTCGTAAACCTGAACGACTTCAGCCTGCGGCCGCCGCGAGCGCTCGCCGCCGATGAAAGCCTGATTACGGGTAAGTATCGATTTCGGTATATCCCGACCCCGCAACTCCCGCACGGATGGGACGCCGGTGTTTGCTTCGAAGAGACACATCGCACATTGTTGTGCTCGGATCTCTTTCACCACGACGGCGACGTCGAGCCGATAACCTCGACCGATATCCTTGGCCGGGTCCGCCAGTCGATATCTGAGTACCAGAGGGGACCGCTGGCAAACTACATGCCATACACAGCAAACACCGGACGCATGCTGCGCTCGTTAGCTGAGTTCAATCCGGTGACCCTGGCGCTGATGCACGGCTCGTCCTATGCAGGTGATGGACGCAAAGCGCTGGAAGACCTGGACGTTGTTATGCGGGAGGTGCTGACGGGCGAAGAATCCTTGCGTGCCGCCGGCTGATAGTCGGCTACCGGCGGTCGCCTCAGAGTGCCAGTTCCTCAACCGAGTTCACCAGTTACGGTTGTCAAACTAGATGCTGCAACAGAGAGCGCTCGAATGGGCGAACTGCCACGGCTGGAAACGGCCTTTCAGGTTTCCCGTTCACTTTCGCGCAAGGGGACTGTTGGTGTATGGAGCGGTCTAAACCAGCCAAACGGGATCACCGCGTTGGATTTTGCCGGACTGCGCCACCGAGGCGTACACGCCAACATGGGCGCGATTGTGCTGCGCTGCCGTTCGAAGGATTCCGGCATCCCTTGGGAGATCGTCCTGGGGCAGCGTCGTCATCACGCACCGGGGGCACGGACCAGTGATCATGAGGCGAACGCTGTCGCCGATGCCAAGAGTTTTGCCAATCCAGGCATTCTCTACGAAGTCCTTCTGGCCGGTCGGTGTTTCAACGACGATGTTAGGGCGAAACCGCCGGACCTCGAAGCGCCCCTGTGGGTACAGTGATTGCAGCCGGTCGAGTGTAGCCGTGGTCAGCAGATGCACAACGGCAGCGTCGAAGAACGTGCCATCCGGCAGACCGAACTCGGTAACCGTGTCCCGGTAGTCGAGACCTTCCATGTCCGGCCAGTACTCCTCGGCTGTGGCGGATGGCAACGGTGAAGCCGAAGCCTGTCCCTTGTCATCTTGCGGTACCCGGTGAAGTCTCACATCGCGCTTGAGCGCAATCGAGAGCTTGCGGCTCACGTCGGGCTGTTCACTGACGAGAATCGCGCCATCCGGAAACGTGATGCGCACCGGAGGCAGACCGGAACCCAGCCTCGGAGCCTCGACAAACGCAGCCCGGAAACTGAATAACTCCGGCCACTTCCGCGGGTTCTTAGCGCTCACGACTTTTCCATCGCTATCCACCAGAGCGTAAGCCCGATCGCCCAGCAACCCGGCCCTGGTCACATCGGACGCATTCAATTCCTCTCCCATCATCGACTTGACCGGATATCTGCGGAGAGAAACAACCGAACCGAGACTTGTATGCACTGAGTTCATCGAGAGCCTCCACTCTGCTGTTCGGGAGCAAGGCGTTCGCGCCCGCACCACGCGGCTGCTAATTATGCCGCTGTTCCCGCTCGCAATGACGACCGGCGGCCGAATCAAAACAGGTGCAGAAGCGAAGCCTGAACTCGTCTGCACTCCTCTCGAACGACTTTGCTGATCGATGAAAGTTCTGTTTTCTCCAAGAGTGTGTCGCTTCAGAGTTCCAGTTCCCAGGTTTCATCAATCAGTTGCCGACCGAAACCTTCTTTCGCCGGCTCACTGTGCACCAGCCGGAATCCCACGTTTTGGTAAAGACTCCGGGCCGCGGTGAGATTGCTCTGGGTCCACAGCGTTATCTTGCGGTATCCCGCAGAACGCGCGAACTGGACGCATTCGTTCACGAGGGCTTTCGCAACACCCCTGCCGCGCGCCTTCGGCTCTACCAACATCACACGCAACTTTGCGACCTCATCCGAAAGCCTAACCAGCATGATGGAGCCCACCGTTTCTCCATCCAGTTCTGCAAGCCAGCAACGCTCGCGGGCCGCATCGTGAAAACGTAGAAAGGCCCCAGCAATTTCGGCAACCACGCCTTCAAACTTCTCGTTATATCCGTACTCATCGGCGTAGAGCTTGCCGTGGCGGTGGACGATCCACCCGAGATCGCCCGGTCGGTGGGTGCGCAAGGTGGGCAGTGATGCGCCACTTGTTCGCTGCTGGTCGGAACCTGCTTGCATGTGCCAAATCTAGAGTTGCTCCCACCTTGCGCGAGCCCAAAACTGCCACCTATTCGTTCGCGGTCGGAGGCAGCAGGCCGTTGAGACGCAGGTACATCGCCATGCCCGAATAGTGATCTGCCCAGTGGCCAGTCAGATAAAACAGCGCCTTGCCTTTCGTGCTTCCGCCATACAGGTCGATGTTCTGGGCAAGCATGGAGTCGTCGAGCTTGTTGAGCACGCCCGAGCAGAACTCGAACGACTCGCGCAGGTTTGCCACCAGTCGAGCCTTTGGCTCTTTCTCCGTGGGCAGTTGCGGCGGCATTGCGGTGCCCGCTATTTTCGAGCACACCATGTAGTTGTTTTCCGCAACGTGGGCCACCGTACCACCAAAGCTGAGCTGCTTCGGAGTAGGCCGGAAACCATACTTGTCTTCCGGCATTTTGTCCGCGGCGGCGACGAGGAACTTCTGCCGTGCACCGAGGATTTCGCGCGCCGCCGTAGCTACCGGAGATTTGATCTCCTGCGCCATTCCCACGACCGCTAACGCGAGAATCGCGAATGTAAGTCGCAGCCTCTTCGATCTCATCAAAGCGCCCTGGATTTGGAATTCGCTGATTGAGATGCAGGCACGCCCGCCGGCAGCTATCACCTGTTTCGCCCTTCACGAGCATCCCGCCGGCCGCTCCGCTCGTCACGGCTGAGGGACTTTTCGAATCAGGCCGCCGCATGAAAGCACGGCAGGCAGCTATCATGCCGAATGCGCAAAGGCGTACTCACCTTCACGGCGATCCTGGTGGCGTTTTCTCTCGGTTGGGCAGCCCGGGACTACAGCTCCGATCTGCTCAAGGTTCACGAACAGGAACTCCAGGCACATCTGAAGACCGACGCGAGCATGCTCTCACCGGCAGCCGATCCGTTCGTAACGGTTTCAAACGGCAAGATTGAGAAAGTGAAGCCAGCCGAGGAACGCGCCTTTTTCACCGATTACTTTCGGAACGCCAGGTACCCTCAATACGAGGATGCCGAACCACCTATCATCCGCGTTTCGAAAGACGGGACGCTGGGCTACGTGATCTCGCGGGTGCGAGCCCACCGCGTGGAACGGATGCACAGGGCAAGTCGCGTGAGGGGCGTTTCGTCTATGCCGGCATCATGGTTTACGAGAGGCGCGACGGCAAATACGTCCGGGTGGCCAACGTGTCTACGTTCGAGCGGTAAGGCGAGGATGGACTGACACCATCCTCGCGCGACTCAGTTCCGAAGAGTTACCTGACTAGAAGTCCCACCGCACACCGCCATTGAAGACGCGCCCCTCCAGCGGCGACCACGCGTCGACCGTCCAGCGGCCACTCGGAGCGCGAGTTGAACGAAGAAGTGGGTCCCATCGCGTCTGCCGGACTCCAGTTATATTCTCGGCGTTGAGGAACACCCTCGCCCGACCTACGCGACGCTCAACCAGCAGCCCAACGATGACGTACGGGCGGGACTCATTCCGATAAGGATTCGCCTCCAGTCGCTGCTTGCCCGTGTAGTACACCTCCAGGCCGATACGTCCCTTCTCTTCCGACTCGAGCATCCCGACAACGCCAGCACTGTGTTTGGGCGTGAGCGGCGTATCGACGCGTTCGGAACCTTCACTCTGACGCGAACGAACGTAGGTGTACGAACCCGTTAGCGAGAACGGCGCGCGCCGTATCGTTCCAAGAATTTCGGCACCGCTGTTTCGAGTAGGGTCTATGAGATTTACGAGCGAGTAGGTCGCCGTCTCCACGTTTAACGGGTTGCGAACTCTGGTCGTGAAGAGTGTGGCTGTGACGCTCGCCGGGCCAATCGTGCGGGTCACATCCACTGACGCGCTTCTTCCGCGCTCCGCCTTCAGCGGGCGGGGGACGGAGAGCCGACTGAGTCCGGCAGCCTCGGTTTCTTCCGTCAGCGGTGTTGGCGCAAAGAAGCCCTGTCCTAGTGAGAGCCTGCTGCTCCAACCGCCTTTCCGGAATAACGCGGCAACACGCGGACTGAAGAAGTTGCCGTATTCATTGTGGAAATCTGCGCGGGCACTGGCGGAAACCGAGAGCCATGGGGTGACGACGACGTCGTCCTGTAGAAACACTCCCGGGACCACATAGGTGAACGCAAACATGGGAACGTCCCGTGGCTTGTACGAGTCCGTCTCAACCGCCGTACCTGCGACCAGCGTATGCCTTCCGACGCTCCGACGCAGCGTGACCTCGCCAAAGACCGTGTCGTGATGGTCACGTTCCCTTGCCTCGCCGAAGCGGTGGTCGTGTCTTCTGGTCGCGGCCGAAAACCGGGCGGCCAAAAGATAGTCCTCGCCAATAACCATCTGCCCGACGCCGCCGAAGTCGAACTGCTTTGTTCGAAGCGCCTCGCGGTAAGGCTCGCCAGTTGCGGGCAGAACCTCGCCGGGAATCGTTCCGCCCTTCCGGTCTTCGATCATCAGTCCCGTTGTCAGGAACAGCGATTTTCCTTTCGTGTCATTCCAGAAGAACCGTGGCCGAAGGACGCCGCGGGAGTATCCGGCCAGGTCGGACCAGCCGTCGTCATCCACGTCGTTGCGGATTTGAAAGTGGCCACCACCCAGAAGCGACATCCCCCAACGGTCATTGAGAGCGGTGGAACCGAAAAACACGCCGTCCGTCGCTCCACGTGTTGACTGATTGAGGAGAAACTCGCGAAACGGCTCCTTTTCCGGTCTCCGGGAAATGAGGTTCACCACACCCCCCATCGCTCCCGCACCATAGAGCGCGGATGCGGTGCCCTTTATCACCTCAACCTGAGCCAAGTCACTCGGCGGAATCTGCAACAACCCGAGGCCTCCCACCTGTTGACCGAACAGCGGCAGACCGTCGGACAGGAACCGGGTGTAGCGGCCCTGCATACCCTGTATGCGTACGCTCGCGGCGCCCAGCGACGGAGACGTGGTCTGTACCCGCATTCCGCCCATCTCGTTCAGCATCATCACGATGTCGCCCGGGGTCATGAGGATCTTCTCTTCGATCTCCTCCCGGTTCAGCACCTCGACCCGCGTCGGAACGTCCTCGATACGAGCATCGGTACGGGTCGCAGAAACCGTGACTTCCTCGTGACCCACCGGTTCCAAGTGGAGTTCAACTTCGTAGCTTCGACCCGCTTCCACGCGGAGTTCGGTTGCCGCAGGCAGGTAGGTGTCCGCGTCCGCCTTGATTTGTACAGCTCCGGGCGGGACGCTCGCTCTCACGATCCCCAGCGCGTCGGTGGTCTGCGCGACACCGTTGATTGTGACCGAGATTCCTGGGACCGCCTGACCTTCAGCTTGAACATGGACAGTTAACGACGAGGGCTGCTGCGCCAAGGCGAGAGAGGATAAAGACAACAGAAAAACTGCGAAAAAAAGTCGCACCACAACACACTTCCTTTCCGACAAGAGGAATAAAAGTTCGTATTGGGAAGATGGAAGTGCTTAGGAGCGAGGTGGTAATTCTACCTGCTGTGTCCAACCGCAGGACGGTGCGCCACTAGAGTACGCAGCCGTTTGTGTGGCCTGCAGATACGACGGACCGACGGTCGGGGCCATGTTGGGTGGGGCTACTGCCACGCACCACACACAACAGCCAAGAGCGTCACTTTGCACAGGCGCCGAGGTCGGCTGCTCGTCCGCACACGTGTCGCCGCACATCAGCGGATCGCTCGCGCCAATCAAGGCAACGAGTCCAACCAGCAGAATGGGCATCCACGACCGCACAGTCCAAGTATAAACGTCCCGACCGCACGCTGCGGCCGGTGCTTCCACCCGCCAGTCACGGAACATCAGCCGATCCATCTGGCGCTCCACCGGATTTACGTGAACGTGTGACTTTGGTCATTGAAGCAGGATGCGCCTTTCATTACGGTTCGCCCGAAAATCGGAGGTATCCACATGAATGGCGAAGTGCACACTCTCGCGAAGGCGATTTCCGGGGGAAGGATCGGCGTCAACCTGGTCAAAACAGCAGCCATATACATGGTCGGCGGACTGGCGCTTGGAATCCTGATGGGAATATCGCAGGACTTCACACTCTCATCGGTCCACTCTCACGTGCTGCTGCTTGGCTGGGTAACGACGGCGCTTACCGGGCTTGTCTATATCGTTCTGCCCGCATGCGGGGAGGGCTGGCTGGCGAGAGTCCACTACTGGGGTTCGAATTTGGGTCTGCCGTTGATGATGACCGGACTGCTGCTGCTCAGTTACGGGAAGGCCATCGGAGAGAAGATCGTCGGACCAGCCTCCATCGTCCTGCTACTTGCCTTGTCGGCGTTCATGGTCAACGTGTTCGTGAACGGCCAGCGGCAGAAGTAGCAAGGCCCTGAGCGAAGCCGAAGGAGTTACCCACTTTCGCCCACGTTAGCTTCTCGAACGTGGGGCACCAGTCCGACCTTCAAGGTCATCTCGGTCAACACCAGTAGCTTGCCGAAGCGGCAGACACCCCGACAGTAGACTGGCCGGGAACGGTCGGTACGGTGTCTATACAGGTATATGAGACGGAGGCTCCAAACCAGACTGCGAAAGTTTGCATTGGGGTTGTGTCTCTCTTCGCTGCTGCTCGTCACCCTCTCTGTGGTCGGCCACTGGGTAGAGCGGACACGCAACGCTTCCGAGGAGTATGCGGTCTACTCGGCATACTTGTCCCAAGGAATCTCGGAAGACGCACATGACTGGTCGGTGGATGTTCCGATTGACGTCGTAGTGACCGACAGAACAAAGGTGGGCGGCAACCTGCGATGGTGGCGGCTTTACGCTCTAGACTTCCGCCGCAAGTTCGACCATGTCTCTGCCGTGACGAACTACAGCTTTGTTATTCGGAACCTCTTCCGCACCACAGTGACCGACCATTTCCAACTTCCGCGACGTGCCTCCGTGGCGATTGCGTCCGAATCCGAGGTCGAGTCGCCGGACTTCTATAAGCGTCATCTACGCGCAATCGGATACGTCACTGTTTCCGGTGTCGGTTTTAACGGGAACCACACGCAAGCGATGTTTTACATCGACCACTTCTGCGGCCTGTGTGGCGGAGGCAGGTACGTCCTGATGAACAAGGTAAGCGGTAGGTGGCGTGTCGCGGACGAGCACTATACGTGGATTTCTTAGCGGGTTTACGGGAGCGTGTGCGTGAACAACGTCGTTGCCATCATAATCGTACTGGTCATTGCAGCAGGTTCTGCGTGTCAGCGAAAGGCTCATTCACAGGTAGACGTCATTTCTGTTGAGCAGGTGGTGGCTAACCCACAGTTGTACGCACACAAGGTAGTTGCAATTCGCGGGTGCTTCGTCAGCAGTTTCGAGCGCGTGGTACTGCTCCCGTGTCCGGACGCAGATGTCGACAAAAGCATTTGGGTCGAAGACGCAGAAATGCTCCATGCCATGCAGGAGACGAGACTTCCTGCAATGCCGCCAGCCACTCCAGATGAGTTAAGGACAACACCGAAAGCCATGTTCGTCTTCAGCTACGACGAGGAGAGAATAAGAGCGGCTTGGAACAAGCTACGTCCGGAAAACTCCCCGAACCCGTACCGCGCCGAGGTTGTGGTCGTCGGGCAGTTTGAAACCATCAGGCCGCGAAATCCCGAAACCTTGAAGGACGGATTCGGCCACATGAACATGTACCCGCACGAAGTCGTGCTCACAGACGTCATCGAATCCAGACCAGTCGGCTTTGAGATGTCATCCGAATCTGCCGCCCCAGTGGAGAGGCCGTGAGTGAGGGGGAAATTGGCGGGTGGCCCATTCAAGCCTTCTGTTGGCTTGAGTGGGGCAGCGTTCTTGCCCAGCGAAGTTGCCTGAATGCGAGATGGAGTTCGTGACCAAATGGTCGGGACGGGCAGATTTGAACTGCCGACCCCTCGCACCCCAAGCGAGTGCTCTACCAGGCTGAGCCACGTCCCGACTTGATCAATCATGCGCTGGCGCGCATGTGGGGTAATCGCTATTCTACACCAGCGGCGGACGAATCCGGACCACGCAATTGCCGTTTCGCCGCCACCGACTGCAACGCACGTGCTTTGCTACTTCTGTTCCGGCGTGTACTGCTCGGGAACGTGTCCACCCTGACCGAAGAAGAACTCCTGCATCTGCTGGGCAAGGAACTCCTGGTGTTCTTTGCGCCAGGGCTGGAGCCGGTACTCGTTTAGGAGCATCTTCTGGAGTTCCCCCCACTGCGACCACGCTTCCTTCGACACGTTCTCGTAGATGCGGTGGCCCAGTTCACTATCGAACGGAGGCTCGTCGAGGCCCTCAGCAGGGCGACCGAGCTTCACGCAATTCACCATTCGCGCCATGTATCGCTCCCTTATCTTTTGTGACGGAGAAAGAATATCAGACGACACGGGTAACGCACTGCCGATGTCCGCTCAGTGTGCTTCGGGGTCGCCGGGCGCGAGGCCGGGCTTATCCAACTTCGTCTGGAGCGGCGCGGCGCCAGGCGGCGGAGGTGGCAGGAACTGCTCGTTCTCCTTCCCCTGGATCGCCACTTTCATGAAGTCGATCCATACCGGAAGCGCTGCCACTCCACCGGTTTCCTTGTTTCCCAGACTGCGCGATTTGTCGTCGAAACCGACCCACACGCCACAGGTGATCGACGGCGAGAAGCCGACGAACCATGCGTCGCTGAAATCGTTGGTGGTGCCTGTTTTCCCAGCCAGCGGATGCTTCAGTTTGCTGGCCTGGAACGCGGTTCCGTGTTTCACCACTTCCGAGAGCAGCGCGGTCATGATGCGCGCGGTACGGGCGGGAATGGCGTCGTGGACCTCGGCGAAGTTCTCTTCCAGAACGCGGCCGTCCTGGTCGGTGACCTTCCGGATGTATCGCGGCGTGACGCGCACTCCATCGTTTGGGAAAGTGGTGAAGGCGGCCGTGTGCTGCAGCAGCAGCATGTCCGCCGCGCCAAGCGCGATTGGTAGATAGGCCGGAATTTCGGATGTGATGCCGAACCGCCGCGTGTAGTCGATGACCGTCCGGATGCCGACCTGGTCGGCAATCTTCAAGGCCGGGATGTTTCGTGACTGAGCGACCGCCCGTCTCAGCGTGATGCGCCCTTCATATTTGCCGTCGTAATTGTGAGGCGTGTAGGGTCCGCCGGGCGTTTGGAACGTAGTCGGGGCGTCCACGATCACGTCCTCTGGCGTGGCTCCGTTATCAACAGCCGCTGTATAGACGTATGGCTTGAACGAAGACCCAACCTGACGATAAGCCTGCGTCGCGCGGTTGAACTTCGAAACCGCAAAAGACCGGCCGCCCACCATCGCTTTCACGTCGCCGGTGCTGTTGTCGATGGCCACCAGCGCGGCCTGCGTTCCGGAATCCTGCTCGAGCGAGACATTAGCAACGCCATCGGGACCAAGTTGGGTGACTTTCACATAGATGATGTCGCCCAGTGCGAGAATCTCCTCGGGTGTTTTTCGCCCTGTCCACTTCATCTCCTCCGGCGAAATCACGGCCGCGTAGCGACCCAGCTTTACGTCTGCCCGATGACCGGCCACGCGCGTCACGAGCGCATACGTGTACGTACCCACAGAAACCGGGTCTGCCCATGCAGGGTGATGAAACCTTTCCAGCGACTCTCCCGCAGCGAGCACGTTGGGCAGGTTCCCCTTCCATCCGTGGCGCCGCTCATACGCGGCAAGCCCGTCCAGCACGGCAGCATTTGCCGCTGCCTGCAATTCCTGGTTTATCGACGTATAGACTTTCAGCCCTCCCTCATGGACCGTCGTACTCCCGTACTTCTTCTCCAGGTACTGGCGTACTTCCTCAACGAAATACGGAGCAAGCGAGTTGGACGGCACGCCCAGTTTCAGGCGGAGTGGCTGGGCTTTCGCGCGCGCCGCTTCCTCGGCAGTGATCTTGCCGTCTTCAAGCAAGGCGTTAATGACCAAATTGCGGCGGCGAAGAGCACGGTCGGGATAGTTCAGCGGCGAATACGAACTCGGCCCTTTGGGAAGTCCGGCCAACAGCGCCGCCTCTTCAAGGGTCAGGTCTTTGGCACGTTTATTGAAGTAGTAGTTCGCGCCCGCCTCGAACCCGTACGCCCCATGACCGAGGAAAATCTGGTTCGCGTACATGGTGAAGATCTGCTCTTTCGTGAACCGGCGCTCGATCTGGATTGTGAGCATCACCTCCTGCATCTTGCGCGAGAAGGTCCGGTCAGGCGAAAGGAACAGGTTGCGCGAGAGCTGCATCGTCAGCGTGGACGCACCCTGCGCCCGCGAACCGCTCAGGATGTCCCGCCACGCGGCCCCGAACACTCGGCCGAAGTCCACGCCCCAGTGCTTGTCGAAGTCCTTGTCTTCGATGGAGAGAATGGCGTCGCGCAGGACCTTCGGGATGTCCTCGTACTGCACCACAACGCGCCGTTGCAGGGCGAAGGAACCGATGGTACGCCCCTGATCGTCATAGACCTCGGTGACCGCACTCGGGCGGTAGGTCTCAAGCTCGCTGACCTGGGGCAGGTCGGTGGAGTAAACAAGAAAAAGCCCGACGAACGCGCCGACAATCGCGGCCGCCACCACCAGCAACGCAAACACCACGCGCGGCACGATGCGGCTTTGGCGCTTCTCAGGGCCAACAGATTCTGCGGAGGACTGCATGGTTCCTGCGTTCAGGATACAGCAGTTTCTCTCCCGACGTGACCGCTTCGTCAGCCTTCGGCGGGCATGTCGAACCTGACCAGTTCACTACGGAATCCGCGCGTCTTCACCGCGCCATAGAGGACGCCCAGAGCCACCCATATCGCGCCAACAATCTTGGCAGGGGTGCTCAAGCCGAACCATATGTATCCGCAGATCAGGAACCCGAGCACGGGAGGCAGCAGGTTGCCGACCGAGCGTCTCCCGCGAACGAAGTAGCGCATGAACGCTGCCGCGTTTACACCCATGAAGGCAATGAAGGCTCCGAAGTTCAACATCTGGGCGCCAAGCTGATACGCCGTATCGCCGACCATTCTTCCGAAGTATTCGAGCGCCAGAGCGCCCATCAGGGCAGCGGCTCCAACCAGGAGCACATTGTTGCGAGGTATGCAGCGCTTTCCTTCGACGGCTCCGAAGAAGCCCCGCGGAATCGCGTCACTGCGTCCCATGCCGTAAAGCAGACGCGCGGCGGCCACTTGCGCCGCCATTCCGGAGCCGATGTTCGCGACGAGAATGGTCCCGTTCAGCAGGTCGAAGAGGCGTTGGCCGCCGATGATTCCGGCAATATGCGGGAAGGCCGTGTCCACGGTCACCGGCGAAAACGGCTTTGAGCCCCATACCAACTGTGCGGCGTAAACCTCGATTGACGAGAGGACGCCGGTGACCACGCAAACGAGCACGGTCGCAATCAGGATGTTCCGGCGCGGGTTCTCTACCTCTTCGGACATCGTCGAGACGCCGTCGAACCCGATATAGGTAAGCACGGCGAGCGATGTACCCACCTTCAGGCCGGCAAGATCGAATGTTTCGGCATTGTAGAAGGGTCGCGTGAAGTACCCATCGGGATACATGCCGAGTCCGGCGATGTGCTTTACCACGTAGTACAGGAACACCACCACGACCAGTGTCATGGCGGCGGCCATGACTTCGTTGATCCGCGCAGAGCTCTTGATGCCCCGCAGGTTCAGTGCCGTGAAGAGTGCGGCGAAGAAGATGGCGAGCACCCAATAAGGCGCACCGGGAAGCCAGTTCTGCATCAGCTTGCTGCATAGCACGGTGCAGATGAGCGGGTTTAGGACGTAGTCCATCACCATGCTCCACCCCGTGACGTATCCAAGCGCGGGATGGATCTCCTGCCCAACATAGGTGTAGGCCGAACCTGCGCTCGGATAAGCGCGCGCCATGCGTCCATAGCTGATGGCCGTGAACAGCATGGCAACCATCGCAACCAGGATCGCAGTGACGACGTGACCACCGGCCTTATTGCTGATGCCGCCGTAAATGCCCATCGGAGCGATGGGCTGGATCATCACGATTCCGATAACAACCACATGCCACAGCTTGAGCGAACGCTTGAGCCGGGGTTGGACTTGCGCGGGTGCAACCGAGGTGCTGGCCATATGTGAGTTCCTGGAAGTCCGAAAGTCTAGCAGGCGCCCGCTCGCGTCGGCAGTGACTTGAGCGAAATCGTCGCGGTTGCGGTCGGCAATCGCGCTCACGTAGACTTCGGTCGCCATGCTCGCGATGGTTCTCCAGCAAACGATGAAGGCGGAAGAGCATCCGCTTGCGCTGCGCGACTTGGCGGAGCCCACCCCGGGTGCGGGCGAGGTGCGCGTCGCTGTTCGATGTTGCGGCTTGTGCCACACGGATCTTCATACGGTTGAAGGCGACCTGCAGCTTCCGAAGCTGCCCGTTACTCCCGGACACCAGGTTGTCGGCGTCGTGAACGCAGTCGGCGTCGGTGTAAAGTCCGTGCGCGAGGGTGATCGCGTGGGGGTTCCCTGGCTCTACTCGACCTGCGGTGTCTGCGAGTACTGCCGTTCTGGGCGCGAGAATCTCTGCAACGGTGCAACATTCACCGGGCTGCACGCGGACGGCGGCTACGCCGAACAAATGATTGTTCACGAAGATTTCTGCGTGCCGCTGCCGTCCCGTTTCGATGACGTAAGCGCAGCGCCACTGCTCTGCGCCGGCATCGTGGGCTATCGCGCCTTCCGCTTGAGTGGGGCCCGGCGAGGCAACCGGATAGGACTCTACGGATTCGGGGCGTCGGCGCACATCGTGATTCAACTGGCGCGGCACATCGGTTGTGAGGTCCAAGTGATGACGCGCGCCATCTCACATCGCAACCTCGCCCGAGAACTCGGCGCAGCATGGGTTGGAGACGCGGCCGAAGCCGCTCCGGCACAACTCGATGCGGCAATCATCTTCGCACCGGCCGGGGGTCTTGTACCGCTCGCGCTGCGGGCACTGAAGAAGGGTGCTACATGCGCACTCGCGGGCATAACGATGACCGATTTGCCCGCCATGCCCTATGACACTATCTATGGCGAACGCGTGTTGCGAAGCGTGGCGAACGCAACTCGTAGCGACGCGCGTGAGTTCATGGAACTTGCTGCCGAGGTGCCGGTGCGCACACACGTAGAAACATTCGCGCTCAAGGACGCGAATGAAGCTTTGGTCGCGCTCAAACACAGCCGACTGCGGGGGGCGGGCGTGCTCGTCACCGCCGGTTAGCGGCTCGTCATTTTCTGGTGCGGTTCAACACCGACGGCTCAAGGCCCTTCATCGACGAGAATCGGAGGTGCATCTCAGGACTATGCGTTCATGGACCGAAAATCTGAAGTTCGTGTTTGCACTAGCCATTGCATTGACGGCGCTGGTCACATCCGCGATGGCCGCCGACGCAGCCGAGGAGATCAGGCAAGCCGACATTAAGTTCTGCAACGACACGCGAGCGCGTGGCTTGGAGGGGTGGCTCGCGCCGTGGGCGGAAAACGGATATGTAGGCGACAACCCGGAGGTACGTGGTCCAGCGAAGCTACGCGAGTTCTACACTCCGCTGTTCGCCCGCAAGGAACTCGACTTCCGATGGGCTCCCGAGAAAGCCGAAGTCTTCCCCTCGGGAGACCTCGGCTACACCACCGGGCGCTGGGACATGAAGTACGTCAACGACAAGGGCGACCGAGTCCACAACACCGGGAACTACATCACGATCTGGAAAAAGCAGAAGGACGGATCGTGGAAGATCCACATGGATATGGGTTCAGTGGACCCGCGGGACAAGAAGAAGTAAGTGCGACTCCGACCACTATATCTGCTCTGTCTGGTGCTGGCGGCCTCCACCGCGTCCGCGCAGGAAGCGACCAGTTTTCGATATGACCTTCGCCCAGGCGACCACCTCGTCTATGACGAGGCGGTCGAGCGCAAAGTGGAATCGCCGCAGGTCCAGCAGCATGTCCGGCTCACGTTCACCAACCACGTGCTGGTCATGGGAGAGCGGCAAGGTCTGATGAGCGTTGCTGTGCAGCGGAACCGCACGTCCGCCGATCTCCTGAGCTACAAGGAATCCGGTAAAGACCGGACCGAACGTGAACGCACCAAGCTCAATCAGCGACTCGCTAAACAGCCTTCTGCTTATGTCGATGCCAATGAAATCGACGCAAATGGTGGCGCGCGACTGCCATGGAACATCGTCCGCGAATCGCTCAGCAAGCTACTGCCGCTCGCGCATGAAGTGACGGAGATCTCTCCCCAGCCGCGAAAAGGGGGCGAGGAATGGACCTCTGCTGCACTGCCGGGATTTTCGTTAAAGCTTGTCGGCACCGAAACCCTTCGTGGGGAAACCTGCGCTCGGGTGGAAGCCGAAGCGCCAAACCGGGTTACAAACCGAATCTGGTTCTGCCCAAGCATGGGTTTGGCTGCGCGTGTCGAGATGGAAGGCTCGTACTCCGCGCCTGGTGGAGCACGCGTTCGCGACTCAATTCGCTTTGAGCTTCGGGACCAGCGTCGCGGCGAGAAGACACACGCGTGGCTTGCGGATGCGAGCACACAACAAGGCGCTCTGATGGCAATGCTTGCTTCCGATTGGTTGCCGGCGCGACTGCAATACGTGGAACCTGCTCTGCGAAGTGCCCCTGCGGAAGCCCAGGCGCTGGCACTTGCATTGCTTTATCGCAGGCAGGTATCGCCTCCAACTGACGTGCTTTCAGCATTAGCTGCGAGTGAAAACCCGGAGGTTAAGCGCATCGCCTCGCGCTTCACGGAACAACCGGGCAATGCCACCCCGATATGTGGATCGTCGGGGCAGTCCTACGTTCAACGGCTGAAGCCGGGGACGTACCTGCGCACCATGAAGGGCGAGTTTGCCGACCGCGCGTATATCGTTCGCGTGCCCATCGAATACGGCCGCGCGACCGTCCCGACAATGCTGTATCTCAGCGGCGGCGGAGGGTTCGCCATCGATGCCGCGCTGGCAACGGGTCCCGATGCAAGCCGCGCCGGTTACTTAATCGTCTATCCCGACGCTCGCGAATGGTGGTGGAGAGACGGGCCGACAAAAGTCGTGCATGCGCTGATTGACGACGTGCTCCGCGACTACAACGTAGACACAAACCGTTTCTACGTGACCGGCTTCAGCAACGGCGCCGGCGGCGCATTGCTCTACGCCGGACTATGGCCTCAGCGGTTTGCGGCCGCGGCGTTCTTAATGGGGGCGGGCGTCCTTACACCAGATTTCCCCGAGGGCATCGCCTCCAACCTGAAAGATGTGCCTGTACTTGTCGTTCATGGCGACAAGGACGAGGTCATCCCTGTTGCCGCAGCCGAGCGAACCGCTGATGCAATTCGTGGTCTCGACCCGGAAACGAAACCGGAAGTGCACATCCTGAAAGGACGCCAGCACGACATAACACTCGCCACCGACGACGGCTTGACCATCCCCTTCCTTGAGCGGCATCGTCGGAATGCTTTCCCGAAGCACATCGAATTTTCGGCTCTTGGCCGATTTCCGGCACGGCACTTCTGGGTCGAACTGCTGGAAGGTGGGCGAAAAGCGCGCATCGAAGGACGCATCCTTCCGAACAGGCGAATCGAGTTGAAGACACGCGACGTCCGGCGATTGCGGCTCCTGCTCCGCCCGGAACTCGTCGACTCCGCCGAAACTGTGCAGATTGTGGCCAACGGAAAGGACATGCAAGTTGCACCGGTCTCGCACGACTGCTCGCTGATCGAGCAAACGGGCAGGGAGGCCGGAGACCCCTGGTTGGGCTATTCCACATTAATCGAGCTGAATCTGGAGTAGGTTAAGCTCAGAGATTGGCACTCAGCTGAGTGGGCGCGGTGGGGGAGGGTGCACGTGCCGTGCTGATCAGTGCTAAATGTTATTTGCCAAGTGCCGATTTCTTGACACCAGGTTTCACCGGAAATTAGTTTCATTCCACCCCGGCACCACCCGACCAGGAGAACCTAACGTGACAGGACGGTGTTCCGTCGTTCGCTTATCGTTTGTCTTCGCTCTCGCCGCCGCTCTCAGCCTGCCGGCTTCAGCCGCCGACATGCTTTCGCCCTCGGTGAACTACAACCCGTCCATTCCCACCATCAAAGCGGTGCTCGGCTACACGGCGGGCGAAGCGTTCACGCCTTACACGGATCTCGTGCGGTATTACGAGCGGCTTGCGGCATCCGCACCAGATCGGGTTCGAATGGAGAAATATGGCAGGTCCGTTGAGGGCCGCGACCTCTATCTCGTCATCATCACTTCCCCGGCGAACCTGTCGCGTCTGGATGCGCTTCGCGCAGCTTGGGACAAGCTGAACGATCCGCGCGTCACCACCCCCGCTGAAGCACAGCAGATTGCCGCCAGGACACCCACGCTTGTTTGGCTCAGCTACAACATTCACGGAAACGAGGCGTCGAGTTCGGAAGCAGCCATGCAGGTCGCTTACGAACTTGCGGCGAGCCAGGAAGCTAACGTCGCAAGCTGGCTCGAGAACTGCGTCATCATCATCGACCCGCTCATGAATCCGGACGGGCGCGAGCGCTACGTGAACTTCTATCGGCAGACGATGGGAGCAAAGCCGCGCAGCGATCGCTTTGCCGCCGAGCACCAGGAACGTTGGCCGGGCGGCCGCTTTAACCATTACTTGTTCGACCTGAACCGCGATTGGGCCTGGCAGTCGCAGCCCGAGTCGGTGGCACGCGTCGCCGCCTTCCGGCGATGGAGTCCGCAGGTTCACGTTGACTTTCACGAGATGGGTGCAGGCTCCACATACTACTTCGCTCCCCCAGCTAAGCCCGTTCTGCCGGAACTCGCAGCCCAACTCGGGAAGTGGTACGACATTTACGGCCGGGCGAACGCGGCCGCATTCGACAAGTTCGGACAGCGCTACTTCACGAAGGAAAGCTTCGACCTCCTTTATCCGTCGTATGGTGACTCCTGGCCTTCGCTGAACGGGGCGGTGGGGATGACCTATGAGCAGGCCGGCGGTGGTGCCGGCGGACTCGTGGTCGAACTGCCGGAGCAGGAACGCAGGCTGACTCTACGCGACAGGGCCGCGAATCACTTCGTCTCATCGCTTGCCACGATTGAAACATCGGCAAAGAACCGTGAGGCCCGCCTTCGCGACTACTTTGAGTTCAGGCGCGCGGCAATAACCGCTGGAGAGAAAGGCCCGGTCCGCACCTTTTACCTGGTTCCGGGCAAGGATGGAGAGCGAATCAGCCGCCTCGTGGAACTTCTGCTGCGTCAGGGAATCGAGGTAAAACGTGCAGAGCGCGAAATCGAAGCTGAAGACCTGAGCAGCCACTGGGGCGAAGCCGCCAAGACCAGGCGGCTTCCGGCGGGCACCTACGTTGTCGATCTGGCACAACCTGCAGGGTTCCTCGCACGCACCCTTCTCGAGCGCGAAGTTAAAGCAGACACAGTCTTTTTCTATGACGTTTCGGCCTGGTCGGCTCCGCTCGCGGCCGACGTAGAAGCGTATTCCTCGCCAAAACCTGCAGCACCCGGTTTGGCAGCAGTAAAACAGGCTCCCGTCGCGCAAGGCAGAGTGGAAGGTAATGGCGAGGCGGTCTTCATCATCGCCACTGAGCAATTCGCGGGCTTGCGCGTGCACAGTCGACTGCTGGAGGAGAACTTCAAAGCCTACGTCTCGCTGCGCCCGATCAAACTCAATGGGTGGCAGTTTTCTGGGGGCAGCGTGATTGTCGTTCGCGAAGGCAATCCGCCCAGCCTGAAACAGCGCATCGCCGAACTCGCGAAAGAGTACGGCGCCGTTGTGTATGCATCGAACACGCTGCTGAGCGAGGAAGGCATCGACCTCGGTTCAGAGCGCGTGCGATTTCTCCGCAAGCCCAGGATTGCGGTGGTGATGGATTCTCCCGTCGTGGCGCCTACGTATGGCGCGATCTGGCACCTTCTGGAGCAGCGCATGGATATCCCGTTCACTCCTGTGCGCGCTGAGGAGCTGCGGAATATCGACTTGCGCGCCTACAACGTCCTTGTGCTCCCGCCCGACTCCGGCGAAGGCCGCGGCTACAATCGCCTCATCGACAAGGCGCTTGCATCCCGCATCAGCGACTGGGTGAAAGAAGGTGGTCTGCTTGTCGCAATGCGCGGTGGCGCGGTCTGGGCGACAAAGAAGAAGTCCGGCCTCACCAGCGTGACCTATCGATTCCTGCGGCCTGAGGACGAACAGGCAAGATTGGAAGAGGAACGCGCTTCGGAGAAAGAAAAGAAAAGCGACGAGTCCGGCTCCAAGCAGGAAAAGGGCGCGAGCGCCGATCCTTCCGCAACCGAGAAGAAGCCGGCCGGAAGCACGGATTCGGCGAAGGAAGTGGACGGCAGGTTGATCAAGTACGCGGATCGTGAAGAACAGAAGCGCCGCGAAGAAATCCCCGGAACAATGCTCGCCGCCGTGCTGGACAATACGCATCCACTCGGATTTGGAATGGGAGAACGCCTGGCAGTTCTGAACGACACGGCACCCATCCTCGAACTTACGGCCAAGGGCGAGAACCCGGTGTACTTCCCCAAGACCGGCGTCAAGCTCAGCGGCTTTGTGACGCCTGAAAACGAGAAGAAACTCGCGCATACGGCATACGTCATCCGCGAGCGCGTGGGTCGCGGCAATGTTGTGCTGTTCGCCGACTCGCCAGTTTTCCGGGGCTTTTCGGACGCGACAAGCAGGCTGCTGCTGAACGCAATCCTGTTTGGCCACGTGCACGATCCGAACCTGCAATAAGCGGCAAAAGCAAACCGGTCCAATGGCACTCGCATCTTTGAACGGCATCGATTTCGCGGAGAGTCAGGAGCCCGGCTTGCAAGCCAACATTGATATTTACGGCAGCGACAACTGCGAAGACACAGCTCGCACGCGTAAACACCTTGAATCGCGTGGTATACCGTTCAACTACATCGATATAGACGAGAATATCGACGCCGAGCGAAAGGTGAAGGAACTCAATAACGGGAGGCGCCTGACGCCAACGGTCATCATAGAAGGCGCAGGCAACAGTTATCGAGTGGCTGAACCAAGCAACGAAGAACTCGACCGCATTCTCGACGACATTCGAGAACGCGCCGCATGAACCAAAGCCGGGCACCGCGCCCGGCTTTCTTATCACTCGTCCTGCCGTGCTTCACTGCACCGAGCTACCGGATAAGCGTTTTCGGCTCGGAGCTTGCTGTGGTGCAGGTTCCGTTGTCCGCCCAGGCCGCGAAGGATACCGAGGACCTTCCAAACCAGCCGTTCCGCTCCCGCTCAGCGACACAGCATGAGGGCTGCCGGTCGCGTTCGTAGTGAGCGTAAGCTGGCCTGTTCGTTCCCCTGTGGCCTGTGGACGGAACAGCACGTACAGAGAGCAACTGGAACCTGCCGCCAACACCTCCGGACAGTCATTGAACTGGACGAAGTCGCCCGTGGCAGAGATTGACTGGAAACTCAGCGAGGCATTTCCGGAGTTCGTCACAAACACCACCCGTGCTGCGCTCGTCGTCCTGACCCGTTGCGGCGAAAAGCTCACTGTGGCCGCCGAGAGGCTCACCACCGGAGCCATGATGGCCTCGCCAGTTCCGCTCAGTGAAACCCTGTGGGGGCTTCCAGGACCACTGTGTTGCACCACGAGGTAGCTGGAGCGCGCGCCAGCCGCCAAAGGCTTAAACGTCACCTCGATCGTGCAGGACGCCAGTGGAGCAACGGTCGTTCCGCACGTTGTGGTGAAGGCGAAATCGGCGGAGTCGATTTGGATCGTGTTGATCGTCACGGCCACTCCAGTGCTGTTCGCGAATGTGAACAACTGGCCAGACGTCGTGGACCCCAGTTTGGCTGTGCCGAAATTCGCGCTGCTGGGAGTGAGGGTAACCGTACCCGCAGGGACTGAGAGGTCCCACGCCCCGCGCCCGTGTGTTGCCGCGCGCAACGTGCGCGAAGCACGGTGCAACTTCAACGAAACGACTGCGGAGTTCGGCAGGCCAGCACCGGCGACCACCCAGTTCTGTCCGCCGTTTTGCGTTTTGAATACGCCGACGTCGGTGGCAGCGTAGAGGGTGCTGGGGATGTCCGGGTCCACGACGATTTCGTTTGCCGGAGTATTGGGCAGATCGCCACTGATATCGAACCAGCTCAATCCGCCGTTCGTTGTCTTGAATACATGCCCGGTCAGGTCATACGGCGGATACGAGAACCCCGACACTGTCGCATACGCCACCGACGGAGTCACCGGGTCCGGCACAACGCTCGTCACGTAACGCCCCGGAAGCCCAGTACCTGGTGCGCCCCAAGTTGCCGATGGACCGGAGAGAGCTGTGGTGGTGGTCATGATCCGCCCATTGGACGTTCCGACGTACACGCGATTCGAATCGACCGGTGAAACGCCTATGCAGCTGATCTTGGCGGTGCTGCTTCCGGTCACGTCGTTCGAGATGGGCGTCCACGTTGTGCCATTGTTGATCGTCTGCCAGAGGCGGTTCGTGCCGAAATACAGCGTGTTCGGGCGCTTCACGTCTATCACAAGCGGCGCGATGAAGAGTACCCTGTCGCCCTGTGTCTCAATCTCCCCGGAGATTGATATCCAGTGATCTCCCGCATTGTAAGAACGGTAGAGCAGCCGGTTCTGGCAGGCCGTGTAGACGATGTCGGTGTTCGTCGGGTCGATCGCGGTCCAGCCGCCATCTCCGCATGGAGTGAGGCCCTCCCATTGAAGACTGCCGGTGTATTTGTTCGTCCCGTTGTCTTGCGCGCCTGCATAGGCAATCAACGGATCGGCAGGATGGATGGACATGCCCGGGTAGAACTGGATCGTGCCGAGCGTCAGATTCAGATTCTGCCATCGTATCGAGCCGGCGGGCGCTTCGGTTTTCCAGACACCGCCATCATTGCCGGAGTAGAGCCGTGTCCCGTCTTTTGTGAATGCGAGGGCATGATGATCTACGTGCAGCGTGCCGGTTGAAGAACTCACCGCCGACGACCACGTCTGGCCTCCGTCGGTCGAGCGGACGAATGCCTGACTGCCCGCCGCGCCGCCTAGGAACATGAGATTGGAATCAGTTGGGCTGATTGCTACCACATTGTCGTACCAGCATTGCGGTTTGCAGTATTGCGTGTCCGTCGCCGACTGCAGGTGCGACCAGGAGAATCCCCCGTCCTCGCTTTTGAAAACGCCCAGCAGGTTTCCCGCCGTGGCCGAGGCGTTGTCCTCGATGCTGGCGACGATGAAGTTCGGGTTCCCGGGAGCGACTGCAAGTGCGATTCGGCCCGCGCTATATGAACTGCCCACCGTGGACGCCAGAGCGGTATTGAGTCCCGTCAGTCTGGTCCACGTCTGGCCCGCATCCACCGACTTATAGATTCCGTGTGCAGCTTCAGCATCGAGTCCGATTGCAGCGTAGACGAGCGTCGGCTGCGCAGCATCAAACACAACCTGCGTGCCGGGAGCGCCGCCCAGCACGAGTGTCCAGTTCATGCCGCCATCTACGCTGCGATAAATGCCGGATACGGGATTGGAAGAAAGTTGCGCTGCTGCAAGGACGACGCTGGCATCATCCGGCTTTACAGCCACCGCTCCAATGTGGGCAGCAGCGTGATACGAAACCTGCGAGGGATTTCTGACGCCTGTCGGCCCGCCGAATGGCCCCGTATAGTTCGTCCAGGTGGCTCCGCCATCGGTGGACTTCAGGATTCCGATTCCGTAGTAGTTATCCGCTGCGAAGTTGCCCTCTCCCGTGCCGACGTAGATCGTGTCCGGAGCGGAGGGAGCTATCGCAATCGCGCCAATCGAAAGCGACGGCTGAATGTCCGTCAGCGGTTTCCAATTCAATCCGCCGTCAGTCGTCTTCCATACACCGCCGTCGGCTGCTCCGAGATACACAACATCGTTGTTGCGCGGATCGACGGCCAGCGATGTTACGCGTCCGGAACTGATGCCATGTGCCCAGGGCGTGCCAAGCGGCTTCGGGCCGATTTCAACCCATGCCGGCGTGGACGTCTCCGTTGCAGCCGCTTCCAGCCCCACTGGCCCGGTTTGTCGTTTCGACTTTTGCCGCAACGCATCGCGCTGCTGAAGCGCTCGTTCCTGTGCGCCCCCGGGAATGAAGCCACGGGGCAGCGCGCGCTGTTCCCAGAAGTACTGCATCCGCATATAAGCTTTCCTGCTGGTTCGGACCTTCTTCGAAGCATGCGGCTGCTCTGCCGCAGATGCGAAGGAAGAGCAGGCCGCAATGCACAACACGACGCAAGCGAGCCCACGAAGGCTCACGCAACGGTACATTTCGCCTCCAAGCCGTTCAGGCGATTACGGGGAATTCTTCAATGTAAACCAGAGTTCCTGGAATTCAGAGCAGACAGATGGCGCCGATGCGTTACCAGCGTTATGCATTTGGAAAAAGGCCGCCTGCGGCCCTACAATGAGCCGTTTTGCACTTCAACTTGGAGGAACTATGCTCGCCAAAGCTGCCCAGCGAGTTGGGATAGTTCTCTGCATCATCATGGCGCTTCTCGTCGGCGCCTCCGCACAAGCGACAAAAGCACAGACAACCGCGAAGCCTGCGGCAAAGGCCGCCAAGCCAACGAACCCACAGGCCTTCCTCGAACAGGCCCAGAAGGAACTGCTGGAACTCAGCATCAAGGCCGGCCGCGCACAGTGGGTGCAGTCCAACTTCATCACCGACGACACGCAGGCGCTTGCCGCCGACGCAAATGACGCACTCATTGCGGCGACCACGCAGCTCGCTGTGAAAGCGAAGAACTACGACGGCGCCAAGCTGCCCTTCGACGCGGAACGCCAACTCAAGCTCTTGAAGCTTTCGCTGCCCATGCCGGCACCGATGAATGACGCCGAGCGGAACGAACTGACCAAGATTGCCGCGTCACTCGAGGCCGATTACGGCAAAGGCAAGTTCTGCATCGACGCTGCACCGCAGCCGGGCGGCGATCAGGCCGACAAAGCGAACTGCTACGACCTGACGAAGGCGGAAGACGTCCTCCGCACCAGCCGCGATCCCCAGTTGTTGCAGAACATCTGGACGGGCTGGCACTCGATTTCCCCGCCAATGCGGAACCGCTATGCCCGTTTCGTCGATCTGTCCAACAAGGGCGCCCGCGAGATGGGCTTCAAGGACGTCGGCGCGATGTGGCGGTCGAACTACGACATGCCGCCGGATGCTTTCTCGGGAGAGGTCGAGCGCCTTTGGGAACAGGTGAAGCCGCTCTACGTTTCCCTGCACGCCTACGTTCGGTCGCGCCTGGCCAAGCAGTACGGCTCGAACGTGGTGGCGGAGAACGGCATGATTCCCGCGCACCTGCTCGGCAACATGTGGGCACAGGACTGGAGCAATGTATATCCGCTGGTTGCTCCGCCGAACGCAGGTACGGGTTATGACGTCACCGAGCTCCTGAAGCAGAAGAACATGACGCCCCTCGACATGGTTCGCACCGGCGAGCGCTTCTTTACATCGCTCGGCTTCGAACCCATGCCGAAGTCCTTCTGGGAGCGGTCATTGTTCACGAAGCCAGAGGACCGTGATGTGGTCTGCCATGCGAGCGCGTGGAGCCTCGATTACCAGAACGATCTGCGCCTGAAGATGTGCATCAAGGTGAATGCGGAAGACTTCCAGACGATTCACCACGAATTGGGTCACAACATCTACCAGCGCGCCTACAACAAGCAGCCGCTGCTCTATCAGTCCGGTGCGAACGACGGGTTCCACGAAGCCGTGGGGGATACTATCGCTCTTTCGATCACTCCGGAGTACCTCAACAAGATTGGCCTTCTTCAGAACATTCCCGACGCAAACGGCGACATCGGCATGCTGATGGAACGCGCGCTGGACAAGGTCGCGTTCCTGCCGTTCGGGCTCCTAATCGACCAGTGGCGCTGGAAGGTGTTCTCCGGCGAGATTAAGCCCGCCGACTACAACAAAAGCTGGTGGGAGCTGAAGAACAAATATCAGGGCGTTGCTGCGCCCGTGAACCGGACCGAGCAGCAGTTTGATCCCGGCGCCAAGTATCACGTGCCCGCCAACGTGCCCTACACGCGTTACTTCCTCGCCGCGATCTACCAGTTCCAGTTCCACCGCGCACTATGCCGCGAAGCCGGATACACCGGTCCGCTGCACCGCTGCTCGATTTACGACAACAAGAAGGCCGGCGAGAAGTTGGCGCGCATGCTGGAGATGGGCCAGAGCCGTCCATGGCCGGAGGCCCTGGAAGCCCTGACCGGCGAAAAGCAAGCCGACGCCACCGCCATACTCGAGTACTTCGCTCCTCTAAAGAAATGGCTCGACGAGCAGAACAAGGGAACGAAACTCGGCTGGTAGCTTTCCGGTTTCGTCAGGACAGGGCACGGCGTTGCGCCGTGCCCTTTTGCTTTGCTTGCCGCACCTGTGTCTGCGCCAACGTATGCAGGTTGTGAATCCAACCACAGGGCCAAACCATCAATTAAAGCGACCCGGGCCGGAGCCGCTTTGAATCGGCAGCGGATGGGCGTCTTTCCAAATCAGTCTCTCGCCGGCCCGCCGAAATCAGATACATCGTTAAGAGGAGATAGTCGAAAGCATGCTTGGTGTTGGTGAGAAGTTTCCCTCGTTTTCGCTGAAGGCGGCCGTTAGCACCGCACGTGGTGATGAAGCATTCAAAACCATCACAGACAAAGACTATGCCGGCAAGTGGAAGGTCTACTTCTTCTGGCCCAAGGACTTCACCTTTGTCTGTCCGACCGAAATCGCCGGCTTTGCGAAGGCCAACCGTGAGTTCCTGGACCGTGATGCTCAGATTCTCGGCGCGTCCGTCGACTCCGAGTTCGTTCACCGTGCATGGCGCGAGCACCACGAAGATCTGAAGGACCTGCCCTTCCCGATGCTGGCCGACGTGAAACGCGATCTCACCGAGCAGCTCGGCATCCTGGACCCGAACGAGGGCGTTGCGCAGCGCGCTACTTTCATCGTTGACCCCGACAACATCATCCGCTTCGTCTATGTCACCGACCTGAGCGTGGGCCGCAACCCTCAGGAAGTGCTGCGAGTGCTCGACGCACTGCAGACCGATGAACTGTGCCCCTGCAATTGGCAGAAGGGTGAAGCGACGCTCGTCGTTGGCTAATTAGAGCTTGTGCATTGGGACGGGCCGTTATGGCCCGTCTTGCACTATCTGGATCAGGAGCGCAACTTTGTCTCTCGACGCACTTATCGATCTGACCCCCTCTTACGCGAAGGACCTGAAGCTGAACTTCTCTTCCCTTGTCCGCAATCAAACAGAACTCAACACTGTGCAACTGTGGGGCACCTTGGTCGCAAGCGCCATCGTGTCACGCAATCCCCAGTTGATCGAAGCGGTTCTGGCCGAAGCGGCAGGGAAACTCTCGCCGCAGGCGCTGGAAGCGGCCAAGGGCGCGGCGGCAATCATGGGGATGAACAACATTTACTACCGGTTCCTGCACCTGACCAAAAACGAGAAGTACGCGACCATACCTGCGAAGCTGCGAATGAATATCATCCGCATGCATGGTATTGACCAACTGGACTTCGAACTCTGGTGCACGGCGGCGTCCGCCATCAATGGTTGCGGCGCATGTGTCGATTCTCACGAACGCGTGCTGCGTGAGAAGGGCGTGGGTGAAGAGACCATCCTGATGGCTGTTCGCGTCGCGTCTGTTGTCCACGCGCTCGCGACGGTGTTCGACACGGAAGCCGTCGGTGCTCGTCAGGCTGTCACGGCCTAATCTGATTGGTGGTGGCTGGGGTCAGCGAAAGAACTGCCTGGCTTTTCTGGTCTGCGGAATGAATCCTAGTCGTGCGGAACTATTGCAGGTTTGCCGTCCAGCACCCCGCGAATAAAGGTCAAGAGCGTTTCCGGGGTGAAGGGTTTCATGAGCAGGTGGGTGCCATCGTTTCCGATAGTCTGCCCTGATACCCGCCCATCCGCGTAGCCGCTCACATACACAACCTTCAATTCGGGCCGGTGGGCCTTCAATCTGGAGACAACCTCCGGCCCGGACATCTCAGGCATGATGATGTCGGACAACAAGAGATCAATCTTCTTCTCATAATTGACGCTTATCTCGATCGCTGACGCGCCGTTAGGCGCCTTGAGAACGCGATAGCCACAATTCATCAGGATGTGGCTCATCAACTCGCGGAGAGCGTCCTCATCTTCCACGAGGAGAACAGTCTCGGTGCCTTCGCATGCGGGCTTGGCAGCAACTGATTCCTGACGGACGGCCGCAAGTTCCGTACCCGGGAAATAGAGGTTAAAGCAGGTGCCGCGGCCCAGCTCGCTGAAGACCTCCAGATGCCCGCCGCTTTGCTTCACGAACCCATACACCATTGCCAGACCTAAACCAGTCCCGCCGGAGTCTGCTTTCGTCGTAAAGAACGGCTCGAAGATACGCTGGCGCGTCTCCTCATCCATCCCGACCCCTGTGTCGCGCACGCTAAGTACGACGAATGGGCCCGCCGCTGCTTCCATGTGTCGCAGCACGTACTCGGCATCGAGAACCGTGTTGCCCCCATCGATCATGAGCTGACCGCCATCCGGCATCGCATCCCTCGCGTTGATCGCGAGATTAATGATGGCCTGTTCAAGCAGGTTGCGGTCAGCTTTTATCCTCCAAACATCGGGAGCGACGTTAATCGCGATCCTTATATCTTCTCCGATGAGGCGACCGAGCGCGTTTTCCAGGCTTGACAGAACTTCGCCCAAGTCGAGGTATTCAGGATGAAGCACCTGCTTCCGGCTGAATGCGAGTAACTGGCCTGTCAGCTTCGCCGACCGCTCTGCTGCCTTTACGATTTCCCCAACCAGTTCCCGGCTGGTGTCGCCCTCGGGCAACTTGCTCAAGAGCAAAGCGCCATACCCCTGAACGATGGTGAGCTGGTTATTGAAATCGTGGGCAATTCCGCCCGCCAGCCGGCCAACCGCCTCCATCTTCGAGGCCTGACGAAGCTGTTCTTGCGCCCTCGATAGCTGGTCTTCGGCCCTCTTGCGGTCGGTGATATCCACAAACACACCAAGCACCGCGGGCTGCCCGTCAAACTGGAGCACTGTTAGCGAGCAATCAAGCCACCTGTCTTCTCCACTTCTCGTTACGATTTTTATTTCGTAGTGGCTCGGTACAGGCTCGCCGCGCAACCGCTTCAAGCCCCGTTCCTTGATGATTTCGCGGTATTCAGGATGCGCGATTTGCCAGATGTCCATCTGCATCAGTTCATCGCGCGTGTATCCCAATACCTGTTCGGCAATGGGGTTCACATAAAGGAACTTCTGGCGGTACACCGCAATCATCGCCGAACTTGTTTCAGTGAGGGCGCGATACTTCGTTTCACTCTCGCTGAGAGCTTCTCCAGCGCGCCTGCGCGTTTGGTTATTCACCACCAGCAGCACGACAACCACGACCAGTCCGGCCAATCCGGTCACCCCGGCCCAGACGAGGCTCTTGTTGACGGCATAGAAAGAAGGAGGCTCGTTGATTACGGTGCTTCCTGCGGGCAGGTCCGATTTTCTGATGCCGAACCGGCGAAGCTGGTTCAGATCGAACATGTACCGGGTTGGGCTCTCCATCACCACGGGGATGTTCTTTACCGGCTCGCCCGCCAGGATTCGGGCCGCCAATTTGCCGGCAATCTCTCCCTGGTCGAATCCCGAGGTGATTTTCCCGCCGAGGATCCCGTGTCCAAGGTTGAAACTCCATGCCCCATATACTGGAACCCGGGCTTTCTTAGCGATCATCGGGAGCACGTCCGGCTCGCCGAACATACGTCCTGCGCTGTCTCTGAAATAGAAAGCGAAAAATACGACGCTATCCGGCGGCAGGCTCGCCACGCGGTCCAGAAGCTCTTCGATCCTCAAGTCGTCGCCGAACTCGATTTCGATCTTCCCGGCCAGCGATGGCATTACATCAACGAACTGCTCCTTGACCCTCCTGCCGGAAGAGGAAGAGTCCGTTACCACGAACACATGCTTCGTTGCCGGGTGGAGGCGCCGAATGACGTCGAGACCTGCATTGATGTCGGCGGCCTCGTTCACACCCGTGAAGTGCGTCAGGGGCTTCAAGTCATCTGGCTTGACGTAATTCACACCACTGAAAACCGACGGCACAGGACCGAAGATTTCGTCCCGATACTCGCGCAAGAAATCCAGGGCATCGTTGTCTGTAGCAACGATTACGTCGAAGGGGATGTGGCGGTACTTGACGCTTAGAGTCTGGGCGAGGCGAGCGAAGTACTGAGTTTCGCTCACCCACTTCGCACCCATGTACTCGATGTACAGCTTGGTTTCCGGGTCCTTTAATCCGGAGATGATGCCCCGAAGCTGGTCATCCGTCCATGTGTAGCCCTGGTGATAAGAATTGAGGACGAGCACATGCTTCTCGGCCGCTGCGGCACACCACGGGCTCACTAATAGGGACCCAAGAAAGATGAGCAGCAGAATGGCGCTTCGAAACATGGAGCCTCGTCGGTACAGGGCCGACCTTTGACGGGAAACAACTAGCAGTATGCTACACCATCCGGAGATGCCGCGTTTGGCACGTAGCACTGCCGGATTAGGACCGCTGCCTCGACGGACCTAAGCGAAGATCGCAGGCCACGGTTGGCGTTCTCGACGGGTCCCTTCGTCACTTCTCCATTGACACGCAAGGATTGAGCAGTTCACGCTAGCGGCATTTCAGTTCACATAACAGCGTTCGCTAGTCGGAGGGGTTCTCTATCGTGAAGCGCCTGACGGTCGTAGTTGTTGTCCTGGTTGCAATGCTGGCAGCGCCCTCAATTATGCTGGCCGCCGGTCCGGAGCCGGTGGATTTGGAGATGGTCACTCAGATTCGGCAGGAGGGCTTTCGGAACTCACAAGTCATGAACATCCTCGGTACACTCACCGACCGAATGGGGGCACGAGTTACCGGATCGCCCAGCCTCAAGAAGGCCAACGAGTGGTCTCGCGACAAACTCACCGAATACGGACTGGCGAATGCCCACCTTGAGGCATGGGGGCCTTTCGGCCGCGGATGGGCGGAAGAGTCCACGAGCGTGCGCATGATCGCCCCGGATGTCTCCACACTGTTCGCCCTTCCAAGGGCATGGACCCCTTCCACGAATGGCACGGTTCGCGGCAAGGTGGTGCGCTTCAAGGCAGACAGGCCTGAAGATCTCGAAAAGTATCGCGGCAAGCTCGCAGGGATGATCCTGCTGGTCGGCGAATCGCGAGACGTAAAGGAGCAAACGCAAGCTGCTTCGGTTCGCCTGACCAACGAACGCCTGACCGAAATCGCGCAGTACGGAATCCCTAACGCAAATGCCGGACGCGGGGGAATGGATCCGCAGGAGTACCTGAAATCGCAGGCATTCCGGCGTACGCTGAACAAGTTCCTGGAAGAAGAAAAGGCGCTCGCCATCATCGAGCCGAGCCGGTTTGACGGGGGAGCAGTCACGATGGCCGGCGGCGGCTCCAACAGGAACGGTGAGCCGGTCGGCGTGCCTGCTTTGAATATGGCAGTGGAGCATTGGGGTCGCATTTATCGGCTCGTCGAGCAGCAGGTTCCAGTCGAGCTCGAGTTGAACGTCAAGAGTTCGTTCTACGACAACGACGAGATGGCCTACAACACCATTGCCGATATCCCCGGCACGGACAAGAAGGACGAATATGTCATTCTTGGCGCCCACATCGATTCATGGCATGGCGGAACCGGCGCCACCGACAACGCGGCGGGAGTTGCCGTTGTGATGGAAGCGGCGCGAATCCTGAAGGCGCTCGGAGTGAAGCCGCGGCGTACCATCCGGGTCGCACTGTGGTCGGGTGAAGAACAAGGACTGCTTGGCTCGCGTGCCTACGTCGATAAGCACATCGCCACATTCCCGGAGCCAACGGATCCAAAAGAAAGAGAGTTGCCGTCCTGGTTGCGCAGGCCCGCAGGCCCTCCTGAGCAGAAGGCTGACTACAAAAAGGTCTCGGCCTACTTCAATCTCGACAACGGAACAGGCAAAATTCGCGGCATCTACTGCCAGGAGAACGCAGCAGCGTGTCCGATTTTTGGAACGTGGCTGGAGCCGTTGAAGGACCTCGGCGCCACTACTGTGACCTTGCGCAATACGGGCGGCACGGATCACCAGCCTTTCGATCGCGTCGGCGTTCCCGGGTTCCAGTTCATTCAAGACCCCGTCGAGTACTTCACCCGCACGCACCACACGAACATGGACGTTTACGAGCGTGTCCAGCGCGACGACCTCATGCAGGCAGCCGTTGTGATGGCTTCGTTCGCTTACCATGCGGCGATGCGCGAGCAGATGATCCCGCGCAAGCCTCTGCCCCGCGTGGAACAGCGGCAGGCTACAACGCAGCAGGGCTCGTCAGTCGGCGGGGGCAAATAGAAAAGGTTCGCTGTCTTTACTCACGCCCGGCGCTTCATGCGCCGGGATTTTCATTTCGTTGGGGATCAGACGTGAGGGCCACCACGCGACGCCGTATGCGCTCGATGAACTCTGGCACGGCGTTCTCCACTTCGACAGTGAGTCCCTCGGCGAATTCGAACGATTTCGCTGTGACCGACAGCAACCATGCTTCCGGAGCGCGCCCGAACATCGCCTGCGCGCACGCCAGCAGTTGAGTCGCGTTCAAATGGTGGGAGAACGATGCGGGCAGATTGGCTTCGGGCGCGAGCCGCTCTTCGTGAATGGTTCCGGCGATACCGCCTTCGCGCGCGTCGAGAAACAACAACCAACTCGCCTGGCTGATCGTTTCGGCAAG
>Ga0196976_1000327_pt1 | contig 31260 bp, 24 predicted proteins | sample S3v_513CmetaG_FD_148644 | JGI IMG/M metagenome (GOLD analysis project Ga0196976, IMG submission 148644) | Soil microbial communities from Anza Borrego desert, Southern California, United States - S3+v_5-13C | ecosystem: Environmental > Terrestrial > Soil > Desert | place: USA: California... | reverse complement strand
CGGACGCTGCGCGGCGCCGGTGGGCGGTCGCGGTGTCGGGTCGGTGCGCTCCCGACGGTCCGTGTCTGCCACGTCCGTCAGTCTCCCACCTGCCCGGCGCGGTCCCGACACGTGCCGGCACCGTCGGGTCGCGTCCGGCGGTAGGGTCCGACCCGTGCCGCCCACCTCGCCGCCGCTCGCCACGGTGCCGTCCCGCGCCCGCGTCGTCGTCCTGGTGTCGGGCACCGGCTCCAACCTCGCCGCCCTGCTCGCCGCGCACGACGACCCGGCCTTCGGTGCGCGCGTCGTCGGCGTCGTGAGCGACCGTGCCGGCGTCGGCGGGCTGGACATCGCGCGGGCGGCGGGCGTGCCCACCGCCGTGGTGGCGCCGGCCGACTTCCCGGACCGCGCCGCGTGGGACGTCGGGATGGCGCAGGCCGTGGGGGTCTTCGACCCGGCGCTGGTGGTCAGCGCGGGGTTCATGCGGATCCTCGGCGCCGCGTTCCTGGCCCGGTTCGGCGGGCGTGTGATCAACACGCACCCGGCCCTGCTGCCCGCGTTCCCGGGGGCGCACGCCGTCCGCGACGCCCTCGCCTACGGCGTGACGGTGACCGGCTGCACCGTGCACGTGGTCGACGCCGGGGTCGACACCGGCCCGATCATCGCGCAGCGGGCCGTCGAGATCGCGCCCGACGACGACGAGGCCAGCCTCCACGAGCGCATCAAGGTGCTCGAGCGCCAGATGCTCGTGGACACGGTGGGGCGCATCGCACGTGGCGGGCTCGCCGTCGACGGGCGGCGGGCGCGGGTGCTCGACTGAGGGCACGGTCGGCCCGTGAGTGCCGTCGGCCCGGTCGGCCCCGTCGGTGCCGTCGGTCCCGTCGGTCCCGTCGGCCCCCGGGGCTCAGCGCGCCGGGACGGCCTGGTCGGATGACCGGCTCGCCAGCGTCTCGGCGACGATCGTCTCCCACGGCGTCGGGGCGAGGCCGAGGACCTGCTGGGACCGGCTCGAGTCCACCACGAACGGCTCGGTGAACTGGTACCTCACGCGATGGATCTCGCGCATCATCGGCTGGCCGAGCCCCAGCGCTCCGACGAGCCACATCGGCACCGGCGAGATCCGGGGCAGGGGCGCACCGGCGGCGTCGGCGAAGCGGGTGGCGAGCTCGCGGTACGTGAGCGGCTCGGGGCTCGGGACGTGCCAGGCGTGGCCCCATGCCTCCGGGGTGCTCGCCGCCGCGGCCATGGCGCGTGCGAAGTCGGGCAGGTAGGTCCACGTGTGCGGCTGGTCGGCCGAGCCGAGCGGGGTGAGCCGGCGGCCCGCCAGCAGCGGGTCGAGCAGGCGCTCACCGGCGTGCGCGCCCATCCCGGCACCGGGGCCGAGGTAGTCGCTGCCGCGCACCTCCGTCGTGCGGACGCGCCCGGCGCGGTGCGCAGCCTCCGCAGCCCGCCACATGGTGGCGCGGACGACGCCCTTGGTCTCGGTGCTCGCGAGCGGCGAGTCCTCGCGCATGGGGTGGGTGCCCGGCCCGTACCCGTAGAGGTTCCCCGCCGTGACGAGGACGGAGCCCGAGGCCTCGGCCGCACGGAAGCGCGGCGTCGGCGATGGGGGCCAGTCGCTCGCCCAGCGGTGGTAGGCCGGGTTCACGCAGACGTAGAGGGCCTCGGCGCCCCGGGCGGCTGCGGTGAGCGCCGTGGCGTCGGTGGCGTCGAGCGCGACGTGCCGGACCCTGCCGGTGACGGCCGCGGGGGCGGGAGGGCCGGACCGGCTGATCACGGTCACGTCATGACCGGCGTGGGCGAGCTGGGCGGCGAGGGTGGAGCCGATCGGGCCCTTGCCGAGGATGACGTGGCGGGACATAGGTTCCTCCTGAGTGAGCAGTGCTCTCGAATGCGATCGATGCTCACACAGATGCCTGACCCCGTCAAGAGCACTGCTCGCACTAGCGATCGGCGCTCTCGGTACGGCACGATGTCGCCATGGCACCACGGGGCACGGCGCGCGAACGCGCACGGGCGGAGTTCATGGCCGACCTGGTGGAGGCGGGCCGGGCACGGCTCGTGGCTGACGGGTCCGCGGCGCTCTCGCTCCGCGCCGTCGCCCGCGACCTGGGCGTGGCGTCGTCGGCGGTGTACCGGTACGTGGCCTCCCGCGACGCACTGCTGACCCTGCTCATCGTCGAGGCCTACGACGCCGTCGGCGCCGTGTGCGAGGAGGCGGCGGCGACGGCCCGCGCGGCCGGGGAGCCGCCGGCGCGCGTCTGGCTCGCCGTCGGCCGGGCGTTCCGCGCGTGGGCGCTCGCCAACCCCCGGTCCTTCGAGCTCATCTACGGCACGCCGGTCCCGGGTTACGCGGCGCCCGAGGACACGGTGGCCCCGGCCACGCGGATCTGGGCGGTCGTCGTGGGGATCGTGCTCGACGCACACGCTGACGGGTCGCTCGAGCCCGCCGGCCCGGAGTTCGACGCGGACGGGCTGGTGGACCCGGGCGTCCTGGAGTTCGGGGCGCGCGTCGCGGCGGCCCCCGAGCGGGCGGCCGCACTCGCGGTCCGGCCCGGCTGGTCCGCGCAGGAGGCGGTGCGGTCGTTCGCGCTCTTCGTGTCGCTGCTCGGCGCCGTGACGGCCGAGCTCTTCGGTCACTTCCATCGCGTCACGGCCGACGCCGAGCGGGCGTTCGACGCGATCCTCGCCACGGCAGCGGCCGGCGTGGGGCTGCGCGTGGACCTCGAGGCCGGCGGGCGCTGAGCACACACCGGCGCGGGGGCCGCCGGGACGCCGCAGCGGGCTAGACTCGCCCCGGTCGTGACTGGCGATGGGTGGAACAGACCACCGGGGAGCGGCCGAAGTCCCCTGCAGCGCACCGCCCGCCTGGGTGCCTGGGTCCGCAGTTCTGCCCGCAGAGCCGACCCAGGAGATGCCATGAGCCACCTCGCCCCGCTGCCCGCCGTCGCCGACCCCACCGCCGACGAGACCCGCCGCCCGATCCGCCGGGCACTCGTCAGCGTCTACGACAAGACCGGCCTCGCCGAGCTCGCCACCGGCCTGCACATCGCCGGTGTGGAGCTGGTGTCCACCGGCTCCACCGCCGCCCGCATCGCCGAGGCGGGCGTGCCCGTGACCCCGGTCGAGGAGCTCACGGGGTTCCCGGAGTGCCTCGACGGGCGCGTCAAGACGCTGCACCCACGCGTGCACGCCGGGATCCTCGCCGACACCCGCCGCCCCGAGCACCTGGCGCAGCTCGAGGAGCTCGGCGTCGCGCCGTTCGACCTGGTGGTCGTCAACCTGTACCCGTTCACCGCCACCGTGATGTCCGGCGCAACGCCCGACGAGTGCGTCGAGCAGATCGACATCGGCGGCCCGTCCATGGTCCGCGCCGCCGCCAAGAACCACCCGAGCGTCGCCGTCGTCGTGGACCCCGCCCGGTACGACGACGTGCTGGCGGCGGTCGGGCGCCGCGGCTTCACGCTCGCGGAGCGCCGGTCGCTGGCCGCGGCCGCGTTCGTGCACACGGCGACCTACGACGTGCACGTGGCCTCCTGGATCGGCAACGTCCTGGCCCCGACCGACACCGTCGACGGGGAGTCCACCGGTTTCCCGGCCTGGGTCGGGGCCACGTGGGACCGTGCCGAGGTGCTCCGCTACGGCGAGAACCCGCACCAGCGCGCCGCCCTCTACACCCAGGGCTTCGGGGCGCCCGGCCTGGCGCAGGCCCGGCAGCTGCACGGCAAGGCCATGAGCTACAACAACTACGTCGACGCCGACGCCGCGTGGCGGGCCGCCCACGACCACGCCGAGCCGGCCGTCGCCGTCATCAAGCACGCCAACCCCTGCGGCATCGCCGTCGGCTCGACCCTCGCCGACGCGCACGCCAAGGCCCATGCCTGCGACCCCGTGTCCGCGTACGGCGGCGTGATCGCGGCGAACGGCGTCGTCGACCGGCTGCTGGCCGAGCAGATCACCCCCGTGTTCACCGAGGTCGTCGTGGCCCACGGGTTCGACGACGACGCCCTCGAGGTGCTCACGACGAAGAAGAACCTGCGGCTCCTCGTCGTCGACGGCGTGCCGGGCGCGGGCGTGGAGACCCGGCCCATCAGCGGCGGCATGCTCATGCAGGCCACCGACGCGATCGACGCCCCCGGCGACGAGCCGACGTCCTGGACGCTGGTTGCGGGCGACGCCGCCGACGACGCGACGCTCGCCGACCTCGCGTTCGCCTGGCGGGCGGTGCGTGCGGTGAAGTCCAACGCGATCCTGCTCGCCCGCGACGGCGCCTCCGTCGGCGTCGGGATGGGTCAGGTCAACCGGGTCGACTCCTGCCGCCTCGCCGTCGAGCGCGCGAACGCCGGAGGGGCGGAGCGCGCCCGCGGTGCCGTGGCGGCGTCGGACGCGTTCTTCCCCTTCCCCGACGGCCTGCAGATCCTCCTCGACGCGGGTGTGCGGGCGGTCGTGCAGCCCGGCGGCTCGATCCGGGACGCCGAGGCCGTCGCGGCCGCGCAGGCGGCCGGCGTCACGATGTACGTCACGGGGACCCGCCACTTCGCCCACTGACGACCCGACCCGCCCCTCCGGGTCTCTGCGGAGTGGCGGCGGCGGGCCGGTGCCTCAGAGCACCGCGGCCTTGAGTGGGAGGTCGGGGTCGGCCGCGAGCGTCCGGTCGAGCCGGGGCAGCTCGGCGCCCGTGAACAGACGCCGGGCGGTCGCGACGTCGCGCGGTCGGTCCACCGCCAGCGCGGCGGTGAGCCGGTCCGTCCCCGGGCTGAACCACAGCGCGCCCGCCGGGCCGGTGGGGTCGCCCCGCAGCACGACGTCGTCGCGCGCGCCGGGCTGGCCGTGCAAGGAGAGCTCGTGGCCGAGCTGGGTCGAGAAGACGTAGGGCGCGACGTCGTCCGCCGACGACCTGCCCGCCTGCGCGTCGCCCAGCAGGGCGCGCACGGCGACCGCCGGACCGCGCAGGGCGGCGTCCCAGTGACCACCGGGCACCCAGCCGTGCCGCGCGGACGCCCGGAGCGCGACGTCGCCGACGGCCACGACGCCGGGTGGGCCGTCGAGCACGCGGAAGGCGCCGTCGGTCCGCACCGCCCCGGACGGCTCGAGCGGCAGCGTGCCGGTCAGCCAGTCCGTGGCCGGGCGGGCGCCCACCGCGACGAGCACGACGTCGGCCGGCAGCGTCTCCCCGTCGGCGAGCGTCACGGCGTCGGCGGCGACGTCCGTGACCGCCGAACCCGTGACCAGGCGGACCCCCGCGTCGGCGTACCAGGGCCGCGTCAGGTCGCCGACACCTCCGAGTGCGGTGGCGAGCGGCGCGTCCGCCGCCTCGACCACCGTCACGTGGACGCCGGCCCCGGCGGCGACGCCCGCGACCTCGGCGCCGATCCAGCCCGCGCCGACGACGACGAGCCGGGCACCCGGCCGCAGCGCCGCCCGGAGGCGCTCGGCGTCCGCCGCGGTGTGCAGGGTCAGCGCGTCGGCCCAGCCCGGCGGACGGACGGCGGCAGCCCCGCAGGCGAGCACCACGGCGTCGGCGGACAGCTCGCCGCTCGCGGTGCTCACCGCGAGGCCTGCGGCGCCCACGCCGAGCGCCCGCGCCGGCTCGGCCAGGCGGACGTCGTCGGCCGCCGCCACGTCCAGGCGGAGGTCGTCCGCGAGCCACACCGGCTCGGCACGGCTCAGCAGCTGCTTGGAGAGCGGCGGGCGGTCGTACGGTGGCCGGCCCTCGGCGCCCAGCACCGTGATGTGGCCCGTGAAGCCCTCGGCGCGGAGGGCGGCGACCGTCGCGGCGCCCGCCAGGCCGGCACCCACGACGACGACGCGGCGCACCTCGTCGGCGCGCGGGCCGGCGGGGACGGCGTGGTCGGGGGGCACGCGCCTCACGGTAGCCTGACGGCCGTGAACGTCGAGCGGCACCGCGCCCCGGCGCTGTGGCTCGTGACCGCGGCCATCGTTGCCGCCGCGACGGTCGCCGTGCAGGTCGGCACCCGGGCGGGCATCGCCGTCGTCGTCGGGACCCTCGGCCTGGCGGCCGGTGCGCGCGTGGCCTTCCGCGGTCGGCGCCCCGAGGGCGTGGCGGTGCGCGCGGCCTGGCTCGACGTCATCGTGCTCGCGGCGCTCGCGTCCGCCATCGCGGTCCTCGCGACGACGCCCGGCGTCTGAGCGGGCGCCCCGTCCCGACCCGGAGACGGCCGACGGCCCGCCACCCCTTCGGGGCAGCGGGCCGTCGCGGTCCTCGGACGCGTCAGCGACGGGTCGCCGTGTCGTCGTCGTCCTCGTCGTCGTCCTCGAAGTCGTCCTCGTCGTCCTCGAGGTAGGCCTCGTCCCGGTAGTCGGGCGTCGGTGCGATCGGGGCGAACGCCATCGCGAACAGGCCGACGATCGCGGCGCCCACCAGCGGGGCGACCCAGAAGAGCCACAGCTGGCCGAGGGCGTCGCCGCCGGCGAAGATCGCCGACGCCGTCGAGCGCGCCGGGTTCAGGCCGCCACCGGTCACCATCCCCGTGACGAGGATCATCGAGGTGAGCGTGGCACCCACGGCGAAGGGGCCGACGGCCACGGCGGCGCGCCGGTGGACGACGCCGATCGTCACGGCGACGAACACGGCGGTCGCGACCGCCTCCATGATCAGCGCGATGCGCAGGTCGAACTGGATCGCCTCGAGGCCGGCCTGGGTCGTGTACTGCTCGGTCGACGTGAAGATGGGCGACTGGTCGCCCCACCCGTTCGACACCGAGGCGAACTGAGCCTGCACGTCGTCGGCCTGGTCGCCGGTCAGGAGGACGGCAAGGCCCTTGGGGTAGGTCACGAAGAGGACGGCGGCCGCGGCCACCGCGCCGATCACCTGCGCCACCCAGTAGAGCAGCATGTCGAGCCAGCCGAGGCGGCCCGTGAGGGCGGCGCCCAGGCTCACGGCCGGGTTGAAGTGCCCACCTGAGATATGCCCGAGCGAGGCGATGAGACCGGCGAGCACCAGGCCCGCGGCCAGCGCACCGCCGAGGGTGCCGAGCCCCGTCACGGCCAGGTACAGGCCGGTGCCGAGGATCACGAGCACCAGGGCGAAGGTGCCGAAGGCCTCGGCGCCCAGGCGTGCCCAGATGCTGGGCGGAGCGGCCGGCACGTCGAGCAGTCCGGGCTCGCCCGGGGCGGGGAGCACGGCCTCGCCGGTCGGTCGCACGGTGGTCGGTCCCGCGCCGGCCGCTCGCACGGCGGACGGTGTGCGTTCGGTGCTTGCCATGGGCATTCCCTGTCGTCGAGATTCGGGCGACGCCTGCGCCGCCCCGCCCGATCATGCCATCACCGGCTGAGCGCGTCCCCAGGGGCTCGGGGAGCGGGTCGGTGAGGTCTCTCGACATCAAGTAACCTTGGGACGCGGCCGTCGGGCCCCCCGCGCCGCGCCTCCGCGTCCGCCCGCGTCCGGGCGACGCGCGACGACAGGGAGTGTGCATGGGCAGGATCACGGTGACCGGGCCGGTCGTGGAGCTCGACGGCGACGAGATGACCCGGATCATCTGGGCGTCCATCAAGGACCGCCTCATCCACCCGTACCTCGACGTGGACCTGCGCTACTTCGACCTCTCGATCGAGAACCGCGACGCCACCGACGACCAGGTCACGGTCGATGCGGCCAACGCGATCAAGGAGCACGGCGTCGGCGTCAAGTGCGCCACGATCACCCCGGACGAGGCGCGCGTCGCGGAGTTCGGCCTGAAGAAGATGTGGCTGTCGCCCAACGGGACCATCCGCAACATCCTCGGCGGCGTCGTGTTCCGTGAGCCGATCATCATCGGCAACGTCCCCCGCCTCGTGCCGGGCTGGACGAAGCCGATCGTCATCGGCCGTCACGCCCACGGCGACCAGTATCGCGCGACGAACTTCAAGGTCGACCGACCCGGCACGCTCACCCTCACGTTCACGCCCGAGGACGGGTCGGCGCCGATCGAGCACCAGGTCGTCACGTTCCCCGAGGACGGGGGCGTCGCGATGGGCATGTACAACTTCACGGCGTCCATCCGCGACTTCGCGCGCGCGTCCTTCGCCTACGGGCTGCAGCGCGGCTACCCCGTGTACCTGTCCACCAAGAACACGATCCTCAAGGCGTACGACGGCGCGTTCAAGGACATCTTCGCCGACGTCTTCGAGACGGAGTTCAAGGCGGACTTCGACGCCGCCGGCCTCAGCTACGAGCACCGCCTGATCGACGACATGGTGGCGGCCGCCATGAAGTGGGAGGGCGGCTACGTCTGGGCCTGCAAGAACTACGACGGCGACGTCCAGTCCGACACGATCGCGCAGGGCTTCGGGTCGCTCGGCCTCATGACGTCCGTGCTCATGACGCCGGACGGCCGCACCGTCGAGGCGGAGGCGGCGCACGGGACGGTCACCCGCCACTACCGCCAGCACCAGGCCGGCAGGCCGACGTCGACCAACCCGATCGCCTCGATCTTCGCCTGGACGCGCGGCCTGTCGCACCGCGGCAAGCTGGACGGCACGCCCGAGGTCAGCGCGTTCGCCGCGACACTCGAGGACGTCGTGATCAAGACTGTGGAGGGCGGGGCGATGACGAAGGACCTCGCGCTCCTGATCGGACCCGACGCCGAGTGGTTGACCACGGAGGACTTCCTCGCGGCGCTGGACGAGAACCTGGCGGCGCGCCTCGCCTGACACCCGGCCCACCGTCCGGCGGGCCGAACGCAGCGGCGCCGCCGCGAGGTCTACCGAAGGAGCACGCATGGCGAACTCGGCCGACACCCCGGTCACCGTGACGGTCACCGGCGCGGCAGGCCAGATCGGCTACTCCCTGCTGTTCCGGATCGCGTCCGGTGCCATGCTCGGTGAGAGCACGCGCGTCCGCCTGCACCTGCTGGAGATCCCGCAGGGTGTGCGCGCGGCTGAGGGCACCGCCATGGAGCTGGCGGACTGCGCGTTCCCGCTGCTCGACTCGGTCGAGATCTTCGACGACGCCCGCAAGGCGTTCGACGGCGTCTCGGTCGCGCTGCTCGTCGGGGCGCGGCCCCGCGGGCCCGGCATGGAGCGCGGTGACCTCCTGGAGGCCAACGGAGGGATCTTCCGTCCGCAGGGCGAGGCCATCAACGCGGGGGCGGCCGACGACGTCCGCGTGCTCGTGGTCGGCAACCCGGCGAACACGAACGCGCTGATCGCCGCCGCGCACGCGCCCGACGTCCCCAAGGACCGGTTCACCGCGATGACGCGGCTGGACCACAACCGGGCGCTCTCGCAGCTGGCCGACAAGACCGGCACCCCGGTGTCGGAGATCGCCCGCGTGGCGATCTGGGGCAACCACTCGGCCACGCAGTACCCGGACGTCTCGCACGCGACCATCGCCGGGCGGCCCGCCCTGGAGGTGCTCGAGCGCCCGTGGGTGGAGCGGACCTTCATCCCGACGGTCGCGAAGCGCGGTGCGGCGATCATCGAGGCGCGCGGGGCGTCGTCGGCGGCGTCCGCCGCGAACGCCGCGATCGACCACGTCCGGTCGTGGGTGCACGGGACGCCGGAGGGGGACTGGACGTCCGCCGGCATCGTCTCGAGCGGCCAGTACGGCGTGCCGGAAGGCCTCGTCTGCTCCTACCCGGTCGTCTCCCGGGACGGCCGGTGGGAGGTCGTCGAGGGGCTGGACGTGGACGACTTCTCGCGCCGCCTCATCGACAAGTCGGTCGCCGAGCTCGTCGAGGAGCGGGACGCGGTCCGGGACCTCGGGCTGCTCTGACCCGCGATGATGGGGCAGTGAGCTCCCCCTCCACGCCGCTTGGCCGGGACTGACGTGCGCGTGCCGATCCGCGTGAAGCCGGGGGCCTCCCGCACCCGGGTGGGTGGCGCGCACGGCGACCGGCTGGTGGTCGCCGTCGGGGCGCGGGCGGTCGACGGTGCCGCCACGGAGGCTGCGCTCGCGGCCGTCGCCGAGGCGTTCGGCGTCCGACGCCGGGCCGTCACCCTGGTCACGGGTGCGACCAGCCGCGACAAGGTCGTCGAGGTCGACGTCCCGGACGAGCCGGCCGCCTCGGCACTGCTGGGGCGGCTGCTGGTCTGAGCCGCGGTCGCGACCCGGGACGCCCGCCCGGACGGCAAGACGCGTCGGACCGGGGCACGAATACCCCACGCCGACCTGCGTGGGCGTGCCAGCATGTGCGCGACCGCACCGGCGCGGACAGGCGAGGAGTCATGGCGATGAGGTACGCGGCCCCGGTGGGTGCGGTGTCGGGTGCGGTGTCGGTCCTGCTGCTGGCCGGCTGCACGGGCGCGTCGGACGACGGCGCGGCACGGACCAGTTCCCCGGTGCCCTCTCCCACACCGGCCGAGGGTCAGATGATCGAGGAGACCATCGCGGCGCCGTCGCTGGCGAACAACCAGCTGGGCGACGCCGCCGAGCGCGACATCATCGTCTACCTGCCGCCCTCCTACGCCACGTCCACCGAGCGGTATCCCGTGGTCTACTTCCTGGCCGGCTTCCAGGAGCGCATCGGTGCGGTCCGGTCGCACCGCGAGGCCCTCTGGAGCCGGATGCTCGAGCCGGGGAACCGCGAGCTCATCATCGTGGAGCTCGACGGCAGCAATCGCCTGGGCGGCAACTTCTACGCCAACTCGCCGGTGACCGGCAATGCCGAGGACGCCCTCACGCAGGACGTCGTCGGGTACGTCGACGAGACCTACCGCACCATCCCGACGGCGTCCGCGCGGGGGTTGTCGGGCTTCTCCATGGGTGGGTCGGGGACCATCAACGTCGGGCTGGCGCACCCGGACGTGTTCGGCGCCCTGTACGCGAACTCGCCCGGTCTGCTCCACGAGGACACGGGCCTCGCCGAGATGCTCGCCGACAACGGTGAGTGGGGGGCCTACGGTGCGACGTTCGCCCCGGTCCCCGGGGCCGACCCTCCGATGCTCCGGATCGACCCGCGGGCGCCCCTGGACGGCCAGGACCCCGCTGTGGTCGCCGCCTGGGAGAGCGGGTACGGAAACTTGCGGCAGAAGATCGCCGACTACCTCGCCGGCGCCGACCGCCTGGCGGAGATCCGCGTGGCGTACGGGATGGCGGACCAGTACACGTGGATCCCGACCGGTTCCGCCTGGTTCGTCGACCTCCTGGAGGAGAACGACATCCCGGTCTCCGAGCACGTGTTCGAGGGCGGCCACTCCGTGCACCCGCTGTTCTGGGAGTCGGACCTCGTCGACTTCTTCTCGGCCGCCCTCACGGTCGAGTAGCCGGACCGCTCCTCTCCCGCGTCGACCCCGCGCGGGCTCGCTGACCGCACCGGCCACCCGGCCCGGCTCCTGGCGTGCGCGCGCCCCTCGGCGGGCTGATGATTCGCCTCACGGCATCCGAGGAGCGGCCGCGCAACCAAGTCATCCCATTGCTGATTGTTGCTGCAAGCGGTTACAGTCAGCGCCCACCGGTCACTTCACCCGGGTGAACTCTGCGACAAGGGAGTCTGATGGCAGTGCAGCCACGCCCGCGCACACCTCGCTGGAACACACGTCCCCCCGCTCTCCCCGCCGGCCCCGGTCACACCCGGCCGCGCACCCGGGCCACCGCACTGATCAGCGCCGTCGCGCTCGTCGGTGGCCTCGCCACCCTGGCCCCGCTCGCCTCCCCGGCCGCCGCGGCCGCCACGTCCGTCGCCCTCGTCGGCGACCTGCAGTCGGAGCTCGGCTGCCCCGGCGACTGGCAGCCCGAGTGCACGCAGACCGAGCTCGCGCCGACCGGCGTCGAGGGCCAGTTCGCCGCCGAGTTCACGATCCCGGCCGGCACCTGGCAGTACAAGGTCGCCCTCAACGACAGCTGGGCCGAGTCCTACGGCCGCGAGGGCACCGGGGACAACGCGCCCCTCGTCCTCGGCGGCGACTCCCTCGTGCGCGTCGTCTACGACGACACGACGCACCGCATCGCCCTGCAGCCGCTCGGCCTCGCCGGGGACTACACGGCTGCCGACGACGCCCTCGTGGCCGCCCCCGTGCGGCAGGCCGGGTCCACGGAGAACTTCTACTTCGTGATGACCGACCGGTTCGAGAACGGCGACGCCACCAACGACACCGGCGGCATCGCGGGCGACCGCCTGGACCACGGCTACGACCCGACCGACAAGGGCTTCTACAACGGCGGTGACATCGCCGGCCTGCGCGCCCAGCTGCCGTACATCGACGGCCTGGGCACGTCCGCGATCTGGCTCACGCCGTCGTTCAAGAACCGGCCCGTGCAGGGCACCGGCGCCGACGTCTCCGCCGGGTACCACGGGTACTGGATCACCGACTTCACGCAGATCGACCCGCACCTGGGCACGAACGCCGAGCTCCAGGCGCTCATCACCGAGGCCCACGACCTGGGCATCAAGGTGTACTTCGACATCATCACGAACCACACCGCCGACGTCATCGACTACGCGGAGGGCCAGTACTCCTACATCGACCAGGCCACCAGCCCGTACTACATGGCCGACGGCGTGACCCCGTTCGACCCGGCGGACTACGCCGGCACGGACACCTTCCCGCCGCTGCACCCGCAGAACTCGTTCCCCTACACCCCGGTGGTCGACCCCGGCGACGAGACCGTCAAGGTCCCGACGTGGCTGAACGACGTCACGCTGTACCACAACCGCGGGAACTCGACCTACAGCGGCGAGTCCACGACGTACGGCGACTTCTCCGGCCTCGACGACCTCATGACGGAGCACCCGACGGTGGTCGCCGGCTTCATCGACGTGTACCAGGACTGGATCGACCTGGGCATCGACGGCTTCCGCATCGATACCGTCAAGCACGTCAACTTCGAGTTCTGGGAGGAGTGGACCACCGAGGTCCTCGCCTACGCGCACGCCGCGGGCAAGACGGACTTCTTCATGTTCGGCGAGGTCTACGACGCCGACCCGGCCAAGCTCTCGCCCTACGTGCGCCGCACCGACATGAACTCGGTGCTGGACTTCACGTTCCAGTCGGCCGCGTCCACCTTCGCGCGCGGCTTCAGCCCGGACACGCTCAGCCAGCTGTTCGCGGGGGACGACATGTACACCACGCCGACGACGAGCGCGTCGGCCCTGCCCACCTTCCTCGGCAACCACGACATGGGCCGCATCGGCTACTTCGTCGCCGGTGACGGGAACGGGCTCGAGCGGTCGCAGCTCGCGCACAGCCTCATGTACCTGACCCGCGGCCAGCCCGTCGTGTACTACGGCGACGAGCAGGGCTTCATCGGCCTCGGCGGCGACAAGAGCGCACGTCAGACGCTCTTCGCCTCGCAGGTGCCGGAGTACACGGGCCAGCAGCTGCTCACGGGTGAGACGGTCGGCTCGGTCGACCGGTTCGACACCGACGCGCCGCTGTACGACCACATCGCCGCGCTCGCGGCACTGCGCGAGACGACGCCGGCACTGCAGTCGGGCGCCCAGATCGAGCGCCCGGTGTCCGGTGCCGGCGAGGACTCGGTGTACGCGTTCTCCCGCGTGCACCGCGACGCCAAGGTCGAGCACCTCGTGGCCGTCAACAACGCGGCCTCGGCCGCGACGGTCACGGTCGACACCCTCACGCCCGGCGCCGGCTTCACGTCCATCCTGGGTGGTCACGCCCCGGTGACCGCTGCCGGGGACGGGACCGTCTCGCTCACCGTTCCCGCCTTCTCGGCGGTCGTCCTGGTCGCGGACGCGACCGTCGCCGCGGGTGCGGCGGACATCACGGTCGACGTGCCGGCTCCGGGCGCGAAGCTGACCGGCGTCACGCCGGTCCGCGCCGACGTCGCCGACGACGTGTGGTCCGAGACCTCGTTCGCCTACCGCGTCGTCGGCTCCGACGCGTGGACGCCGCTCGGCACGGCCGAGACGACGTCGCCGCGCGTCTTCCACGACGTCACCGGCCTGGCCGAGGGCACGCTCGTCGAGTACCGCGCGGTGAGCGTGGACGCGGCGGGCGCGAAGGTCGCCGCCTCCACGTACGGCTCCGTCGGCGTCGCCGTCGACGGCGTCGTGCCGGACGACCCGGAGGAGCCCGGCCCGGGCACCGGCCGCACCGACATCACCGTGTCGATCCCCGGCACGCTGAACAGCGAGCTCGGGTGCCCGGGCGACTGGCAGCCCGAGTGCGAGGCCATCCGGCTGACCCACCGCGGCAACGGCGTCTACTCGGGCACGTTCACGGTGCCGGCCGGCGACTGGCTGTACAAGATCGCCATCAACGGCTCCTGGACCGAGAACTACGGCGCGGGTGGCGTGCAGAACGGCGACAACGTCGCCTTCTCGCTCGCGGCACCGACCGCGGTGACCTTCGTGTACGACGACGCGACCAAGTGGTTCACGTCGAGCGCACAGGGGCCGCTGATCACGCTGCCCGGCTCGTACCAGAGCGAGGTCGGGTGCCCGGGCGACTGGCAGCCCGAGTGCGTCGTCACGTCGCTCCAGGACAAGGACGGTGACGGGATCTACACCTACACGACGTCGGCCATCCCGGCCGGCTCCTACGAGGTGAAGGTCGCGCACAACCTCGGATGGAGCGAGAACTACGGCGTCGGCGGCGCACCGGGCGGGGCGAACATCCCGTTCACCGCGCCCGGTGGCAAGCCGATCACGTTCACGTACGACATCACGTCGCACATCCTGAGCGTCGAGGTCACCGACCCGCCGCTGCCCGGCCTCGGGCAGCAGCAGGCCCACTGGATCGACGCCGGGACCATCGCGTGGCCGACCGAGCTGGTGGGCGGGGCGAACCCCGCCGACCTGACCTGGCAGCTGCACCACGCTCCCGACGCGAGCCTCGAGGTGACCGACGGCGCCGTCGTCGGCGGCGAGGCGCACGAGCTCACGCTCATCCCCGGCGGGCTGACCGACGAGCAGAAGGAGCGCTTCCCGGCGCTCGCCGGCTACGTCGCGCTGAGCGTCGACGCCTCGCGCGCCGACCTCGAGCACTGGCTCCGGGGTGAGCTCATGGTCGGGCAGTACGACGGCGCCGACCTGACCGCGGTCAGCGGCGTGCAGATCCCGGGCGTGCTCGACGACCTGTACGCGGCGGGCGCGGCGGCGCGCACGTTCGGTGTCACGTGGGGGGGCCGCCTCGACCGGCCGACCATCACCGTGTGGGCGCCGACGGCCCAGGACGTCAACCTCCTGCGGTGGCCGGACGCCGACCTGACCGCCGGGCCCGTCCGTGCGGACATGACCCGCAACGCGGACGGCTCGTGGACCATCACGGGGCGGAACAGCTGGAAGTACGACGCCTACCGCTTCGAGGTCACCGTCTACGCCCCGACGACGGACGCCGTCGAGGTCAACGAGGTCACCGACCCCGCGTCGCTCGCCCTGACGGTGAACTCGACGCACTCGGTGCTCGTCGACCTGAGCGACCGTGCGCTCAAGCCGTGGCAGTGGCGGTGGGCACGTCAGCCCGTGGTGGAGCCCGTGGACCAGACGATCTACGAGCTGCACGTCCGCGACTTCTCGATGACCGACGAGACGGTGCCGGCCGACCTGCGCGGCACGTACCTCGCGTTCGCGCAGAACGGGACGGCGGGCCGACAGCACCTGCGGGAGCTGGCGCGCGCCGGTCTGACCACGGTGCACCTGCTGCCGGTGTTCGACATCGCCACGATCGAGGAGGTCCGCTCCGCCCAGGTGACCCCGCCGTGCGACCTCGAGTCGTACGCGCCGGACTCGCCGGAGCAGCAGGCCTGCATCGACGAGATCCGCGACGCCGACGGGTTCAACTGGGGCTACGACCCGCTGCACTGGACGACGCCCGAGGGCTCGTACGCGGTGAACCCGAACGGCGCGGCGCGGATCGTGGAGTTCCGCACCATGGTCGGGGCACTGCACGCCGACGGCCTGCAGGTCGTGCTCGACCAGGTGTTCAACCACACCGCCCAGAGCGGTCAGGGTGAGAAGTCGGTCCTGGACCGCGTGGTGCCCGGCTACTACCACCGCCTGAACGCGGTGGGTGCGGTCGAGACGTCCACGTGCTGCCAGAACATCGCGACCGAGCACCGGATGGCCGAGAAGATGATGGTCGACTCCGTGGTCACCTGGGCTCGCGACTACAAGATCGACGGGTTCCGCTTCGACCTCATGGGTCACCACTCGCGGGAGTCCATGCTGGCCGTGCGCGAGGCGCTCGACGAGCTGACCACGTGGCGCGACGGCGTCGACGGCTCGAAGGTGTACCTCTACGGCGAGGGCTGGAACTTCGGCGAGGTCGCCGACAACCGCCTGTTCACGCAGGCCACGCAGGGCCAGCTGGGCGGCACGGGCATCGGCACCTTCAGCGACCGGCTGCGCGACGCCGTCCGCGGTGGTGGCCCGTTCGACGAGGACCCGCGCATCCAGGGCTTCGGCTCCGGCGCGTACGTCGACCCGAACGGGGCGCCGGTGAACGGGGACGAGGCCGCCCAGCTCACCCGTGCCCAGCACCAGGCGGACCTCGTCCGGCTGGGCCTGGCCGGCAACCTGCGGGACTACGCGTTCCTGACCAGTGCGGGCGTCGTGCAGACGGGCGCCGAGCTGGACTACAACGGCCAGCCGGCCGGGTACGCCGACTCCCCGGAGGAGGTCATCACGTACGTCGACGCGCACGACAACGAGACGCTGTTCGACGCCCTGACGCTCAAGCTGCCCACGGACACCCCGATGGCGGACCGCGTCCGGATGAACACCCTCTCGCTGGCGACGACGGCGCTCGCCCAGACCCCGTCCTTCTGGCACGCGGGTGCGGACCTGCTCCGCAGCAAGTCCCTCGACCGGAACAGCTACAACTCGGGCGACTGGTTCAACGAGCTCGACTGGACCGGTGCGGACAACGGGTTCGGTCACGGCCTCCCGCACGCCGCGGACAACGAGGCGAAGTGGCCGTTCCAGCAGCCGCTGCTGGCCGACCCGGCGCTCAAGCCGACGGCGGCCGAGGTCGAGGCGGCGTCGGAGGCGGCGGAGGACCTCCTGCGGCTGCGCTTCTCCACCGAGCTGTTCCGGCTGGGTGACCCCGAGCTCATCGAGCAGAAGGTCACCTTCCCGGGCAGCGGTCCGGACGCCGAGCCCGGTGTCATCACCATGCGGATCGACGACACGGTGGGTCCCGACGTGGACCGCCGGATCGACGGGGTGCTGGTGGTCTTCAACGCCACCCCCGAGGCGGTCACCGTGACCGTCGACGAACTGGCCGGCGACACGTACGCGCTCTCGCCGGTGCTGGCCCGCGGCAGCGACCAGGTGGTGCGCGGCACGACCTGGGACAAGGCCACCGGGACCATCACCGTGCCGGCGCGGACGGTCACGGTCGTCGTCGACGACCAGCCCGCCAAGACGCGCCTGTGGCGGCAGCCCTGGAGCTGAGGGAGCGGCGCTGAGCTGATCAGCATGCGCGGCCAGCACCTGTAGGGGGTGCGGAGGGCCGGTCCGGAGTGGCTGCCGGACCGGCCCTCCTGCCGTCTCCCCGGCTTGTGTTCACGCGGCCTTTGCTGCGATCAAGAAGTGAACTCATGGCCTCCGGACACGCTATCCTCGGGCGTGCCCAAGGACCGGGTCCCCCCTGGCTCGCAGACGTCGCTGCGGGAAGCCAACCGGGCGCGCGTCATCACCGTGGTGCAGCAGCGCGGCTCCATCACCCAGGTCGAGCTGGCGAGCGTGACGGGCCTCTCGGCCGCGACCATCTCGAACATCGTCAAGGAGCTCACGGTCGCCGGCGTCCTCGCGACCACCCCGACGTCGCGCAGCGGCCGGCGCGCGCAGCTGGTCACCCTGGCCCGGAACCTCGGCCTCGTGGCCGGCATCCACTTCGCGGAGCGCTCGCTGCGGGCCATGCTCGCCGACGTGACGCAGCGCGTCATCGCCGAGCAGCGCATGCCTCTGCCGCCCGACCACCGCGCCGACAGCGGTCTCGACCGGGCGGCCCTCCTCATCGAGGAGATGGTGGAGTCGGTCGGTGCCGAGCGCTCGGAGGTCCTCGCCATCGGCGTCGGGCTGCCCGCGCCGGTCGACCGCGAGACGGGCATGGTGTCCGCCACGGGCGTGCTCCGGGGGTGGGACTGGGTGCCGGTCGCCCACGTGCTCGGCGAGCGCATGGGCGTGCCGGTGCGGGTGGAGAACGACTCCAACCTCGGCGCGCTCGCGGAGATGCGCCTCGGCGCGGCCATCGGTCTGAGGAACGTCGTCTACCTGCGCGCCTCCTACGGGATCGGGCTGGGGCTGGTGCTGGACGGCCACGTCGTGCACGGTCGGCACGGCCTCGCCGGCGAGATGGGCCACGTCATCGTGGACGCCGACGGCCAGGTCTGCCGCTGCGGCCGGCGCGGCTGCCTCGAGACCGTCGTCGGGGCGGGTGCGCTCCTGTCCGCCGTGCAGGCCCGGCACGGCCACCTCGCGCTGCGCGACGTCGTCGTGCGGGCGCGCGACGGCGACCGGGAGCTGGCCGAGGTGATGGCCGACGCAGGCCGGCGGCTCGGTCGGCAGCTGGCCACCGTCGCCACGCTGCTGGACCCGGAGATGGTCGTGGTCGGGGGCGAGCTCGCGCGAGCAGGCTCGGTGCTGCTCGACCCGCTGCGCGAGGTGCTGCAGAACGAGAGCATGCGGGGCACCGCCGGACCGGTGCAGGTCGAGGCCGCCCACCTCGGCGAGCAGGCCGAGGCCCGCGGCGCGGTGGCGATGGCCGTCGAGGCGTCCCGCGTCGTCGTCCCTGACGTGGTGAACGCATGAGCGCCCGCGGCCGACGCGTGCCCGTCGCGGCGCTGCTGGCGCTCCTGGCGACGGTTCCGGCCGCCTGCGTGCCCGGCGCCGCGCCCGCCGCCGGCTCGGACGAGGTCATCGCCTTCCTGCTCCCCGAGGCGAAGACGTCGCGCTACGAGACGATCGACCGGCCGGAGTTCGTCGAGCTGGTCGCCGAGACTTGCCCCGAGTGCGAGGTGATCTACGCCAACGCCGGGCAGGACGCGGCGCGCCAGCAGGCGCAGGCCGAGTCCGCCTTCTCGCAGGGCGCCCGCGTGCTGGTGCTGGATGCCGTGGACTCCGTCGCCGCCCGCGGGATCGTCGAGGCCGCCGAGGCGCGCGGCGTCGCGGTCATCGCCTACGACCGTTTCATCTCCGAGGTGCCCCTCGCCTACTTCGTTGCCTACGACGCCGGGCGGGTGGGTCAGATCCAGGGCGACGCGCTCATCGAGGCGGTCCTGCCCGAGCTCGACCGCGAGGGGGAGGGTGTCCTGCTGGTCCACGGTGCGCCGACGGACTCCAACGCCGCCACCATCAAGGACGGGCTGCAGGAGGCGCTCTGGGGCAGCTCCGTGCCGATCCTGGCCGAGTACGACTCGCCGGACTGGAGCCCGGACGCCGCGCAGCAGTGGGTCGAGTCGCAGCTCACGGTCTTCGGCGACCGGGTCGTGGGCGTCTACGCGGCCAACGACGGCACGGCGTCGGGCGCCATCTCGGCCCTCCGGGCCGCCGGCCGCTACCCGGTCCCTCCCGTCACCGGCCAGGACGCCGAGCTGGCGGCCATCCAGCGCATCGTCGCCGGCGACCAGCTGATGACGATCCACAAGCGGATCGGCCAGGAGGCGCGTATCGCGGCGACCCTCGCCGTGCGGCTGCTGCACGGCGAGGAGATCCAGGCGGACCTGCTCGTCGACGGCGTGCCCGCGCGCCTGCTCATGCCCGAAGAGGTGACCCGGGAGAACCTCGAGGCCGTGATCGTCGACGGGGGCGTGTACACCGTCGAGGAGATCTGCACGCCCATCTATCGTCAGGACTGCCAGGAGCTCGGCCTCCTCGAGGAGGACTCATGACGCGAAGCCCCGTGATCTCGTTGCGTGGCATCACCCACAGCTTCGGCGCCGTCCGTGCCCTCATCGACGTCGACCTGGACGTGCACGCGCACGAGGTGGTCGCGGTGGTCGGCGACAACGGCGCCGGCAAGTCCACGCTCGTGGACGTGATGGCCGGCGCGCTCGTGCCCGACGCCGGCGAGGTCGTCCTCGGTGGCCAGGAGGTCCGGCTCGTCTCGCCGGGCCTCGCGCGTCAGCTCGGCATCGCGGCGCTGTTCCAGCCGCTCGCGCTCTGCGAGGACCTCGACGTGGTGGCGAACATCTTCCTCGGGCAGGAGCTGCACCGCGGCCCCACGCTGGACGAGGTCCGCATGGAGAAGGAGGCGTGGCGGCTGCTGGCGTCGCTCGCGGCCCGCGTGCCGTCGATGCGGGCGCCCGTCTCGACCCTGTCGGGTGGCCAGCGGCAGGCCGTCGCGATCGCCCGGGCGCTGCTCGGCGAGCCCCGCGTCCTCGTCCTCGACGAGCCGACGGCGGCGCTGGGCGTCACCCAGACCGCGGAGGTGCTCACCGTCATCGAGCGGGTGCGGGACGAGGGGTACGGCGTCGTCCTGGTCAGCCAGAACATGACGGACGTCCAGGCCGTGGCCGACCGGGTCGTGGTGCTGCGGCGCGGCCGGGTCAACGGCGTGTTCGACGCGGAGACCGCCAGCTACGAGGACATCATCGCCGCGATCACCGGGGTCTCTCCCGCTCGGCGGGCAGGAGGTGGGTCATGAGCGTGCCCGTCGTGGACCGGGCCGGCCTGCCGGTCGCCGCCAGGCCCGACTGGCGGTGGCGCAGCCGCGGGGACGGGGACCTGGGCTCCATGCCGGTGATCCTGTCCACCGTCGTGATCGCGCTCGTGTTCCAGGCGCTGAACGGCGCCTACCTCTCGGCTGACAACCTGGTGAACCTCACGCTCCAGGCGACGACGACGGGGATCCTCACGCTGGGCGTCGTGCTCGTGCTGATGGTGGGGCAGATCGACCTGTCGGTCGGCGCCGTCAGCGGGCTCGCGGCCGGCGTGGTGACCGTCGGCTTCGTCCGGCAGGGCTGGATGCTCGGGGCCGCCATCATCGTCGCGGTGGCCGTGGGCGCCCTGCTCGGCGCCGGGTACGGGTGGCTGTTCACGCGGCTCGGCGTGCCGAGCTTCGTCGTCACGTTGGCGGGCCTCATGGTGGGCGTGGGCCTGCAGGCGCAGGTGCTCGGCGCGACGGCGTCGGTGAACCTGCCGTACGAGTCGACGCTCGTCCAGTTCGCGCAGCAGCGGTTCCTGCACCCGGTGGCGTCCGGCGTCATCGTGGCCGCCGTCGTCGCCGGGTACGCGCTGAGCCGGCTGGCGGAGCGTCGGCGCCGGCTCGAGGCCGAGCTGCCGACCGGCACCGTCGCCGAGATCGCCATCCGCACGGCGCTGCTCGCGGCCGGGCTCGGGCTGCCCGTCTGGTACCTGTACCTCAGCCGTGGCGTGGGCGCGATGGTCGCGCTCTTCGTCGGGCTGGTCCTCGTGGTGGACGTGCTGCTGCGGCGCACCCGCTGGGGCCGCTCGGTCCGCGCCATCGGGAGCAACGTCGAGTCGGCGCGTCGCGCGGGCTTCCCCGTGCGTGGCGTCTACCTGTCGGCCTTCATGGCGTGCGCCGGCCTCGCGGCCGTCGCCGGGGTGCTCTCGGCCGGTCGGCTGGCCGCCGCGAACCAGAGCACCGGCGGCGCGGACACGACGCTCACGGCGATCGCCGCCGCGGTGATCGGGGGCACGAGCATCTTCGGCGGCCGCGGCAGCGCCTGGTCGGCGGTCCTCGGCGTCGGCGTCATCCACGCGATCGCGAACGGGCTGACGCTGGTCAACGCCGACGGCTCGCTCCGGTTCATCGTCACCGGGGTGGTGCTCGCGCTGGCGGTGACGGTCGACGCCGTCTCGCGGCGCGGGCGGGCCGTGCCCGCTCGCCGCTGACGCCGTCCGCTCAGAAGCCCGGGAGGCGTTGTTTCAGGGCGTCGGTGCGGTGGTCGTCGATGCGCTCGACGGCGGCCCGGTAGCCGGGTGCCGCGACGGCCCGTCGGTGACGGCGCGCGGCGCGGGCTCCGGCTGCCTCGACCTGCAGCAGGATGGCGCCGCGGAGCGGGCCGAACCGGAAGACGGGAACCTGCAGGCGGACGCCGGTCGCGTCCAGGTGGATGGCGCTCATGAGGGGTCCTCCGGGAAGTCCTCGGGGTTGACTGCGGCCAGCAGGCGGCCGAGGCGGGCGCCGGGCGGGCGGAGCGTGGGGTCCTGCTGACGGCCGGCGAAGCGGTCGACGAGGTGGCTGACGGTCTCGACGAGCTCGCGCATCTCGTCGGCGGTGGCCCAGAACGAGGCGGTCGTGACGGTGACGGTGTCGCGCCACTCGTCGGGCTGGTGCGTGCGGCCCGAGATGAACGTCCTGATGCGCTCCGCCTCGCGGAGCAGCATGAGGCCGACGAGCTCCGCCATGGCGGGGTGCGAGGCGGGGTCGTCCGGGTCGACGTCGAGGCGCCGGGACGGGGCGGCCGGCCGCCACGGCTTCTCCCGGCCGCGGGCCGGGGCGGCCTCGATGAACCCGGCTTTGGCGAGGGTGCGCAGGTGGAACGAGCAGTTGGCCACCGTCTCGCCGGTGTGCTCGGCGCACTCGGTGGCGGTCGCCTCGCCCACGTCGCCGAGGTAGTCGAGCAGCTCCAGGCGGAGCGGGTGGGCGAGGGCGCGGATGCGCGTGGGGTCCGTGATGGCGGGCGGCAGGCTCACGGCGGGGGACGGCGTCCGGGGAGCGGGGGAGGGGTCGGCGTCGGGCATGTACGCAACGGTAGTTGCGCAACTAGCCTTTAGCAAGAGGTGTTGCGAAAGATGCGTTTACCGTCAGCGGAACACGATCGTCCGATGGCCGTTGAGCAGGATGCGACGCTCGGCGTGCCACCGCACGGCACGCGCGAGCGCCCGGCGCTCGACGTCCTGACCGAGCCGCACCATGTCCTCGACGCCCTTGGAGTGGTCGACGCGCTCCACGTCCTGCTCGATGATCGGGCCCTCGTCCAGGTCGCCCGTGACGTAGTGCGCGGTGGCGCCGATGAGCTTGACCCCACGGTCGTGCGCCTGCGCGTACGGGCGCGCGCCCTTGAAGCTGGGCAGGAACGAGTGGTGGATGTTGATGACCCGGCCCTCGAGTGCCCGGCACAGGTCGTCGGACAGGATCTGCATGTACCGGGCCAGCACGACGAGCTCGACGTCGAGCTCCCGCACGAGCTCCAGGAGGCGCGCCTCGGCGTCCGCCTTGGTGTCCCGCGTCACCGGCACGTGGTGGAACGGAACCCCGTAGAAGTCGGCGAGGCTGGCCAGGTCCGTGTGGTTGCCGACGACCGCCACGATGTCGACCGGCAGGCCCTCGGACCGCTGCCGGAACAGCAGGTCGTGCAGGCAGTGCGCGGCCGTGGAGACCATGACGAGGGTGCGCATGCGCCGCCCCGCGACGTCCAGGTTCCACGACATCGAGAACCGCGGTGCGAGCTCGTCCAGCGCCGCCGTCAGCTCGGCCCGCGACGCGGCGCTCTCCACCTGCACGCGCATGAAGAACAGGCCGCTGGCCTGGTCGCCGAACTGCTGGGACTCCGTGATGTTGCCGCCGTGCTCGGCGAGCAGCCCGGCGACGGCGTGCACGATGCCGGGGCGGTCGGGGCACGAGAGGCTGAGGACCCAGTGCGTGGGCTCGGGCGGTGATGCGGTCACGCACGCGAGGGTAGCCGCCGCCGCGCCACGGTGACGGCGACGACCGGGAGGCGGTCCCGGCCGTCGCCGTCGGCGTGCCTCAGCCGCGGACGTCCACCAGCTCGCGATCCGCCGCGGGTCGCGGCGGCGCCGCATCCTCCGGGGTCTCCTCCTCGGCGAGCCCCAGGCGGGCGTGCAGCCGCGCGAGCGGCGCCGGGAGCCACCAGCTGGCCCTGCCCAGCAGGCGCATGGTCGCCGGGACGAGGAGCGCGCGCACCACCGTCGCGTCCAGTGCGACGGCGAACGCCAGGCCGAGTCCGATGAGCTTGAGGAAGGTCACCGAGCTCGTCACCATGGCTGCCAGCACGACGACGAGCAGGAGCGCCGCGCTCGTGATGGTGCGGCCCGAGCGCTGCAGACCGTTCGCGATCGCGGTGGCGTCGTCGGCCCCGCCCAGGCGCTCCTCGCGGATCCGGCTGAGCAGGAAGAGCTCGTAGTCCATGGCGAGCCCGAACGCGATGAGGCCGATCAGGACGAGGTTGGCCGCCTCGACCTTGCCGGCGGGCGTGAAGGCGAGGACGTCGGCGAGGTTGCCCTGCGAGAACCCCCACGACACGAGGCCGACGGTCGCGCCGAGGGACAGCGCGTTCATCACCACGGCCTTCACGGGCAGCACCACGGAGCCCAGCGCTGCGAAGAGCAGCGCGAGCGTGACGCCGGCGACGAACAGCAGCGTCCAGGGCAGCACCCGCGTGATCGCGCTCACGGAGTCGACGCCGGTGGCGCCTGCCCCGCCCACGAGCACCTCGGCCCCGGCCGGCCCCGAGCGGTCGCGCAGCTCGTGCACGAGGTCGGTCGTCGCGGGGGCGCTGGGGGCGCCGTCGGTGCGCACCTCGATGTGGGTGATCCCGGCCTGCCGGCCGGCGACCTCGACCGACGACGTGGCGGGCAGGTCGTCCACGGCGGCGAGGTACCCGGCCAGGTCACCCGGCCCGGCGTCGCCGACGACGACGACGTCGATGACCGTCGCGGCGGTGTGCGGGAACTCCTCGCGCAGCAGCTCGGTGGCCTGCCGGGCGTCGGAGGACGTGGGCAGGTCCGTCACGTCGGACTCGCCGGCCACCAGGTCGAGGGACGGCAGGGCGAGTGCCCCCAGCAGCAGGGTCGCGCCGACGACCACGGGCACCGGGCGGCGGAGGACGAACCTGGCCAGGCGCGCCCAGCCCTGGGGCTCGCCGGCGCGCGGCGCGGTGCGGGCGGCCCCCCTGACGCGGGCGCCCAGCCGCTCGGTGATGCTGCGGGGGAGCCGTCCGGCGTCGACGCGGCGCCCGAGCACCGACAGCAGTGCCGGGAGCAGCGTGAGGGCGAGCGTCACGTCCACCAGCACGACGGCGATGCCGCCGAGGCCCATGGACCGCATGAACATCTGGGGGAAGAACAGCAGACCCCCGAAGGCGATGAGGACGGTGAGGCCGGAGAACGCGACCGTCCGGCCGGCCGTGGCGACCGTGCGCGCGACGGACCGCGCCACGTCCCCGTCGCGGGCGATCTCCTCACGGAAGCGGCTGACCACGAAGAGCGAGTAGTCGATCGCGAGACCGAGGCCGAGGATCGTCGCGACGTTCAGCGCGAAGGTGGAGACGTCCGTCACCTGGGCCACGCCGCGCAGCAGGAGCATGGCGCCGACGATGGCGATGCCGCCGATCACGACGGGCAGGGCGGCGGCGACGAGGCTGCCGAAGATGACGGCCATGAGGACGAGCAGGATCGGCATCGCCAGCATCTCGGCGCGTGCGATGTCCGTCTCCGCCCGGTCCTGCAGCTCGCTGAACACGGGGTACTCGCCTGCGAAGGAGGTGGTCCAGCCGGCCGGTTCGCGGAGGTCGTCCTGCAGCTCGTGGAACGCCGCGATGCCCTCCTCAGAGTCCTCCGGCGCAAGGCCGAGCGCCGCCATCACCGTGTGGCCGTCGGCGCTGACCAGCGATGCGCGCGCGGCGTCGGGCAGGCCGGGGAGGAAGGGGTGCACCGCCTGGGTGACGACGTCGTCGGGGAGTTCGGCGAGCACCTCGCCGAGTGCGGCCGCGTAGGCGGTGTCGTCGACGGTCAGCGTCTCGTGCTGCCAGATGACGATGACGTCGTCCGCACCGGGTCCGAAGGCGGACGTCAGGGCCTCGGCGGCCCGGGTGGACTCCGCCTCGGGGTCGGCGAAGCCGCCGCCGGTGACCTCGTCGGCGACCGCTGGACCGAAGGCCGCGGCGAGGACGGCGAAGAGCGCGGCGGCGGCCAGGACGAGGCCTCGCCTGACGTGGGTGAGTCGGCCGAGTGCTGCGAACATGGCGGGCCTTTCCTGGGTACTCTGAGATCGGCAGTAGCACGAGTTAACCGTGTACGCTAACGGTGTATACCTGAGCACATCCCGTTCACTGCGTCAACGGGTGTTCACGATGTGATCGGCGAGGGAGGGTCACGATGACGACGACGGCGTCCCGCCGCGACCGGCAGCGCGCGGCCACCGAGGCCGAGATCAAGGACGTCGCCCGGCGTCAGCTCGTCGAGTCCGGGGGCACCGAGCTGAGCCTGCGCGGCATCGCGCGGGAGATGGGCATGACCGCCCCGGGGCTCTACCGGTACTTCGACAACCTCGGCGCGCTCAGCGCCGCCATGTGCCACGACTACCTCGACGAGGTCAGCGCCCGGATCACCGCAGCCCTGGACGCGGCGGGCACCGACGTCAGCGCCCGCCTCCACGTGGCGATCCGCACCTTCCGCGACTGGGCCGTGGGACACCCGGCCGAGTTCGGGCTGCTGTTCCGCTCCAAGGGCCCCGGCCCCGTCGCCTTCCCCGGGCAGACGGGCACCAGCTGGACCGATGACTGCACCCACAGCCCGTCGTTCGCGATGCTCTTCCTCGAGCTCTTCGCGGCGATGTGGCAGGAGCGGCCCTTCGAGCTGCCGGACGCTGAGCACCTGCCCCACGACGTCGTCGAGCAGCTGGACGGCCTCCGCCGGCTGGTCGCGACAGAGCTCCCCGACGGCGCCGTCTGGGTGTTCGCGCACGCGTGGGTGCGCCTCTACAGCGTGATCGCGCTGGAGGTGCTCGGTCAGCTGGGCTTCATGTTCACCGACGTGGAGCCGTACTTCGAGGCCGAGCTCCACGCCGTCGTGCACACCATGGGCCTGGAGTACGTGCCGCGGGAGGCCTGACCGCGGAGCGTCGGTCGCGGGCCCGGCCGGGGTGATGCCACGATGAGGCGCATGAGCTCCCCAGAGGTGCGGGTCGACGTCGTCGGGCAGGACGAGGCAGGCGAGCTGTTGACGATCCGCCGCGCGGCGTTCGTCAGCGAGGCCCAGCTGCACGACGACCCCCGGATCCCCCCGCTCACCCAGACCCTCGAGGAGCTGCGCGAGGACCTGGGTCGCACCGACGTCGTCACCCTCGGCGCCTGGATCGGCCACCGCATGGTCGGCTCGATCCGCGTGGAGGTCGACGGCACCAGGGCCACCCTCGGGCGGCTCGCCGTCGTCCCGGACCTGCAGGGCAAGGGCATCGGCACCCAGCTGCTGCTGGCCATCCCGCCGTACCTGCCGCCCGAGACCTCCGAGGTGTGGGTGTTCACCGCTCGTGACCGCGTGCAGAACATCACCGCCGCGACGCAGGGGTACGAGGACGAGCACGACGAGGCCCTCGGGGACCTGACGTACGCCTACCTCCGGCGCATCCTCGGGGAGGGCGGCGGGCCGGTCGACGATGAGCCGGCACCGGGCAGCTGACGGACCTCAGGCGCCGTCCGCCGGAGCGGCACCGACCGCCGGGACCCGCACGGCCAGGAGCGCGACGTCGTCCTGCGCGTGCGTGGCGAGCCTCGACACGAGGGCGTCGCACAGCGTGGTGAGCGGCTCGGCCGCGAGGTCCGCCACGGCGGTGCGCAGCAGGGCCATGCCCTCGGCGACCGGTTGCCGGCGCCGCTCGACCAGCCCGTCCGTGTAGAGCAGGACGGTCGCGCCCGGCTCCAGGTGGGCGACGTGCTCCCGCCGGGTCTGCGGCGCGGTCACGCCGAGCACCGGGTCCGTCTTCTGGTCCAGGTAGTGCGCGGTGCCGGCGGTGAGCACCAAGGGCGGCAGGTGCCCGGCGCTCGACCACCGGATGTCCGCGCCCCGCGCCGTCAGGTGCAGCGACGCCACGACGATCGTGGCGAAGTCCGTGATGCGCAGCCCTTCGTTGAGGGTGTCGAGCTCCTCCAGCACCCGCGCCGGCCGCCCCCCGTTCGACCACGCGAGGGCGCGCAGTGCGCTGCGGAGCTGCCCCATCGCGGCGGTCGCCTCCACGTCGTGCCCCACGACGTCGCCGATCACCACCACCGGCCCCGCGCCGGGCAGGGCGAACGCGTCGTACCAGTCGCCGCCCACCTGGACGTCGCCCGCCGCGGGCACGTACCGCGCGGCGACCTGCCACGGCGCCAGGTCGGGCACCGCCGTGAGCATGCTGCGCTGGAGGGCGAGCGCGATCTGGTGCTCCCGCTCGTACCGGCGGGCCTTCGCGACCACGAGCGCCACCCGGCCGGCCAGCTCCTCCACCAGGACGACGTCCTCCGGGCCGAACTCGCGGCTCGACCCGCAGGCGACCACGGTGAGGATGCCCAGCACGTCGTCGCCCGCCCTGAGGGGGACGGCGATGAACCCGGTGAAGTCCAGCTCCGTGACGATGGCGAAGTGGCGTTCGTCGAGCGCGGTGCTCCGCTTGAGGTCCTCCGGGATGTGCGCCATCCAGACGGTGCCGCCCTGACGCACGGCCATCGCGGCGGGGTGGCTGCCGCCCGCGGCGGGCGGGTAGCGCCGTTGCAGCTCGTCGACCAGGTGCTGCTGCGCCGCGTCGGCGTGGCGGGCCGCCACGCGGCGGAAGCGGCCCCGCTCCAGGACGTCGATGAGGCACAGGTCGCCGAGGGTGGGGACGGCGATCGCGGCCAGCTGCGTGAGCGTGTCCGCGTAGTCGGTGGCGCCGGCGAGCACGTCGGAGGCGCGGAGCAGGAACTCCTGCGAGCGCCGGACCACCTGCAGGCGGTGCTGGAGCTCGTCCCGGGCCGCCTCCGCGGCACGCCGGCCCGTGACGTCCACGAGCAGCAGGAGGACGGCTTGCCGCCCGTCGTCGAGCTCCGTGGCCGTCGCGTGGAGCCCGCCGCCGCCCGCCGGGCGGCGAGCGGTGGCGACGGCCGCGGCCGGCCCGAAGCCGCCGCGGGTCGCCGTCGCGCTGAGGATCTCGATGACGACGTCGGGCTGCGCGAACAGGGCCGCGACGGGCGTCCCGGCGTCGTCCACGGCGAGCCCGAGGATGTCCCCGGCGCGGGGGTTCCAGCTCATCACCTCGCCCGACGGCGCAGCCACCACCACACCGATCGGCGCGTGGTCGAGGACCGCCCCGAGGGACGCCGACGACGGTCGCAGGGACGGCCGGGGGTCGTGCGGCAGCGCGGAGACCGTGGCGATGACCGCCCGGTGCCGGCGGCGCTGGACCGTGCGCTGCGCGACGGCGCGGACCAGGTCCGCGAGGGCGTCGTCGTCGTGACCGATCTCGAGGTCCGTCGGGATGCCCGGGGTGAAGCGGAGCGCGCGGCGCACGTCCCTCTCCGTGGCCGGGTCCACGACGACGACGGCGCCGACGTCGGGCAGGCGGGCGTGGCCTCGCTGGAGCCGGGCCAGGTGGTGGACGGCGGAGGCGCCGACGACGAGGACGTCCACGGGCAGGCCGGCGTGGGCGCCGTCGAGGTCGACGACCGTCAGGTCGGCGTGCGCGAGTGCGGTGGGGCTGAGCGGTCCGGCGAGGGCCGCCGTCCAGTGCCCCGTCACTCGGCGAGCAGCGGGAGGTCGAGGAGGGCGCGCCCCGCCCAGGTGCGCAGGACGTCCGTGGTCGGGCTCATGACGTGCGCCGCACGCGCGTCGCGCAGGTGCCGCTCGGCGACGGAACGGTCGCGATACCCGATGCCGCCGACGAGCGTCATGGCCTCGTTGGCGACGGTCACCGCGCAGTCGGCCACCTCGGCCTTGGCGCTGGTGAGGGCCGCGATGGCGTCCGGGCCGCCGTGCTCGGCCTCCTCCGCGGCCCAGATCACCAGCGCCCTGGTGCGCTGCACCTGCGCCCACAGGGTCGCGACCCTGTGCTGGAGGATCGGCTCCGCCGCGAGCGGGCGCCCGGTGTGGGAGTGCTTCCGGGCGGCGAGGTGCGCGCGAGCGGCGTCGAGAGCGCCCTGGGCGATGCCGAGGTAGGTGCCCGAGGTCGCCATGAGGAAGAACGGCGTGACGACCTCGAAGACGTACCAGATCTGGTCGCCTTCGGAGCCGAGCAGGTGGGTGCGGGGGACGCGCACGCCGCGCAGCTCGAGCCCGCGCGAGGCGTTGCCGCGCAGGCCGACGCCCGTCCAGGCCTGCTGCCACTCGAGGCCGGGGGCGTCGCCGGGGACGACGACGCACGAGAACTGGCCCGTGGGCGCGTCGGCGTCGGCTGGGGCGGTCGAGACGACGTAGGAGTCCGCGTGCGACCCGTTGGTGACGAAGCTCTTGGTGCCGTCGACGACGAAGCCCTCCGCGGTGCGGCGCAGGCGCGTCTCCGGGAGCCAGAAGTGCGAGCCGGTGCCGGGCTCCGAGAGGGCCAGGGAGGTGAGGTGCTCCCCGGCAGCGATGGGTCGCAGCAGGTCGCGCACCTGCTCACGCGTGGCCTTGGCGGCGATGACGGCGGTCCCCACCGCGTGCATGCCGAACGTGATGGCGGTGGACGCGCAGGCCGCCCCGAGGACCGCGCACACCTCGGCGACGGCCCGGAGGCCCAGCCCCGCGCCACCTGCGGAGGCGGGGGCGGTGAGGCCGCCCAGGCCGGTCTTCTGGAGGGCGCGGAGCGCCTCTGCGGGCCAGTTCCCCTGGTCCACGTGGTCCGCCAGGGGCGCGGCGACCTCGACCGCCACCCGCCGTGCGCGCTCGACTGCCTCTGCGGTCGAGGTGGGCGGTTGTTCCACTGCACAACCGTAACCGCACCAGGGAAAACGGTCGGGCCGGAACGGGATCCGTTGCTCCGAACGGGTGAGGCCGTGGATCACAGCCCGCGATATGCCGGAGCCCCCCGGTGTCGGCGCTTGGTAGCCTTGGGCGGGTCGCGACTGGCGGAACGGGTGGGTCACCACCGGGGAGCGACGCAGCAGTCGACGAAGGGTCGTACGCCTGGGCCCCGGGTCACCCACACCGGTCGTGTGCGTGCCCAGGCCCGCGCACTCCTGATCCGCAAGGAGCGAGAGATGACGATGGACGCCCCCCTGTCCGAGGTCGACCCGGAGATCGCCGCAGTCCTCGAGTCCGAGCTGGGCCGCCAGCGCGACACGCTCGAGATGATCGCGTCGGAGAACTTCGTGCCCCGTGCGGTCCTGCAGGCGCAGGGCTCGGTGCTCACCAACAAGTACGCCGAGGGCTACCCCGGCAAGCGCTACTACGGCGGCTGCGAGTACGTCGACGTGGCCGAGAGCCTCGCGATCGAGCGCGCGAAGAGCCTGTTCGGGGCGGACCACGCGAACGTGCAGCCGCATGCGGGTGCGCAGGCGAACGCGGCGGTGCTGCACGCCCTCGCGAGCGCGGGGGACCCGGTGCTCGGCATGGAGCTGGCCCACGGCGGCCACCTCACGCACGGCATGAAGATCAACTTCTCCGGCCGCCTGTACGACATCTCCTCCTACCAGGTGGACCCGACGACGTTCCGCGTCGACATGGACGTCGTCCGCGCGAAGGCGCTCGAGGCCCGGCCGCGCGTGATCATCGCGGGCTGGTCGGCCTACTCCCGGCACCTCGA
>Ga0196976_1000326_pt1 | contig 31311 bp, 24 predicted proteins | sample S3v_513CmetaG_FD_148644 | JGI IMG/M metagenome (GOLD analysis project Ga0196976, IMG submission 148644) | Soil microbial communities from Anza Borrego desert, Southern California, United States - S3+v_5-13C | ecosystem: Environmental > Terrestrial > Soil > Desert | place: USA: California... | reverse complement strand
TCCACGCGCTCGACAGCATCGGGTCGCAATTCTGGAGTCACGTGACGCTGCGCGAAGGCTCGGGCCAGGGCTCGGATACGCTGCACGCCGACATCCGGCTGCTGGACGACGCCGGCCGGGTGCTTGCCGAAGTGTCGGGTGTCCGCTGCCTGCGGCTCGAACGAACGGCCGCACAGGAAGAGCGAAAGATCGGCGACTGGCTTTACGAGGTCGCGTGGCAGCCGGCGGCTGACGCCGTCGGCGAGGACGGCGAGCCGGATGTCACGGGCGGCCTGTGGCTCCTCCTCACCGACAGCGCCGGCGTCGGAGCCCGGCTGCGGGAGTTGCTGGAGACGCGTGACGAAGTGTGCGTGTCGGTCTCACCCGGTGACGATGTTGCCGCGGTGCTCGCGAGGATCTCGGAGCGCGCACCGTCCGCGTTGCGCGTCGTTCACCTGTGGAACCTCGATCTGTCTTCTCCCGGCGAAGGTGCGGACTTCGACTGGAAAGCGTCCGTCGACCATGGCTGCATCAGTCTCCTGCACCTCGTCCAGGCCCTGGTGCGGAACGGGTGGGACCAGTCGGCCCGTTTGTGGGTCGTGACCAGAGGCGCCCACGCCGTCGACGACCAGCCGACCATTGCGATCTCGCAGACGCCGGCCTCCGGACTGGCCGGGGTCATCGCGGCAGAGGTGCCGAGCCTCGGCTGCACTCGCATCGACCTCGACCCTGAAGGCGGCGACGGCGAGGCGCAGCGACTCCTCGACGAGCTGCTCCGCAATGCGGAGCCTCAAATCGCCCTCCGCCGGTCCGGGCGATTCGTCCCCCGTCTGGTCCGGTCGGAACGTGACGGGTCCGCGTCCGAGACTTCTCCTGGCGCGGCCAAAGTTCTGGAGCTTCCGGACGCACAGGCGTTCCGCCTCGCGATTTCACCGCCTTACGTCTTCGACAACCTGTCGCTGCGTCTCTTGGATCGCCGCCGGCCCGGAAATGGCGAGGTCGAGATCGAGGTGCTGGCCGCGGGCCTCAACTTCAGAGACGTTTTGAAGGCGATGGGACTCTATCCCGGCCTGGGCGACGGCGAAGTGCGGTTGGGCGACGAATGCGCGGGCCGGGTCGTCGCCGTCGGCGAAGGGGTCGCGCGATTCCGCGTCGGCGACGAAGTCCTCGCGATCGCGAGCAACGGGTTCGGAAGCCACGTCACGGTCGACGTTCATTTCGTCGTTCCGAAGCCGGCCGGAGTGTCCTTCGAGGATGCGGCCACCATCCCGGTTGCCTACTCCACTGCCTTCTACGCGCTGCACCATGTGGGCCGACTGCAGCAGGGCGAGCGGGTGCTCATCCATGCGGCCGCCGGCGGTGTCGGACTCGCGGCCATCAGCCTCGCGCAGTCGATCGGCGCGGAGATTTTCGCCACTGCCGGAAGCGAAGGAAAGCGCGAGTACCTGAGGTCTCTCGGCGTGCAGCACGTCCTCGATTCGAGGTCGCTGGACTGGGCGCAGGAGGTCCTGCGCCTGACCGGCGGAGAAGGGGTGGACGTCATTCTCAACTCCCTCGCGGGCGAGGCCATCCGCGCGGGACTGGCCTCGCTTCGACCCTTCGGGCGGTTCGTGGAGATCGGCAAGATCGACATCTACGAGAACAGCCAGGTGGGGCTGTACCCCTTCCGCAACAACGTTGCGTTTTCGGCCATCGACATGGAGCAGCTGTTCGTGCGCCGTCCCGAGCTCTGTCAGTCGATCCTGGAAGAGCTGATGGCGCGTTTCCGGCGCGGCGAGCTCCGGCCGCTTCCCCACACGGTCTTCCCGGTCACTGACGCGGTAGGGGCGTTCCGCTACATGGCCCAGCGGAAGAACACGGGGAAGATCGTCCTCGCCTTCGAGCAGCAGGTCCGCAGCGAAGGCAAAGACGCGGGTGCGCTCGTCCGCGCGGAGGGCACGTACCTGATCACGGGTGGGTTGGGGGGCCTGGGACTGAAGGTCGCCCGCCACCTGGTCGACATCGGCGCACGGCACCTCGCTCTGATCGGAAGGGGCGAGCCCTCCGAGGAGGCGCGTGCGGCTCTGGTCTCCATGCGGGAGGCGGGTGCAGACATCCACATCGGCAAGGTCGATGTGGCGGACGACCGGCAGCTCGCGGCCTTCCTGTCGGCGCTGCCGCCGAACCTGCCGCCGTTGAAGGGCGTCGTCCACGCCGCCGGCGTCCTCGATGACGGCATCGTGATGCAGTTGGACGAAGACCGCTTCTACAAGGTGCTCCGGCCGAAGATCGCCGGCGCCTGGAACCTGCACCGCGCGACGTCCGGGCAGCCGCTCGACTTCTTCGTGCTCTTCTCCAGCATCGCCTCGGTCTTCTCGAACCCCGGGCAGGGCAACTACGTCGCGGCAAACGCCTTCCTCGACGCACTGGCGCACTACAGGCGCGTGCGGGGACTGCCGGCCGTCAGCATCGACTGGGGGCCGTGGTCGGAAGTGGGCATGGCCTCACACCTCGATCCGCGGCGGCTGGAGGCGCGCGGCATGGGGAGCATTTCGCCCGCTGAAGGGGTGCGCGCGCTGGAGGCGCTGATCGGCAACCCCTCGCCGCAGATCGCCGTCCTGCCCATCAGCAGAGCGAGATGGGAGAGGTGGAGCGACGCTCGCAGCATCGCGTCGCTGCTTGCGCTCATGGCCGACGGCTCGCGGCCACGGACCGAGGAGGGACGCATCAACCGCGGCACCATCCTGAGCGCGGATGCCTCGGAGAGACAGCGCCTGCTCGAGGCGTATCTGTGCGAGGCGGGCGGGCGGGTGCTGGGCATGGCCACCTCGAAGCTGGACGTGGAGCAGCCGCTGAACCGGATGGGCGTCGATTCCCTGATGGCCGTCGAGCTGAAGAACCGCGTGGAGGCCGACCTCGGCGTCGACCTTCCCGTGCTGAAGGTGCTCGAAGGGGCCAGCATGAGACACCTGGCGTCCCTGCTCCTCGAGAGATTCGGGACCGCGACGGGATGAGCGCGTGAACGGGCCAGTATCATTCCTGACCGGCGTGACGGGTCTGGTGGGCAGCGAACTGCTTCAGACGTTGCTGGATGCCAGGCCGGATCGCCGGGTGATCGTCCTTACCCGCGATCCCCGCAAGATCCCGCCGCTCGGCCACGGCGCGCGCGTCATCGCGGCCGAAGGCGACATCACCAGGCCGGGGCTGGGGCTTCAGCCGGCGATGCTGCGCCAGATCCGGAAAGAGGTCACGGAGATCATCCATTGCGCGGCCGATACGCGCTTCGGCCTGCCTCTGGAGCAGGCGCGGGCGACCAATACGCGTGGGACCGCCCACCTTCTGAAGGTCGCTCGAGGCTGTACGCGGCTGGAGAAACTCGCGCACCTGAGCACGGCGTACGTCGCCGGCCGCACCACCGGCCATATCACCGAGGCGCCGGTGCGCGAGCACGCCGGCTTCGTCAACAACTATCAGCAGTCGAAGTACGAGGCGGAGCAGCTCGTATTCGAGACCATGAGAGAGATCCCCATCAGCGTCTACCGTCTGAGCACGATCATCGGCGATTCGAAGACCGGGCGTGTGCGGCAGTACAACTATTTTCACCAGGTGCTCCGGCTCTTCGCACGGAACGTTCTGCCGGTGGCGCCGGGCAACTTGTCCTGGCAGGAGGACCTGATCGCGACGGACTGGTGTATCGCGGCGCTGGCGTTTGCGTTCGAGTCTCGTTTCGAGCCCGGGGAGGTCCTGCACATCTGCGCGGGAATCGACGGCAGCCCGACCATCCAGGAGGTGAAGGACACGACCCTGGCACTCTTCGAGCAGCATCCGCTCCTGCAGAAGTGGCTCCCCATCCGGCCGCCGGCATTCGTGTCGTTGCCGGAATACGAAGAGTACGTGCGTGAGAGTCTGCAGTCGGGAGACAACCTGCTCATCGAGCTCCTGAAGCTGCTCGGGAACTTTCTGCCGCAGATGGGCATCCACCAGAGCTTCGACGATCGGAAGCTGCGGAAAAAGCTCGAAGGCAGCGGCATCGAGCTGCCGCCGTTCTCGAGTTACTTCGGAAAGGTGATCGCATACTGTCTGGATACCGACTGGGGACGGAAAGGCGGCGAAGCGTTGCCTGGTGAGCGTTGATTTTTGCCTGAAGCGTGCACTATGCTTCTTGAGTCGAGTTAGGATTTCCGTCTGAAATTTCCCGCTGGTCCGGCCCTCGTAAGTTCTTCCGCAAGGAGAAAAAGCCATGACTCAAACGATGCAGGAATTAGAGGATGAGGTGGCGCGGCTTCGGAGTCGAGTTCTGGAGCTCGAGCTGAAAGAGGGGCGACACAACCTCAAGGCCGACACGAGCGAAAGGGAGCACGACCACGAACACGATCGGGGTCGATCGTCCCGATCGCACAGGAGAAGAATCAGCAATCGTGCCGCAGACGAGGGCGGCGGGCTGTTCCGGGCGTTCGCGCTGGCCGGCGTCGAGGCCATCCGCGCGACAGGCAGCGTGATGTCCTCTTTCGCAGATACGGTCACGCAGCGCAACCGGATCGAGGAGAAAGACTCGAGGGATGATCTGACGAGGGATTTGCCCAACGACGTTTATACCGGCGCCCGCAACGCTCTCGATCACGTCCTGGACATCCCCGACAGAGTTCTCGACCAGCTCCACGGCGGCTACAGGGAATACAAAGACAGCGGTGACACCCGCCAATCCAGGGACGAAGGGCGCTCGACGGGCACCCGGACGCCGCATGGAGACGTCTCCTAGTGGCGTGGTTCTGACCAAACGGATCACCGGCGATCGTTTCCCAGGCTGACCATGAGGAAGATGGCGCTGGATCTTCGACGCGCCATCCTCCCGCTGTGGGAAGCCCTCAAGCTGGTCGCCACGATTCTCGTCCGGCGCGCGCGCGGAAAGCCTGCAGATTACCCCCGGCTCATCCGCCGCGCGCTCGAGCGGCTGGGGTTGACCTACCTCAAGCTCGGCCAGTATCTGGCGATGCGTCTCGACCTCCTGCCCGAGGAGCTTTGCGAGGAGTTGAGCCGGCTCTACGAAGACATCTCCCCGCTGGACTTTCAGCAGGTGAAACAGACGGTGGAGATGGAGCTCGGCGGGTCGCTCGAGCAGTTCTTCATCGAGTTTCACGTCGAGCCTGTGGCGTCTGCTTCCGTGGCGCAGGTTCATGAGGCGAGGACGTACTCGAACGAACGGGTTGCGGTCAAAGTACAGCGTCCCGGGATCCAGCCGATTTTCGAGGCCGACATCCGCAACCTCGTCCGCGTTGCCGCGCTGTCGGACGCACTCGGCATCTCCGGAACGCTGTCGATGGCGGAAATCGTTGCCGAGTTCGGGAAGTGGACTGCCAGGGAGCTGGATTTTCGGACCGAGGGGCGCACGGCCGACCGCCTGCGCCACAACGCCACCGCGCACGAGGTCGTTCCCTTCGTCTACTGGCAGCTGACGACGTCCAGGGTGCTGACCCTGCAGTTCATCGACGGGATGAGCATGGGAGAGATCATCGCTCTCGTGCGGCGTGGGCGGGAGGACCTCGTGCTGGCGCGGCTGCCGAATCTCGACCTGCCGCGGGCCGGCCACCACATGGCCCACGCTTCTCTGCACCAGTCACTCGTTTGCGGGTTCTTCCACGGCGATCCGCACCCCGGCAACGTCCTGATTCTCGACGACAACTCCGTCGCCTTCGTTGATTTCGGCATCTTCGGCGAGCTGTCCGACTATCACCGGGAAGTCGTGGCCCGGTACATCGAGAGCATCGCCGTGGGCGACGTCGGCGAAGCCTTTCGCTATTTCGCCAGGTTGTCGACGCCGACCGAGCTGACCGATTTGCGGGCCTTCGAGCGCGATGTGTCGGCGAGTATCCGCGCCTGGTATCTTGCTTCGAAGCGGCCGCAGGCGACGTTCAAGGAACGCCACATAGGAACCTACTTCGGCAGGATGCTCGCGGCGGTGCGACGGCACCATCTGCGCCTTGGAATCGATACGCTGCTGTTCTGGCGGGCGATGAACGCGCTCGACTTCAACGCGGTGTCCATGTCGGCCCACTTCGACCTGCTGGACGAGTTGCGCAGCTTCTTCAAGCGCATTCGTCCCGGCCCGGCCGAGCGGCTGCTCGACGTGCTCACCGATCGGCACTTCCAGACCGACGTCGCCGCGTTGACGGCCAGGGCACCCCTTCAGCTCGAAGAGATCGTGCAGACACTGCTGCGGAACGAGCTGGGGCCTCTCCTGGGCGTGCAGGAGTCCGCTGACGAGCGTTCTTCCGACCTGGCCATCACGCGAGGTCTGGCCGCCGCCCTGGTCGGAATCTCCTTGACGATTGCGGCCGTGGCGAGCCACGCTGGCATTTACGTTCTGCTGTCCATCCTCGGCGGGGCCGTGCTCCTGTTCGGCTTTTCCCTGGTGGAGACGAGGCAACGATGACCGAAACCGCCACAAGCACCCGTCGACGGTCTCTTCCCGAACGGCTGGTAGGTGGGCCGGCGGGCTTCAGGCGGCGTCTCGAACGTCTCGGCCCGACCTTCATCAAGATCGGCCAGTTCCTCGCCCTGCGTCCTGACCTCGTCCCGCAGGAGTACAGCGACGAGTTGATGCATCTGCTCGATCGCGTTCCGCCCATGCCGTGGAATGAGGCCCGCGCCGTGCTGAGGGAGGAGCTGAAGGCCGATCCAGGCGAGTTCTTCGCGCACATCAACCCGAGGCCAGCGGCGGCCGGCTCGCTGGCGCAGGCCCACGCGGCCCGGCTGAAGGACGGGACGGAAGTCGCCGTCAAGATCCAGCGGCCCGGAATCCGCGAGAAGATCACGCGCGATCTCGGCCGCGCGAGGCGCCTGGCCCTTCTTCTGGAGCTGAGCGGCAGATCGTTCATCGCTTCTCCGCGCGAGGTCGTGGAGGAGTTCGCCCGGTGGCTGGCGCAGGAAGTGGATTTCACGCACGAGCTGAAGAACCTGGAGCGGCTCTACGATCTCGCCGCGGGCAGCAGCTTTCAGAAAATCCCGCGGCCCTATCCCGCCCTCAGCACGCAACGAGTCCTGACCAGTGAGTTCCTGCAGGGCATCCCGGTGAGCGACCTGCTGTCGACGCTGCGCTCCGGCCGCGATCGCGAGTCAGGGCGAGTCCTCGGCGTCGATCGCGATCGGCTCGCCGCGAATCTGATCCGGGGAAGCCTGGTGCAGATTTTCCGCTATCAGTTCTTTCATGCCGACCTGCATCCGGGGAATCTGATCGCGCTCGACGAAGATGCGATCGGGTTCGTCGACTTCGGCCTTTGCGCGGAGCTCGACGAGACGGTGCGCGAGCGCCAGATGCGCTACGTCGCGGCGTTTTACAGCGGCGATGCGGAGCGCATGTTCGACGCCGTCTCCGACATCCTCGTTCCAAGCGAGGAGACGGACATGGACGCCTTCCGAGCGGACTTTCTGGCCGAGCTCCGTGTTCCGATCAGCCGGGGGCAGTCGGGACGCCGTGCCCGCGAGGAGACGCGCGATGAGCGGGATCGTTCTCCCATCGCGGATGGGATGGTCGCCATGCTGCGCACCGCCCGCCGCCACAGGCTTCACGTGCCGGTTCGGGTGTTGTCGATGTACAAGGCGCTCCTCACGGCGGAGATCGTCGCGCACGAACTGGGAGCATCCGTGGACCTGCGCTCGGTGGGGAGGGAGTTCTTTCTCGAGCTGCAGCGCGACGAGTTCGTGCGCGCCATCGAGCCTGATAACCTCGAGACGTCTTTCCTCAGCGGCGTCTCGTTTCTCCGTGATTCTCCGGGACAGTTCCGCCGGCTGCTCACCGAGTTGTCGGAGGGCCGCTACGAGCTGAATGTGAAGATCTCCGAGGCGCCGAGGGTGCGACGCGTGCGCAACCGGCGTCTTCGTCTGCTCGTCACTGCCGTCCTGTCGGTGAGTGTCGCCCTCCTGCTGGCCGCGCCCGATTTGACCGTCGCGCTCGGCGCTTATGCGAAGTGGCCGGCGTGGGCCGCGCTGGCGCTCCTCTATCTCTCGATCTTCGTCCAATGGAGGCGGCTGCGGTGAGATTCTCCGGCACGCCTGACGCGGCCATCGGCGCGGCCCGCAAAGCCGGCCGGGTCGCCGTCGAACTGGCAGAGCTTCCTCTGGCGCTCCTTCTCTCGATTTTCCACGACGGCCGGGGCCGGCGCGACGAGCCGGCGAGCCGGCGTGAGGAACTGCGCGCTGACATCCGCGCAGTGCGGCAGCTCCTGCGCACGGCGGTGGCCGATGGCCTGGACAAGGACTTGGCCACCGCGCTCAACTTCCTCGCAAGGCACGGAGAGGCGATCCGAAGGGCGGTCATCGTCTGGATCGATCTGATCGAAGTTCTCGTCCAAGACGCGGAGCGGCGCTACGGCGGTCAGCCCGGGAAAGGCGCCTTGAAGGCGGCGGAGGTCAAAGAGGTGGTGCGTTACCTGATGCGCGACCGCAGCTTTGCCATCCCCGATGTCCCGCGTCATCTGCAGCCAGTCATTATCGATCTGGTGGTCGACTGGAGCATCGACGTACTCGTGCTCATGGCGAACCGCTACGGTCTGTGGGTGGACGGGACAGTCCCGAGACCACACTCGCTGTTCAGCCGGTTCCGGGCGTGGCTGGGCAAGAAAGCCAGGCTCCTGTTCGCGTACGTCCTCTATCTCTACGGGCGGATTAGACAGGCCTTCCAGACGCCCGTGGTCATCAGCCCGGAGGTGAAAGCCGCCGTCGAAGCGCTCGAGCGGGAGGGGCTGATCGTCAGCCAGGAACAGTTCTTCCGCGGGATCGGAGACCTGCTCGTGTGGGTGAGCTCGCGGCGCAGGACGCTGCTGGCGCTCGTGGAGGTGGTATCCACCGCCGTGCAGGAGGCCGAAGGCTATCTCTCCATGAGCGGCCCCGAGAAGAGAGCCTACACCCGCGATCTGGTTCTAGCCGTCCTCGACGAGCTCGGGTTCGAGCACCGCACAGGGCTTCTGTTCGCGATCATTGATTCGACCATCTACACGGCGATCGAGGGGAGCGTGCACCTCTTCAACAAGCGCGGGCTGTTCTCGCATCGCTCCTAGTTGCGCGTCATGAACGTCCGTCGGTCAAATCCTGATACGAGCCGCCGATGGTATTCGCCGGCGGCAGCACCGCGGCTCACGCGTGTTCACGTCCTCGTCTGGCGAGCGACGACCGATCGTCTGCCGCTTTCCTTATCGCGACTCGGTGAGATGCTCTCGCCAGATGAGATCGCTCGTGCCGGCCACTTCAAATTCCCGCAGCATCGTCACCGCTTCATCGCCGTGCACGCGATTCTGCGCCTCGTCGGCGCGCACCGCATGAGATCGAGCTCTCTCGAGGACCACAGGGGAAACCGCAGCTTGCCACTGCGCAGTTCGGATCGGGTCTTCGCTTCAATATCTCCCACTCCGGAGACGTCGCGCTGTTCGCATCCGCGCTGAACGCGAAGTCGGCGTCGATGTCGAGGTGCTCCGCACGATCGACGACGCAGCGCAGCTTGCCCGACGCTTCTTTTCTCCGGACGAAGCGGCGCGACTCGAAAGGGAGCCCGAGTCCAATCGAAGCGCGGCCTTCCTTCGCCTCCGGACCTGCAAGGAAGCCTGCGTGAAGGCATTCGGAGCGGGACTGACGTTTCCGCTCGACTGCATCGCGATCCGCAGTAGCGTCGTGACGAAGAACGCCGATTGGGCGCTCCACCCCGTAGTGGCACGGCGAACGCTGCTTGTCGATGCACGAGGGCGAGCCTTGCGAGCCGGCTTGAAGATACGGCGCACCACACCCTTTGCCCAGTCACCTTTCGTTTGAAATGCGGGGGTACGCTGCGAGTGGAGTGCCTCATCGAGCACAACGAGGTGACGAATGCCGTTGCGTCAGCGCCCAAACATGAGGCCATCGGCGGCGTCGTGCAGCCGGTCGTGCCCGAGTACGAGGAGGTCGAACATCCCAGGAAGGCGGCCGTCGCCAAGGCCAAATACATGCTTGAACGGGTTCAGCTCAGCCGCCGCGAGGAGGGCAGCGGGGCGCGGATTGCGGTCGCGCAGAGTCCGAAGAGCGGCACGCTCGCCACTTCTTCGGTTCGCGGATGCCCGTCCCCGCGCTGCCGGGACGCGAACACGCCCAAACTCGGCAAGATCAACTGACGAATCGTTCGGTCTGTTCTTCCTCGGCTTCAACTCCGACGCGGCCTGATCAAGCGGGTGCGCGCCTGCGCGCCGAAGGGGCGACGCTGCGGAAGGAGGCGTGGCTTCTGGCCGCGATGCACGTCGTTCGGAAGGCGGACGGCACAGGCTGCGTGCTGTCGGGATCACTCCGCGTGGAACTCATGTACATGCGCGATCGGCACGAGGCCAGTCGCCCGATGAGTCAGGCGGAAACCTGCGTGCGGAACGGGTCACCCTCATGCTTCACTGATGTACCTGACTCGGTCTTATTTGTCGGCATCAATCCGTCAGCGGACGTTAAACTCGCGACCTGCAGCTTCGGCCTCTATCCTTCGAGGAGAGTTACCCAGCGCAATCGGGTAATTTCCCAAGCTCTTGTTCGCGGGTTCGAATCCCGTCGCCCGCTCCAATCTTCAAAGCCTGAAACCATCTGTTTTACGCAGGATGCAAGCTACCTGGGGCGATCGTGGGCTGCGCCTCGCCATTCAATCCCATAGTCCTCGCAGGTCAGGCTATACATCATCAGGTCTCGCCATTCACCGCGAAGGTAGACCGCCCGCTTCTTTCGGCCCTCTTTTCGGAACCCGAAGGCCCGGATGCCGCGGAGGCATCGGATGTTGCGCGGCTCGACACCGGCTTCCAGGCGATGCAGGCCGAGGTCGTTGAAGGCGATGTCGAGGATGGCTTCGGTGGCCGCTTTCCCGTATCCGGATTGCCAGTACTTGTTGAAGATCGTGAGGCCCAGGAAGGCATTCTGGAACAATCCTCTGATGACATCCATCAGGCTCACGATGCCGATGAGTTTCATGTCCGAAGACGTGAAGATGCCCAGGTCATAAACCCGATCGCTGGATTGATTCTCCCTCTGGCTTTTCAGCAGTTTCAGGAAATTCGAGCGAGACAGCTCCTCCGGGGATCTGTTCCCGGTATCCCATTCGTTCTTTCGCGGGAGCATGCTCGAGTAGGCGTCTTTCCAGGACTCATAGTCCTGTCTAGTCAGAGGCCGGATGTGCAGTTTTTTGGTCTTGCGGCTCAGGTGCGAGCTGGAAGGCTGGTTCATGCCGGTGTCTCCTGCGCGATTTGCGGGTGCTCCAATTCGATGACGACGCTGGATTCGAACTGCTGGCTCATCGACTGGAGCTCATGGGCCGTCGGGGCTTCGAGCGCATAGTAGTAGAGTGGCCTTGGGATCTCCGGGTATGTGAGCGTTTGCTCTCCGTCCCTGGCGAACAGTTTGAAGTCCCAGACCGACTCGTTAGCGGCGACGGTGCAGGGAAGGCAACCGGACGCCATCCTGATCGTTCCTGTCGCGCGGGGAAAGACGGCTTTCTGCAGGACGTGGCGGTCTCTCGATTTGACGAACCTGCTTTTCCCTCCGAACCAGACGTGAATGATCTCGCGAGTCAAGTCGATCCCCGTGGATTTCAAATATCCGAGCTGTAGCGGGCCTCCGGGGAGGCGCGCCGCAATCTCGATCAACACCGGCCCCTCGGACCCGAGCCTTATCTCACAATGAAATCCTGTATTGTCGAAGCCCAACGCATTGATGGCATCCACGAGAAGGCTCTGTGCTTTTTCAAAGTCGCGGGCTCCGATCCGCGCCGGTATGTAATTGGCCTCCTGGGTGAAATGGGGCTCCGGTCCCATGACGTATTCCACGGCGCCGGCAATGAGGATGTCCCCGGCCGAGACGATGCCGTCTACGCTGATCATCGTGCCGGGTATGTATTCTTCGAGCAGAAATGTGCCGCCGAAGTTCTTGAACACCTCTCCCTTGGAAGGACGGGTATTGTTCGTGATTTCTCTCGTAATCTCATCCAGCCGGCTGCTGCTCTCAATTTTGATGACGCCATAGCTGTCGGAGCCGAAGATGGGCTTGATCACGCAGGGCGTGCCCAGCTCCCGAAGGGCGAGCTCCAGGTGATTGCTGTCGAGGCGCGGGATCACCCGGGAGCGCGCGACCGCGATGCCGGCCTCGCGGCAATGCTTCTTCATCAATAGCTTATTGCTCGAGCTCCTCCTCGCCGCGCGCGGATCCAGCCCCGGGAGCCCGCACGCGTAAGCCGTATCCGCTGTCTGGATGACAGTGTGCTCGGTAAACGTGCCGACGCCGTGAAACGAGATCCCGTGAAACTCGGAGTAGGCGACGATGTCGGCCAGCAATCGGAAGGAATTGTATGGATCCGTCAGGATGATGTTTTCCGCGGGAGTGTAGTCGGTCAGCCAGTCGGGCGTCGTGCTCGTGGCAATGAAGAGATTGACTCCTTCCCGTCGCAGCGCCTCGAGTGTGAACCGCTTGCGCTCCTCACCATGCTCCACAAGGAGAAAGTTCTTGCCCTGGTGCGGCTTGCTCATTGGTTTTCAGGTCTCCGCTCACTGTGCGCTCGAGAGCGCACAGTGCTGCAGCCAACCTTACACTGTCGGGGACAGAGACGGACCGAAAATGGGATCAAGCGGATTGGGGTGTGTTCAGGCGGACATACGCGTGTTCAGGCGGACACTGTGCTGGCGGCTCCGCGATCATTCACCGCTGTCGGTCATTTTTCATCGTAATGAGATTTCTGTGACAATTCACGCAAAAGCGAATTTGGGATTAAAGGCTCTATTGACCGTAATGAATTTGCGCACTTACGATGAGGCATGAGCTTCATCCTCGTAAATCCACCGCTGTTTTGGACGTTCGGCAATTCCCGGATCAGCTATCTGGATGTGTGCCGGAAGATCAATGATGACCCGAAGGGGCTCCGGAGTCTGCCCACCGAGCACCTCGGCCTCAGTTCCATCCAGGCCTATTGTGCGAAGAGGCAGATCCCCGTGCACGTCGTCAACGGGATCGTCGCTGAGCACATCAGCGTCGAGCCCACATTCGCGGAGATCGAGGCGATCGTTCGCGAGCACGGCAAGCCCACGCTCATCGGCTTCAGCGGCACCAGCCACGTGTTCCAGGCCACCCTTCGACTGGCCCGGATGTGCCTGGAGCGCTGGCCCAATGCGCACACGGTCATGGGCTACGATTTCGGCACGCTGAATTTCGAGCAGCTCCTGCGCGACTATCCCGACGTCCACTTCGTATGCCGAGGCGACGGCGAGGCCGTATTTGCCACGCTGGCCGAGCGCCTCGCGAACGGCCGCAGCTACGATGACATTCCGGGGCTCGCGTACCGCGGGAGCGACGGCCGCGTCCACGCCAACGAGCCGGTCGCTCTCGACGTCGATACGCTGCCGTGGCCGACGCGCAAGGAGCTTCCCCAAGTCCTCCGCGCGGGGTTCTCCGCCGGCGTCTATGCCTCGCGCGGGTGTCCGTATCGCTGTTCGTATTGCGCCCTCGGCCAGACCTCGGCGCTCTTCGGCAACAAGTCGTACCGTCTTCGCTCGATCGAGAACGTCGTCGAGGAGATGGCCTATCTCAAGAAGGAGTTCGGCGTCCGCCACATCACCATCGTCGACGACCTTTTCCTCACGAAGGCGCCCTCCTCGCAGGAGCGTGCCCGCGACTTCGCCGAGCAGCTTCTGCGGCGCGATCTCGGGCTCGAGTGGATGATCGATGCCCGGGTCGACTCGATCGACCGCGAGCTCTTCACGCTCCTGCGGCGCGCCGGCCTGAGGAAGGTGTTCGTCGGCGTCGAGACGGGGAGCGAGGAGCAGCTCGCGAGCTACAACAAACGATATCTGCTGACGGCGGAGACGCCGCTCGATCGCCTGAAGGTGCTCCGCGATCTCGAGATCAAGATCGTCCCGGGGATGCTCATGTTCCACCGGAACGTCACCACGAGGGAGCTGCGGCAGTCGCTCCAGCTCATCGATGAGATGGGCTCGGAGTCTCACTACCAGCTGTACAACCGGGTCCAGCTCTACCCCGGTACACCGCTCTACAGAGAGTACGAGGAGAATGGGTGGGCGACCGGGGAGTGGCCCGTGAAGGACTGGGAGTTCCGCGATGCGCGCGCCAAGCGCCTCAGCGACGCGGTGCTGTGGGCCTCGATCCAGAGCGGCGCGACGTTCCAGGATGTGAGGAAGGTCTTCATGCACCACCTCGAGGCGTGGGAGAACAACCTCGAGATCACGGAGCCGAGCCCCCCGTCGATGTTCGACAGCGCGGCCCTGCAGCGTTCGGGCGACGCCTAGGCCGTCGTGTCAGTGGTGTGCCGCCCGAGACCTTGACTCCCCAGAGTGTACGGTGTATGTTTACACCATACACTTTGGTGGGCGCATGCACATTCTCATCGACGAATCCGACCCCAGACCGATCTACCGGCAGGTGGCCGATGAAATCCGGCGGCTGATTGCCGGGGGAGTGCTGGCGGAGGGTGAAGCGCTGCCTTCGGTGCGCCAGGTGGCCGTGGATCTGGGGGTCAACCTGAATACCATCGCCGGGGCCTATCGCGAGCTGCAGGCGGAGGGGCTGGTGACCATCCGGCACGGCTCGGGCGCGGTCGTGGCGTCGCGCAAAACGAGCGCGAAAGACGCCGGCGAGCTGCGCAAGCCGCTGCAATCGGCCCTGACCGCGCTGGTCCTGGCCGGGGTTTCCCGCGACGAGATCGTGAGTCTCGTGCGGCGCGAGCTTCGCGCGCTGACGAAGAGCTCCAGGTGAACGCAGAAGGAGGAACAGTCATGACCGAATCCGCAATCGTGCAGGCAGTCTTCTTCTCCAGCGTCTTCGTGCTGTACGGCGTCTTCGCCTGGATGCCGGTCACCCGCGGCGCGCGCGCGTTTTTCGGCGTGCGGGTGGAAACGGGCTATTTCGACGGAGCCGGGAAGCAGGTCCTGCTCCGCTACCGGCTCGTGCTGGCGGCGGTCTTTCTCCTCGTCGTAGCCATCGCTGCCTGGCTGCGGCCGCTCGTCAGCGAGCCGCTCGTCTTCGCCGGCGCGGAACTGGTGCTGGGACTTGCCTCGTTCCCCCTCTATATGCGCTTCGCGGCGGCCGTACGGCCGCACGCCAGTGGCGGCGGCGCCACCCGCTTCGCTTCGTCGATGCGCGCGCGAGAGACGCGAAACCGCGGATGGCTGGACGTGCTCGTGGCCACCTTCGCCCTGCTGGCCTTCGTCGCGCCCGTGCTCTCCTACGACGAGATGCCACTCCGCGTGCCCATCCACTGGGACGTGACGGGCAAGGCCGACGGCTGGGTGGAGCGGAACCTCTCCGTGATCCTGTTCATCCCCACCCTCGGCGCGTACCTGCAGTTCTTTCTCTACGTGCTCCGGCGCGATTTCGCCGGGGCCAAGATGACCCTGCCGGCCGATTCGACGGAAGAGTACCGGGTCGCCAAAGAGCAGTACCTGCAGACGAACATCGACACGCTCGACTGGACGCGGCTGACGATCGCGGCGACGTTCTGCAGCATCTCTCTCCTGCAGACATCCACCTCGATCGAGCGGCTGAGGACGATGGAGCCGCTCGCGCGCGCGGGGGTGTTGCTGGGGGGGATCGCGCTCCTCGGCGGAATCACATTTTTCCTCGTGCGCATGATCCGGATCAATGCGCGGCTGCAGCAGCGGACCGGCAACGACTACGCGCAGCGGGCGGGCGACGAGAGCCACTGGCTCCACGGCGGCCTGACGTACTCGAATCCCGACGATCCCGCGCTGGTGGTGGAGAAGCTGGTCGGCATCGGCTACACGTTGAACATGGCCCATCCCGGCATCCGCAGCCGGCTGCTGCTCATGAGCGGCATTCCGCTCTTCGTGATCTGGGCTGTACTGGCCCTGTAGCGGCTGCTCCCCCGGACCGTGCTGGGAGAACTTCCGCGCGTGCAGATCTCAGCGCGGCCGATGCCGAGGTCTGCTCGCGCGATCGTCTTTTCAGCTCCGGAATGCCGAGGACTTGCTTCTACCGGAGTGAACGAGAGCATCGCGGGTGGTACTGGTGAGCATTGCCGATGGTTCCGCGAGCTGCGGGAATGCTGGCAAGAGCATCGCGGCTGGTCTTTTCAGCATTGCCGATGGTTTCCGCGACCTGCAGAAGTGCCGGGGTTTGCTTCCGGTGGAGTAAAAAAGAGCAGTGCGGATGGTTTTGTTCAGTATTGCCGATGGTTCTGTAACCTGCGGACGTGCCGGGGGTTTGTTCCGACGGAGTAAAGACGAGCAGCGCGGCTGGTTTTGCTCAGCGTTGCCGATGGTCCTGCGACCTGCGGGAATGCTCGAGGTTGCTTCGACGGAACAAAAAAGAGCATCGCGGACGGTCGGCGTCATTCCGGAAACATCAAGGAAAACAGCCATGGGGAACGTCGATTCCTCAGCTATCCTTGCTGACATATGCCAATCCTGCGCAGGGAGAGTGACATTTTTCCGGAGCACCTTTTCGACCTCTCGACGCAGGATGCGCCGTGGGAGATCGCGCATCTGCGCAGCCGGCAGGAGAAGGCCGTGGCGCGGCTCCTCCTCGGGGGCGGGATGCCGTTCTACCTCCCGCAGGTCGAGCAGCGGACGAAGAGCAACGGCAGGATGCTGGTGTCCTATCTGCCGCTGTTTCCGGGCTACATCTTCCTGCGCCGGGTGGAGGGGTCGCGGCAGACGCTCTTCCGGACCAGCGCCATCGTGACGATGATCGATGTCATCGACCAGGAGCAGCTCACGGCGGAACTGCAGCAGATCCGGCAACTGCAGGCCCGCGGTGCCGTCCTGACCCTGCGTCTCGAGGTCGAGCCGGGCGATTCGGTGCGGGTGACCGAGGGGGCATTCAGCGGCTACACCGGCGTGGTCACGGGGGTGAAGGGGGCGGAGCGGCTGGTCGTCTCCGTGTCGATCCTCCGGAAGTCGATCACCGTCGAGTTCCCGCGTGAGGCGATTGCGCGGCTGAAACCGGACAAGAACGGGACCGGAATCCGCGCCTGAGCGCCGACGGCATCCGTATTGCAGAGCACGCGAACACCATTGGACTCAGAATTTAGTATGCGTGTGATTGAGCGGCGCGTTGTCACGTCTTGTTAACTTGAGTAAATTCCGGCCAGATTCATATTGACATACACGCGGTTCTGTCATAGTAATTTAGGCAGTAGCACAACTCATTTACCGACGGCGTCATCATGCTGTCTCTGTACGCGGCTTTGTCATCCGCGCGCGGTTGCTGTAACCGACAGGGCGAAGCTCCAACCATCGGCTTCGACCGCGCTCAAGCCAGCCAGTCCGGCTGTTGCCCCCGTCGCACGTATGTGCGGCGGCATGTCCAGGACGGAACACCAGCTCACCGGCCGTTTCCCCATCGCGCGATCGCGCGCGGTGACCGGAACGGCCGGTTTTCTTTTGTCCCTGTAAACTTTCGAGCGTTGCCCCATCGACCCGTATTGACAGACGAACTGTTCAGATTTATGTAATTCGCGCGATCGAGCGCAGCACGCAGGCGCGCCCGATCGGCCCCGCACTAACACCCGACGGCGTGATCATGCTGTCCCTGTACGCGGTTTTGTCATCCGCGCGCGGTCGCTGCAACCGACAGGGCGAAGCCATATACGGTTTCGACCGCGCTGAAAACAGCCAGTGGCTGAAGGCCCACTGCTGTTGTCGTAGCCGCCGTGCATGTGCGCGGCGGTGTTCCGAAGACGTACGACTGTCGGACCGGCCGTTCCCCACCGCGTGACCGCGCGGTGGACGGAACGGCCGGTTTTGTTTTGTCCGAAAAAACTACGACCACTGGTGATTGACATGGATCGAGTACGAACGAAATCCACAACGTCCCGGATCAAACGCCCGGCACTCATTGCCGCCGCGCTCCTCGCGCTGGTCAGCGGCGGGATGATGTTCGCGAACATCGACTTCAAGACACAGCGGGTCGATCGGGCGAAGCTCAGCATCGAGAGCGTGCAGCTCGGCACCATGGAGGTCAAGGTCGGCGCGAACGGGCAGTTGCTCTCGCGGGAGATCGAGCAGCTCGCCGCGCGCGTCCCCGGCCGCGTGGCCCGCACCAACGTCAAGCCGGGTGCGGTGGTGCAGGTCGGCCAGGTGCTGGTCGAGCTGACGAACCCGCAGCTCACGGCCAGCGCGGAAGAAGCGCAGTCGGCATGGGAAGGGGCGCTGGCGGAGCTGCAGGCGGCCGAGGCGGAGCTGCAGACGAACCTGATGAACCAGGAAGTCGTGCTCACGCAGGTGCGCTTCAATGCGGAAAAGGCGAAGGCCAAGACGGACGCCGACAAGGCGCTGGCGCGCGACGGGCTGATCTCGAGTCTCGAGCTCCAGCGCTCGCAGCTCGACCTCGATCAGCTCCAGAAGACGTACGACATCGAGGCCGGCCGGCTGAAGAAGCTGCGCGACAACATCCAGGCCCAGCTGGCGGTGCGGCGCTCGCGCGTGGCGCAGTTCGAGCGCGCGCTGGAGCGTGCCCGCGCCCAGGCGGCCGACCTGAAGGTCGTGGCCGGCATCAGCGGCATCGTCCAGGCGATCGACGTCGAAGTCGGCCAGCAGTTGCAGTCGGGCAGCCCCATCGGCCGCATCGCACAGCAGGATCAGCTCTACGCGGAGCTGCGGGTGCCGGCGCGCGAGGCCACGCAGGTGCAGCCGGGACAGAAGGTCGTCGTCGACACGCGCAACGGCACGGTGAACGGCGTGGTGGCCCGCGTCGACCCGGGCGTCACCGACGGCACGGTCATCGTCGACGTTGACCTGCAGGGCCCATTACCGGCCGGTGCACGTCCGCAGATGCAGATCGAGGGGACGGTCTACGTCACCCAGCTGGCAAACGCGCTCTATGTCGGCAAGCCCGCGTATGTGAAGAACGACGCGGCGGTCGCGGTCTACAAGCTCGATCCGGCCGGCCGCTATGCGACACGGACCACCATCCAGGCGGGCAAAGTGTCGCTGAACCACATGCAGGTGCTGCAGGGGCTGCAGGCGGGCGATCGCATCATCACCTCGGAAATCGGCGAGTGGCAGGGGCAGGACCGCATCCTGCTCAAGTAGCGTTCCGGCGTCTCTCACTCAAATTCACATTGGGCAGGTGATTATGAATCTCTTGTTCGATCTGAACTACGCCTGGCGTCTGCTCAAGAAGTCGTGGGGCTATTCACTGATGTGCGCGAGCGTCGTCGCGCTCAGCGTGGGCCTCGCGGTCTGGACGTATGCGCTGGGGTACAGTCTCTTCTTCAAACCGCTGGGATTCCCGGGCTCCGACCGCTGGTACAGCGTTCAGATATCGCCTGACGGCAGCACAGCCCGAGCCCGGCCGAACGTGGACGCCTTCACGTATCAGGAACTGCTCAAACAGAGCCGGACGGTCAATCACCTCGGAGCGTTTTCCACTCGCGTAGCCGTGCTGAGTGAAGGGCAGGCCACGACGAGCCTGCGCACGGCGGCCATCAGTCCTCGTCTGCTAGCCGCGACCGGTGTCTTGCCGCAACTCGGCCGCATCTTCGGAGACACGGACGGGCAGGCGCAGGCGGCGCCCGTGGCGATCCTCAGCCACGATGCCTGGCAGAACTACTTCGCCGGCGATCGGAGCGTCGTCGGGAAGACCGCCCGCATCGATGCGGCTCCGGTGCAGATCGTGGGCGTGCTGCCAAAGGGTTTCTACGCATTCCAGGATTACGAACTGTGGGTCCCGCTGCAAATCCCGGTGCTGGCGCGCCCGAGCGACTCGACGATGAAGGTGTCGCCGATCGTCAGGCTCGGCGCGGATCAGGACATCGACACCGTGCTGAGCGAGATCAACGGCGCGATCGCGGGCGTCAATCGTGACTACCCGGGCGTCTTCAACGTGAAGCGCCGCGCCGCGCTGATCCCCACACCGCAGCTCTATACGCACTCCGATGCGCCGATCATCGCCATGCTCGGGTTGATGGCGCTGGCGGTCTTGCTGCTGGGCTGCGTGAACATCAGCATGGTCTTCCTGGCGCGCCTGCTCGAGCGCAGCCGCGAGCTGGCTCTGCGCACCGCGCTCGGCGCGTCGCGCGGGCGTCTGCTGCGGCAATGCCTGCTGGAGACCGCGGTGATCGTGCTGGCCGGCCTCGTCGTCGGCTATGGTTTCGCAGCTCTGGGCATTCGCTGGGCGTTGGGCATCGCCGCGTTCCAGGCGCAGATCCAGTCCACCGGCCGAATGCCGTATCTCCCTGAAATGCGGCTGGCCGACTTCGCAGTAGCGGTCGTCGTCGCCATCGTCGTGTGGATGCTCAGCACGCTCATCCCTGCGTGGCGCATCTCCAAACAGGACGCCGCTGTGGCGCTGGCGGGGAGCGGCAAGGGGACGAGCATTCGCGGCAGCAACAAGAGCGTCCGCGTGCTGGTCGGACTGCAGGTGCTGATCTCGTGTCTGGTGCTCGTCGTGTGCGGCAATGTGGTCCTGGCCGTCAATCAAGAGGTGAATAGACCGACCGGCCTCGACACGTCGCGAGCAATGATCTCGACCCTGCCGTCAGTGCTCGACGAGCGGTACGCGGACGAGGCGGCGCGCCTCCGCTATTGGGAGGATCTGGCGACCGCTGTCAGGAGCCGGATCCCCGGTGCAGAGCCGGCGTTCGTCACGGCGGCGCCGACTCGGCCCGTCCAGACACCGGCCGTGATCGAAACGCGTCAGGAGAGTGACAGCCGCGGCGCGTTCACCCTGCCTCTGGCGGTAGTCTCCGAGAATTACTTCGACCTGTTGGGGCTGCGTCTGCGCACCGGCCGTCTGTTCGACAGCACGGACAACCGTGACTCATTGAAAGTGGCGGTGGTCGACGAGCACCTGGCCGCGCGTCACTGGCCCGGCGAGAACGTCATCGGCAAGCGCATTCAGTTGAACCCTGCCGACAACGGTCCATGGCTGACCATCGTCGGGGCCGTGTCCAGTGCGGGTGGCCGGCCGTACAGCAGCGGCGATCGCGGCGTCGTTTACCAGCCGCTGCGGCAGGCAATTCCGACGTCATTCCACTTGCTGGTCAAGCTGCCGAACGCGGCCAGCAGTGACAGTCGGGCAGCGCTGCGGGCGGCGGCGTTCTCCGTCGATCGCGATCTGCCCCTGCACAACCTGCAGACGCTCGACGACTACCTGAAGGCCCTGCGGATGTCGTATCAGGCCATGGTACCGATCATGGTCGTGATCGCGCTCATCACCGGGATGCTGGCGGCATCGGGACTGTTCGGGCTGATCAGCCGTTCGGTCGCGCAGCGCACGCAGGACGTCGGCATTCTCCGCGCGCTCGGTGCGACGCGGTGGCGGGCCACGTCCATGTTCTACCGCCAGGGCGCGGCGTACGTGGCCGTGGCACTGGTCAGCGTGGCGCTGGGAATCATGATGATGCCGGCGCTCAGCGCGGCCATCACCAACATCTTCGATCACGTCGTCCTGGGCACGGCGACCGTCGTGCTGCTGATGGGCGGCGTCATTTTCGCGGCTTCGTACATACCGACCCGACGCGCCATCGCTCTCGAGCCGGGCGATGCGCTGCGTTACGAATAGTCCAATTCATCGCATTCGGAGATCGACGATGACCACTCTGACCAATCAGCCCTACATCCAACTGCAAGGGATCACGAAGATCTTCTACACCGAGGAACTGGAAACGACGGCGCTGGACCAGATCCATCTGACCGTCGACCGCGGCGAGTACGTGTCGATCAGCGGCCCCTCGGGCTGCGGGAAATCGACGCTGCTCTCGGTCATGGGCATGCTGCACTCCGCCACCGACGGCAAGTATTTCCTGGGCGGGACGGAAGTGACGTCCCTCGGGGAAGCCGAACAGGCCGCGGTGCGCAACCGGGAGATCGGGTTCATCTTCCAGGCGTTCAACCTGATCCCCGACATGACCGCGTCCGAGAACGTCGAGCTCCCGCTGACGTTCCGCGGCGACATCACCCGCAAACAGCGCCAGGAGCGCGTGGCGGCGGCGCTGGAGCAGGTGAACATGTCCGAGCGCCGCAATCACTATCCCGCTCAATTGTCCGGCGGTCAGCAGCAACGCATCGCGATCGCGCGGGCGCTGGTCGGCAACCCGAGAGTCCTGCTCGCGGACGAGCCGACCGGAAACCTCGACTCCAAGAACGCGCAGCACATCATGGAACTGCTGGACACCCTGCACAAACAGGGAAGCACGATCGTGATGGTCACACACGACCCGCGCTCCGCTGAACAGGCCGAGCGACAGGTCTCGTTGTTCGACGGCAGGATCGTGGACGACCGGCGGGTCCGCCCGAGGTCCGCAGCGACAGTCGCCTGAACCGGCGCGGCGCGCACAACCTCCAAAATCATCGCATCGATCACCCAGGCAGGCCCCGCGTCTGCCTGGAGAGCAATTCGTATCGCCAAATTCACCTCCATCAGACAAAAACGAGGCAGGAAATGATGACCAAGAACGAAATCCTGGATCTCATCGGGCAGCACGCCCGGGAAGTGGTGCCGGGTCTGGACGACCATCAGTTCGTCGCCACGGACCGTCTGGCGGACCTGGGCGCCAATTCCGTCGACCGCGCCGAGATCGCCATGCTCGTGCAGCAGTCGCTCGGCCTCTCCGTTCCCCGCGTCGAGCTGTTCGGCCCGAAGAACATCGGCGAGCTCGCGGACCTCTTTCTCTCGAAGCTGAAAGATGCGGCCTGACCTCGTCATCACCGGGATCGGCGTGATCTCCGCGATCGGCCAGGGGAAAGCGGCCTTCGCGAACGCCTTGCTGGCCGGGGAGTCCCGATTCGGCGTCATGCAGCGCCCCGGCCGGCAGCGCGATTCGGCGTACCTCGGCGCGGAGATCGGCGAGATCGCGCCTCCTCCCGGCATCGCCCGGCAGACCATGCGCGCGGCCTCGCTGTCCGCGCAGGCGGCGATGGCCGTGCTGCAGGAAGCGTGGAGCGAGGCGCGGCTGGACGACGTCGATCGGACCCGCATCGGGTTGATCGTCGGCGGCTCGAACGTCCAGCAGCGCGAGCTCACGCGCGTCCACGAGACCCATCGCGACTCGGCGGAGTTCCTGCGGCCGACGTACGCGCTGTCGTTCATGGATTCCGACCTGTGCGGCTTCTGCACGTCGCAGTTCGGCATCCGTGGAGCGGCGTACACCGTCGGCGGCGCGTCGGCGAGCGGTCAGCTGGCGATCATCCAGGCCGCGCAGGCGGTGGCCACGAAGCAGGTCGACGCCTGCATCGCGGTCGGTGCCCTGATGGATCTGTCGCACTGGGAGTGCCGCGGCATGCGGGCCCTCGGCGCGATGGGCTCGGATCGCTTTGCGAACGAGCCGGCGCTGGCGTGCCGGCCGTTCGACCGCGACCACGACGGCTTCATCTTCGGCGAAGCGTGCGGCGCCGTGGTGATCGAGTCCGCCGAGTCGTCGGAGCGCCGCGGCCTGAAGCCGTACGCCGCGCTGCGGGGCTGGGGCCTGGTGATGGACGGCAATCGTAACTCCAATCCGTCGCTGGAAGGCGAAGTAGAGGCCATCCGCCGCGCGCTGGAGTCGGCGCGGTGGCCGGCGCACGACGTCGATTACGTGAACCCGCACGGCACGGGCTCGGTGGTCGGCGACGAGACGGAGCTGAAGGCATTCCGCGAGGCCAGCCTGAACGGCTTTTTTTTAAACGCCAGTAAGTCACTTATCGGTCACGGTCTGACCGCGGCGGGCACCGTGGAAGTGATCGCCACCCTGCTGCAGATGCAAGCCGGCCGTCTGCATCCGACGCGCAATCTCGAGAACCCGATCGACCCGGGCTTCCACTGGGTCCGCAACGAGGCGGTGGAGCATCAGATCGAAAACGCGCTGACCCTGAGCATGGGCTTCGGCGGAATCAATACCGCGCTGTGCTGGCAGCGCCTGGTGTGATGGTCATGAGCACATTGACGGCATACGAAACGATCAAAGTGGATTTGCAGGGGCCCGTCTGTCATCTGCAGATCGACCGCCCTGAGGCGAACAACACCATCAACGCGCAACTCATCGAAGAGTGCCATGACGCGCTCGATGCGTGTGAGGAGTCGGCCACGGTCGTCGTCCTGAGCGGCTCGCCGGAAGTGTTCTGCTACGGCGCCGACTTCAAGGCCCTGGCCGGCAGGAGCAACGAGGGTCCGGTGCCTCCCGGGCCGCTGTACGACCTGTGGCACCGGCTGGCGACCGGCCCGTATGTGACGGTGTCGCACGTGCGCGGGCGCGCGAATGCCGGCGGCGTCGGCTTCGTCGCGGCGAGCGACATCGTGCTCGCGGACGAGACGGCGCAGTTCAGCCTCTCCGAGCTCCTGTTCGGCCTCTACCCCGCCTGCGTGCTGCCGTTCCTGACGCGGCGCATCGGCTTCCAGAAGGCGCACTACCTCACGCTGATGGCGCAGCCCATCTCCGCGAAGCAGGCCCTGGAATGGGGGCTGGTCGACGCGGTCGAGACGCCGGGCGAGGCGCTGCTGCGCCGTCACCTGCAGCGGCTGCGGCGGCTGTCGAAGACCGCGGTGCGGCGCTACAAGCGCTACATGGGCCGCATCGGCGCTCCGCTGGGAGAGCTGAAGCAGGCCGCGGTCGACGGCAACCTGGAAGTGTTCTCCGATCCCGCCAATCTGCAGGCCATCACCCGCTACGTCGAGCACGGCCTGTTTCCCTGGGAGTGAATGCCATGACGGTCATGCACGAAGAAAAGCCGGCGGCCCTGGAAGGCATCGACCTGACCAGCGCGAGCTTTTTCGCCGATCCCTATCCGACGTACCGGAAGCTGCGCGAGTCGGGTGCGCCGTACTGGCAGCCGCACGCCGGTCCGGGCGGCGGGATGTGGCTGATCACGCGCTATCACGACGTCGTGAATCTGCTCAAGGAAGGACGGACGACCAAGTGCGCGCTCGGGCTCAAGCGCCCGCACGAGGTCACGCCGTTCGACTACACGATGCTGGCGAAGGACCCGCCGGAGCACACGCGCCTGCGCGGACTGGCCAACCTCGCGTTCACGCCGGCCCGCGTGCGCGATCTGGAGGGCCACATCGAGCAGATCGTCGACGACCTGATCGCGCGCGTGAAGCCGAACGGCCGCATGGAGTTCATCCACGACTTCGCGACGCCGCTGCCGGCCATCGTGATCGCGGAGCTCCTGGGCGTGCCGGCGGAGGACCGCGACGCGTTCCACGCCTGGTCCGATCAGGCGGTGAAGAGCTTCGACGAGCTGCCGAACAAGACCGAGGCCCGCAAGGTCTATGAAGCGGGACTGGCGCTGAGCCGCTATTTCGCCGGCCTCATTCGCCGCCGCCGGCAGGAGCCGCAGGACGACCTCCTCAGCGCGCTCATCCTGGCCCGCGACGAACAGGAGCGGCTGACCGAGACCGAGCTGCTGGGCATGTGCCTGCTGCTGCTCGTGGCCGGCCACACGACCACCGCCGGCCTGCTCGGCAGCGGGTTGTACACCCTGCTGAAGCATCCCGATCAGGTGGCGCTGCTGCGGGAGCGGCCCGACCTCATGACCAGCGCGGTCGAGGAGATGCTGCGCTACGAGAGCCCGTTCCAGCGCGCGACGTTCCGCATGACCACGGAACCGATCGAGATCGGCGGCGTCACGATTCCGGCGGGACAGCAGGTGAGCGGTGTCCTCGGCGCGGCCAATCGCGACCCCGAGGTCTTCCCCGATCCCGACAAGTTCGACGTCACCCGCCATCCGAACCGCCATGTGGCGTTCGGCTACGGCATCCATTTCTGCTTCGGCGCGCCGCTGGCGCGGGCGGAGGCGCGCATCGCCTTCTCGCGGCTGCTCGAGCAGCTGCCGAACCTGCGGCTGGCGAGCGAGGCGCCGGAGTGGAGCACCAATACGTTCGCCCGAGGACTGGAAAGACTGCCCGTCGTTTTCTGACGACATTCATTGCGGAGGACAACATGAGCGGACGCTTGAAGAAAGTTCGGAACTTTTTCCTGTACGCAGTCGTGGCCGTGGCCATCGCGGCGGTGTCGGCGCACCTGATCTGGAAGTATTCCGGATCAGGTCAGTGGGAACTGGTGAAGGAGAAAAAGGGGATCCGGGTGTACGCCATGAAAACGCCCGGCGTCGCGATGATGCAGTTCAAAGGCGTCGCGCGCGTGCAGTCGTCGATGCACAAAGCCGTGGCCCTGCTGCTCGACCCGGGCATCTGCGACTTCGGGGATCTCAGCTGCTATGACTCCATCGCCATCCAGAAGGTGGACGAGCAGCGTGGTGGTGCGGGGTACTACTCGTTCAAGTGGAGATACCCGTTCTATTTCCGGCCGCGGCAGTACGTGGTCGAAGCGAACTTCACGCAGAACCCGGTCACGAAGGAAATCTACGAGACCGTGAAGGCTGCGCCGGACAAGTTGCCACCGGATGACTGCTGCCTGCGTGTCACACAGATGCAGAACTCATGGCGTCTCAAGCCGCTGAACAATGGCGAGATCGAGATCGAATACGTGGTCAACACGGCCGGCGGAGGGTTCTTCCCGTACATTCTCGACAACGTCGGGGGGGACGATTACGTCTACTACGTGCTGTCGAAGTTTCCGAAGTGGGTGGAAAACGAGCGTTACCGAAACGCGAAGGTAGCGTTCGTCGCCAACAGGGAAGAAGAGCTCGTGGCGCAGAAATGAGCACCGTCTTCCTCTTCTCCGGCCAGGGCTCCCACTACTTCCACATGGGGCGGGAGCTGTTCGAGCAGAACGACACGTTCCGCGGGTGGATGCTGCGCCTGGACGACATCGCGCGGCAGGCCGCCGGCAGCTCGGTCGTGGAGACGCTCTACTCGAGCGCGCGCGGCAAAGCCGAGCCGTTCGACCGCACGATCATGACCAATCCGGCGATCCTGATGGTCGAGTACTCGCTGGCCCAGGCGCTGATGGACGAGGGCGTCTGGCCGGATCAGGTCCTCGGCGCGAGCATGGGGACGTTCGCGGCGGCCGCCGTGGCTGGATGGATCGATATCGACGATGCCCTGCGCGCCGTGATCCGGCAGGCGCAGGCGCTCGAGGAGTCGTGCCCGGCCGGCGGCATGATCGCCGTCCTGGCCGACCCGGCTCTCTTCGCGCAGGACTTCCTCAGCGCGCGCGGCGAGCTGGCCGGGGTCAACTTCTCCTCGCACTTCGTGGTGACGGCGAAGCGGCCCGAGCTTGCCGAGGTCGAGGCGGAGCTGAGGACGCGGGGCATCGGTCACCAGAAGCTGCCGGTGTCGTTCGCGTTTCACTCGCGCTGGATCGACGAGGCAAAGGCGCCGTTCGTGTCGTTCATGCGGTCGGTTCCGCGGAAGAGGGGGCGGCTGCCGCTGGTCTGCTGCGACCGCGTTGGCGTCGTGGACGAGCTGACGGATGAGTATCTGTGGGACGTCGTCCGCCGGCCGATCCGCTTCCGCGAGGCCATCGCCCGGATCGAGCAGCAGGGGCCGCATCGCTACATCGATGCCGGGCCGGCCGGGACGCTGGCGACGTTCCTCAAATACAGCCTGCCGAAGAGCACCGCGTCGACGGTCCACGCGATTCTCACCCCGTACGGTCTCGATCGAAAGAACCTCGCCGCCGTCTCCGCGGCGGTCGCACACTGACCATGCGCATCTTCGCCCTTTCCGACATCCACGTCGACTACGACACGAACGCGAGCTGGATTCGCGGACTGTCGTCCGCCGACTATCGCGACGACGTGCTGATCCTCGCCGGCGACGTGACGGACACGCTGTCGCTGCTCGAGTGGTCGCTCGGTACGCTGGCGAAGAAGTTCCGGAAGGTGCTGTTCGTCCCCGGCAACCACGACCTGTGGGTGATCCGCGACGGCGCGGAGAAGGATTCCCTGCAGAAGTTCGACGACGTCTGCGCCGCGGTGCGCGCGAGCGGGGCGTCGATGGAGCCGTTCCGCGGCCGCGGGCTCTCGATCGTGCCGCTGCTGACCTGGTACGACTACTCCTTCGGCGAGCCGGACGACGAGCTGCGCTCGATCTGGATGGACTATCGCGCCTGCCGCTGGCCCGCCGGCTACACGGAGCGGGAGGTCGCCGCGCACTTTGCGGCGCTCAATGACGCCCATGTCACCGATCCCGGCGAGCTGGTGATCACGTTCTCCCATTTCCTGCCGCGCATCGACGTGATGCCCGGCTATCTCCCGGCCCGCAGCAAATTGCTCTATCCCGTGCTCGGTGCGGCGCGGCTCGACGCGCAGCTGCGTCGTCTCGGTGCACGCATGCACGTCTACGGTCACAGTCACGTGAACCGCAGCATCACCATCGACGGCGTTTCGTACATCAATAACGCGTTCGGCTATCCGAGCGAGACCGGCCTGACGTCGAAACGCCTGCTCAGCATTCACGAGTGCTGACATGCAATCGCCGATCGACCTGACCTCCGACGAGATCCACCTCTGGCTGGCGTCCTACGACGAGATCGCCGACGAGCGCCTGCACGCGGCCTATCGCGAGCTGCTCGCGCCGGCCGAGCGGGAGCAGGAGCCGCGGTTCTATTTCGAGCGCGACCGGCGGCGGTATCTGGTCACGCGCGCGCTGGTGCGGACGGTGCTGTCGAAATACGCCGCCGTCGATCCGAAGGAGTGGGTCTTTTCCACGAACGCCTACGGCCGTCCGGAGATCGCCAACCCCGAGGTGCGCGACCTCACGTTCAACCTGTCGCACACGCATCACCTGATCGTCCTGGGCGTGACGAAGCGGCGCGCCCTCGGCGTAGACGTCGAGAACATCCGCGACCGCGAGGCCGCGATCGCCGTGGCCGATCACTACTTTGCGCCGCCCGAGGTGGCGGCGCTGCACGCCACGCCGGAGGAGCAGCAGCATTACCGCTTCTTCGAGTACTGGACGTTCAAGGAGTCGTACATCAAGGCGCGCGGCATGGGGCTGTCGCTGCCGCTCGACAAATTCAGCTTCCACTATCGCGACGACGAGGCGGTGGAGATCGCCATCGCACCGGAGCTGGCGGACCAGCCGGAGCGGTGGCAGTTCTGGCAGTTCCGTCCCGAGCCGCACTACCTCGTCGCGGTCTGTGCGGAGCGCTCCGCCGCCGCGCCGCGTCTCACCGTCCGCAAGTCCGTTCCGATGCAGAGCGATCACGAGTGCGCACTCCAGTGCCTCCGGGCCTCGGCGTAGCGCACACAAAAAACCAAGGAGGCTTCCGATGCTTGCTTTCGTCTTCCCCGGTCAGGGCTCGCAGGTCAAGGGAATGGGCGCCGGCCTGTTCGACAGCGTGCCGGAATACGCCGCGGTCGAGGAGGATGTCGACGCCATCCTCGGCTACTCGATGCGCCAGATGTGCCTCGAGGATCCGGACAATCAGCTCAAGCAGACGCAGTACACGCAGCCGTCGCTGTATGTCGTCAACGCGCTGCACTACTACAAGGCCATGCGCGAGGGGGCGCGGCCGTCGTACGCGGCGGGCCACAGCCTCGGCGAGTACAACGCCCTGCTGGCCGCGGGCGTCTTCGACTTCCTGACCGGCCTGCGGCTGGTGAAGAAGCGCGGCGAGCTGATGGCGCGGGCCAAGAATGGCGGGATGGCCGCGGTGATCGGCATGACGGCGGAGCGCGTCACGGACGTGGTCCGCAATCACGGCCTGGCCACGATCGACGTGGCGAACATCAATACGCCGCAGCAGACCGTCATCTCCGGTCCGGTCGACGACATCCAGCGCTCCGTGGAGATCTTCGAGAAGGAAGGGGCGAAGATGGTCATGCCGCTGCAGGTCAGCGCCGCCTTCCACTCGCGCTACATGGCCGAGGCCTCGCGGACCTTCGCCGAGTTCCTGGCGCCGATGACCTTCGCCGCGCCGAAGATCCCGGTCATCGCCAACGCCACCGCCGAGCCGTATCCGGCCAGCAACGCCTCCGACAACATCAAGACGCTGCTCGTCAACCAGATCGTGCAGTCGGTGCAGTGGACGCAGAGCGTCCGCTACCTCCTGGATTGCGGCGTCACGCAATTCTCCGAGATGGGACCGGGGAACGTGCTGACGCGCATGGTCCAGCAGATCCAGCAGCAACTCAAAGCCGCCGCCTGATTCATCCGCAATCCGAGAAGCCAAATCCCGCCATCAGGGGTCGACGATGATTCGCCAGGAGCTCCTGCAAGACTCGACCGAGACGTACCTCAAGTCGCTGATCTCCGAAGTGTCCGGCTCGCGCGCGGACTTCGACTCGCATGCGCCGTTCGGTGAGCTGGGAATCGACTCGTTCCACGTGCTGAAGGTCATCCGCAGGCTGGAGAAGGACTTCGGCACGCTGCCCAAGAGCCTGCTCTTCGAGAACTTCACCATTCACGACCTGGCCCGCTACTTCGTGCAGAAGCACGAGCCGGTGCTCTCGGCGAAGTTCGCCGATCGGCTGCCGATCCGCGAGACCGCCGCGGTCGCGGCGAACCCGCCGCAGCCGGCGCCGGCAGCGGTTGTCGTGACGCCGGTGCCCGCGCCCGCGGCGGCCGAGCCGATCCGCATCCTGGAAAAGGACGCGTACGCCGATCCCGAGCTCGGCCCGCTCGTCCGCGAGCTCTTCGAGCGCTACAAGGTCGAGGCGTGCGTCTCGCGCGGCACGCGCAGGATCGGGCCGAACCTGTTCATCGGCAGCTCGCGCCGCGGCTACTTCAACTACGGCCGCAGCCGCGACATCATCCTCGTCTACGGCTTCACCGGCCCGCGCGAGTACCTCCCCGAGCTGATGGAGGAGATGTACCGCTACTGCGAGAGCCGCGGCTTCCAGCTCAACGCGCTCGCGGCCGAAGAGTTCCCGCCGGTGGGCGGACGGGCATTCACGGCCACACCGTTCGGCGCGATGCAGCGCGTCCGCAATCTGCAGGAGTTCCGGCTCGACGGCGGGCCGATGCGCCGCCTGCGCTATCAGCTCTCCAAGTTCGAGAAGGCCGGACGATGTCACACGGAAGAGTACCGCTGCGGCTCGAAGCCGGAGACCGACCAGGAGATCGTGCGCGTCATCGACCGCTGGTGCGGGACGCGGACGATGGTCAATCCGCTCGTGCGCGACGTGCGGGAGGAGATCCTCTCCGGCACGCTGCCGCCGGAGCACCGCCTCTTCCTGACGTACCTTGACGGCGACCTGCAGAACGTCATCATGATCACCGCGCTGGCGCCGGAGGATCGCGGGTACCTGATGGACCTCGAGTTCTATCCGCCGGACATGCCGCTGGGCGGGCTCGAGTTCACGATCGTGAACATCATCGAGACGCTGCGCGCCGAGGGGTGCGACCTCCTCAGCCTGGGCGGCACGTACGGCTGCAAGCTCGAGCCGTCGCCGACCGCCGATCCGGAGCTCGACCAGGTCCTCGACCGCCTGCGCGAGCAGGGCATCTTCAATGACGCCGGCAATCTCCAGTTCAAGAACAAATTCCGCCCCGACAACCAGAGCATCTTCCTCT
>Ga0196976_1000325_pt1 | contig 31320 bp, 32 predicted proteins | sample S3v_513CmetaG_FD_148644 | JGI IMG/M metagenome (GOLD analysis project Ga0196976, IMG submission 148644) | Soil microbial communities from Anza Borrego desert, Southern California, United States - S3+v_5-13C | ecosystem: Environmental > Terrestrial > Soil > Desert | place: USA: California... | reverse complement strand
GGGTCGCCGCTGATGAGGTCCACGGACTTCAGCACGAGCAGCAGCGGGATGGCGACGACGAGCGCACCGAGTGCCACGAAGGTCGTGCGCAGGTAGCTCGCCATCACATTCCGTCCACCGGTGGTTCCGACACCCTCAGCATCGGCTCTCCGGAGCGGGTGAATGAGCGGATCGGGCCGTCAGGTGATGCCGAGATCCGCCAGAACGCCCTCGGGGAGGAGGGTGTAGCCCACGAAGGCCACCACGTCCAGGGCCGTATGGGCCACGACGAGGGGCATGACGCGTCGGTACCTCAGGTAGTAGCCGGTGAACACCAGCCCCATGACCACGTTGCCGGCGGCCATCCCCGGCCCCTGGTAGAGGTGGTAGGCCCCGCGCAGCAGGGCGCTCGCGACGAGCACCGCCGGCGTCGTCCACCGGAGGTCGCGCAGGCGCTCCACCAGGTAGCCGACGGCGACGACCTCCTCGATCAGCGCGTTCTGCAGCGCCGACAGGATGAGGATCGGGACCGCCCACCAGTACGGCTCCAGGCCGGCGGGGTGGATCGACACGCTGAGCCCGAGCGCCCGGACGACGACGTACAGCCCGAGACCCGGGATGCCGATCAGGGCCGCCAGGCCGACGCCGACCCCCAGGTCGCGGAGCGGGCTCGTGCGGTCGAGCCCGATGCGGCGGGTGGCGCGCCGGCCGGCATCGGACAGCAGGTACAGAGCCAGCGCGACCGGCACCAGTCCGAAGCCGATGCTCAGCACCTGGTAGATCAGGTCGAGCCACGCGCGCTCGTCGCGCGACGGGTTGAGCGTGGCGACCTGCTGGGCGAGCGGCTCGGCCCGGGTGTAGCGGTCGAGCAGGCGCACGGCCGCGTACAGCGCCGACTGTCCCAGCGACAGGCCCAGGACGATCCAGATCTCGACGGTGAGCCGGCGGCGGGCGCGGTGCGCGACGGCGTCGGCCGGCTGCGGGGGGCTGACGGCTTCCAACACGAGGCCAAGGTACGTGACTCACCCACCGAACCCCTCGCGACGGGGGTCCGGGTGCCTTCAACGTCAAGATCGGGGCGACAGGCATCGACCCCGGCGTCCAGCTTGCGTCGGGGCGCGCGGACTCCGGTGACATCGAGGTCGACCTCGGAGAGCTCGTCCAGGACATCAGCACCGCGCTCATGGAAGACCACGGCACCTTCGCGGTCTTCGTCGATGAGATGCAGGACCTCGACACGGCGACGCTCAGCGCTCTCGTGGCAGCCCAGCACGAAGCCGGTCAACGGGGCTGGCCGTTCCACGTCATCGGTGCCGGCCTGCTGAACCTCTCCCGCGTCTTGTCCGACGCGCGCTCCTACGCCGAGCGGCTCTTCGACTACCGGACGATCGGGCGCCTGCATCCCATGGACGCCGAGCTCGCCCTGGTGGAGCCGGGCCACGCGCGACGGCGCCCGCTTCGAGCCGGACGCGTGGACACCCTCGTCACCGCTGCGGACGGCTACCCCTACTTCATCCAGGAGTACGGACAGGCGATCTGGAACCTCCCGCCAGCACCGACGTTCACCGTCGCCGACGCGAAGGCAGCGGTCCCCTTCGGCTTGGAGCACCTCGACCAGGGGTTCTTCCGCGCCCGATGGGAGCGGGCAACCCAGCCGAACGGCGGTTCCTCATCGCCATGTCCGACGACAACGACGCACCGTCGATGTCCGGCGACGTCGCAGCGCGCCTCGGTGTCAAGATCACCAGCCTGGGCCCGAATGGGGCCAACCTCATGGCCAAGGGCCTCATCTACTCACCCCAGCACGGCCAGATCGCCTACACCGTCCCCGGCATGGCCGCCTACGTGCACCGCCACCGGGAGGAAGTCGCCGCCTCGGGGGAGGACGGCGCGTAGTCCTCGCAGCGCGGGGTGACGGCCAGACACGTGCGGTCGCAAGCCCCCGGGGCGCTCCACTTCACTCACCCGCTTCGCCACCGAGGCATGGCATGGGTTCCACCGCCGGCTCCGAAGTGGCTGTAGGGCAAGGTTGATGGATCAATCACGTTCCACGCGGAGTCGGTCTTCACCCGGTAGTCGACCCACCGCACCCGGTCGCGCCATGCCTCAAGGGGACCGTCGTCCAGGGAGACTTCGAAGACGTTGGCGTTGAGCAGGACGGCGTCGAAGGCTTCGCCGATGGCGTCTGCGACACGCCCTTCATCATCAGCGCCACTGAAGACGAAGGTGACGTGGTGGAGGTTGTGGCAGAGCAGGTACACAAGCAGGGGCCGCAATCGGTTCAGGGCTGTGTCGTACCAGAGCCGCTGCGCGTCGACGGCGCGGCCACGCATGAAGAAGTCCGCCTTCCACAGGAGCCCCGGTGCGTGGCGTGACTCCTTCGGCAACTTCGCCCAGGGTCGGCGGGTTGAGCGTAGGTGGAGGGTGGTCTCGTACTGCCGCTCGGCGTGACGGATCAGCCGCTGCGCGTCGTCGTGGGTCCGGGCAATCCAGCCTTGCGTCACGGCGTCACGGTGTTCCTTGACGTCCGGCGTCCTCTCGTCGTTGAACGAGGCGACGGCCAGGAAGGCCCCCCGTTCCAGGTCACGGAGTGTCTGCTCGAGTCGGGAGACGTCGTCAGGGTGCGGCCGGCGCACATGACCGATCTTGTGCCGGATCCGCTTGAGCTCCTCCTGACGCCCCTCCCATGCCGTACGGGTGATGAGCGCGTACTCGAAGAGCTCCCAATGCTGGTTGATCCGCTCCACGATCTGCGAGTAGTCCAAGTACGCGAGGGGGTTCTCCGAGTCCGCGCCGAGCATGTGAGTGAACGCGGCATCTTGCTCCTGCCGCACGCTCGTTACCTTGCCCTCGTCCGCCCAACGTTCCCCGAACCGCGCCCGCAGGTCCACATACAGAAGCTCACGGAGCCACGACTCGAGCTGCCACCACCGCGCATAGAGCGCCGCTGATGCGCTGGGCATGCCGCTCTCGACCGCTCGGCGGACAGCGATGCCGTCAGAACCGGCGAGCCACCGCTCATGCTCTTGAGCGCCCGGACCTTCTTCCGGGTCCAGTTCAGCCATGGTGCGAAGGTAGCCGGTCCTCACCACACGTGGTGGGCTCGCGCCGTGGACCGCCTGCGGAGCGCGCTTAGCGCTCCTCGAGCTCGGCGTCGATGATCCCTTCTAGCTCGGACGCGGAGGGAAGCGCGGCGCATGCGTCGTCCGGCAGGCCCAGGTAGTCGGCCACGGCGAATGGGCCGCGGTCAGGGCCAACGAGTAGCGGACGACCGGATCGGTCCTGCCGGTGCACAGCAAGGATTCCAACCGTCGGCGCGGGGATCGAGTGGCTGCGGTACTGCTCGTTAACGATGCTCGAACGGGCCGACCTTGAGTTCGACGATGACGTACTGCAACTGCTCGACATGGCAGAACAGCAGGTCGGGCGCCGGTCAGGGGGTCTCACCCTCCGTCTGCTGCTCAGCTCGCCACTCAGCGAGCCCACTCGTCACCGCGGCCATGAACTCGTGCTGCGTCTCGAACGCCCCTCCGGTAAGGGCGAGGTTGCGCCGACGGATGACATCGTTTGCGCCAGCGATCTCCGCCGCATGGGTCGTCTGCATCGCCTCCACGAGCCAGACGTAGAGTTGCCGCAGGTCGTCCCGATACCCCTTCACGAGCGGCCCGACCTCGACGTACTCCTGCTGCTCGAGCCACCGCCGGGTCGCGGACGACCACCCGTCCCATGACAAGAGCTTGACTGGCGACCAGCGTGACCGTCGCCGTGGCCCTCTCACCCCCGAACGTTCCGGTCGCCCGCCACGGGGCATGCCCTGCATGCAGCAGGTAGTTGCGCAGGCCCTGCAAGAAACCCGCCGCCGGGCGGGTCGTCGTCAGCTCGGCTACCCGCACCTGATACTGCGCGCGCAACTCCGGTGGCTCCTTGTTGACTGTTCGCCGACTCACGTCAACGAGCGCCCCGAGTGCAGCCACGAGCCCCTGGAGCGCCTTGTCGGCGGCCTTGACGAACGCATCGCGTCCAGTGCCCCGCCAGTCGATGAGCGCGACCGCGAAGGCCCGGTTCTCCTGACCCGCCATCACGAGGGCGTAGAGATCCCGGCCGGCGGCGTCGACCACGTCCCAGGCCCGGAGCAGGTCATCAACCCGGTGGTAGGCCGCCGTTCCAGGATGGCTCGCGAGCTCGGCGTCCAGCGCCTCGACTGTGCGGCGAAACTCGGCCAACTCGGCTTCGTCTGCCACGAGAGCAGGGTCCCACTGGTGTACGACGCGGGAGCCGTCGTTGCTACCGGTCCTGCCCGACGTCGGGGTCCCCAGGCCGCGTCGCTCGCGAGGGCGAACGCGGTCACGGCCCGGCGCGGTACGGCGAGCAGCACGGCGCTCGACTCCGACTATCACACGGGATAATGCACGGAACCCTGCGTGATGGCCGCTCCGTCGGGTCTTTGGCCGTCGGACGACCCGCCCACGGGTGTGGCCTGGCTGGCGCACGCGTTCGCCCAGAGGGCCGGGAAGTTGCTCGACGCCAGCCAGACCTCCGAGGCGGTCCTGGGGGCACGTGGCTACCTCGGGGTCGGTGACGTCGGTGATGAGGTCGGCGAGTTCGGCGCTGCTCGACAGCGCGGGCGCACCGCATCCGCCGGCCCGGTCTGGCCGCAGCGGGGGAGGGTCTCACGTTCAAGGATCTGAGAGCCCAGGACCGCACCTCCAAGGTCACCCGCCAACCACTCCGCACACGCGGGCTTCCGGCGGGAGGATGCGGTCATGCGCAGGTGGCCCGGGCTGATCCCGCTGCTCTTGATGGCTGGACCGCTCGGTGCCTGCGTGGCTAACCCAGGCAGTAGCACCGAGACCCCAGCGGACCGGTGCGTGCAGGCGCGCGACGCCTATGCGGATGCCCAACGTGCCGCCGACGGGGCCGTCGCGGACCTCGAGGCGCTGCGAGAAACGGGCGCCGTCACGCTCAGCGGGACCCCAACTGAGTACGAGTTGCTCTTCGTCGACCCCACGGGGTGGACCGAGACGCGTATCGCCAGCTCAGGCTCGCGCAGCGATGACGGTGACCCTATGAGCGCCTGGGACACCGCCCAAGAGGAGGGCATAGGCCAGCTACGACTGGCGTCGCGCCTCGTCACCGGGGACCCAGATTGCTGGGATCCTGCCGAGGTCGCTGCGGCCGAGGAGTTCCTGGCTCAAACGGATTGAGGCCGGGCCCTGGCCGCGTCACCCACCCGCGCAAAGGGACGCTTGCGCTGGCTGCGGGCCTCATCGAGCACGGCGATGGCCGCGAGAGCGCGGACACCGTGACCGGCGTCGCCGTGGTTCGGACGGGCAGACGGAAGTGCCCGCCCTCTCCGTGCCGGGGAGCCGAGCTGCTCCGCGGTGGTCACGCGGGTCGCGTACACCCGGTCCCGCCCGTTGCGCGTGTGCGGTAGCTGCCGGTTGAGGGTTCCACCAGCCGCGATCGGGGCGCGACCGGGGAGGGCTCAGTTATCGTCGAACTGACATAATGTCGGTAAGTGCGGTGGACCCCGGGCGGCCTGTCAGAGCAGTTCGGTGGGCCGCCGAAGGTTGACCATCGCTACCACGGTCCCCTGCGTGAGCCGCACGCCAGCAGCGAGTCCGGTCTCCGTGCCGGGGACGAATACGTAGTCGACCCGGTCGACGCACCACCCGACTTGTTCGGCCTCGCTGAGAACGAGTGCGACATCGGTTGCCGCAGAGAATGCCGTCGGAGCGCTGTGGTCGAGGGTCGACCTGCTGTGGAGAGCAGGCACCGCGACGTGGAGCCGTGGGCGGCCTTCGTCCCACGCGCCGCGGATCTGACGTGCGATGTCCCCGATGTCAGCCAGGCGCATCTCTTCGTCCGTTTGGCGCTGGTCGATGTACTGACGCCGACGCGGGTCCGTCGGCGACATCGACGCGTAGGGCTCAGGTAGCTCCCACTGCATGGCAGTCACGGTACTGCGATCGGGATGACAGGCGCGGTACCCAGACGAGTCCGGCCGTCCGTTCAGTCGACGACACGGATGGTGGGGTAGGCGGTCATGTCGAACAGCTCGTCATCAGGTGAACAAACGGACCCTGCAAGACCGAGGTCCGCCCGCATGTCCGAGAGCAGCAGCCACGAGCGCCGTGTGACCTCGGTTCCGTGGATCGCGCCGTCCGTCGGCGTCAGGAGCGTAGAGATCTCGACAGCGGCTTCCTGGATCGCCGCGGGTGCGTACAGCGACAGGCGGGTGAGAGCGTTGGCGCGGGCCAGGAAGGCCTCCTGGTACTCCGCATAGGCCGCGTTGCGCTCTTCCTGTCCGGTCGCTCTTGTCATGCGCAGAACGGCCGTCCTCTCAGCGTCCACGCTCGACACGAAGTCGACGTAGGTCTCCCTCGTCAGATCGCGGTCATGCCGTCGTCTGGACCGTTGCGCCTCCAGCGTGCCTGCGAGCACCTGGGCAAGGCCACCAAGGACCGCGCCGACGGCTACTCCGAGGAGCGCGACATGCTCAGGGGCCACGCAGCGAGGCTAGCCGTCGACACAGGGCGGGCCGCTCGAGGCTCTGGCGTCAGTGCACGTGGAGGCCGTACGCGGCTGCGACGTGGCGCAGGTCGCGGTCATCGGCCGCGATCTGGCGGCCGTCTCCGATCGGGCTTGGGTCGTCGGCGCCCGGGTCGAGGCCGTCGTCGACCCGGCGCATCCAGTGGGCCCAGTTCCTTCCGTAGCCGGTCTTGGACTCCCAGACCACGCCGAGTGGTGAAGAGCCGTCGAAGAGCTTGAGGGATCTCATGTGCATCGCCAGGGACACGGTCACGCGGCGTCGGTCGTCGAGAACGTGTGAGCGGGTCAGCGGCTCTGCAAGCCGGACCGGGGTAAGCGCGAGCGGTGCCGCGGAGAGCGCTGTGAGGGAGTCGCCGTGCTCGACATCGATCCACCATCCGGAGCCCGGCGTCTGGATCTCATAGAGCGCCCGGTCATGACGCCAGCCAGCAGGGAACTGGCCGGGTTCCATCGCGCAGACTCCCTTCCACTCCCGCTCGATCGCGGCAAGGTAGTCCTGTACGGACATGCCTACTGCCTCCGCGGCGCGCGGGCTGTCAGCGACGTACAGGGTGCGCCCCACGGTGTCCCACCTGCTCCAGGCGGGGTCTTCCTCCCACGGGATGGTGATCGGGCGGTAGAGCTCGTCGACGTCAACCCAGCCGGCTGGGGTCACGGACCGCGGCCAGACGTGGAGCGGACCAAGCGAAGTGCGTGCGACCCGGACACCGACTCCACCTGATGCCTTGATCAGGTGGAGTCCGGTGACCGTGCAGGTCGTCTGACTGCTCATCCGGCCCAGTCGCCGGTGACGACGGCCGTGAACGCGCGCACTATGTCGCGGTGCCGGCCTTCGCGGATCGCCATGATCGGCGTGTCCTCATCAAGCAGCGGGTTCGAAGCGATGAACCACGCGCGAGCGACGTGAACGTTCTCCGCCTCACTGATCGCGACCATGGCCCGGTAGGCCATGCGCAGGTTCTTCTCGAAGTTGGGGGCGATCTTGCCGCTGTCGGCCTTCGCCCAGCGGATCGCCGCCTTCGCGTTGGTCGAACCAGCGGCCGTCGACACGAGAGTCGGGCCGAGGACGGCGTTGAGCCGGCGGACGATCTCGTGGATCGGCAGCCGCGTCGTCTCGAGGTACTGCCCAGTGATGGTTTCGGTGCTCATCTTCCGCACATGCTCTCGTCGGTGGTGCCTTCAGGAGACCCCATAGTGCCTCGCTACGCACCAGGATGCCACCCGAATGTAACCACAATCTCACCGGGGGCGGGTGATTTTGGACGCCGTTGGGCGGCAGATGGTCACCGGATCGCGCTCTCGAACAAGCCCTCAGGCGGCACAGCGTAGGGCAGCGGCTCGCCCCTCTTGCAGGTGTTCTGCTCGCCGTCGGTGGCGAGGGCGAACGGTCCGTCGGGGTCCATGAGGGCGGGCATGTGGTGGTCGGCGTGGTCGCGCCACCCCCTGCGCCGCAGCGAACTCGCCGCCCTGACCCTGGACCAGGTCGCCGAGCACCCCAACGGCCTGGTCCTGACGCTGCCACGGTCCAAGACCAACCCCACCGGCGAGCACGTCGAGCTCGTCGTGCTGCCCCGCGCAGCCAACCCCGCGCGCTGCCCCGTGGTCGCACTGAACCTCTGGGTCCGGCTCGCCGGGATCACCGATGGTCCGGTGTTCCGGTCGGTTGGCAAGAGCAACCAGCCGGCCGGCCCCGGCCCGGGCGACTTGACACTAATCGGCGAAGACGAACCCGGGTTCTGCAGACTCAGACAGGTGGATGGCCGCGCTCCACCCGCGAGCATTCGCAGCCAGGAGCGCAGTGCTCCCGTCCGGCATGGTCACGGCTACGACACTGCTGTCCGGCACCCGGACGAGGGCGTAGTGCACAAACGGCCCGCGGTCGCGCCGAAGCGCCACAGCGCCGGTGTACTGCGCCCACTCCTCATCGAGTGGCACGCCAAGCATCGTGTTCAGTGCCCGCACGTTGTCGTCCTCCCAGAGGAATGTGTGGCAGGTCGCCACCCCAGGGTGGTCGTCGTGCTCAACGAGGGCCACGTAGGCGTCCGGAAGCGCCGCGTCGACTAACAAGCGGTCGGGCGAGCCCTCGGTCAGTGACGACCGCACACGCGCCCAACGCGCCTCGGGGGCAGGTTCGTGAGTCCCCATCTAGAAGCAGATGGTTTGGTACGAGCTGTACTTAGTCGTGTAGCCCCAGTTCCCGTGGTAGGCCTCACGGTGGATCCTCCCACGGTAGCTATTGCAGCCCGGCGAGCCCGGAGCGCCGTCGTAGATGTCCAGCTCCGGTCCGGTATCAGAGATGCTGGTCGGATTGCCGAAGTTGGTCCATACGCCGTTCACAATCTTCTGCAGTTGCACAGTGGTGTTGGCGGCGTCTACCGAGCTGTTGCAGCGAACACGGCCCCATACTCCTACAGCCGTCGATGACACTTTGGCCGGCGCGTCGATCGACAAGACGCAGACCACGTCATGCTGCACGCTCGCGCCTCCACCCCCTATCGGAGGTGTTGGGCGCCAGGTGGCCGTGGCCGATCCGGCTAGCGCCATCGAGAACATGGAGGCCAACGCAACAGTCCGCGCGAGCTTGAACCGCATCTCTCTCCCCCTTGAGATTGGTAAGCCTTGCCTTGCCCGGATCGTTCCGTCTGTGTGGCTTCGTGTCAAGAGCGCCCTCTGGGCGGCTTCGCGGCCAGGAGATGGTCGAGACGGCACGGAGGTGCTGCGGGTCGAGGCAAGGGGTTCGCGATCTTCGTCGATGAGATGCAGGACGTCGCCGACGAGCTCATAGCCGCCCCGATCACCGTGCGGCACATCGCTGGCCAGAGGGGTGGCCGTTCTTCGTGAGAGCCGCCGGGCTGCCCAGCCTGCCTGCCCGCCTGATCACGGACTCGAACGACGCCACAACCGGAGAACTCACCCGAGGCTGCGCTGTGCGATGACGCCGGTCATGCGTCCGCGGCCTGGTGCCACCACCTTGAGGCCGAGCGACGCGTAGATCACCCGGGCGCGTTCGTCGCGTGCTCGGACCGTGATCCGCTGGCCAGCGTGATGGGCGGTGAGGTAGGCGCGGACTTCGCGCATGCCGGCGCCCGCCGTGGATGCCGCCAGGCTCGCCGTCAGCTGTGTGCGCGGGACGACCGGCCCAGCGCGCTTGATCTTCCCTTCGTACGGCAGTGCCAGGACCACGGCCGACGTGACCAGGGCGACCGCGACGACGCCGGCTGCGAGCACGGCGACCGCGAGAGCGGACAAGCTCAGGGCTGCGGTGGGCATCAGTGCTGGCAGGACCAGGAGCGCGAGGGCGAAGGGCGCGAGGGCGGGGACGAGCCTCAGTACCGGGACGACGGTCGCGCGGCGTGGGACGACGGCCACGATGATCTGGCGGCGCCGGTCGGCCGGGTCGCGCCAGTAGTGTACGTACGGCTTGTGCAGGACCGGGTTGGGGAAGAACGCGATCGCCACCAGGCGTGTCAGGACCGTCCGGGTTTGGTTTCCCGCCTTCGGCAGTGGCGCCTGCAGGTAGGCGCCGGCCATCGCGCGCGCTGCGCCGGGGAGCTAGGGCCACCGGGGTGTGCGCAGGTCACGCTGCGGCCGGCGCTGCTGCCCTTGTTCTCGTCTCGTGCCTGTTTGGTGCTCACATCTGCGGCCCGGACGGGTCGGGCCCGCGGTTGGGTTGCCCGGGCCCTGGGTGTGGTGACTTCTGCTGCCCGGCCAGGCGGCGGGCGCGTTCGGCGAGGGTCTCTTTGGCTGGGGGGGCTGGGTCTGGCGGACCTGGTCGAGGAGCTCGCTGACGCAGCTCGCGGTGGCGGTGCGGCGGCGGGCACGCCCTGTCGGAGTTGTCGGTAGGCGTCGGCCCGGGCCGCCTCCTGGGCGCCGTTCGCGGGGCGTGCGGGCACGGGCTCGGTGGTGGTGATGTCGTACCGGTCGCAGTAGGCGACGATGCGGCGCACCTGGGCCCGCCACCGATCGGCTTCGCCGCGCTCGGCGGGCGCGTCGACCAGGTGTCGGGTCCACTCCGGGCGGTGCGTTTGCGTGGTCGACCAGGGCGTCCAGGCGGGCCGCGATGAGGTCGGCGTGGCCCTGTACCCACGCCCGCGCGTCGGCGTCGACGGCCAGCGAGGTGGTGCTCGTCGGGATGGTCGCCGGCTGGGGGCGTGGGCGTCCAGGTGGGCGCCGATGATCTCGTCGGCGATGGTGAGTGGGTCGAGCCGGCCTTCCATGCGCCCGGTGAGGTAGGTGCTCGGTGACGCGGCCGCCGCGGTGGGTAGCGGGGCGACGGCGGCCGCGACTTGTCGGACAGCGGCGACCCGTCCTTCGACGTGGTCGAGGTAGGCCTCGTTCACGATGGTGTCGGGTGAGTCAGCCGGCGCGGCGGAGGCGGAGCGAGTTCGTGACGACCAGCACCGAGCTGAAGGCCATGGCCGCGCCCGCGATCATCGGGTTGAGCAGCCCCAGGGCGGCGAGCGGGATCGCGGCCACGTTGTAGGCGAAGGCCCAGAACAGGTTCTGCTTGATGATCCGCAGGGTGCGCCGGGACAGCCGGATCGCCTGGCCCGCGGACCGCAGGTCGCCGCGCACCAGCGTGATGTCGGCGGCCTGCATGGCGACGTCGGTCCCGGTCCCCATGGCCAGGCCGAGGTCCGCCTGGGCGAGCGCGGCGGCGTCGTTCACGCCGTCCCCGACCATCGCGACGACCCTGCCCTGCTCCTGGAGCGAGCGGACGGCGTCCACCTTGTCGGCAGGCAGCACCTCGGCGAGCACGTCGGTGATGCCGACCTGGGCGGCGGCGGCCCGGGCGGCGCCCTCGTTGTCGCCGGTGAGCAGCACGGGCCGCAGGCCGAGGTCGCGGAGCTCGTCGATCGCCGCCGCGGACGTCGCCTTGAGCGGGTCGCGCAGCACGACGACGCCGCGCCCGGCCCCGTTCCACGCCGCCATCACGGCGGTGGCCCCGTCGGCCTCCGCGGCGGCGAAGACGTCGTCGACCGGGGTGGTGTCGACGCCCTGCTCCCGCAGCCACGACGGCCGGCCGACGAGGACCCGCCGCGCCAGCTCGACCCCGACGTGCGCGGGCCGCACGACGCCGACGACGCCGCGCCCGGCCTCGTTGGCGAACTCGCTGACGTCGAGCTCCCCCACCGAGTGGAGCACCGTGGCGCCCTCGTGCTCCACTGGAGCCGTTTCACCGCCACCTTGCTCCACTTGACGGGGGGGTGAGGCCGTTGCGATGGCCTGGGCGATCGGGTGCTCCGAGCGGGACTCGACCGCGCCGGCGTACAGCAGGACCTCGGCCGGGGTGGTGTCGGAGGCGGCGAGCACGTCGACGACGCGCATGCGGCCCTCGGTCACGGTGCCCGTCTTGTCGAGCACCACGGTGTCGACGCGGCGCGTGGACTCCAGGATCTCCGGCCCCTTGATGAGGATACCGAGCTGGGCGCCGCGGCCCGTGCCCACGAGCAGCGCGGTCGGCGTCGCGAGGCCCAGCGCGCACGGGCACGCGATGATCAGCACGGCGACGGCCGCGGTGAAGGCCGCCTGCGTCCCGCCGCCCGTGAGGAGCCAGACCGCGAACGTCCCGATGGCGATCACGATGACCACGGGCACGAACACCGCCGAGATCCGGTCCGCCAGGCGCTGCACGGGGGCCTTGCCCGTCTGCGCCTGGGTGACGAGTCGGCCGATCTGGGCCAGCATCGTCTCCTCGCCCACGCGCTCGGCGCGCACGACGAGGTACCCGGACGTGTTGACGGTCGCGCCGGTCACCCGCGACCCGGGCTCGACGTCGACCGGCACCGGCTCGCCGGTGAGCAGCGACGTGTCCACCGCACTCGTGCCTTCCAGCACGACGCCGTCGGTCGCCACCTTCTCGCCCGGCCGGACGGCGAAAAGGTCTCCGACCTGCAGCGACGCCACGGGGACGCGCGTCTCGACGCGACGGCCGGCGTCGTCGGTGGTGAGCAGTGCGGCGTCCGTGGCCCCCATCGCGAGGAGGGTGCGCAACGCGTCACCCGCCCGACGCCGGGACCGGTGCTCCGCGTAGCGGCCGGCGAGCAGGAAGGTGGTCACCACGGCGGCCACCTCGAAGTACAGCTCGGGGATCTCGGCCATGCCCTCCATGCCGGCCATGCCGGGGTCCTCGGCACGCGGGATGAGCGTGGGCTCCATCGTCATGCCGATCTCGCCGGCGCCGCCGAGGAGCACCGCCCACAGCGACCACGCCGACGCCGCGATGACGCCGAGCGACACGAGCGTGTCCATGGTGGACGCGCCGTGCCGCGCTGCCCGGGCGGCGGCGCGGTGGAACGGCCAGGCCGCCCACGTGACCACCGGCAGGGCGAGCACGGTGACGACCCACTGCCAGCCGGCGAACTGCAGGGCCGGGATCATCGACAGCAGCAGCACCGGGAGCGTGAGGATCGCGGCGCCGATCAGCCGACGCCGGAGATCCGCCCCGCGGTCCGTGACGGGGGCGCTGGTGTCCTCCGCCTCGTCCATCTCGTGCCCGGGTGCCATGGCGTGGCCGGACAGGGCCATGTCCGTGACCGTGTGGCCGGCGTGGTCCATCAGGTCGGCCGCGTCCGCAGCGGGACGCATGCGTGACGCGCGGTCGGCGGCGTCGGCGGCCTGCGTGGTGCGCTGGGCCGCGCGGCTGTCCCGCATCACCGTGGCGGTGTAGCCGGCGCTCTCGACGGCCTTCACGAGAGCGGACACGTCGACGTCCTCGGTCAGCTCGACGTGCGCCTGCTCGGTCGCCAGGTTCACGAGTGCCGTGGCGCCGGGGACCTTGTTGATCTTCTTCTCGACACGGGCCACGCAGGACGCGCACGTCATGCCGCCCACGGCGAGGTCGATCGTGCCGACGACGCCGGTCGCGTCGGGCAGGCCGGCGGGGGCGGTGGGCGGTGTGGACTGCTGCGTCATGTGGTCACGTCCCTGGGTCGCCTCTCCCGAGTGGAGCACGGTGGCGCCGTCTTGCTCCACTTGGGAGCGATCGGCCGCCGTCGTGCTCCACTGTGCGGGGAGCGGGGGTGCGGGTAGGTCGTCGGTCTGAGCCGGTCAGAGGAGGGAGCGGGGCGGGGCGATGCTGTAGCCGGCCTCGTCGATGGCGGCGGCGATGGCCTCGTCCGAGACCGGCTCGTCGGCCGTGATGGTCACGGTCGAGGTGCCGCCGTTGACCAGGTCGACGTCGACGTCCGTCACGCCGGGGATCGCGGTGAGCTCCTCGGTGACCGAGCGCACGCAGTGGCTGCAGGTCATGCCGGAGACGTTGACGGTCTGGGTGGTCATGCGGTTCTCCTCGGTGGTGGGTTGTTCTGCTGCTGTTGTGCTGGCTCGTCGTGCTGGGTGTCGTGCGACGAGGTGCTGCGACGGGTGTCTGCAGCCGGTGTGTGCGGCGGCGGGACCGACCTGCTCAGCTGCGGACGAGCCTCGCGATGGCCTCGGCGGCCTCGCGGACCTTCTCGTCCCCGGCCTCGTGGGACTGCCGAGCGGCGTCGACGACGCAGTGGCCGAGGTGGTCCTCCATGAGCCCGAGGCTGACGGCCTGGAGCGCCTTGGTGGCCGCGGACACCTGCGTGAGGATGTCGATGCAGTACTCGTCCTCCTCCACCATGCGCGCGATCCCGCGCACCTGCCCCTCGACGCGGCGCAGCCGCTTGAGGTAGTCGTCCTTCGTCCCGGTGTAGCCGGCCATGAGGTCCCCCGTTCGTCGGTCGCCACAACACCGTACCCCCCTAGGGTATTCCATCCCGGGACCTCTGTCCCGACGCCCGCCGGTGATATCCGGGGTGGCCCCGGCCGGGGAGTGCGTGGCCAGGGAAGCGCCTACCCTTCGAGCAGCGGGTGGCGGATGGCGAACGGAGGCGCCGATGACCGCAGACGGCTTCGACGGGGCACGGGCAGAGCTCGGCGCCCGTGAGGCGGCCGCCCGCGAGCGGGCTGCCCGCCTCGCCACACAGCTGGAGGAGCTCGCCGACGCCGCAGCAGGCGCCAACGCCGACGACGAGCACGACCCCGAGGGCGCCACGCTCGCCTTCGAGCGCGAGCAGGTCGCCGCGCTGCTCCGCCAGGCGGAGACGGAGCTCGCCGAGCTCGCGGCTGCACGGGTGCGCCTCGAGCGGGGCACCTACGGCATCTGCACGGTGTGCCACCGCCACATCCCGCCGGAGCGGCTGGAGGCCCGCCCGACGGCGCGGACCTGCGTCGGGTGCGCCACGCACGACGTCGGCTGACCGGCGCCCCCGAGTCGAACAACCGGCCGCCGCGTGGCGAGTGCCCTTCGAGCAACTGGCCGCCCTGCGAACGACGGACGCTCGAACAGCGCCATGTGTTCGAAGGGCCGACCAGGTGCGGGGCGCGGGGTGCGGGGGCGGGGCGCGGGGTGCGGGGCGCGGGGTGCCGTCGGCGGCGACGCAGCGGGTCAGAGGGCGCGGCCCGCCGCCTGGGCCGCCGCGGGCAGCGCGTCGAGGAACCGGCCCACCGCGGCGTCGTCGTGCGCGGCCGAGACGAACCAGGCCTCGAACGCCGACGGCGGCAGGCACACACCCGCGTCGAGCATCGCGTGGAAGAACGCCGTGTGGGCGGACACCTGCTGCCCGAGGGCCGCCGCGTAGTCCTCGACGCCGTCGCGCACCGACTCGCCGAAGAACACGGAGAACAGCGACTCCACCTGCTGCACCCGGTGCGGCACACCCGCCGCGTCGAGCGCCTCGCCGACGCCGGCCACGATCGTGCCCGCGACCTGGTCGAGCGTGCGGTAGACGGCGTCGTCGGCGGCTCGGAGCGTGGCGAGCCCGGCCGCGACGGCGACCGGGTTCCCGGAGAGGGTGCCCGCCTGGTAGACATCCCCGACCGGTGCGAGCCGGTCCATGACGGCCGCGCGGCCGGCGACGGCGGCCACGGGCAGCCCGCCGCCGATCACCTTGCCCAGGGTCACGAGGTCCGGCTCCCACGCGGGCCGGACCGGGTTCGGCACGCCGGCGTCCACCCCCCACCAGCCCGCCGGCCCGAGCCGGAACCCGGTCAGCACCTCGTCCACGATGAGCAGCGCGCCGTGCCGCTCGGTCACGCGGCGCAGCTCGTCGTTGAACCCGCCGAGCGGCGGGACGACGCCCATGTTCGCGGGCACGGCCTCGGTGATCAGGCCGGCGATCCGGTCGCCGTACGCGGCGAAGGCGGAGCGCACCGCGGCGACGTCGTTGTACGGCAGGACGATGGTCTCGGCCGCGGCCGCCGCGCTCACGCCGGCGGACCCGGGCAGGCCGAGGGTCGCGACCCCGGAGCCCGCCGACGCCAGCAGTCCGTCGGAGTGCCCGTGGTAGCAGCCGGCGAACTTCACGATCAGCGGCCGGCCCGTGACGCCCCGGGCCAGACGGACCGCCGTCATGGTCGCCTCGGTGCCGGTGGACACGAGGCGGACCCGCTCGGCGAACCGCAGCCGCGACCGCACCAGCTCCCCGAGCTCGACCTCCGCCAGCGTCGGTGCACCGAAGGACAGCCCGCGCGCCGCGGCCTCCTGCACCGCCGCGACCACCGCCGGGTGCGCGTGCCCGAGGATCGCCGGCCCCCACGACCCCACCAGGTCCACGTACTCGCGTCCGGCGACGTCCGTCACGTACGGGCCGCGTGCGGAGGCGATGAACCGCGGCACGCCGCCGACCGACCCGTAGGCGCGCACTGGCGAGCTCACCCCGCCCGGCAGCACCCCGATCGCCCGTGCGAACGCCTCGTGGTTCGTCGTCGTCCCGTCCAGACCCGGACTCACATCGCCTCCCGCAGCCATCCGGCGACCTCGGTCGCCCAGTACGTCAGCACCGCGTCCGCACCCGCGCGGCGGATGCCGATCAGGGACTCCAGCACCGCGGCCCGTCGGTCGATCCACCCCTGGGCGGCGGCGGCCTCGACCATCGCGTACTCGCCGGACACCTGGTACGCCCACACGGGCACGGGGCTCGCCGCCGCGACGTCGGCCAGCACGTCGAGGTACCCGAGCGCCGGCTTCACCATCACGACGTCGGCGCCCTCCGCGACGTCGAGCAGCGCCTCGCGGACGCCCTCCCGGCGGTTGGCCGGGTCGAGCTGGTACGTGCGCCGGTCGCCGACGAGCGTCGACTCGACGGCCTCCCGGAACGGGCCGTAGAACGCCGAGGCGTACTTGGCCGCGTAGGCAAGCAGCGCGATGCCGGTGTGCCCGGCGTCGTCGAGCGCGCGACGCACGGCGCCCACCTGGCCGTCCATCATCCCGGAGAGCCCGAGCAGGTGGGCGCCCGCTTCCGCCTGGGCGACCGCCATGCGCCCGTACACCTCGAGCGTGGCGTCGTTGTCGACGCGGCCGTGGGCGTCGAGGACGCCGCAGTGCCCGTGGTCGGTGAACTCGTCGAGGCACAGGTCGGCCTGCACGACGACGGCGTCGCCCACCTCCTCGACGACGTCCCGGATCGCGGCGTTCAGCACGCCCTCGGGGTCGCAGGCCGCCGTGCCGGTCGCGTCGCGCCGCGTCGGCACCCCGAAGAGCATCACTCCGCCGACGCCGGCCGCGGCCGCCTCGCCGACCGCCCGGCGCAAGGACTCGCGCGAGTGCTGCACGACGCCGGGCATGGCGGCGACCGGGTGCGGCTCGGTCGCGCCCTCCCGCACGAACATCGGCAGCACCAGCTGCGCGGGCACCACGTGGGTCTGCGCGACGAGGCGGCGCAGGGCGGGTGTGCCCCGCAGGCGCCGTGGGCGGACGGGGAGACCCGGGCGTGCCCTCGACGGCTCGGGCGGGGTGGGCGGTTCGCTCATCGTTGCTCCTGCTCTGCGGCGTACTCGGCCAGCGCCTCGACGAGCCCTTCCGCCGATGCCACGCGGGACAGGACGTGGACGTCGAGGCCGGCGTCGCGGGCGGCGCGCTCCGTGCGCGGCCCGATGCACGCGACAACCGTGGGTGCCGGTGGCGGACCGACGACCTCGAGCGTGCTGCGCACCGTGCTGCCCGAGCTGAAGAGGATGGCGTGGAACACCCCGGCGCGGACGTCCTCGCGGAGCTCGGCGCCCGAGACGGGACCGGACAGGTCACCGGTGACGGTGCGGTAGGCGATCGGTGCGTCGACCTCCCAGCCGAGCGCGGCCAGGCCGTCGGCGACGGTGCCGTCCGCGAGGTCCGACCGGGGGTACAGGACAGCCACCCCGTCGCCCGAGGCCGGAGCCGCCGGGAACTCCGCGACCAGCCCCCGAGCCGACCGCTCCCGCTCCGGCAGGAGGTGCACCTCGACGCCGCTGCGTTCCAGCGCCCGGGCGGTCCCTGGCCCGACGGCGGCGACCCGCGTGCTGCCCAGCGCCCCGACGAGCGCATGGTCGGCCCGACCGCCGAACAGCGTTGCGGCGCGGGACCCGAGGGCCAGGACCGCGGTCCCGCTCGTGACGACCAGCCAGCGGTAGGTGCCCTGTGCGAGCCGGTGGACGGCGTCGTCGAGGGGCGTGACGTCGTCGGGCGCGGTGAACTCGATCAGGGGCACCACGGTGGCGGTGGCGCCCTGCTCGGCCAGCAGCGCCGAGACGCGGTCGCCCCACTCGCCGGCGTGCGGCACGAGCACGCGCCAGCCGGCCAGCGGCGCGCCGGCCCCCGTCCCGGCATCCACCTGGTCGCCGGTCATGGCGCCTCCCCCCAGCGCGCCTGGTCCGTGGTCCCTCCCGACGACGTCCCCTCGGTCGACGCGGCCGCGACGGCGTCGTCGACCAGGTCGGCCGCGCCAGCGCGCAGCAGGCGCATCGCGACGATGCCGCCCGCCGCCTGGGCGTCCACCACCCTGGTCGCGCCGTCGTGGGCGCCGACGGTCCGGACCGTCGCCGTCGCGTGCAGGCGGGCGCCGCCGTCGGGCCGCACGACGACCCCGTCGAGCACGACCGCGTCCGCCGTCACGAGGCCGATCGCGCCCACCGGTGCCGAGCAACCAGCGTCCAGCGCCGCGAGCAGGGTGCGCTCGGCCGTCACGGCGAGGCGCGTCGGCTCGTGGTCGAGGGCGGCGAGCGCCCGTGCCACGGGGCCGTCGTCGCCGAGCAGGTCGGCCCGGCACTCGACTGCCAGCGCGCCCTGGCCCGGTGCGGGTGCCATGACGTCGAGCGGCAGCAGCTCGGTCGCGGCGTCGAGGCGGCCGATCCGCGTCAGGCCCGCGGCGGCGAGCACGACGGCGTCGAGGTCACCGGGTCCGTCGCCGAGGCCGGGGACCCGCCCGAGCCGCGTGTCGACGTTCCCCCGGATGTCCTGGACCACGAGGTCGGGCCGGGCCGCGCGCAGCTGCGCCGCCCGGCGCGGCGAGCCAGTGCCGACGCGCGCACCGGGCGGCAGGGCGTCGAGGGTGAGCCCGTCCCGCGCGCACAGGGCGTCGCGCGGGTCGGCGCGCTCGGGGGTCGCGGCGACGACCAGGCCGGGCGCGGGCGCGGTGGGCAGGTCCTTGAGCGAGTGCACGGCCAGGTCGCAGCGGCCGTCGAGCACGGCCTCCCGGAGCGCCGCGACGAAGACACCCGCACCGCCCAGGGCCGCCAGGGATCCACGCAGCACGTCGCCGTCCGTCCGGATCCGCACCAGCTCGACGTCGGCCGGCGCGACACCGGCCGCGGCCGCGAGGGCGTCCGCCACCTGCCGGCTCTGCGTCATGGCGAGGGCCGACCCCCGGGTGCCGATCCGCACGCGCATCAGTCGCTGCCCGCCACCGCGGGCCGCGCGCCGCGCGGGTTGGCGCAGCAGCCCGGCCGGCACACGTCGTACCAGGGGCCGAGTGGCGTGAGGGCGGGGCGCGGGGCGCCCGCCGTCCGCTCCGTGACGAGGTCGACCAGCCCCGCGACGTATTCCGGGTGCACGCCGGGCGTCGGCACCCGCTCCGCCCACAGCCCCGCGTCGCGCGCGGTGGTGAGCGCCTCCTCGTCGAGGTCCCACAGGACCTCCATGTGGTCCGACACGAAGCCGAGCGGCACGATGACGACGCCGCGCACCCCCTGTGCGGCGAGCTCGCCGATCGCGTCGTTGATGTCGGGCTCGAGCCACGGGGTGCTCGGTGCGCCGCTGCGCGACTGGTACACGAGCGACCACGGGACGGCCGGCCCCACGCCGCTGCCGACGTCGGCACCCGACGCCACGGACGCCATGACGACCTCCGCGACCGCGCGGTGCTGCGCGCCGTAGGCGCCCTCCGGCCCGAGGTCGGCCCCGGGCGGCCCGGAGGTCGTCGCGGTCGTCATCGGGATCGAGTGCGTGGCGAAGAGCACGTGCAGGTCGCGCGCGGGGTCGGCGTCCGGGCCGAGCGCGTCCCGCGCACGGGCGAGCGCGTCCCGGACGCCCTCGACGAACGGCGTGACGAAGCCCGGGTGGTCGAAGTACTGGCGCACCTTGTCGATGTGCATCTCGCCGGCCAGCCCGGTCTCCTCGAGCGCGGCGGCCAGGTCCTCCCGGTACTGACGGCACGAGGAGTACGACGAGTACGCGGACGTGACGACCGCGAGCAGGCGGCGGTGGCCGGCGTCGTACGCCTCGCGCACCGCGTCACGCAGGTACGGGTCCCAGTTGCGGTTCCCCCAGTAGACCGGCAGGTCGAGGCCGCGGGCCGCGAGCTCTGCGACGAGCGCAGCGCGCAGCGCCCGGTTCTGGTCGTTGATCGGGCTCACGCCGCCGAAGTGCCGGTAGTGGTGCGCGACCTCCTCCAGGCGCTCGTCCGGGATGCCGCGGCCGCGCGTGACGTTCCGCAGGTACGGGATGATGTCGTCGTGGCCCTCGGGGCCGCCGAACGAGGTGAGGAGGATGGCGTCGTAGGCGGCGGGCGCCTCGGGGACGGCGGGGGGCAGCCCGGTCACAGCAGGACCTCCGCCACCTCGTCGGCGCCGATGCGGCGGCCGGTGAAGAACGGCAGCTCGTCCCGGACGTGCCGCCGCGCCTCGGTGGCGCGCAGGTGGCGCATGAGGTCGACGACGTCGGTGAGCTCGTCGGCCTCGAAGGCCAGTAGCCACTCGTAGTCGCCGAGGCCGAACGCGGACACCGTGTTGGCCAGGAGCTGGGGGAAGTCCCGCCCCTTGCGGCCGTGCTCCGCGAGCATCGCGCGGCGCTCGTCGGCGGGCAGCAGGTACCAGTCGTAGGAGCGCACGAACGGGTACAGGCACAGCCAGCCGAGGGGCTCCGCACCGGCCAGGAACGCCGGCTGGTGGTCGGCGCTGAACTCCGCGGGGCGGTGCACGCCCATCGCCGACCAGGACGTCACCAGGGCGCCGAGCTCGGCGGTCCGGCGCAGCCGCCGGAGCTCGGCCTGGAGCGCTGCCGGGCTGTCGCCGTGCAGCCAGACCATCAGGTCGGCGCCGGCGCGCATGCCCGTGAGGTCGTACAGGCCCCGCACGACGACGCCGTCGGGCACCTCGTCGAGAGCGCTCGCCAGCGCGACGCCGTCGGCGAGCGCCGCCCCGTCCCGGCGCAGCACGGACCACAGGGTCCACCCGCCCGGCGGCGTGGGTGCGAAGGCGGGCGGTCGTCCTGCGTCGGTCATGGCCTAGATCCTCCGTCGCTCGTGGCGGTTCCGCGTACCTGCGGGCGATGGGTGAACACCGCACCGCTCAAGATCAATTCCTCACGTCAGCAGTCTGGCGGCAGTCGCCCGGGCGTGCGCGACGACGGCGGCCAGGCCGGTCCCGGCCGCCCAGGCGCCGGTCAACTCGATCCCGGGCACCGCAGCCATCGCGTCGGCGACGAGCGCCGACCACTGCCGCTGGACCGGCCCGGCGGGCGGCATCCCCCCTGCCCAGAGGGTCCGTGCCGCCGCGGCGACCGCCCCGGGGGGGATCGGGGTCGCGAGGAGGGCCTCCGCGTCGGCCCGCGCGAGCTCCGCGAGCTGCTCGACCGTCACGGCGTGCAGCGGGATCCCGTCGATCTCCAGGGCGGCGTTGTACGACAAACGCAGCACGTGGCGGCCCGGCCCGGCCGCCGCGGCCAGCCACGCCCACTTGGCCGTCGCGTGGGTGAGGGCGCGCGCCCGGACCCTGGAGTCGTCCGCGACGAGCACGCCGGTCCCACGCGGGGCGGCGTCGAGCGCCGGGACGTCGACCACCAGCGTGGCGAGCACGATGCGGGCACCGGGCCGGGGCGCCGGGCCGGCGAGGAGGTCGGGCAGGTCTGGCGCGACGAGGCGGCCCAGTGCCGGTCCCGGGAGGGCGAGCACCACCTGGTCGGCGAAGAGCGGCTCGGGCGGCTCGGGTCGGCCGTCGACGCCGAGGCGCCAGCGGTCGCCGGCCCGGGCGAGCTGCGCCACGGGGGAGGAGGCGCGCACCTCGCCACCCAGCCGCACGACGTCGTCGTGCAGGGCGGTGACCATCCGGTGCATGCCACCCACCAGGCCGGCGACGGCGGAGCCTGCGGGTGCGGCTGCGCGGGCGGCGGCGGCAGCGGCGGCCAGCGAGCCGCGCTCGCGCACCGACTCCCGGAGGCCGGGGACGACGTCCGGGTCCAGGTCGACGGGGTCGGCGGAGTGCACGCCGCGCACGACCGGGGCGACGAGCCGGTCGTGCACGCGGCGGCCCATCCGCACGCGTACCAGGCGGCTCAGCGACGTCCCGGGTGCCGTCCCCCAGTGCGGAGGGAGGGCGCGGTCGAGGCTGGCCCGGGCCGCGCCCGCCAGCCCGACGACGCTCCGCACGTCCGACGCCCACACGCGGCCGGGGATGCCGAGCACCCCGGTCGCCGGCAGGTGCACGGCACGGCCCGGCAGCTGGAGCCAGGCACCGCCGGGGCGCGGCGGCACGATGTCGTCGGCGAGCCCGAGGTCGGACAGCAGGTCGGCGACGGCCGTGGTGCGCGTCGCGAACGACTCGGCGCCGGAGTCGAGGGTGATGCCCGCCACCACGTGCGAGGCCACGGTCCCCCCGACCCGGTCGGCCTCCTCGAGGACGACCACGTGGCGCCCGCCGGCCGCCAGGTCGCGCGCCACGGTCAGGCCGGCGACCCCGCCGCCGACGACGGCGACCGTCATGCGGTCACCCGGTCGGCGTCGGGCGGGGCGGCGGGGTCGAGGTCGTGCGCCAGGCGGACAATGCGGGTGAGGACGTCGGGGTCGGTGTCCGGCGGCACGCCGTGACCGAGGTTGAGGACGTGCGCCGGCGCGGTCCGGCCGCGCGCGACGACGTCGAGCACGTGCGCCTCGAGCACCGGCCAGGGTGCGGCGAGCATCGCGGGGTCGATGTTGCCCTGGAGGGGCGTCGTCCCCCCGAGCGCACGGTTCGCCTCGTCGAGCGGGGTGCGGTGGTCGACCCCGATGGCGTCCGCGCCGACCTCACGCATCGCCGCCAGCAGGTGCCCGGTGCCGGTGCCGAAGTGCACGACGGGCACGCCGGTGTCGCGGACGTGCGTGAGGGCACGGGCCGACGCCGGGGCGACGTGCGCCGTGTAGTCGGCGAGCGAGAGGGCGCCCGCCCACGAGTCGAAGAGCTGGACGGCGCCCGCGCCGGCGAGCACCTGGGCCCGCAGGAACGCACCCGTCACGTCCGCGGTCCACGCCATGAGGGCACGCCAGGCGTCGGGGTCCGCGTGCATGAGGGCGCGCGCGGCGAGGTGGTCCTTCGACGGCCCGCCCTCGACCAGGTACGCGGCGAGCGTGAACGGTGCGCCGGCGAAGCCCAGCAGCGGCGTGCCGCCCAGCTGGGCGACGGCGTTCTCCACCCCGGCGGCGACGGGCGCGAGGGCGGCGGGGTCGAGCTGGGGCAGCCGCGCGACGTCGTCGGCCGTGCGGACCGGCGAGCCGAGCACGGGACCGGTACCGGGGACGATGTCCACGTCGACGCCCGCGAGGCGGAGGGGCACGACGATGTCGCTGAAGAACACGGCGGCGTCCACCCCGTGCCGACGGACCGGCTGGAGGGTGATCTCCGCCGCGAGCTCGGGGTCGAGGCACGCGTCGAGCATGGCGACGCCGGCCCGCACCGCGCGGTACTCGGGGAGCGATCGACCCGCCTGCCGCATGAACCACACGGGCAGCACGTCCGGTCGGTCACCGCGCAGCGCGCGCACGAGCGGCGCGTCGGTCGGGCGGCCGGTAGGTGTTGCGCTCTGCGCGGACATGATCGATCTCACAGCTCCTGATTGTGCCGGTTGCCCTCGTGTTTGGTTCAATCGAGGCCTTGTGGCTCTCCTGACCCTCTCCGCGAGCCACCACGACGTCGACCTCGATCGCCTGGAGCGGCTCGCAGCCGCCGGGTCCGTCGGAGCCGCCGTGGTGGCGGACGCCTCGATCGCCGGTTGCGTGGTGCTCGCCACCTGCAACCGGTTCGAGCTGTACCTGGATTCCCCGGAGCCCGAGATCGGTCGAAAGGCGGCCGTCCAGGTCGTCGCCGAGGCGACCGGTCTGACCATCGACGACGCCGCCGACGCCCTCCACCCCGTGGCGGGGGAGCGCGCGGTCGCCGAGCACCTCTTCGCCGTCGCGTCCGGGCTCGAGTCCATGGTGGTCGGCGAGCGGGAGATCACCGGCCAGGTCCGTCGCGCGCTCACCGCCGCCCGGGCCGGCGGCACGACCACGCCGACGCTCGAACGCCTCTTCCAGACGGCGTCCCGCGCGTCGCGGGTCGTCATGGCCCGGACGGGGCTCGGCCGGAGCGGGCGCTCCCTCGTCGCGGTCGCGCTGGACGTCGCGGCGCAGGAGGCGCCCTTCGTCGGCGCGCGCGTGCTGCTCATCGGGACCGGCTCGTACGCACGGACCGCCGTGGGTGCGCTGCGGGCGCACCACGTCGGGCGGATCGCCGTGCACTCGGCATCGGGACGGGCCGGTGAGCTCGCCGAGGCGCTCGACCTGGACGTCGCGGGCGACCTCGCGGACGAGCTGGCCGCCGCCGACGTCGTCGTCGGGTGCAGCGGGGCCGCAGGTCACGTGATCGGCGTCCCGGAGCTGCGGGCCGCGCAGGCGGCCACGGGCGGCCCGGGCGTCCTGGTGGACCTGGCGCTCCGGCACGACATCGACCCCGCCGTGAGGGAGCTCGGCGTACCGCTCATCGACCTGGCCACCGTGCGGCGGCACGTCGAGCCGCCCGAGGTCGCGCAGGCCCGCGACGTCGTCGCCGCCGAGGCCGAGGAGTTCGCCGCAGCGCTGGCCGAGGCGGAGCTCGTGCCGGTCGTGGTCGCGCTGCGCGGACGCGTGCACGCGATCCTGGAGGAGGAGCTGCGCAGGCTCCCTCCCGACCACGGCCCGGAGGCCGAGGCCGCTCTACGGCGGTTCGCGGCCCGGCTGCTGCACACGCCCGTGGTCCGTGCCCGCGACCACGCCCGGCGGGGGCGGTCGGCGGAGTACCGCGACGCCGTCGAGACCCTCCTGGGAGTCGAGCTGCCCAACCCGGAGTGACCGACCGCCCCGCCGGCCGCCCGTCCGGCCGCCCTGGGGCCGCCCTTCCGGCCGCCACCCCACCGGACACCGGCGAATCCGCAGTATCTGACACCCGGAGGCGCAGATCCTGCGGAATCCTTCGGAGGCGGGCGGGCGGGCGGTCGGTGCGACGGGCGAGCGCGTCAGTCGTCGAGGACGCGTCAGTCGTCGAGGAAGTCGACCAGCTCGGCCGCCAGGCCCGTGTAGGAGGCCGGCGTCATGTCGGCGAGTCGGGCCGCGACGCCGTCGGGCAGGCCGAGCCCGCCGATGAACGCGCGCATGTCCGCGCCTGTCACGCGGCGGCCGCGCGTGAGCTCCTTGAGGCGCTCGTACGGCTCCTCCATGCCGGGTGTCCCCGCGACACCCGCGGCGCGCATCGCGGACTGGATCGCCTCGCCGAGCACCTCCCAGTTGGCGTCGAGGTCCCGCTCCATCGCGGCGGCGTCGACGTCGAGGCCGGCCAGCCCGCGGCGCACGTTGTCGATGGCTAGGAGCGAGTGCCCGAAGGCGGGGCCGATGTTGCGCTGGGTGGTGGAGTCGGTGAGGTCGCGCTGCAGGCGCGACGTCACGAGCGTGGCGCCCAAGGTGTCGAGCAGCGCGCACGACATCTCGAGGTTCGCCTCGGCGTTCTCGAACCGGATCGGGTTCACCTTGTGGGGCATCGTCGAGGAGCCGACCGTCCCCTGCCCACGCACCTGTGCGAAGTACCCGAGCGAGATGTACGTCCACACGTCCGTCGCCAGGTTGTGCAGGACGCGGTTGAACCGCGCGACGTCGGCGTACAGCTCGGCCTGCCAGTCGTGCGACTCGATCTGCGTGGTCAGCGGGTTCCACGTCAGGCCCAGGTGCTCGACGAACTCCCGGGACACCGCGACCCAGTCCGTGCCCGGGACCGCGGCGACGTGCGCGCCGTACGTGCCGGTCGCGCCGTTGATCTTGCCGAGGTACTCGGCACCCTCGATGCGACGGAGCTGACGCCGCAGCCGGTGTGCGAGCACCGCGAGCTCCTTGCCGAGCGTCGTGGGGGTCGCCGGCTGCCCGTGCGTCCGGGCGAGCATCGGGACCTCGGCGTGCTCGCGCGCCATGGCCACGAGGTCGGCGACGAGGCCGCGCGCCGCAGGAAGCCACACCTCGCGGACGGCGCCGCGCACCATGAGCGCGTACGCCAGGTTGTTCACGTCCTCGCTGGTGCAGCAGAAGTGCACGAGCTCGGCCACCCGCGGCAGCACCGTGTCCTCGCCGAGCACCTCCGGCGCCTCGGCGAGGCGCCGCTTGACCAGGTACTCGACGGCCTTGACGTCGTGCACCGTGATGCGCTCCGTGGCGGCCAGCTCCGCGACCGTGCCGGCGTCGAAGGTGTCCACCATCGACCGCAGGTGCGTGACCTCCTCCGTCGAGAGGGTGGGCGCGCCCGGGACCGCGTGGTGGGCGGTCAGGTGCACCAGCCACTCGACCTCGACGTTCACCCGCTCGCGGTTGAGTGCGGCCTCCGACAGGTGGTCCACCAGCGGTGCCACGGCGGCGCGGTACCGGCCGTCGAGCGGCCCGAGCGCGATGTGCGGGGTGGCGTCGGCCAGGCTGCGGCGGCTGCGGCGGGAGGCGGCGGAGCCGGCGTCGGCCTCGGCGGCCCCCGCGGCGTCGTCGGTGGTCACGGCGGCGTCGGGCTCGGTCTGCGACATGGCGCCATGATCCCACCGCACCTGCGACGCCGGGCGGGGCTCCCGCGGTCTGGACGGTGGGTGAACCCTGGTCCGGAACCACCCCCGCGCGGGTGCGCCGGGGGACAATGGCGCGCGTGGACCGGCCACCGCCGACGGACGCCCGCACCCGGGCCGGCGATGTGCCGCGCCTCGAGCGGCCGGGCCGGGTCGTGGGCGGCATCGCGCTGCTGGCGCTGGCCGTCGTCGCGGGGACGCTCGCGGGACCCTGGGACCCCCCCCTGCGGAACGACGACGCACCCCTGCCACCGCCGGAGACGCCGACGGACCTGCCGACCCTGCCGGACGTCGACATCATCCCGCCCGACCTCCGCGACACCACGGACGTCCAGCCGTGGGACCTCACGTGGCTCGGGGTGGCCGTGGCCGTCCTCCTGCTCGCCTGGGCGCTCTACGCCGTGCGGGTCTGGCTCCGGCGGCACCCCGCCCCGCGGCCACCCGAGGCGCCCGACGACGCCGGGATCGAGCTCGGTGAGGCGTTCACCGGGCCGGGCACGGTCGTGCCCGACCTGCCGGCCCTGCGGACCGGCGTGGCGGAGGCGGAGGCGGCGCTGCGCCGGTTCGCCCGACCGGTCGACGCCGTCATCGCGGCATGGGTGCGCCTGGAGGCGGCGGCGGCGCGCTCCGGCCTGCGGCGTGACCCCGCGTCCACGCCGACGGAGTTCACGCTGCGCGTGCTCGACGCGGCGCCGGTCGACCCCAGGGCCACCCGCACGCTGCTCGACCTCTACCTGCGCGCCCGGTTCGGCAACGAGCACATGACGCCGGCCGACGTCACGGCCGCGGTGGCCGCGCTCGCCGTGCTGGCGAACGGGCTCGGGGACCCGGAGGACGCCGACACGAGCGACTGGCGGCTCGAGGGCAGTGACACGCCACTGGCCCCGGCGACGCCGGACGACGACGGCCCCGCGCCCGGCGACGACGGCCCGCCGCCCGGCGACGACGGCCCGCCGCCCGGCGACGACGGCGGTGCGCGCTGATGCGCCGGGACTGGCGCCCCGTCGCCGGCGCGGTGCTCATCGGGCTCCTCTCGGGGGTCCTCGGCCTGCGCTGGCCCGACGCGGTCCTCGTCGGGCTGATCGCCGGAGTCGTGGTGGCAGTGTTCGTCGTGGCCGGTGCGTCCGACGCCCCCGCCTGGCCCACGGCGCGGGCTGCGGAGACCTCGGGCACCCGGCGTGACGTGTCCGCCCTGACGTGGTCGTTCATCGGGCTCGACGGGCACGTGTCGGAGGCGGCCGTGCGGCGCCTGCGCGTGGACGCCTCGCGGCGCCTGGCGCGCAACGGCATCGTCGTGCCCGGCGGCCTGGGGGCGACGACGGTGCGCGACACCGAGCCGGCCGTGCAGGACGCCGCGCGGGCCGCGCTGGGGGAGCGCGCGTGGCGGATCCTCACGGCACCGGGCGGGTTCATGCCGTCGCTCGCCGACGTGGCGCACTGCGTCGAGGTCGTCGAGGGGCTGGCGAGCGAGCCGGCCATCCCGCCGATCGCGCCCGGTGCCGCCGTCGTCGGCGCCGCCCACCGGCACGGCGGACGTGCCCCGCGCGGCGTCCGGACGGCGGCACCGCGGCCCACGCAGCTGTCCGGCCGGCCGGGACCGGCCGGTCCCACCGACCTCACCCGCCCCACCGAACGAGGAGATGCCTGACGTGACTGCCCCCACACCCCCGACGACGCCGTCGCCCGGGGAGGTCGCCCGGCTCGCCCATGCGGTCCTCGAGGAGGTGGGCACCGCCGTCGTCGGCATGCAGGACGCGCTGCGCGTGGCGCTCGCCGCCATCCTGTCGGGCGGGCACGTGCTGTTCGAGGACGTGCCCGGCCTGGGCAAGACGCTCGCGGCCCGCAGCCTCGCGACGGCGCTGGGCCTGGAGTTCCGCCGGCTCCAGTGCACCCCGGACCTGCTCCCCAGCGACATCACCGGCTCGGCGGTGTGGGACCCGCAGTCCGCGTCGTTCCGGTTCCGGCCCGGACCCGTGTTCGCGGGTCTGCTGCTCGCGGACGAGATCAACCGGACCGCGCCCAAGACCCAGTCGGCCCTCCTCGAGGCGATGGCCGAGCGGCAGGTCACGGTGGACGGGACGACGTACCCCATGGCCCGCCCGTTCCACGTGATGGCGACGTCCAACCCGGTCGAGTACGAGGGGACGTACCCGTTGCCGGAGGCCCAGCTCGACCGGTTCATGGTGCGGGTGTCCGTGGGCTACCCCGGTGTGGAGGCGGAGGCCGACATCCTCACGCGCCGGCTGGAGCGGCGTCGGGAGGAGGCGCCCGTGACGCGGGTCGTCGACGCACCCACGCTGCTGGCCATGCAGGCGGGCGTGGAGGCCGTGCGGGTCGACCCGGACATCGTGCGGTACTGCGTCGACCTGGCCGCGGCCACGCGCGAGCACGGGGCGGTCGAGGTCGGCGCGAGCCCGCGCGGGTCCCAGGCGCTGATGCTCGTCGCCCGCTCGCTCGCGGTCCTCTCCGGGCGGCGCTTCGTGACGCCCGAGGACGTGAAGGCGGTCGCGGTGCCCGCGCTCGCGCACCGCATCACCCTCACGCCGGCCACGTGGGCGGCCGGCGTCATCGCGGAGGACGTGGTGGGCGAGGTGCTCAGCCGCGTGCCCGGCCCGGCGACCGTGCCGGCCGGCTGATGTCCGAGGGCGCGTTCCGGCGGGGCTGGGGTGACGAGGAGCCACCCCTCGCCGGCGCGCGCCCGGAAGGCGCGGGCCACGCTGGGGGACCGGCAGGCCCGCAAGGACCGCTCGGCCGACCGTGGGCGGTGACCGGGTCGCTGGTCTGGGCGGCGGCTGCGGGGCTCACGATCGTGGCCCTGGGCGGCCTGCTCGGGCGCCCGGACGTCGCCCTGCTCGTCGTGGGGCCGCTGGTCGCGGGCCTGTGGGGAGCGTGGCTGCGGCCCCGCGGGCAGGTCTGGGTGGACCTCGTGCCGCCGGAGTCGGTGACCGTGGGCGAGCTGCGCCAGACGCTGCGTCTCACGACGCCGCCCGGCACGTCGGCGGTGCGGCTGCGCCTGTCCCGGCCCGAGCACGGGAGCACCGAGGTGCTCGTGGACGTGCCGCTGCAGCGCGAGGTCGACGCCGTGGCGCGCTCCGTCCGCACCGGGCCGCTCCCGTTGTTCCACGTGGAACACCAGGGCATCGGCGCCGGTGCGATGACGGTCGGCCCGCACGGGGAGGAGGAGGCGGAGACCGTGGTCGTCCTTCCGCGGGGACGGGCGATGCCGGCCCTGCCGATGCCGTCGCGGCTGCGCGGCCTGACCGGTCAGCACGACTCCCGGCGGTTCGGGCAGGGCGGTGCGCTGCGCGACGTGCACCCGTTCCAGCCGGGGGACGCCGTGCGCCAGGTCGACTGGAAGGTCACGGCCCGCCGCTCGCCGGACCTCGAGCAGCTGTACGTGCGCCGCACGTTCGCCCTCGGTGAGGCCGCCGTCGTCCTCGTCGTCGACTCGCGCGACGACGTCGGGCCGGACCCGGCGACGTGGAGCGGCATCCACGCCATCAGACCCGACGACGCGACGTCGCTCGACCTGGCCCGCCAGGCCGCGATGACGGTGGCGGAGGGCTACTTGGCGATCGGCGACCGGGTCGCGGTCGAGGACCTCGGCGTCCGACGGCGCGCGCTTCGTCCGGGGACGGGGCGGCACCAGCTCGACCGCCTGGTGCAGCAGCTCGGGCTCCTGCGACCCGAGGGCGACCCGCCGACGCGCCTGCGGCCGCCGCGGATGCCGGCCGGCAGCCTCGTGTACCTCTTCTCGACCTTCCTCGACCCCGAGGCCGCGGACATGGCGCGGGCCTGGCGGCGCACCGGCCTCACCGTGATCGCCGTCGACGTGCTGCCGAACGTGCGCACCCGTGGGCTCGACGCCCGGCACTGGCTGGCCATGCGGCTCGTGCGTGTGGACCGGGAGGACCGGCTCGCCGAGCTGGTCCGGGCCGGCGTCGAGGTCGTCCGGTGGGCGGACGCCGACGACACGACGGCGCGGCTCCAGCTCGCCGCGCGGCGGTCGCACCGTCGGCCGGGCGTGGCGCGCGGGGGGCGGCGATGAGGCTCTGGGCACTGCGCAACCGGGTGCGGGAGCTCTTCGGGCTCGCACCCGTCCCGCCACCCCGCGGGGCGGCCGTCCCGGCGGTGCCGCGCGTCCGCGTCGAGCTGTCCGGCGCGGTGCCGGGGGCGATCCTGCGCCTGGTGCCCGGCGTCGTCGTGGTCGTCGTGGCTCTGCTCGCCGGGTGCTCGGGTGGTGGGTGGGTGCTCGCGGGCGCGGCCGCACTCGGCGTCGTGTTCTGGCCCTCGCGACCCGTCGCGGCGTCGTTCACCGGGCTCGCGGCGATCTGGGTGCTGGCGGGCGGCGACCTGCTCGCGCTGGACCCCGTGAGCGGGTCGGTCCCCGGGGTGTGGCGGATGGGCGGGCTGATGGTGAGCGTGCACCTGCTCCTGGTGAGCTCCGCGCTGGCGGGGCACGTGGCGTGGCGCTCGTTCGTGGAACGTGCGGTGCTGCTGCGGCTGCTGCGGGGCGTGCTGGCGACGCAGGCGGCCGCCCTGTCGCTGCTCGTCCTGGTCGCGTGGCTGCGGGCATGGCAGCCCGTGGGCATGGAGTGGCTGCGGCTCGTCGCCGTGCTGGGCGTCGCGGTGGCCGTGGCACTGGCGTTGCCGCGGGAGTGGCTCGTGCGGCGTGCGGGGCGGGGCGACGGCTAGCGGGCGACCGGCTGTCGGTGCGGGGG
>Ga0196976_1000324_pt1 | contig 31409 bp, 29 predicted proteins | sample S3v_513CmetaG_FD_148644 | JGI IMG/M metagenome (GOLD analysis project Ga0196976, IMG submission 148644) | Soil microbial communities from Anza Borrego desert, Southern California, United States - S3+v_5-13C | ecosystem: Environmental > Terrestrial > Soil > Desert | place: USA: California... | reverse complement strand
CCGTCGGCAGGCCCTCGCGCGGCGGGACGGCCTCGCCCTCCGCCCGCGTCGGGAGGATGTCGAAGACCGCCACCGTGCCGGCGGGCTGGCCCTCCGACGGGGGCACCACGTGCAGGATGCGCGAGCCGACCCGCTGCCCGCGGAGCGCCCGGTAGATCTCGGTGCCGATGTACTCCTCGCTGAGCACGTACGCGCGCGGCTCGCCCGAGTACGTCTCGTTGATCAGGCTGCCGTCCGCGGCGGACTCCGCGTAGAAGTTCACCAGGACCGGGCCGCCGTCGCTGAGCTCGGGTCCGGTGCCCTCGGCGATGACCTCCACGCTCGGCTCGGTGATCGCCAACGGGGCTGTGAACTGCAGCTCCGGGGTGCCGCCGGGCTCCCCCGTGACCAGCACCTGCGGCGCCGGCTCGGGCTCCTCCGAGCAGGCTGCGGCGCCGGCCACCACACCCACCGCCAGCAGCACGGCGACAACGCGGCGCGCGCCGCGCCGCGCGGTCACAAGGACTCCAGCAGACGGTCGACGCGCTCGTCGACGCTGCGGAACGGGTCCTTGCACAGCACCGTCCGCTGCGCCTGGTCGTTGAGCTTCAGGTGCACCCAGTCCACCGTGTAGTCCCGGCGCGCCTCCTGCGCGCGCCGCACGAAGTCGCCCCGCAGCTTCGCGCGCGTCGTCTGCGGCGGCAGCGCGGTCGCCTCGAACACGTCGACGTCGGTCACCACACGCTCCACCATGCCGCGGGCCGCCAGGAGGTTGTACAGGCCCTCGGTCCGTGAGATGTCGTGGTACGCCAGGTCCAGGCGCGCCACCCGGGGGTCGTCCAGACCGAGGCCGTGCTTGCTGCGGTACCGGTCGATGAGCCGCAGCTTGATGACCCAGTCGAGCTCGCGCTCCACGAGCGCCAGGTTCTGGGTGCGGACGGCGCGCAGGCCGCGCTCCCAGAGCTCCAGCACCCGCTCGATCACCGGGGTGAGCACGACGTGGTCGGCGACGTAGTGCTGCACCCAGGCGAGGTACTCCTCCTGCACGTCGAGCGCGGACACGGTGCGTCCCGAGGCCAGGGCGACGGGCGTCGTCCCCGTGATGTCGTGGCTGATCTCCCGGATGGCCCGCATGGGGTTCTCCAGCGTCAGGTCCCGCAGCGGCGCGCCGGCCTCGATGAGACGCAGGATGAGGTCCGTCGCACCGACCTTGAGCAGCGTCGTCGTCTCCGCCATCGACGAGTCCCCGACGATGACGTGCAGCCGGCGGTACCGCTCGGCGTCGGCGTGCGGCTCGTCCCGGGTGTTGATGATCGGCCGTGACCGCGTCGTGGCGCTGGACACGGACTCCCAGATGTGGTCCGCCCGCTGGGACAGGCAGTAGACCGGGCCGCGCGGCGTCGGGAGCACCTTGCCGGCGCCCGTGACGACCTGACGGGTGATGAGGAAGGGCACCAGCACGTCGGCGAGCCGCCCGAAGTCGCCCTGCCGGCGCACGAGGTAGTTCTCGTGGCACCCGTAGGAGTTGCCCGCCGAGTCGGTGTTGTTCTTGAACAGGTGGATCACCCCGGGCACGCCCTCGTGCTCGAGGCGCTGCTGGGCGTCCGCCACCAGACCCTCGAGCACCCGTTCGCCCGCGCGGTCGTGCGCCACGAGCTGCGGCACGGAGTCGCACTCGGCCGTCGCGTACTCGGGGTGCGACCCCACGTCGAGGTAGAGCCGCGAGCCGTTCCGCAGGAAGACGTTGGACGACCTCCCCCACGCCACCACCTTGCGGAACAGGTACCGCGCCACCTCGTCGGCGGACAGGCCGCGGCCCGTCTCGACCGCACAGGTGACGCCGTACTCCGTCTCCAGACCGAAGATCCGTCGGTCCACCGGGTCAGCCCTGCTCGGCCGGGGGCACGGGCGGGTCCGCCGGGTCGACCGGCTCGTCGTCGCGGCCCAGGAGGTCGGCGAGCTGGGGGGCTGCGAGCCGGCGGAAGGCACGACGCGGCCGGGTGCGGTCCAGGACGGCGACCTCCAGCTGGCCGGGCGCCAGGACGCGGTCCGCGCCGTCCGCCTGCCAGCCGAGCACCGACACCGCCAGCTGGACGACCTCGGCCAGCGTCATGCCGGGACGCCAGCCCTCCCCCAGGCGCTCGGCCAGGCTCTCGGCCTGCCCACCGAGGACGACGTGCCCGTGCTCGTCCGCCACGGAGCCGTCGTAGGACAGCCGGTAGATCTGGTCCTCCGCCGGGGTGTCGCCGACCTCGGCCACCACGAGCTCGACCTCGAGCGGCTTGGACTCCGTGGTGAACACCGTCCCCAGCGTCTGGGCGTAGGCGTTGGCGAGCGCCCGCGCGCTGACGTCGGCGCGGTCGTACGAGTAGCCCCGCAGGTCCGCGTACCGCACGCCGGCGACCCGCAGGTTCTCGAACTCGTTGTACTTGCCGACGGCCGCGAAGGCGATGCGGTCGTAGATCTCCGAGATCTTGTGCAGCGCCCGCGAGGGGTTCTCCGTGGCGAACGCGATCCCGTCGTCGTAGGCCACGACGACGACGGAGCGCCCCCGCGCGATGCCCTTGCGCGCGTAGTCCGCCCGGTCCTTCATGAGCTGCTCGGGCGAGACGTAGAAGGGCATCGTCATGCCGGGTCACCTCCCGTCGCGTCCGTGAAGCGGCGCTTCGCGTCGATCTCCGCCGAGACGGCGGCCAGCGTGTCGCCCGGCACCCGCAGGTAGCCGGCTGCCGTGACGGTGGCGACGGTCGGCCAGATGCGCCGCGTCGCGTCCGGACCGCCCGTGGCGGAGTCGTCGTCCGCGGCGTCGACGAGCGCGTGGACCGCGACGCGCACGGCGTCGTCAGCCGTCATCCCCGCCCACCAGAGCTTCTTCAGCGAGCTGCGGGCGAACACCGACCCCGAGCCCACGGCGTGGTACTCGGTCTCCTCGTACCGGCCGCCCGTCACGTCGTAGGAGAAGATGCGCCCGGTGCGGCGGTCGAGGTCGTAGCCACCGAACAGCGGGACCACCGCGAGACCCTGCATCGCGAGGCCCAGGCTGCCGCGGATCATGGTCGCCAGGCGGTTCGCCTTGCCGTCGAGCGAGAGCAGCGTGCCCTCGATCTTCTCGTAGTGCTCGAGCTCCAGCTGGAACAGCCTCACCAGCTCGAGCGCCAGCCCGGCCGTGCCCGCGATGCCGATGGCGGAGTACTCGTCACCCGGGAACACCTTCTCGATGTGCCGGCTCGCGATCATCGATCCCGCAGTGGCCCGGCGGTCCCCGGCCATGACGATGCCGCCGTCGAAGGCGAGGGCCACGATCGTCGTCGCGTGCGGCGCCCCGGGCGCCGTGCCTGCGGGCAGGGCGCGGCCGGTGGGGAGCAGCGACGGGTCGTGCGTGGCCAGGAAGTCGAGGAACGAGGACGTCCCGGGCGTGGTGAACGACGCCGGCAGGCGGCCGGCCGGGTCAGGCGTCACTCACTGCCCGCCCTTCTGCACGAAGCCGCGCACGAAGGACTCCGCGTTGGACTCGAGGACCTCGTCGATCTCCTCGAGCAGGGCGTCGACCTCCGCGTCGCGCGCCTGGGGCGCCGCGGTGGGGACGGGCTCCGGGGCGTCCGCGGGCTCCGCGTCGTCGTTGTGGTGCTGGCGCTGGTCCTGTGCCATGAGCGTTCCCCTCGTCGAGTGACACCACGATCCTAGGCGGACCGCCCGACGCGCCGCGCCGCGAGTCCGGCGCGCGAGTCGTGGTCCGCCGCGGTCGGGGGCGGCTCAGCCGCTCGCGAGGCGCTCGACGAGGGTGCGGGCGTCCGGGCACGCGTCGAGCAGCGCGCCGACGTGCGCCTTGGTGCCGCGCCACGGGTCCCGCAGCGGCACCCGCCGCAGGGTCGCGAACGACGGCACGTCCAGCACGACCGAGTCCCAGCTCGCGGCCCTCACCTGGTCGGGGAACCGGCGCACCACGGAGCCGCGGAAGAACGCGCGGGTGTCGATCGGCGGGTCGCTGACCGCGCGGGCCACCTCCTCGTCGGTCACCAGGCGCTCGACGGCCCCGGCGGCGGCGAGACGGTGGTAGACGCCGCGCTCCGGGCGGACGTCGGACCACTGGATGTCCATCGCCGCCAGGCGCGGGTGGTCCCAGCCGATGCGGTCGCGCGTCCGGAGTCCGTCCAGCAGCCGGAGCTTCGCGACCCACTCCACCTCGCGGGCACAGGACGCCGGGTCGACCGCCAGGCGCTCCAGCACGGACTCCCAACGGTCCAGGACGTCGGCGGTGGCCTGGTCCGGCTCCGCGCCCATGAGGGCGAGGGCACGACGGATGACGTCGAGGTAGGCGCGCTGCACCTCGATCGCGGTCAGCTGGCGGCCGTCCGCCAGCTCCAGCCGGCCGGCGAGCGTGAGGTCCCGGCTGACCTGGCGCACCGCGCTCACCGGGTCCGCGAGCCGCAGCGCGGCGATCTCCGGCAGGAGGCCGTGGTGCGCCCCGTGCTCGATGAGCCACAGGACGCTCGACGTGGTGCCGACCCGCAGGTAGGTGGCGACCTCCATCAGGGTGGCGTCCCCGAGGATCAGGTGCAGCCGGCGCCACCGCTTGCGGTCCGCGTGCGGCTCGTCACGGGTGTTCACGATGGGCCGGCGCAAGGTCGTCTCGAGGCCGACCTCGGCCTCGATGTAGTCGGCCCGCTGCGAGAGCTGGTAGCCCGGGACCTGACCGGTCGGGCCGATGCCGACCCGGCCCGACCCGGTGAAGACCTGCCGCGTCACCAGGAAGGGCGTGAGGTGCTCCACCAGGTCGTCGAACGGGACGGCGCGGTCCACCAGGTAGTTCTCGTGGGTGCCGTACGACGCGCCCTTGCCGTCGACGTTGTTCTTGTAGAGCACCACGTCGGGCATCGCGGGGTTCGCGGCGAGTGCGCGGGCGGCCCGGAGCATGACGAGCTCGCCGGCCTTGTCCCACAGGACCAGGTCACGCGGGTTCGTCACCTCGGGCGAGGAGTACTCGGGATGGGCGTGGTCGACGTAGAGCCGCGCCCCGTTGGTCAGGATGGTCGTCGCGGCCCCGGGGTCCTCGTACTCCTCGACGTCGGGCCGCTCCATGAGGTCCGGGTCGAAGCCCCCGGGAGCCGGCTGGCCCGACGCGTCGGGGCCGGCAGGAGCGGGACGGCGGGGGTCGTCCGTGAGAAGGGACGGGTGCGCGGCCGCCCGCTCGAGGCGGAACCCCCGGGCGTCGGCGAGCGGGTCCTCGTCCGCGTAGTCCCACCGCGCGTGCCCGCTGCCCGACGTGAGCGCCGTGTACGCAGCGACGACGTGGCTCGACAGGAGCATCGGGTTCGCCGTGGGCCGGCCGGGCTGGACCAGGCCGTACTCGGTCTCGATGCCCATGACCCGCCGCACGCTCACGCGGCCAGCCTAGCCAGGCGGCGCACGACGTCCGGCCGGGGTCCCGCCCGCCGCGACCAGGCCCGCCGCCTCAGAGGTACTGGCCCGTCGGCGTCACCGTCTCGATCGTGCGACCGCTCTCCTTGCCGCCCTTGCCCTGCACGATCGTCCTGATGAAGACGATGCGCTCGCCCTTCTTGCCGGAGATGCGCGCCCAGTCGTCGGGGTTGGTCGTGTTGGGCAGGTCCTCGTTCTCCTTGAACTCCGCCACGCACGCGGACAGGAGGTGCTCCACCCGGATGCCGCGGTGCCCCGTGGCGAGGAAGTCCTTGATCGCCGTCTTCTTGGCACGGTCGACGATGTTCTGGATCATCGCGCCGGACGAGAAGTCCTTGAAGTAGAGGATCTCCTTGTCGCCGGAGGCGTACGTGACCTCGAGGAACTCGTTCTCCTCGCTCTCGGTGTACATCTGCTCCACGGCCTGCACGATCATCGCCTCGACCGTGGCGACCGGGTCGCCCGCGTGCTCGGCGACGTCGTCGGCGTGCAGCGGCAGGTCCGCGGTCAGGTACTTGGCGAAGATCTCGCGCGCCGCCTCGGCGTCGGGGCGCTCGATCTTGATCTTCACGTCGAGGCGCCCGGGGCGCAGGATGGCCGGGTCGATCATGTCCTCGCGGTTGGAGGCACCGATGACGATGACGTTGTCGAGCCGCTCGACACCGTCGATCTCGCTCAGGAGCTGCGGGACGATCGTGGTCTCGACGTCGCTCGAGATGCCGGTGCCGCGAGTGCGGAACAGCGACTCCATCTCGTCGAAGAACACGACCACCGGGTGGCCCTGGGTCGCCTTCTCGCGCGCCCGGGCGAAGATCAGACGGATGTGCCGCTCCGTCTCGCCGACGTACTTGTTGAGCAGCTCGGGGCCCTTGACGTTCAGGAAGTAGCTCTTCGCGGGTGACCCGTCCTCGCCGACGCCGCGCATCGCCGCCAGGGAGTGCGCCACCGCCTTGGCGATGAGCGTCTTGCCGCAGCCGGGCGGGCCGTACAGCAGGACGCCCTTCGGTGGCTTGAGACCGTGCTCCCGGAACAGCTCCGGGTGGGCGAAGGGCAGCTCCACCGCGTCGCGGATCTGCTCGATCTGGGAGCCGAGACCACCGATGTCGCCGTACTGGACGTCGGGCACCTCCTCGAGGATCAGCTCCTCGACCTCCGAGCGGGGGACGCGCTCGAAGACGAAGCCGCTCCGCGTCTCCACCGTGAGCGCGTCGCCGACGCGGATCGGGGCGTTGCGCAGCGGCCCGGCCAGCCGGACCACGCGCTCCTCGTCGGCACGGCCGACCACGAGGGCGCGGTCGTCGTCGATGAGCTCCTTGACCGTGACGATCTCGCCGACCGACTCGTAGCGCCCGGCCTCCACGAGCGCGAGCGCCTCGTTGAGCTTGACCTCCTGGCCGGGCTGGAGGTCGGCCACCTCGACCGTCGGGGCCACCTGCACGTGCATCTTGCGGCCGGCGGAGATGATCTCGGCGGAGCCGTCGGGCCGCGCCGCGAGGAAGGTCGCGAAGGTGGCCGGCGGCCGGCCCAGGTCCTCGAGGCGTCGCTGCAGCTCGACGATCTGGTCCCGCGCGTGACGCAGCGCGTCGGCCAGGCGCTCGTTCTTCGCTGCCAGCACGGCTGCATGCCGTGCCGGATCCGCGGCCGCGCTGCTCCCTGCTGCGCCGCGGTCCATCTCCGGGTGCTGGCTCATGATCGCCTCCGCTCCACGTCCCGACACCACGACCCTACGCAGTGGCGTCAAGCCGAAAGCGGACCGTCCGGGGCGTGGTCCGTCTCAGTCGTCGTCGCCGAGGTCCGCGGCGGAGTCGATCACGCCCGGCACGTCGTCGCCCGGCACGTCGTCGCCCGGCACGTCGTCGTCCGGCACGTCGTCCTGCGGCGCGGCGGCGGGCGCCGCCGTCGGCGACGTCGCCACCCCGAGCTGCCGGCGCACGCGCCGCAGCTTCTTGTCGGAGACCGGCCGCTCGCCCAGGTCCTCCTCCGCCCACTCAGCCGTGTCCGGGTACGACCCCTTGGCGGGCCGCCGCCGCCGCAGCGGCGGCTCGACACCCTCGGCCATGCGCCGGGTGGTCAGGAGGAACCCGGTGTGCCCGACCATCCGGTGCTCGGGACGGACGGCCAGGCCCTCGAGGTGCCACCCCCGCACGAGCGACTCCCACGCCTGGGGCTCGGTGAACCGGCCGTCGTCGCGCACGTCCTCCGCCAGGCGGGACAGCTGGGTCGTGGTCGCGACGTACGCGACGAGGACGCCGCCGGGCGCCAGGGCGTCCGCGACGACCGCGAGGTTCTCCCAGGGCGCGAGCATGTCGAGCACCACGCGGTCGACGCTACCGGGCGGTTCCGTGAGGGGCAGGACGTCGGCCAGGTCGCCGACGCTGAGCGTCCAGGCCGGGTGCGCACCCTCGAAGAAGGAGTCGACGTTGCCGCGGGCCACGTCGGCGAAGTCCGGCCGTCGCTCGATGGAGTGCAGGTGCCCGGCGTCGCCGACGGCGCGGAGGAGGGACATGGTCAGGGCGCCCGACCCGACACCCGCCTCGACCACCCGCGCGCCCGGGTAGATGTCCGCCATCGCCACGATCTGGCCGGCGTCCTTGGGGTACACGACCGCGGCACCGCGCGGCATGGACAGGACGAAGTCCGACAGCAGCGGCCTGAGCGCGAGGTACGCCACGCCACCCGTGCTGACCACGACGGACCCCTCGGGCCGCCCGATGAGCTCCGAGTGGCGGAAGTACCCCTTGTGCGTGTGGAAGGAACCGTCCGGGGTGAGGGTGATGGTGTGCAGCCGGCCGCGCGGGTCGGTCAGCTGGACGCGGTCGCCCACGCGGAGGGGGCCCCGCCGGGCCGCTGCTCCGGTGGGCTGCGGGACGGGGGTCGGGGTGCTCACGGTGCCCGAGTCTAGGAGGCGCTCATCGGGTGCGGCGCAGCGCCTCGACGAGGTCGGCGTAGCGCAGCAGGCCGACGACGGCGCCGTCGGCGTCACGCACCGCCATGACGGGCGTGGACCGGGCCACCTCGCCGACCGCCGCCAGAGCGGCCGCTCCCGTGAGCGTCCCGTCGACCCACGCCTGCGCGGGCAGCGGCACGAGGACCGCGTCGACGGGCGTCACGGGCCACTGGCCGGCCGGCACCGCGGCGAGGGCGCCCGGGTCGACGTACCCGCGCAGCCTCCCGTCGGCGACGACGACGGGGATCGCGACGTCGTGCCCGCGGGGCGGGAGCTCGGCGAGCGTCCGCGCGCCGGTGAGGGCCACGGGCCTGGCCAGCCGGACGAGGTCGATGCCCGCCACGGCGTCCCGCCACGCGGCGAGCCGGAGGAACCCGCCGGCGCTGGTCCAGAGCGTCACGCCGATCACGGCCGACCAGAGCACGGCCGTCAGGTCGGGCTCGGCGGACCGGGCGAGCGGCACCCCGACGGCACCCACCAGCAGCCCGACGGCCACGACGCGACCGACGTAGGCGGCGGCCCGGGTGCCGGTGTTACGACGACCCGTCAGCCGCCAGACGATCGCCTCCAGGATCCAGCCGCCGTCCATGGGGAGTCCAGGCAGCAGGTTGAACGCCGCGACCAGGGCGTTGGAGTACGCCAGGACCCCGAACGCGGCGTGCAGCGCGCCGCGGTCGACGCCCGAGAAGGGACCCGGCTGTGTGAGCTGGAAGCCGAGCCACCCGAGGGCTGCCAGTGCGACGTTCGCGAGAGGTCCGGCGACGGCGACGAGGGCTCCCGTGGTCGGGGAGCCCGAGTCGGCCATCTCGGTGTGTCCGCCGACGAGAGTCAGGACGACCTGGCGCACGGTGACACCGCGACGGCGGGCGACCCAGGCGTGCGCCAGCTCGTGCACGAGGACGGAGGCGAGCAGCAGGAACCCGAACCCGAACCCGACGACGTAGGCGCCGACCTCGCTCACCCCGGGCAGCACGGCACGCGCGATCGGAGCGCTCACGACGGCGAGGAGGACCGTGGCGAGCAGCCACCCGGGGCGGACGACGATCGGGGCGCCGCCGAAGCGTCCGATCACGAGACCGCGTCCACCGGGGGCGGTGGGCGTGGAGGCTCTCGCCGTCGCGTGCACGGCCCCAGCGTACGTGGCGGGCGTGTCGTGTCGGACGCGGCACGTACGCTCGCCCCGTGACCGACACGACCGCGGAGGACCTCGCCGGGACCGACCTGTGCGAGGCCGAGGAGCCCGCCCGGGCGCGCACGCCCGGCCTGTCGCCGTCGCGGGCGAACGACTACCTCCAGTGCCCCCTGCTGTTCCGGTTCCGGGTGGTCGACAGGCTGCCGGAACCGCCGAGCGCCGCCGCGGTGCGGGGCACCCTCGTGCACGCCGTCCTGGAGCGGCTCTTCGACCTCCCGGCCGGCGCGCGCACGCCGGACGCCGCGCGCGCCCTGCTGGAGCCGTGCTGGGAAGCGCTCGTCGCCGAGCGGCCGGACTGCGTCGACCTCGTCGCCGACGGCGACCGCGAGGCGTGGTTCGCACAGGCCGCCACGCTGCTCGAGACGTACTTCACGCTCGAGGACCCGAACCGCCTCCAGCCCGCGGAGCGCGAGCTGGCCGTGGCCACGGACATCGACGGCGAGCTCGAGCTGCGGGGCATCATCGACCGCCTCGACGTGGCGCCGAACGGCGCGGTGCGGATCGTGGACTACAAGACCGGCCGCTCACCCGGGCAGGGCTACGAGAGCGCGGCCCTCTTCCAGATGCGCTTCTACGCCGCGGTCCTGCAGCGCCTCCGCGGCACCGTCCCGGCCATGCTGCAGCTCATCTACCTGGGCGACGGCACGGTGCTCCGGCACGAGCCGGACGCCGCGGAGCTCGCCACCACGGAGGCGAAGGTCCGCGCGATCTGGGGCGGCATCCGGACCGCGGCACGGACGGGCGCGTGGCAGCCCCGGCCCAGCGCGTTGTGCGGGTGGTGCGCGCACCAGGCGCTGTGCCCGGCCTTCGGGGGCGTTCCCCCCGAGGTGGATCCGGAGGCCGTCGCGCGGGCGACCGGGGTCACGCCGGATGCCGCGGCACCGGGCGCCTCCCCCAGCCAGGTCGCGTTCCCTGCGCCGGCAGCGGGCGGAGCAGCCGTCCCGCTCTGAACCGCGCGGTCACCGGCACCGGGCGCTCTCCCGAACCGTCAGGCGACTCAGCCGACCGGTGCGCCCACCAGGTCGACCGTCTCGCCGCTCGCGACGCGCCGGATCAGGTCCGCCGACAGGCGACGCACCGAGTCGACGCGGCTCAGGCCCGGCCGCGGCGCGACCGGGACCAGGTGCTGGATCCCGATGGTGCGCGCGCCGGACGCGTACGCCGAGGCCACACCGGGGATCGAGTCCTCCAGCGCGACGCAGTCGGCCGGGTCGACGCCCAGCTCTGCGGCAGCACGCAGGTACGCCTCAGGATGGGGCTTGCCCTCGGTCACCTCGTCGCCGGCAACGATGACCGCGAACGTCCCGGGCGGCGCACCGGCCGCGACGGCCTCCGCGAGCGGGCGGTACGACATGGTCACCATCGCGCAGGGCACACCCGCCGCGCGCAGGTCTGCGAGCACGGCTGGGACGCCCGGCTGCCACGGCACCGCACGGCGCAGGGCGACCAGGACGTCGGCGACCAGGCGCGTGACGATCTCCTCGGCCGGCAGGTCCACACCGTGCGCCCGGAGCACCTCAGCGGCGTCGAGCAGCGCCATGCCGATCATCTGCTCGTGGTCCTCGGCGGTGAACTCCAGCCCCACCTCGGCGGTCAGCGCAACCTCTGCCTCGTGCCACAGGGGCTCGGTGTCGACGAGCGTGCCGTCCATGTCCCAGAGGACGGCGGCGGGCATGCGGGACTCTGCGGATTCGGGGGTGGGCACCGGTGCAGTCTAGGCGCGCGGATCGGGCGCCCCGGCCGGGCGGGCCTAGGCTGGGGGTATGACGGATGCACTCCCGGTGCCGCTGCGAGGGCCGATCATGCTCGCGGCCTTCGAGGGCTGGAACGACGCCGGCGGCGCCGCGAGCCAGGCGCTCGTCCACCTGCGTGAGGTCTGGGGAGCCGAGCAGATCGACGAGCTGGACCCCGAGGAGTACCACGACTTCCAGGTCAACCGGCCCACCGTGTCGTCCGAGGACGGCCAGCGGGTGATCACCTGGCCGAGCACCTCCATCTCCGCGGCGTCCCTCCCGGGGTCGGGTGGCACCGTCGTCCTGGTGCAGGGCATCGAGCCCTCGATGCGCTGGCGCCGGTTCTGCGCCGAGGTGCTCGACGCCGCGGAGCGGCTGGGGGTCACGACGGTCGTCACCCTGGGCGCCCTCCTGGCCGACGTGCCGCACACGCGGCCCATCCCGGTCACCGCCACGTCGGACGACCGCGCGCTGCAGGAGGCCCTGAACCTGGACGCGAGCACCTACGAGGGACCCACCGGCATCGTCGGGGTGCTGCAGCACGAGGCCATCCACCGCGGGCTCCGGGGCCTCTCCGTCTGGGCGGCCGTCCCGCACTACGTCGCGCACCCGCCGTCGCCCAAGGCCACGGCCGCGCTGCTCGTCCGCATCGAGGAGCTGCTGGGCGAGGCCATCCCGCTCCGCGACCTGCCCGAGGACGCCCAGGCCTGGCAGCGGGGCGTCGACGAGCTCGCCGCAGAGGACGCGGAGATCGCGGAGTACGTCGCCCAGCTCGAGGAGGCGAAGGACACGGCCGACCTGCCCGAGGCCACCGGTGAGGCGATCGCGCGGGAGTTCGAGCGCTACCTGCGGCGGCGGGACCGCGGCTCGGGGACCGGCACGAACCCCTGACGGCCGCCGCGTCCGCCCGGCGGCCTCGGCTCAGAGCCGGATGCCCAGCAGGGCGTCGACGGTGCGTGCGAGGACGCCGGCCGCGCCCGGGTCCGTGCCACCCAGGGTCAACGTCGCGTCCGCCCAGGCGTCTACGGCGCGCAGTGCGGCGGGCGCGTCGAGATCGGCCACCATCGCCGCCCGGACGGCCTCGACAGCGGATCCCGCGTCCGCCGCCCCCGTGCCCGACACGGCGGCGCGCCACCGCCCCAGGCGACGGTCGGCGTCGGCGAGGCCGGCGTCGTCCCACTCCCAGTCCTCCCGGTAGTGGTGTGCGAGGACGGCCAGGCGGATCGCCATCGGGTCGACGCCGGAGGCCCTCAGCTCGGACACGAGGACGAGGTTGCCGAGCGACTTGCTCATCTTCTCGCCCTTGTAGCCCACCATCCCGGTGTGCATCTGGAGCCGGGCGCCGTAGCCGCCGAGCGCCCTGGCGTGCGCGGTGCTCATCTCGTGGTGCGGGAAGCACAGGTCCCGGCCGCCACCCTGGACGTCGAACACGGACCCCAGGGCGTGCCCGGCGATCACCGTGCACTCGATGTGCCACCCCGGCCGCCCCATGCCCAGCACGCCGCCGTCCCAGCTGGGCTCCCCCGGCCGTTCCCGCCGCCACAGCGCCGGGTCGAGCGGGTCCCGCTTTCCCGGACGGCCGGGGTCGCCGCCCCGCTCGGCGAACAGAGCGATCGTCTCCTCGTGGCTCAGGCCGGGGACCGCACCGAAGTGCGGGTCCGCCGAGATGTCCGCGTACACGTCGCCGAGGCCCGGCTCGTCACCGCCAGCCCCGCCCTCGAGGGGCACCCGGTACGCGAGCCCGCGGTCGAGCAGGCGGGCCACGGCGTCGGCCACCAGGGGGATCGTCTCGACCGCACCGAGGTACGTGTGGGGCGGGATCACCGCCAGGGCCGTCATGTCCTCGGCGAAGAGGGCGGTCTGCTCGCGGGCCAGGTCCGCCCAGTCGACGCCGGTGCGCGCCGCACGCTCGAGCAGCGGGTCGTCGACGTCGGTCACGTTGGACGCGTAGCGCACGGTCAGCCCGGCGTCGAGCCAGGCCCGGTGCAGCAGGTCGAACGCGATGTAGGTCGCGGCGTGCCCCAGGTGCGTCGCGTCGTACGGCGTGATCCCGCAGACGTACATCGTCGCCACCCGACCGGTCGCGGAGTCCTCCGCCAACCCGCGGGCAGGGTCGACGAGCCGGACCACCCCGCCGCGGCCGGGGACGGTCGGGATCTGCGGAGCGGGCCAGGTGCGCACCTCAGCAGCCTAATCGGCGCGGAGGTGTCGGCCCGCCCGGGATCGGCCGTCCGGGATCGGGTGGGCGGGCCCCCACACGTCACGCGGCGGAGCGCACCGCCTCGAGCGCACCGGTGAGGACGAGCACCACGATGACCGCGGCGAAGGCGAAGCGGTACCAGACGAACGGCATGAAGCTGCGCGTGCTGACGAGCTTCAGGAACCCGATGATCACGACGTAGCCGACGACGAACGCCACCACCGTCGCCAGCAGCGTCGCGCCGAGGGACGGGGTGCCCGTGCTGCCGAAGTCGTCGAGGCTCGTGACGAGCTGCTGCAGGCCCGAGCCGAGGACCGCTGGGATGGCGAGCAGGAAGGAGTACCGCGCGGCCGCCTCACGCGTGTACCCCATGAGCAGCCCGCCGCTGATCGTGCCGCCCGAGCGCGACACCCCCGGGACCAGTGCCAGCGACTGCCAGAGGCCGAAGGCCAGGGCGTGCCGCGCGTTGAGCTGGTCGAGGGTGCGCTCCTTGGCACCCGTGCGGTCCGCGAGACCGAGGACGACGGCGAAGAGCACGAGCGTCCCGGCGATGAGGAACAGGTTGCGGAACGGACCCTTGATGGAGTCCTCGAAGAGAAGCCCGAACGTCACGATGGGCAGGGTGCCGAGCGCGATCCAGTAGGCCATCCGCGCGTCGGGGTCGCTCTCGCCGAGGCGCGACCGCCAGTCGCGGCCGTGCTCGCCTCGCAGTGCCCGCCACCAGGCGGACACGATCCGCGCGATGTCCCGGCGGAAGTAGAGCAGGACGGCACTCTCGGTGCCGATCTGCGTGATCGCGGTGAACGCGGCGCCGGGGTCCGTGCCACCCGGGAGCAGCTCACCGACGACGCGCAGGTGCGCGCTCGACGAGATGGGGAGGAACTCGGTGAGCCCCTGCACGAGCCCGAGCGTGATCGCTTCCCACCAGTCCACGAGCCGTCACCCTACCCGGGGCACCGGCGCGCCGCCGGAGCGCGACAGGCCGCGGGCGGCGAGCCGGTAGCCTGCCGGGCATGGAGGAGCGACTGCTCGGAGCGACCGGGCTGCGGGTGTCCTCACTCGGCCTGGGCACCCTCACCTGGGGACGGGACACCGAGGCCGACGACGCCGCGAAGCTCCTCCGGGACTTCGTGGACGCCGGCGGGTCGCTCGTCGACACGTCCGCGAGCTACGCGGACGGCGGCGCGGAGGCGGTCCTCGGCGAGCTGCTGCGGGGCGAGGTCGCGCGCTCGGACGTCCTGGTGTGCACCAAGGCGGGCATCCGACGGACCCCTGCGGGCGGCGTCGTCGACGCCTCCCGGCGGTCGCTGCTGGACAGCCTCGACGGGTCGCTGAGCCGGCTGGGCACCGACCACGTCGACCTGTGGCTCGTGCAGTCGCCCGATCCGCTGACGCCGCTCGAGGAGACCATGGGCGCGCTCCGCGACGCGGTGGCCTCGGGGCGCGCCCGCTACGTGGGGCTCTCCAACCACGCGGGCTGGCAGACCGCCCGCGCCGCCTCCCTGCTGCCCGGCCTCGCGGCGGTGGAGGTCGAGTACTCCCTGCTGGAGCGCGGCGTCGAGCGGGAGGTGGTGCCGGCCGCGGCGGCGCTCGGCGTCGGCGTCCTGGCCTGGTCCCCGCTGGGCCGCGGGGTCCTCACGGGCAAGTACCGGCGCACCGTCCCCGCCGACTCCCGCGCGGCGTCGGCGCACCTCGCCGGGTTCGTGGAGCCGTACCTGGGGCAGACGGCCGGCCCGATCGTGGAGGCGGTGCGGACGGCGGCGGACGGCCTTGGCCGGTCCCCCTTGGAGGTCTCGCTCGCCTGGGTCCTCGGGCGCGGGATCGCGTCAGCCGTCGTCGGGCCGCGCACCCCCGCCCAGCTGCACGCCGCCCTGGACCTCGACACGACGCTCCCCGACGCCATCGTCGCGGCGCTCGACGAGGTGAGTGCGCCGGCGCTGGGCTACCCCGAGCGGCTCTGAGGGTCCTGCCGCCGCGTCAGGCCCGTTCGGCGTCGTCGTCGATCAGGTCCTCGAGGTCGTCGTCGACGTCGTCCTCGTCCAGGTCGTCCTCGTCGATGTCGTCCTCGTCCTCGCCCTCCTCGTCCGCGTCGTCGTCCAGCAGGCCGAACGGCAGGGTCTCCCCGTGCACCCGGGCCAACGAGTCCTCGTAGACCTCGAACGCGTCGGCGAGCACGTCGTAGGCGTCGTCGACGGCTGGGTCGTCGTCCGCCCGGCGGGTGCCGACCGCGTGGAAGTGTGCCTCCAGCGCGGCGACGAGGCGGTCAAGGGCGGCACGTGGGTCCACGGTCATGGTCTGAAGGTAGTGCCGGGGGATGCAGAATGGCACTCGATCCACTGGCTCGGGTCCATGCGGAGGTGGTGACGTTGGACGGGAATGCCTCGGTGCAGCCGTTGCGCGACAGCTGGGCGCCGCAGGGTCCGCACTACGAGTACCGGGTGCTGACCTTGCACGAGACGACCAACCTGCGGCAGGCGCGGCGGCTGCTGACCGACGAGGCGGAGTACGGACGGTGGGAGCTGGCGCGCACCCTGCTCTACGCCGGCGGACGCCGCAAGGTGTGGCTCAGACGCAAGATCATCCACGTCCAGCGCACGCTGTAGCCGCTCAGCAGGTGCTGAGCAGCCGGTCGAGCACGCGGACACCGAAGCGCAGAGCGTCGACCGGCACCCGCTCGTCGACGCCGTGGAACATCGCCGAGAAGTCGAGGTCGTCGGGCAGTCGCAACGGCGCGAACCCGTAGCCCGTGATCCCGAGCCGGTCGAGCGACTTGTTGTCCGTGCCTGCCGAGAGGGCGTAGGGCAGGACGCGGCAGCCGGGGTCCTCCGCCGTGACGGCCGCCACCATCGCGTCGACGAGCCCGCCCGCGAAGGGCACCTCGAGCGCGACGTCCCGGTGGATCTCCTCCACCCGCACGCGGTCCCCCGCGAGGTCCGCGACCGTGCGGGTGGCCTCGTCCTCGAACCCCGGCAGGAAGCGGGTGTCCAGCACGGCCTCCGCCCGGCCCGGGACGACGTTGGCCTTGTAGCCGGCCGCCAGCTGGGTCGGGTTGGCGGTGTTGCGCAGCGTCGCCCCGACGAACCGCTGCACCGGCCCGAGGGCCGCGACGAGGGCCGTGACGGCGTCGGGGTCCTCGGGCTCGAACGGCAGGCCCGTGAGGTCCGCGACGCCCTGCAGGAGGGCGAGCACGGTCGGCGTCAGGCGCATCGGCCACGGGTGCCGGCCGATCCGGGCCACCGCCGCGGCCAGCTCCGTCACCGCGTTCTCGGTGTTCACCTGCGACCCGTGGCCTGCGCGCCCGTCGGCGACGAGCCGTAGCCACGCGATGCCCTTCTCGGCCGTCTGCAGCAGGTACGTCCGCCTGCCCCCGATGTCCACGGAGAAGCCGCCGACCTCGCTGATGGCCTCGGTGGCGCCCTCGAAGAGCTCCCGGCGGTTCTCCACCGCCCACCGCGCCCCGAAGACGCCGCCCGCCTCCTCGTCGGCGAACATCGCGACGACGACGTCCCGGGCCGGGCGACGGCCCTCACGGACCATCTGGCGCACGACGGCCAGGATCATCGCGTCCATGTCCTTCATGTCCACGGCGCCGCGACCCCAGAGCAGTCCGTCGACCTCCTCGCCCGAGAACGGGTCGACGGACCAGTCGCCCGCCTCGGCCGGGACGACGTCGGTGTGTCCGTGCAGCACCAGAGCGGGGCGGCTCGGGTCGAGGCCGGGGACGCGCGCCACGACGCTCGCGCGCCTCGGCGAGGACTCGAAGAGCTCCGGGTCGAGACCGACCTCGGCCAGGGCGGCGGCGACGTACTCTGCGGCGACCCGTTCGCCGGGCCCGGCATTGTCGCCGTAGTTCGACGTGTCGATGCGCAGCAGGTCTCGGCAGATGCCGACGACCTCGTCCTCGGCCGTGGGGATCGCCATGTCCCCCACCGTACCGGCCGGTGCGGGTCGCCCCGGCGGGCGGTCGTCCCGCCGGGGCGCGCCTGCCGCGTTCAGGCGAGGCCGCGACGAACCAGCAGCGGTGCCAGCTCGGGGTCGCGGCCCCGGAGGTCCCGGAACGCCGCCATGGGGTCCTTCGAACCGCCCGGCGCCAGCAGCCGCCGTCGGAACGTCTCCCCGTTCTCCCGTGTCAGGCCGCCGTTCTCCCGGAACCACTCCACGGTGTCCGCGTCGAGCACCTCCGCCCAGATGTAGCCGTAGTAGGCAGCCGCGTAACCGCCGCCGAAGACGTGGTTGAAGTAGGTCGTCCGGTACCGCGGCGGCACCGGTCCGAACGCCACCCCGGCGGCCTCCAGCGCCGCGCGCTCGAACTCGTCGACGCCGGTGACGTCGCCGGGCACCTCCTCAGGCGTGAGCTGGTGCCAGGCCTGGTCGAGCAGGGCCGCCGCGAGGTACTCGGTCGTCGCGAACCCCTCGTTGAACTGGCGCGCCGCGAGCATGGTCTCCACCCACCGGGCGGGCATCGGCTCGCCCGTCGCGTGGTGCACCGCGTACCGGGCGACGACGCTCGGCTCCCACGCCCACATCTCGTTCACCTGGGAGGGGTACTCGACGAAGTCCCGCGGCACCTCGGTCCCGGACTGCGAGGGGAACCGGACGTCCGAGAGCAGGCCGTGCAGCGCGTGCCCGAACTCGTGGAAGAGCGTGATCACCTCGTCCCAGGTGAGCAGGGTGGGCTCTCCCGCGGGCGGCTTGGGGATGTTCAGGTTGTTCACCACGACCGGGCGCTCCCCCAGCAGGTGGTTCTGGTCGACCAGGTTGTTCATCCACGCGCCGCCGTGCTTGGACTCCCGCGTGTACCAGTCGGCCAGGAACAGGCCGAGCTCCGACCCGTCGGCGTCCCGCACCTCGTACACCTCGACGTCGGGGTGGTACCCCACCAGGTCGGTCCGGCGGCTGAACGTGATCCCGTAGAGCATGGTGGCCGCGTGGAAGACGCCGTCCTGCACCACCCGGGACAGCTCCAGGTAGGGCCGCAGCAGCGAGTCGTCCAGGGCGTAGCGCTCCTGCCGCACGCGCTCGGCGTACACCGCCCAGTCCCACGCGGCGAGCGGCTCCCCCGGCAGGTCCGCCGCCATCGCCCCCTCGAGGTCGGCCGCCTCGCGGCGCGCGTTCCGGACCGCGGCAGGCGCGAGCCGCTCGAGCATGCCCTGGACCGCCGCGGTCGTGTGCGCGGTCCCGTCGTCGGCCACGTACGAGGCGTGGTGGTCATGACCGAGCAGGGCCGCCCGGCGGGCGCGCAGGCGCGCGAGCTCGAGCAGCGTCGCCCGGGTGTCGTGCTCGCCGCCGCGCGCGCCACGCGTGACGGAGGCCTCGTGGATGCGGCGGCGCACCTCCCGACGCCGGAGCTGGGCGAGGAGCGGCTGCTGGGTCGGCAGGCTCAGCTCCACGAGGTACCCGGTCTCGTGGCCGCGGTCCTGGGCGGCGGTGCGCAGGGCGGCGACGGCGTCGGCCGGCAGCCCCTCCAGGTCCGACTCGTCCTCGAGGAGGACCGCTGAGGCGTTCGTCTCCGCGAGGAGCAGCTGCCCGAACGCCGTCTCGAGGGTGACGATCCGCTCGTTCAGCTCGCGCAGCTCGGCCTGCACCTCCGGGGGCGTCGCCACGCCCGCGCGCACGAAGTCCCGCAGCAGCACGGTGAGCAGCCACGCGGCGTCCTCGGCCAGCGTCACCTCCCCGGCGGTCGCCCGCTCCTGGAGCGCCTGCAGGCGGTCGAACAGCCCGCGGTCCAGGTAGATCGCGTCGCGGTGGGCCGCCAGCCTCGGCGCGACCTCCGCCTCGATGCGGTCGAGCTCCGGGCTGGTGTCGGCGCTCGTCCGGTTGAACAGGACGAGCCCCACCCGGTGCAGCAGCCGGCCGGCGCTCTCGAGGGCCGCCAGGGTGTTCTCCTCCGTCGGAGGCGCCGGGTCCGCCACGATCTCCGCGATCTCGCGCAGGTGCTCGGCCATCCCCGCCTCGAACGCAGGCAGGTAGTGCTCGTCGCGGATCGCCGCGAAGTCGGGCAGCCCGTAGGGCAGGGTGGACGGTGCGGCGAACGGGTTGGCCTGGTCGAGGCCCGCGTGGGTGGTCGTCATCCCCCGATCCTCGCCGATGCCGGGCGGTGCACACGAACGCGCGCCGCCGGCCCGCCGGGCGGTCAGTCGGGGTGGACCGCGCCACCGTCCACCGGGGCGTCCGCCGGCCAGGGCTCGTTCGGCCGGCGTGGGTCCTCGCGGAGCAGCGTGCCGACCCACGCGTCGCGCCGGACACCCTCGCGCTGCACCAGGTGCGCGCGGATGGTCCCCTCGACCCGGAAGCCGGCCCGCCAGGCGACGCGCCGGGACGGCCAGTTCCCGACGTACGCGGCCCAGGACAGGTGGACCAGGTCCAAGCCCTCGGGGTCGAACGCCTGGTCGACGACGAGGGCCACGGCGCGGCTCATCGCCCCCGCGCCGCGCGCCCACGGGGCCATCCAGTAGCCGAGCTCCGCCGAGCCGGCCGCGATCCGGTGCAGACCGATCATGCCGAGCAGCGCGTCGGTCGCCGCGTCCCGCACGGACCAGACCAGGTCGCTGCCCGACTCCCAGCCGGGGCGGACGACGTGCTCCAGGAACCACTCGGCGTGCGCGCGCTCGTACGGCACGGGAGTGGAGACCCACCGCTCGATCTCGGGGTCCTGGCAGGCGGCCGTGATCGCGTCGACGTCGTCGTCCCCCGGCGGGCGGAGGGCGACCTCGCCGTCGGTCAGGTAGGGGCGCATCCGCTCACCCTAGTGACGGTCGGACGACGGCCGCGCCCGGCGTCAGCCGACCACCGTGCGGTTCCGGCCGGCCTCCTTGGCCCGGTACAGGGCGACGTCGGCGCGCTGCACGAGCAGCTCGGGCATGTCGTGCGGCGCGAACGCCGCGACCCCTGCGCTGAACTGGACCGTCGCACCGTCCGGGGTGTGCAGGTGGTCCCAGCAGGCCGTGCGGAGCCGCTCGAGCACCACGCACGCACCCTCGGCGTCGGTCTCCGGCAGCACCATGAGGAACTCCTCGCCACCGACCCGGCCGGCGGCGTCGACCGCGCGCAGCTCCGCCTGCAGGAGCCGGGCGAACTCCTTGAGCACCACGTCGCCCTCGACGTGCCCGAACGTGTCGTTGATCGACTTGAAGCGGTCGAGGTCCATGAGTGCGATCGTCAGACCGCGGTGGTAGCGCTCCGCGATCTCGACGGCCTGCACCAGCAGCTCGTGGGTGCGACGGTGGTTGGGCAGGCCGGTGAGCGCGTCGTGGGCGGCCATGTGCGCGAGGCGGAGGTTGGCGTCCGCCAGCTCGGCGTTGGCCTGCGCGAGGTCCGCCTCCATCCGGTGGCGCTCCGTGATGTCCACCACGAAGGTGACCTTGCGGTACCGGCCGTCCGCGCCGACGACACGGCAGGCGTTGGCGAGCACACGCCGCCGCAACCGGTCACGTCCGATGACCTCCCACTCCTCGCCGACGGCCGTGCCGCGGGCGATGAACCGGTCGTGCAGGCGACGCAGCTCTGCTCGGTTCTCCGGCGGCACGACGAGGGTGAAGTGCTGGCCGACGAGCTCGGCCGCCGAGTAGCCGTACAGGCGCTCGTACGCGGGGTTGACGTGCTCGACGACGCCGTCCTCCGTGGTCACGCACACCCCGACGGGCGTCGCGTCGATGACGGCGCGCAGGACGCCGCCCCAGGCACCCTCCGCCAGGTCGGGCAGCGCGTCGGCGGGCACGTATGCACCTCCGGCCAGCTCCGGTCCCTCAGACCCGGTCCTGTCCACGGTCATCGCGTCCTCCACGTCGCGCCTGCCGCCAGTGTCCCACCAGGGGCTGCGCCCGACAGGGCCGTTCGGTGGACGGCAGGGCGACCGGTGCGGGTGGCGGCAGCGCTACGCGAGGGCTCCGGCCGGGTCGACGAGGGGCAGCCCGTGCGCGGCCGCGACGCCGGCGTGCAGCACCGCACCGTCATGGGTGTTCAAGCCGGCGGCCAGGGCTGCGTCGCGCCGCAGGGCCTCCCGCCACCCGTGGTCGGCGAGCGCCTGGACGTACGGCAGCGTGGCTGCCGTCAGGGCCTGCGTCGACGTGACCGGCACGGTGCCGGGCATGTTGGCGACGCAGTACATCACCGCGTCGTGCACCGCGAAGACGGGGTCGGAGTGCGTGGTCGGCCGGGAACCCTCGAAGCAGCCGCCCTGGTCCACTGCGATGTCCACGAGGACGGCGCCCGGCCGCATCGCCGCGATGGTGGCGTCGTCGACGAGCACGGGGGCGCGTCCGCCGGGCACCAGCACGGCGCCGATGACGAGGTCCGCCGTCAGGACCGCCTCCTCCACCGCGTGCGCCGTCGAGGCGAGGGTGCGGACCCGGCTGCCGTACCGCGCCTCGATCTCCCGCAGGCGCGGGAGCGCGACGTCGAGGACGGTCACCTCCGCCTCCATGCCGACGGCCATCTGGGTGGCGTGCCGGCCCGCCGTCCCGCCGCCGAGCACGACCACGCGGCCCGGCGCCGCCCCCGGCACACCCCCGAGCAGCACGCCCCGCCCGCCGTTGCTGCGCATCAGGTGGTGGGCGCCCTCCTGCGTGGCGAGCCTGCCGGCCACCTCGCTCATCGGGGCGAGGAGCGGCAGGGACCGGTCGGGCAGCTGCACGGTCTCGTAGGCGATGCCGGTCGTGCCGGCGCCCACCAGCGCCTCCGTGCAGGGGCGGCTGGCGGCGAGGTGCAGGTAGGTGAAGAGGACCTGGTCGGGCCGCAGGTGGTGGTACTCGCTGGCGACCGGCTCCTTGATCTTGCAGACGAGCTCGGCGGCCCAGGCGTCCTCCGCGGCAGGCACGATGCGGCCTCCCGCGGCGACGTAGGCGTCGTCGGGCAGTCCGGAGCCGACCCCTGCCCCCGACTGCACGAGCACCTCGTGGCCGGCGCGCGTCAGGGCGCGCGTCCCGGCGGGGGTGAGCGCCACCCGGTACTCGTGGTCCTTGACCTCGGTGGGGATGCCGATCCTCATGCCGCCTCCTGTCGAGCCGATGGCGTCTCGTGGACGCCCGGGACGCGGGCCGCCACCGGTCGGGCGGCGGTGCCCAGAGCGAGAATCCCACGACGCCGCCGGGCTGGCGTGGTGAACTGCCGCCATGTCCTACCGCAAGCGCTCCGTCGTAGCCCCGGCGGGCTTCTTCGCGTGCGAGGCGGCGGGGCTTGCCTGGCTGGCCGTACCGGGCGGCCCACGCGTCGTCCGGGTGCTCGGCGTCGGGGACACCGAGCTGGAGCTGGAGGAGCTGCGCGCGGCGACCCCGACGCGCGACGCGGCCCGCGAGTTCGGGGCGGCACTGGCGCGGCTGCACGACGCCGGGGCGGCCACCTTCGGGGCTCCGCCGGACGGCTGGGCCGGGGACGGCTTCTTCGGTCCGCTGGAGGAGCCGTTGCCGCTGCTCAGCGGGGCGTTCGACGCCTGGGGCGAGTTCTACGCGCGCTGCCGTGTCGCTCAGGTCCAGGATCTGCTGGCTCGGCGTGGCCGGCTCGGCCGCGGACTCGCGGAGGACCTGGAGCGTGTGGCGGCCCGCCTCGTCGCCGGGGACTGGGACGACGGCGACCCACCTGCGCGGGTGCACGGCGACCTGTGGTCGGGGAACGTCATGTGGACGCCCGACGGCGTCGTGCTGATCGACCCGGCCGCGCACGGCGGCCACCGGATGGCCGACCTGGCGATGCTGGAGCTGTTCGGCCTCCCGTGGCTGGCGGACGTGCGCGCCGGGTATGACGCCGTCCACCCGCTACCCACGGCGTGGGACGAGGCCGTGGCGCTGCACCAGCTGTACCCGCTCGGCATGCACGCCGTGCTCTTCGGGGGCGGGTACGTGCCCCAGCTCGAGCGCCTCGTCGCCCGGCTCGTGTGATCGCCCCCCGGCGGGGCCGGCGGCGCCGGCCCCGCCCCGGGGGGTCAGCCGCGCGGCTCGACGGTCAGCGTGACCGTGCTGCCGGGGTCGACCGTGCCCTCGATCGGGTCCTGGTCGGCGACCGTGAAGGTGCTCGGGTCGTCGACCGTCACGGCCTCACCCGACTCGTCGACGACCTCGACGACGAGGCCCTTGGCCTCGACCGTGTCCTGCGCCGTGACCAGGATGAGGTTGGTGACGTCCGGCACCTCGACGGGCGCGTTCGGGTCGACCTCCTCCTGCGCGGCCGGGGTCTCGGTCTCGGCCGACTCCGTCTCGGTCGACTCTTCGCCGTCCGAGCTGCAGCCGGCGACGAACAGCGTCGCGGCGACGGCCAGAGCAGCCGAGACCGTGCGCATGGTGGAGCGCGTCATCGTGGGGGTCCTCCCAGTGGTGAGCTGACGATGGTGCGACGGGATGCCGTCGACCGGCCTGCTGCCACAGCAGGGCGTCCGCCCGGCAGGGCGTGGCAGCGTGGCCACGAGCACGCTACGTCGCCCCGCCGACAGGGCTCACACCTTTTTCCCGGTCACCTCGCTCGGTCCGCCGGGCAGCGGGAATGACACGTGACGAACGCCATGCCGTCAGGCCTGGCGGAGCCGGTTCCACTCCGCCCGGCGCTGCGCCTGCTCCTCCGGGTCTGGCACGGGCAGGGACGCGAGGAGCCGCTGGGTGTACGGGTCGCGGGGCGCGCCCAGCACCGCCGCGCCCGTGCCCTCCTCGACCAGACGCCCCCGGTACAGCACGGCGATGCGGTCGGCGAGCATGTCGACGACGGCGAGGTCGTGGCTGATGAACAGGCAGGCGAAGCCGAACTCCCGCTGCAGCTCGTCGAACAGGTCGAGCACCCGCGCCTGCACGGACACGTCGAGCGCGGACGTCGGCTCGTCGGCGATGAGCAGCTCCGGGTCGAGCGCGAGCGCCCGCGCGAGGCTTGCTCGCTGGCGCTGCCCGCCGGAGAGCTCGTGCGGGAAGCGGTCCCCGAACTGCCGCGGCAGCTGGACCGCCTCCAGGAGCTCGTCGACGCGGCGCCGCGCCTCGTGCGCGTCGGCTGCACGCTTGTGCACGACCAACGGTTCCGCCACGCACTCCGCGACCGTCAGCAAGGGGTTGAAGCTCGTCGCCGGGTCCTGGAAGACGAACCCGATGCGGCGCCGGACGGGCCGGACGTCCCGCTCCTTGACGCCCCTCATCTCGACGCCCAGGACCGTGAGGGACCCGGACGCGACCTTGGTGAGCCCGGCGATGGCCCGGCCGATCGTCGTCTTGCCGCTGCCGCTCTCACCGACCAGGCCCAGGACCTCGCCGGGCCGGATGTCCAGGTCCACACCGTCCACGGCCACGAAGTCGGGCTCCCGGAAACGTCCGGGGTAGATGATCGAGAGGTCCCGCGCGGACACGACCGGCGCCTGCTCGGCCCAGCCGGGCTCACGCCGCGCGGCGCGCGCCTCGGCCCGAGCGAGGCCCTCGCCCAGACGGGGCACGCAGGCGAGCAGGTCGCGCGTGTACGGGTCCTTGGGCGCGCTGAACAGCGTGCGCACGTCCGCCTGCTCGACGATGCGGCCCTGGTACATCACGGCCACGCGGTCGGCCAGGTCGGCCACGATCCCCATGTTGTGGGTGATGAGCACGATCGCGGTGCCGAACTCGTCGCGGCAGCGCCGGAGGAGGTCGAGGATCTCCGCCTGGACGGTGACGTCGAGCGCCGTCGTCGGCTCGTCGGCGATGATCACACCGGGGTCGAGGACCAACGCCTGCGCGATGACGATGCGCTGCTTCTGGCCGCCCGAGAACTGGTGCGGGTAGTGGTCCACCCGCACCTCGGGCTCCGGGATCCCGACGCGCCGCAGGATGTCGACGGCCTTCGCCCGGGCCTCGCGCTTGGACGTCGTGCCGTGGGCGAGGAGGCCCTGCACGATCTGCCAGCCGACGGGGAAGACCGGGTTGAGGGCGGTGGACGGCTCCTGGAACACCATGGCGGCGTCGCGTCCCCGGAGGGCACGAAGCCGGCTGCCCGTCAGCTGCACGACGTCGCCGTCGGTCGTCCCGTCCTTGCTGCTGAGCACGACGGCGCCCCGCACGGTCGCCGTCTCCGGCAGCAGCCCGAGGATCGTCTTCGCGGTGACGGTCTTGCCGCTGCCGCTCTCCCCCACGACGGCGAGAACCTCCCCCGCCGCGACCTGGAGGTCGACGTCGTCGACCGCGACCACCGCACCGGCGTCCGTGGCGAAGGAGACGCGCAGGCCCTGGATGTCGACGACGCTCACAGTGCCGTCCCTTCGCTCGGCTCGAGGCCGCCCAGCCCGGCCGGGCCCGCGGTCATGGCGCCGCCCGGCACGACGGGCGTCAGAGCGGCGTCGGCGGGACCGGCATCGGCCACGGCGCGGCGGGTCCGCAGCCGTGGGTCGGCGAGGTCGTTGAGGCTCTCACCGACCAGGGTGAGGCCAAGGACGGCGAGCACGATGGCGAGACCGGGGAACACCGACGTCCACCAGATGCCGCTGGTCACGTCCGCGAGCGCCTGCTTGAGGTCGTAGCCCCACTCGGCGGCCGCGGTCGGCTCGATGCCGAACCCGAGGAAGCCCAGGCCGGCCAGGGTGAGGATCGCCTCGGACGCGTTGAGCGTCACGATGAGGGGCAGGGTCCGGGTGGCGTTGCGCAGCACGTGCCGCGACATGATCCGCACGTGCCCCGCGCCGATGACGCGCGCGGACTCGACGAAGGCCTCCGCCTTGATGCGCAGCGTCTCCGCCCGGATGACGCGGAAGTACTGCGGGATGAAGACGACCGTGATCGAGATGGCCGCGGCGAAGATGCCGCCCCACATGCTCGACTGCCCACCGCTGATGACGATCGCGGCGACGATGGCGAGGAGGAGGGACGGGAAGGCGTACACGGCGTCCGCGACCACGACGAGCACGCGGTCGAGCCACCCTCCGAAGTACCCGGACACGAGGCCCAGCAGCACGCCGATGAAGAGGGAGAGGGCGATCGCCACCAGGATCACGTAGACCGCGGTGCGGGTCCCCCAGATCACGCGGGACAGCACGTCGTAGCCACCCACGGTCGTGCCCAGGAGGTGCTCGGCCGACGGCGCCTGCTGGGCACCGAACGAGCCGTCGGCGTTGCGCAGCTGGCTGTAGCCGTACGGGGCGAGGAGGGGCGCGAGGGCGGCGGTCGCCACGAAGATGCCGCTGATCACGAGCCCGCCCACGAGCATGCCGCGCTGGAGGCCGACGCTCTGGCGGAGCTGGCGGACGAGGGGCAGGCGGCGCCAGCGGGAGGGGCGACGGACGGGGACCTGGGCTGCGGACCGCTCCCGGGCGGCCTCGGTGATCTCGGCCATGTCAGTACCTCACGCGGGGGTCGATGAAGGCGGCGAGCACGTCCACCACGAAGTTCGAGACGGCCACGATCACGGCCAGGGCCGCGACCAGGCCCTGCACGGCGACGAAGTCACGCGCCTGCAGGTACTCGGCGAGCTGGAAGCCGAGCCCCTTCCACTCGAACGTCGTCTCGGTGAGCACCGCCCCGCCGAGCAGCATGGCGATCTGCATGCCCATCACCGTGACGATCGGGATGAGCGCGGGCCGGTAGGCGTGGGTGCGCAGGAGCTGCCGCTCGGGCACGCCGCGGGAGCGGGCGGCCTCGATGTAGCCGGAGCCGAGCGTGCCGATGACGTTGGTCCGGACCAGGCGCAGGAAGATGCCGCCCGTCAGGAGGCCCAGTGCGAGCGCAGGCAGGACGGCGTGCTGGAGGACGTCGAGGACGATCGCGGGGTCGCCCAGCTGGATGGCGTCGAGGAGGTACAGGCCGCTGGGCTTCACCAGGCGCTGCATCTCGACCTCCGTGCTGGTCGACGCACGGCCCGCCACCGGCAGCCACCCCAGCCACCGCGAGAACACCAGCTTCAGCAGCAGGCCGGCGAAGAAGACGGGCGTCGCGTAGCAGAGGATCGCGAAGACCCGCAGGACGGCGTCGGGCGCCTTGTCGCGGAAGTACGCGGCCCGACGTCCCAACGGGATGCCGACGGCGAAGGCGACGATGAGTGCGAAGAACGCGAGCTCGAGCGTGGCGGTGCCGAAGGTCGTGAGCACCTCGGTGACGGGGCGGTTGTCGCTGAGCGTCGTGCCGAAGTCGCCCCGCACGATGTTCCCGAGGTACTCCAGGTACTGGGTGAGGATCGGACGGTCGTAGCCCGCCTGGTGGATGCGCTCGGCCAGCTGGTCGGCCGGCAGACGGCCGCCCTGGGCGGCGGTGATGGGGTCGCCCGTCGACCGCATGAGCACGAACACCGTGGTCACCAGGATGAAGATGGTGGGGAAGATGAGGGCGAACCTGACCAGCACGTAGCGGCCGAGCGTCCCGCCGCCACCGAGCCTGCGGCGGCGTCGGAGCCCTGCGGCCGCCCCCTCCACGGGCCCGCCGGGGGCCTCGTCGACCGCCTCGTCCGGCGGCTGCGTGTTCGTCGTCATGTCTCCCACCTGTGGCGTGTGCGCCGACCGGCGGCGATGCCGGGCTGCGCTGCGCTCGGGGGGTCCGCCGTTCCGGCGGACCCCCCGAGCGAACGGTGTGCTCAGTCGCGCGAGAGCGCGCCGTAACGGAACTTGAACGAGGCGTCGAGGGTGTCCTCGGCGCCGCTGACGTCGGAGCGGACCACGGCGACCTGGGCGCCCTGGAGGTACGGCACCGTCGAGAGGTCCTCGGCCACGGCGGCCTGGATGTCCTCGATGAGGCCTGTGCGCTCGTCCGCGTCCTCGGTGCTCGCCTGCGCCAGGATCATGTCGTTGACCTCCTGGTTCTCGTAGTGGTTACCGAGGAAGTTCTCGATCAGGAAGAACGGCGTCAGGTAGTTGTCGGCGTCCGAGTAGTCCGGGAACCAGCCGAGCTGGTAGGCCGGGTACACGTCCGACGTGCGGTCCTGCGCGTACTGGACCCACTCGGTGGTCTGCAGGTTGACGGAGAACAGGCCGCTCGACTCCAGCTGGTCCTTGATCAGGGCGTACTCGTCGCCCGACGACGGACCGTAGTGGTCGTTGGAGTACTGCAGGCTCAGCTGGACGGGCGTGGCGACGCCCGCGTCCTCGAGCGCCTTCGCGGCGGCGTCGGCGTCCGGGCCGCCATCACCGTCGCCGTACATCTCCTTGAGCACCTCGGTGGCGCCGGTCAGACCGTCGGGGACGTAGGAGTACAGGGGCGTGTAGGTGCCCTTGTAGACCTGCTCGGCGATCTCCTCGCGGTTGATCAGGTGGGCCACGGCCTGGCGGACGGCGAGCGCCTTCGCCTCGTCGGCCTCCGGCGTCGTCGCGCCGTACGGCTGGGTGTCGAAGTTGAAGACGATGTACCGGATCTCGCCACCGGGACCGTCGACGACCTTGACGTCGTCGTTCTCACGCAGGCTCGCGATGTCGGTCGCGGAGAGGCTGCGGTGCGCGACGTCGATGCTCCCCTCCTCGATCTCCAGGCGGAGGTTCGAGGCCTCGGCGAAGTACTTGACGTTCACCTGCGAGGTCTTCGGCGCACCGAGGATGCCCTGGTAGTCCGGGTTCGCCTCGTAGGTGATGAGGTTGTTCATGTCGTAGCTCGTGATGACGTAGGGGCCGGCGAAGGCGTTGCCGTCGACGATCTCCTGGTCAGGGGTGAGCGCGTCGGCGGCGAAGACCTCTTCGTCGACGATCGGGCCTGCCGGGCTCGACAGGATCTGCGGGAAGATCTGGTCGTTCTCCGACTTCAGGTGGAAGACCACCGTGAGGTCGTCGACGGCCTCGGTGCTCTCGAGGTTGTACAGCAGCGAGCCCGGGCCGTTGCCCTCGTCCGCCCCGCTCTCGAAGATCGAGAGCATCCGGTCGAACGTGAACTTCACGTCGGACGACGTCAGCTCGTTGCCGTTCGCGAACGTCAGGCCCTCCTTGAGGACCACGGTGTACTCGGTGGGCGCGGTGAACTCCGCGCTCTCGGCGATGTCGGGCTGGACGTCAGGGCTGCCGAACGGGGTGTTCAGCAGGAACGGGAACACCTGGTTCATCACGGCGAACGAGCCGTTGTCGTACGACCCGGCGGGATCGATCGTGGTGATCTTGTCTGTGGTGCCGATGGTCAGGACGTTGCCCGACTGCGCGTCGCCTTCGGCGGTGCCGTCGTCGGACGTGCCTTCATCGGTCGTGCCGCAGGCGGTGACTGCGGCGAGGAGTGCGGCGATACCGGCGGCGGCTGCAGCGCGACGGCGGGGCCTGGACACGGATGCCATCCGTTACCTCTTCCCTTGGGATGTCGGCGGGTGCCGGAGGGACTCCCGCCATGACGTTCGTAAGCCATGCCTAGCACCGTCGTGTTACGACCGAGTAGCCCAGCCGCTCATCGATACCGTCTCGTGACGAAAGACTAGCGTCTCACTGCTTGGGCACGGCGTGGGGCGCTGCGGCGGCGGCCGGTGGCGTCCGTCACACTCGCCGGCCTGCAACCCCCGGGCTCGCGGTGGTATCGGCCGGCTCAGCCGATCGTGTCCGCTCGCCCAGCTAGGGGACGACGGCGGTCCAGACGCCGCCGGCACGACCCACGCCGGGTGATCCTGCACAGCAGGCTCGACGGGCGGCGTCAGACCAGGGTGGCGGCGGCGAACGCGCGGATCTCCGCTCGTGCCTCGGGGCAGTCGAGGTACCCGAGATGGCCGCACGGGACGCGGCGCGCCGGTGCCCGCGACAGCGTTGCGCTGAGCACGTCCCACCGTCCCCGCAGTACGACGGGTGACGTGCCTCGCGGCAGCGCCCCCACCGGCCCGAGAGCCAGGACGTGCACGGCGAGTCCGTCGGGCACCCGCAGCAGCGGGTACGCCGCCGTGAGCATCCGCGCACCGCAGCTGCCGACCAGGAGGAGCAGGTGGTCCGAGGTGAGGTCGAGCAGCGGCTGGAGGTGACGGGCCACCTCCGCCGCGAACGGCCGCGAGTGCCCGGCTGCCAGGTACTGGCCGATGCAGCGGGCCGCCGCAGGCACCACGTGCTCCTTGCGGAACGGCGGGTCGAGGGCGTCGGCGTTGTACGGGAACCCGCACCGGACCGGCGCGTAGCCCAGGGCCTCGAGCTCGTCGAGGACCTCGGACTCGTGCGGCGAGAGCGTCGAGTGGCGGAACGAGTTCTGGCCCGTGAGCCACGCGACCTGGGCGGTGGCGGGCGCCGCGAGGTGGCGCCCGAGGTCGTACCTCGCGAAGTGCCGGGTGACCGGTCCCGTCGCGTCGGCCGCCGCGACCGGGGGCCGTGCGACGTCGGTCACCTGCATGTGCACCCGACGAAGGGTAGTGCGGGGCTGCGGTGGAGGCTGGGTCCTCCGGCCCGGCGACCGGGCAGGTCCGGGCCGGGCGGTGGGCGCCGCGGGGTGCGGGTCGCCGCCAGCGCCCGCACGCCGCGGGGTGCGGGTCGCCGCCGGCGCCCGCACGATGGCACGGACGGCACCTATGAGGAGGACCCATGACCGACGACGCCGCACGCCGAGTGGCCGAGCTCATCTCCGGGCACCGGATCGCGATGATGACCACCCGCGCCCCCGACGGCACGCTGATCAGCCGGCCGATGGCCCTGCAGGAGACCGAGTTCGACGGGGATCTGTGGTTCTTCGCCGAGCGCGGTGCCCGGAAGCTCGCGCACCTCGCCGCCGACCCGCAGGTGAACGTGACGGTGGGGTCGGGATCGACGTGGGTGTCGCTCACGGGCACCGGCATCATGGTCGACAACCCCGAGCGCAAGCGGGAGCTGTGGAGCTCGGTCGTCGAGGCGTGGTTCCCGCAGGGTCCCGAGGACGACTCGGTGGTGCTCATCAAGGTCGTGGCGGAGTCCGCCGAGTACTGGGACTCCCCCGGTGGTCGCCTCGCGAGCCTGGTCAGCTACGTCAAGGCCAAGACCACCGGCCAGCGGTACGACGGCGGGGAGAACGAGCGCGTCGACCTGTGACGTGCGCTCCCACCGTTCTCCTCACATCGGGCGCCCACCGGCCGTTGGGATGACGACGGCGCCGCACGCCCGCGGGTGGGCGGCGTGAC
>Ga0196976_1000323_pt1 | contig 31456 bp, 25 predicted proteins | sample S3v_513CmetaG_FD_148644 | JGI IMG/M metagenome (GOLD analysis project Ga0196976, IMG submission 148644) | Soil microbial communities from Anza Borrego desert, Southern California, United States - S3+v_5-13C | ecosystem: Environmental > Terrestrial > Soil > Desert | place: USA: California... | reverse complement strand
CCCGCGCGCTGGCGATGATGGCGACGGTGCTGCCGGCCTGCCTCGTGCTGGCCGCCGCCATGGCGCCGGCCCTGGCGCACGACGTCAACATCGCCTTCGCCTGGGGCGGCACCTGGGGCCTGCTGGCGCTGGGGCTGATCGCCGGGTCGCGGACGCTGGAGACGCGCTTCGTCGCCGACGCGCCGGCCAAAGGGAGGGCCGGAACGGCACGGCGGCGCCCTCCGGCGGCCATGAGCGCGTGCGTGGCGACGCCGCTGGCGCTCGGCACCGTGGCGGGGACCGCGGCCGGCCGCGCCATGGCCGGCCCCGGCGCCGCGGCGGCGGCACCGGGGCGCGGACACACGCTGTTCACCGCCGCCGGCGACGTCGTTCAGGCCGACCCCGCGCGCGCCGCCGAGATGGCCGTGGCCGGGCTGGATCTCGACCGCATCGACACGGTGGACATCCTGGCGACCGAACAGGAGTCCGACTTCGTCCTCCACCTCGTCCGGCGGCTGGAGGTGCACCCGGTGCAGATCGCGCTCCTGACGCACGAGCCCGCGCTGGTCGCCCGCGTGTGGCGGGAGGCGCCGCCCTTGATGCGCATCATCATCGTGCCGCGCCCCATGGGCCGGGCGGACGCCATGATGAAGCGCGCGCTGGACGTGACGGTGGCGGCGCTGTGCCTTGCCCTGCTGTCGCCGGTGATGCTGCTGGTGGCGGCGCTGATCAAGCTGGATTCGCCGGGGCCGGTGTTCTTCCGCCAGGACCGCGTCGGCTACCGCAACCGCATCTTCCGCATCTACAAGTTCCGCACGATGCACGACCGTGCCGCCGACCCGCTGGCCGACCGCCTGACGGAGCGCAATGACCCGCGCGTCACCCGCTTCGGCGCCTTCCTGCGGCGCAGCAGCATCGACGAGCTGCCGCAGCTCATCAACGTGCTGCTGGGCGACATGTCGCTGGTGGGGCCGCGCCCGCACCCGCTGAACGCCAAGGCCGGGCAGTCGCTCTACGCCGAGGTGGTGGACCGCTACGCCACGCGCCACCGCGTCACGCCGGGCATCACCGGCTGGGCGCAGGTCCACGGCTGGCGCGGCAACACCGACGACGAGGAGAAGCTGATCCGCCGGTGGGAACACGACATGTTCTACATCGAGAACTGGTCGATCTGGTTGGACATCCAGATCCTCCTCGTGACGCCCATCGTCCTGCTGACCGGCAAGAACGCCTACTGACCCCGGGTCGGAGAGCGGAAGGAGGGACCGATGGCCGTCGACATCGCGATCTGGAGTCTGTTCGGCGTCACGGCGCTGCTGGGCCTGTACCCGTTCGGCCCCTTCCAGGCGACGCTGTGGCTGGTGCGCCGCGTGCGGGGCGTTCTCCCGGCGCCGCGGCCGGGCTTCACGCAAGAGCCGGGCGGACGCGTCGCCGTGCTGCTGTGCGCCTACAACGAAGAGGCGGTTCTGCGCGACAAGATCGCGAACACGCTGGCGTTGGATCCCGGAGACGGCAGCGTGGAACTCCTTCTCTACGTGGACGGCGCCACCGACGGCACGCTGGCCATCGCCCAGGACTGTGCCGATCGTTACGGCGACCGCGTCACGCTGGTGGCGTCGGCGGAGCGACGCGGCAAGGCCTATGGCGTGCGCCAGCTTCTGGCCCGCTGCACGGCGCCCATCGTGGTGTTCACCGATGCCAACGTCGCCATCGCGCCGGACGCCGTCACCCGCCTGCGCCGCTACTTCGCCGATCCGGAGATCGGCTGCGTGTGCGGCCACCTGTCCTATGTGAACGGCGAGGAATCCGCCACCGCCGGGGTGGGTGCGCTGTACTGGCGCCTGGACGAGTGGACCAAGCAGCTGGAGACCGACACCGGCAGCGCCATGGGCGCCGACGGTTCCCTGTACGCCGCGCGGCGGGACTGCCTGCCCAACGAGGCGGAGGACCTGTTCGACGACCTGTTCGTGTCGATGAGCATCCTGGCGCAGGGCAAGCGCGTGGTGCGCGCCCCCGACGTGCGGGCCTGCGAGATCCACGTCAGCGACCCGGCGGAGGAGTTCCAGCGCAAGATCCGCATCAGCTCCCAGTCCTTCACCATCCACCGCCGCCTGTGGCCGCGCCTGCGCCGGCTGGACGCCTGGACGCTGTACCAGTACCTGGGCCACCGCTATCTGCGCTGGGTCGGCGGCTACAGCCTGGCGCTGGCGGGCGTGCTGTTCGAAATCGGGCTGGTGCGCGCCCTGGGGCCGGTCGGCGGCACGGCGGCGGCGCTGCTGCCGGCGGTGCTGCTGGGGCTGGGCTGGGTACTGCGCGTGCGGCTGGCGACCGGCGTCGTGAACATCGCGCTGGCGCTGCTGGCCACCTCCATCGGCGTGTACATGTCGCTGGCCGGCCGGCGCGCCGTGACCACCTGGAAGCCGGCGCAGAGCGTGCGCAGCCGCTTCCCCACCGTGTCGGGCTGAGGCGGGGCGTCGCATGCGGATCCTGATGGTCGATCCCCCCGGCTTCACGCCGGCCTACGACGCGGCGCTGGTGGCGGGCCTGCGGGGGTTGGGGCACGAGGTGCTGTTCGTCACCGCCGCCGGGACCGGCGATTGGGCCATGGACCCGCCGCCGGAGGCGTGGTTCTACCCGGAACAGACGTTCGCCACGGTGCGGAGGCTGCCGGCGCCCGTGCGCCGGGGCATCAAAGCGGCGAGCCACCTGCTGTCCATGCGCCGGCTCATCCGGCGGGCCGAGGCGTTCCGCCCGGACGTCATCCATTTCCAGTGGATGCCGCTGCCGGTGGTGGACGCGCGGCTGCTCGGCCGGCTGCGGCGCATCGCACCCGTGGTGCTGACCGTGCACGACAGCACGCCCTACAACGGCAGCCGGCAGGCCCGCCTGCTGGGCCTGGGGACGGAGGCGCTGTGGCGCGGCGTGGACCATCTGATCGTCCACACCGCGCAGGCGGCCGAGCAGTTCGTGCAGGGCGGCCACCGGGCGGACGGCGTGTCGCGCATCGCGCACGGCCTGCTGCACGAGGAGCTGATCCCCCGGAACGCGCCGCCCCGCGCGGCGGACGGCGTGCTGCGCCTGCTGCAGTTCGGCAAGGTGCAGGACTACAAGGGCGTCGACGTGCTGCTGCGCGCCGTCGCCCTGCTGCCCGACGGGGCGCGGCAACGGCTGCGCGTCACCGTGGCCGGCAAGCCGTACCTGGACACCAAGCCGCTGGAGGAACTGGCGGCGGCCTGCGGGCCGGGCATCGTCCGCCTCGACTTCCGCTTCCTGCCGGACGCGGAGCTGGGGCGCTGCATCGCCGAGGCCGACGCGCTGGTCTTTCCCTACCGGCAGATCGACGTCAGCGGCGTGCTGATGGCCGCCATGGCCTTCGGCAAGCCGGTCGTCGCCTCCAACCTTGGCGGGTTCGCCGAGATGCTGGCCGGCGGCGAGGAGGCGCTGCTGGTCGAGCCCGGCTCGGCCGAAGCGCTGCGCGACGCGCTCCTCCACCTTCTCGACGCGCCCGAGCGGCTGCCCGGCATGGCGGCGGCGATGGCGCGACGCGGCCGTGACCTGCCGGACTGGCGGGCCATCGCCGCTCGCACGGCCGATGCCTACGCCCTGGCACGCCACACCCATCGGCAACGACCGGGCCACCAGGAAACGGGCATCGCGACCCAATCCGAACGGGAGACTGTGAATCCATGACCAAAAGCGTTCTGGTGACCGGCGGGGCCGGGTATGTGGGAAGCCACGTCGTCCACGAACTGGTGGTGCGGGGGTTCGACGTCACCGTGCTGGACAACCTCCAGCAGGGTCATCCGGAGGCGGTGCCGCAGGACGTGCCGCTGATCGAGGCCGACCTGCGCGACGCCGAGGCCGTGCGCCGCGTCTTCCAGCGGCACCGCTTCGATGCGGTCATGCACTTCGCCAGCAACGCGCTGGTCGGCGAGAGCATGGAGATGCCGTTCCTCTACCTGAAGGACAATCTGGACGCGGCGCTCAATCTGGTGGGCGAGGCGGTGCGGCACGACGTGGACAAGTTCGTGCTGTCCTCCACCTCCAACATCTTCGGCAACCCCGAACGCTTTCCCATCGACGAGGAGTGCCGCGACGACCCCGGCAGCCCGTACGGCGAAAGCAAGCTGATGATCGAGAAGGTGCTGGCGTGGATGGACCGGGTGTACGGCCTGCGCTCCGCCTGCCTGCGCTACTTCAACGCGGCCGGCGCGCACCCCGACGGCATCCTGGGCGAGGACCACGACCCGGAGACGCACCTGATCCCCATCGTGCTGGACACCGCCGCCGGGCGCCGCCCGCATGTGGACGTCTACGGCACCGACTATCCCACGCCGGACGGCACCTGCATCCGCGACTTCGTGCACGTGTGCGATCTGGCGGACGCGCACCTGCGGGCGCTGGACCGGCTGGACGAGCGCAGCTGGCGCTTCAACATCGGCAGCGGCCACGGCTTCTCGGTCCGGCAGGTGATCGAGACGGCGGAGCGCGTCACCGGCCGGCCGATCCCCGTGCGCGAGGTCGGGCGGCGGCCGGGCGACCCGGCGGTGCTCGTCGCCTGCTCCGACCGGCTGCGGGCGGAGCTGGGGTGGGAGCCGCGCTTCTCCAGCCTGGAATGCATGCTGGAGACGGCCTGGGCGTGGCGTGTCGCGCATCCCAACGGCTACGGCCGGCGGGCCAAGGCGCCGAAGGTCAACGTCGCGCCGATCCGGCAGGCGGCCATGGCGATCGGGCGGGTCCATGACCAGTCCGCCTGATACCAATCCGCCTAATCAGGATACGGGTGCGGCGGCGCTCGCCATCATCGCCCGCGACCGGCTGTCGCGGCAGGCGATGGCGACGCTGCTGCGCACCTACGGCTTCCCGGTGGCGGCGAGTGCGGCGACGGTGTCGCATCTCGCCCGCCAGGCGGCGGTCAACCGCATGCGGGCGGTGGTGCTGGCGGCCGAGGGCGACCTGATGGAGACCTGCGACGCCGTCCGCATCCTGCGGCGCGATTGGCCGCGTGCGGCGGTCGTCGTGGTCGCCGCCCGGCCGTCCGAGGGAGAGCGGGCCAGCTACCGCAAGTGCGGGGCGGCGGCGGTGATCGAGCGCGACGCGCCGCCCATCCGCCTCGTCCGCTGCCTGGAGATCGTCACCGAGCCCGAGGGGGCGGCGGAGGGGACGGTGGTGGCCGCCCCGGCGCCCGATCTGGCGCCGGGCGACGCGGAGATCCTGGCGCTGCTGGCCACCGGGGCGACCAACCGGCAGGTGGCGGCGGTGCTGCGCCTGCCGGAATCGGCGGTGGCGGCGCGGCTGCGCGTGCTGCGGCTGAAGACGCGCCTGCGCAACCGCACGCAGCTCGCGCTCTGGTCCTGCACCATGAGCGCCGACGGCGGGGGCGCCCCATGACCGTCTGGGCGGACTGGAGCCACCCCCCCGCAGCCGCGCCGGCCGCCGCCAACGCCGCCATTGCCGCCGTCGAGCGCGACGTGGTGTGGGCGTACGGGGTGATGCTGTTCGCCATCTTCATCCTGCACCGCTTCGGCGTGCCGGCCGCCGGGTCGGAGGTGCCGCTGATGTTCCCGATCTGCCTGGCGGGCCTCGGCTGGCTGATGCTGCGCGGGCGGGCGTTCGTGGAGACCGGGCGGCTGATCCTGCTGGCCGCCTTCGCCGCCGCCGCCGCGCTGTCGGCGCTGGCCAACGGCGGCAGCCTGTCGTGGACGTCGCTGGCGCTGCTGTTCGCCATCTACATCCCGATGGTGCTGGTGATGCCGGTCAGCCCGGCCACGCGGCTGCGCTGCCTGGACCTGTTCCAGCGATTCGTGCTGTTCGTCTGCGTGGCGGGCGCCATCCAGTTCCTGGCGCAGTTCGTGATGCCGGGGCCGCGCCTCTTCACCTTCGCCGGGATCGTGCCAGAGGCGCTGCTGCGGCCGGGGTCGCACACGGTGATCCCGCTGCCGGCGCGCGCCGGCCTGTACAAGAGCAACGGCTTCTTCCTGGGCGAGCCGTCGTCGCTGTCGCAGTTCGCGGCGCTGGGCCTGATCGTGGAACTGCTGTACTTCCGCCGCCGGCTGTTCCTGCTGGCCTGCGTGGCGGGGCTGGTGCTGTCCTATTCGGGCACGGGGCTGGTGCTGCTGGCCGCCTTCCTGCCGCTGGTGCTGTTCCGCACGGCGGGGTTCGGCACCACCGTGCTGCTGGGCCTGCTGGGCCTGCTGGTGGTGGGGTTCGGGGAGCTGATCTACCTGGACGCCATCACCCAGCGCGCCGAGGAGTTCAACAGCCCGCATTCCAGCGGTTTCGCGCGCTTCCTCTCGCCGCTCTACGTGCTGGACCGGGTGATGCACCAGAACCCGTCGGCGATGCTGTTCGGCTTCGGTCCCGGCTCCATCACCAACTATCTGGCGGGGCTGGAGTTCACGGCGCACGACCCGACGTGGATCAAGCTGCTGTTCGAATACGGCGCGGTCGGCTTCCTGACCTTCGCCGCCTTCATCGCCTACGGGGTCTTCCACGGTTCGCGCTCATGGATCCTCGGCGGCGCGCTGCTGTTCTTCTATTGCTTCCTGGGGGGATTCCTTCTCACGCCGCTGGGCGGCTACGTGATGCTGCTGCTGGCGATTCTGCCGCGTGAAACCCAGTCGCGTGAAATGATGGCCCCGGCCGGGGCGGAAAGGGGTGCGGCGCCGTGGCCGAGGGCAAGCTGACGCATCCGGCCGCGGTGTGGGCCGTCGTCGAGACGGCCATCAACACCGGGGCCTCCATCGCCGGGCTGGTCCTGGTCGCCCGCCTGCTGGGGCCGGAGCATTTCGGCACCGCCGCCATGGTCGTGCTGACGGTGGAGATCCTGTCGCTGCTGACCGGCGGCCTGTTCATCGACGCGATGATCCAGGCCCGCACGCTGGAGCGGGAGCACACCAACGCCGCCTTCTGGATGAACATCGCCATGACGGCGGTCCTGGCGGTGGCGCTGACGCTGGGCGCCCCGGCCTTCGCGCGGCTGATGGACGAGCCGGACGTCGCCGGCATGCTGCCCTGGGGGGCGCTGACGCTGCTGGCGCACGCCTGCGGGGCGGTGCCGATCGCGCTGCTGCGCCGGCGCATGCGCTTCCGCGACCTGGCGGTGCGCACGCTGGTGGCGCGGCTGGCCTCCGTGGCGGTGGGCGTGGGCCTCGCCTGGGGCGGCTTCGGCGCCTGGGCGCTGATCATGCAGCAGATGACGCTGCACGGCGTCGGGGCGGTGTCGCTGTGGATCATGGGCGACTGGCGGCCGGGCTTCGCCACCACCCGCCGGCACGCGGGCGAGCTGCTGCGCTTCGCCGGAGTGTGGCTGGGGGCGGAGTTCGTGCTTCTGATCGCCAAGCCGGCGTTCCAGCTGCTGATCGGCGCCTTGTACGGGCCGGCGACGCTGGGCCTCGTCAACCTCGTCTTCCGGGCGGTGGAGACGCTGTGGGGCACGCTGTTCGTCGCCGTGCGGCAGCTCAGCATGTCCGTGTTCGCGCGCAGCCACCACGATCCGGAGGAGCTGCGGGCACTGACCCTGCGCTCGGCCGAGCTGTCGTGCTTCCTGCTGCTGCCGGTGTTCGGCGCGCTGGCGGCCTCGGCCCACCCGCTGATCGAGGTGGTGTTCTCCCGCCAGTGGCTGGCCGCCGTGCCGATGTTCCAGGCGCTGGCCGTATGGGCGATGCTGTCGGCCGTGCTGTCCGGCACCACGGCGCTGTTCACCGCCACCGCCAACGACCACCAGCGCTTCGTCCTGAACCTCGTCGACGTCGGGGTGGGCGTGCTGGCGCTGGCCGCGTGCTCCGGCCTGGGCGCGCTGGCGGTGGGGGTCGTGTGGAACGTCCGCGCGCTGGTCCGCATGCCGGTGCAGTACTGGATGGTCAGCCGCATCGCCGGCTTCACCGGCGGGCAGCTGGCCGCCGTGGTGGCGCCGCCCTTCGCCGCCGCCGTCGGCGGCGTGCTGCTCGGTGCCGGGGTCGAGCTGGCGCTGCGCGGCGACGTGCCGCCGGTCGTGGCCCTGGTGGCGGCGGCCGGCAGCGGCACGCTGGCCTATCTGGCGCTGCTGGCCGCCGCGGCACCCCGGCGCCTGCGCTCGCTCCTCGGCACCGTCCTCAACCGTCCGCACGCCCGGCGCCCGGCGCCGGCCCTTTCCGAGCCTGACCCATCCGCAGCCGCTGGGCCAACGCCATGAACACTTCCGACGCCCTCGCCCCTTCCATCGACGGCGGCGCCGAGACCCGGGCCGGTGCAACGGCCGACACGGCCACCGCACGGCCGCGCCTGACGGTGCACCTGTGGCATGGCTACGGGGTCAACACGTGGCGCGCCGCGCAGCGCGCCGGTGGCGCCCCCAACCCCGACCACACGCCCTACAGCTACCATCTGTTCGCCGACGGCGGCTTCGACGTCCGCTTCTCCGAGGACCGGAAGGAGGGGCCGGTGGGCCGCTTCCTGCGCCGGGCGGTGAACCGCGTGGTGGGCTGCGACATCCTGCACGCGCTCCACAACCGCCACCGCATCCTGGGTGCGGACGTGGTGTGGACCCATTCGGAGCGCGAGGCGGCGGCGGTGGCGCTGCTGCTGGCGCTGTGGTCCGTGCTGACGCTGGGGCAGGGGCGCGCACCGCAGCTGGTGACGCGCATCGTCTGGCTGCTGGACGACTGGGGGGCGATGGGGTGGCGGCGGCGCGCGCTGTACCGCCGCCTGCTGGGCCGGGCGACCTTCGCCATGATCTCCCACCGCGAGGCGGACGTGCGGGCGCTGCTGCCGGAGGCGACGGCGCAGCGCGTGCCATGGGGCATCGACCTCGACGCCTTCCTGGGCGTGCGGCCGGACGGGGCGGGCGCCGTGCACGACCCGGTCCGCGTGCTGTCGGTCGGCAACGACGTGCACCGCGACTGGGACGCGCTGTTCGGCGCCTTTGCCGGCGACCGGCGCTATGCGCTGCGCGTGCTGACCCCGCGCCGCCTGCCGGTGCCCGACGGGGCGGACAACGTCGAGCTGCGCAAGGCGCGCGGGGCGGAGGACGTGAAGGCCGGCTACGCCTGGGCCGACGTGGTGGTGCTGCCGCTGCGCCACAACCTGCACATCTCCGGAATCACCGTGTTGATGGAGGCGGCGGCGGCCGGCGTGCCGATCGTCGCCACGCGCCAGCCCGACCTGGACGAATACCTCGGCGACGGGGAGGTGCTGTACGTCGCCGACAACGACCCGGCGACCCTGCGGGCGGCGGTGGACGCGCTGGCCGCCGATCCGGAGCGGCGCCGGAACATGGCGGCGGCGGCGCAGCGCCGGCTGGTGGACGGCAACCACCGGCGGGAGACCTACGTCCGGCACTGCGCCGCGGTTTGCCGGGAGGCGCTGGAGCGCGCGACCCGGCCGGAAGGCCGGCAACAGGCGACCCGGCCGGAAGGCCGGCAACAGGATGGCCAGGGTGAAACGGCCCGGCGGAGGGATGACGCATGACGACGCACGACCTGAACCCGTTCCATCAGCGCTGGGTGCCCGCCCGGCTGGAGCACGGCGGCACGGAGGTGGCCCACCCGCCGGCCCCCGCGTCCGACAGCCGCGCCCTATCGCTGTCGGAGCTGACGGCGGCGATCCGGCGGCGGCGCTGGGCCTTCTTCATCCCGCTGATCGGCATCCCGCTGGGCATGGCGGCCTACCTCCTGACGGCGACGCCGCTGTACGTGGCGAACACCACGGTGATCTTCGACCCCAGCACGGTCGACCTGGGGCCGGTGAAGGAAATCTCGGTGGCCGAACAGCCGCCGCTGTTCACGCTGGGCAACCAGTTGCACATCATCGCGTCCCAGGACATCGCCGGGCGCATCGTCGACAAGCTGCATCTGGACCGCAACGACGAGTTCACCGGCCTGAACCAGGATCCGTCGATCGCCGCGCAGGCGATGGGCTACCTGCGCGAGAACGTCATCAAGCCGATCAAGGCCGCCTTCCGCCCGGAGGAGGCGCCGCCGCCCTTCGTGCCGCGCACCCCGCGCGAGCTGGCCATCGACACGCTGATGAAGAACCTGCTGGTGGTGCCGCGGCGGGAATCCAGCGTCTACGACGTTTCCTTCACCTGGAGCGACCCGAAGCTGGCGACCGCGGTGGTGAACGAGCTGTCGGACGCCTACGTCGCCGACCACCGGCGCCGCAAGACCGAGGCCGTCAAGGACACCACCGCCCGCCTGAACGCCCGGCTGACCGAGCTGCAGCAGAAGGTGCTGGCGGCCGAGGCGCACATCGACCAGTACCGCTCGGAAGCCGGGCTGCACCGCGGCGTCAACTCCACCATCCTGACCGAGGCGCTGAGCGAGGCGACGAAGGAACTGGTGACCGCGCGCAACGACCTGTCGGCGCTGGAGGCCAAGCTGGCCGAGACGCGGCGCGCGGAGAAGCAGCGCGGCTCGGCGGGCGGCGTGCCGGACGCCGTCGCCTCCGACCTGATCCGCCAGCTGCGCGACCGCGAGGCGCAGCTGGCCGCCCGCGAGGCCGCGGTGGCGAGCAAGATGGGCAGCATCCACCCCGACCTCGTCGCCATCCGGCGCGAGCTGGGGCAGGTGCGCGCGGCTGTCGGCGCCGAGGTCCGGCGCATGTCGGAGAGCACGGAATCCGCCTACAACGCGGCGCGCGGGCGGGTGGAGCTGATCGAGCGCACCATCAACGACCTGAAGGAGCAGGTCGCCCGCGCCGGCGAGGCGGAAACCACCCTGCACGGAATCGAGCGCGAGGCGGCGACCAGCCGCGCGCTGTACGAGGCCGTCCTGCAGCGCTCCATGGGGGCGGACCTGCAGCTGGACGCGCAGGAGCCGCAGGCCCGCGTGCTGTCCTACGCCAGTGTGCCGGAGAGCCCGCGCTTCCCCAACATGCCGCTGTTCGGCGTGCTGTCGCTGGTGGTGGGCTCGCTGGTCGGCGTCGGCGGCGTGGTGCTGCGCGAGAAGATGGACGGCACCTTCCGCAGCGTCGCCGACCTGGAGGAATACACGGGCGTGCGCCATCTGGCGTCCATCCCGCGGGTGCGGTGGAACCGCCTGCGGGCGCGCGAACCGTACATCATCGCCAAGCCGATCTCGCGCTTTTCCGAGGCGATCAAGGCCATCCACACGGCGCTGTGGATGAACGACTTCCGCAGCCGGGCGGTGATGATCACCTCCGCCCGCGCGGAGGAGGGCAAAAGCAGCACGGCGGTGGCGCTGGCGCGCCTGGCCGCGGCGGCGGGGGAGCGGGTGGTGATCGTCGATTGCGACCTGCGCTGCCCGGCGGTGCACACCATGCTGCGCCTGCCCAACGACGTGGGCTTGGCGCAGGTGGTCGAGGGCAAGTGCGATCTGGCCGACGCGCTGAAGGTGGACGAGGCGACGGGGCTGAGCGTTCTGGTGGCCGGGACATCCATGGCCGACGCGCCGCGCATCCTGATGTCCGCCCGCATGCGGGAGATCAAGCAGGATCTGGCGCTTGCCTATGATCTCATCGTTCTGGACACGCCGCCGACCCTGTCGGCGCCCGACGCGCAGATCGTCACGCAGATCGCCGACACGGCGCTGTTCTGCGTGAAGTGGGGCGACACCGGCCGCACCGCGGTGATGGCCGGCCTGCGCAAGGTGGCCGAGACGGGGCTGGGCATCTTCGGGCTGGTGCTGACCCAGACCGACCCGCGCGCCGCCAGCCGCGGCTACCCGGACCAGGACATGGGCGACGCGCGGTACAGGAAGTACTATCGGGATTGAGGGGCGGCTTGGGAAAGCCATTGCCCCCTCCCTAACCCTCCCCCGCTTCGCAGGGGAGGGGACTGCCGCCGCTTCGGCACCAAACCCTCCACCTCGAAGAGGGGGAGGGTGGCTGAGCGTCAGCTCTCGCGCAAACCAAAGGTTTGCGCTGACGCGGCAGGCGGATCGCAGATCCGCTGAGAGCGAAGCCGGGAGGGGGCTACCGCTGCCACAGCCTGCGCAATGCCCGCGTGTAGCGCCGCGGGTTCAGCACCGCGCGGTAGGCGTGGCGCATCGGCACCTCGTTCAGGACCTTGGCCAGCATGTCCGGGTGGACCACGTCGAGGTCGGCCGGATCGCGCGGCTGGCCGAGCGCCGGCACCTCGGCGCCGGGCTTGACGTACAGGATCACGTTCTGCCGGTACCACCACGCGACGTCCGGGTTGGACCAGACGCGTGGCCGGATCGCGTCGTAGGCGCGGTAGCCGTGCCGCAGGAAGCGGCGCGCCCAGTCGCTCTGCCAGCGCTCGGCGACGTGGTTGACGCCGCCCTGGTAGGGGACGGCGGCGGAGAACAGGATGCGGTCGGACAGCCCGACCAGCAGTTCGACGAAGCGGTCGGAAGAGTCCGGCGGCAGATGCTCGGCCACCTCCACCGACATGGCGAGGTCGAAGCGGCGGCCGAGGTCGAGGCAGCATGCCGACAGATCGGCGTAATGGAATGCGATTCCCTCGGCGTCCTCGTGCTGGTTGCGGCTCCACGGGCCGTCGACGCCGGTGACGTCGGATATCCCCAGCTCGCGCGCGGTGCGCAGCCACGTGGCGGCGCCGCAGCCGACGTCGACGAGGCTGCGCGGCGCGAACAGCTCCTTCGCGATGGTCAGGATGATGCGGGAGGAGGCGCTGCTGCCGCCGCGCTGTCCCTCATAGAAGGCCGCGTCGTAGGCGGTGGTCGGTCGTGTCTGCACGGTGTCCCTCGCGTTCCGGGTGCGCCATGGCAGGCCTGATCGGTTGCCCGTCCAGACAAACAGCCGCGCGCACCCCTCATCACGAGGCCATCACTCACGAGGCCATCACCAGGATGTCGGTGTTGGCGAAGCTGCGGACGTTGAGCGTGGCGATGACCACCGCGGCCCCCGCGCCCGACCCGTCGGCGTCGTAGCTGAGCACCCCCGTCGCCGTGTTGAAGACGAACCACTGGTCGGCCGTCGCCGGGTTGTCCAGCGCGAAGCGGCCGGCGGAGAGCGCGCCCGCGGGCAGCGAGCCGAAGTTCGGGCTGTAGAGGACGATCTTGTCGGTGCCCGCCTCGAAGTCGGTGATGGTGTCGCCGCCGTCGGTCGCGCGGTCGTAGCGGAAGGCGTCCGCCCCGGCCCCGCCGCCCAGCGTGTCGGCCCCGGCCCCGCCGTTCAGCGTGTCGTTGCCCAGGTTGCCGAACAGCGCGTCGCCGTCCAGGTTGCCGAGGATCGCGTCGTCGCCCTGGCCACCGAACATCAGGTCGGCGCCCTGGCCGCCGAACATCATGTCGCTGCCCATGTTGCCGTACAGGACGTCGCCTTCCAAGTTGCCGTAGGCGACGTCGTCGCCCTGGCCGCCGAACAGCGCGTCGCCGCCCTGGCCGCCGAACAGGCTGTCGGTGCCGAGGTTGCCGTACAGTTGGTCGTCGCCCAGGTTGCCGAGGACCGCGTCGTCGCCGCCGCCGCCGGCCGCCGTGTCGTCGCCCTCGCCGGCGTAGAAGGTCTGCGCGGCCTCGTCGCCCAGAAGCGAGTTGGCGCCGGTTCCGCCGGTCACCATGGCCGCCCCCACCACCGACAGGAAGCCCACACCGTCCACCTGCACCGGCGCGCCGGCCGGCAGGGAGCGGGCGTCGAGCAGCATGGCCGTGTTGGCGTCGCCGCTGAGCACGGTGGCCGCCGTGGGTGCCGCCGCGCTGACGGTGACGTTCCGCCCGGCGGCGTAGTTCGCCAGGCCGCTGGCCACCTGCGGGTTGGAAATGCCGCGCGCGGCGGCCGCGCTGAGGAACGCCGTCTCCGTGGGGTTGGCCGCCGCCTGCACGATGTTGGCCGTGGTGGTGGGCTTGGTCGTGGTGGTCGTGGTGGAACCGCCGCCACCCCCACCACCCCCTCCTCCGCCGCCACCCCCACCACCTCCGCCGCCGCTGGTGCCGGTGGTGGTCGTGGTGCTCGTGCCCGTGCTGCTGGTGGGCGTGGTGATGACGGTCGGGGTGGTCGGGGACATCACGCTGTTCAGCACGATGTTCTGGGGGACGAAGTTCTCCACCCGCTGGTTCTGGAGCAGCACCGTCTCGCCGTTGTCGAGGGTGAGGAGCACGTCCGCCCCCTGCTGGCGCATGGCCGCCTTCACCGCCGCGAAGTCGGTCAGGCCGTAGCCGCTGATGGCCAGGACGTCGCTGTCCTCCGCGGTGCCGGTCTTGAAGTCGGTGATGGTGTCGTAGCCGCGGCCGGCGCGGATCCAGAACACGTCGCGCCCCAGGCCGCCGGTCAGCATGTCGTCGCCCGCGCGGCCGTCCAGCAAATCGTTGCCCTTGCCGCCGCGGATGGTGTTGCTGAGCGCGTTGCCGACGATCTGCACGCCGTAGCTGGAGCTGACGTAGGCGTTCTCGACGTTCAGCGGCAGCGTGTAGTCGGCCCACAGGTCCAGCGTGTCGACGCCTTCGTTGGCGTACTCGACGATGGACTGGCGGAAGTCGGTGACGCGGTAGGTGTCGTTGCCGGTGCCGCCGATGCGCGGGATGGTGTCGCCATAACGGGTGCTGATGTAGTCGTCGCCGGCCGTGCCCACGTAGGTGCCGTCGGGCACGCGGTAGCCCCAGGGCTGCGGCGCCACGGCCGGCGCGGAGCGCGCGGCGGCCGGCGCGGTGACGTGCACCGGGTCGGGCACGGAGCGCGCCGGGGAGGGGATGGCGACCGCGCCGGGCTGGTCCGAATAGGCGCGGATGTAGTCGATCTTCATCTCGGCCGGGAAGGGCGTGGACTGGTCCGGCCGGCCCGGCCAGTTGCCGCCCACCGCCAGGCTGGCCAGGATGTACATGGGCGTGTGCATGTTTTCCGGCGTGACGAACTGGCCGATCGCCTGCCCGTCGAAGTAGTAGGTGATCGTCGACGCCGTCCAGTTCACGCCGTAGGTGTGGTAGCCGTCGGTCACGTCGCCCATCACCTCCACCCAGTCGTTGCCGGGGGCGGACGAACCCTTCACGTCGATGGCGTTGATGTGGATCTGGTGCGGCTTGTCGCCATGCACCTCGAACACGTCGATCTCCGGCGGCCAGCGCTTGCTGGTCGGCAGCATCCAGAAGACCGGCCACAGGCCCTTGCCCTCGGGAAGCTGGGCGCGCATCTCGAAGTAGCCGTAGGTCTGCGCGAACGATGTCTCGGTGGTGATCAGGCCGGTGTCGTAGGGCAGGTTGTGTACGTTGGAGCCGGGGGCGGCCGTGATGACCAGGGCGCCGTTCTGCAGCCGGAAGGGATGGGTGCCCACCGTGGCGTCGGAGTAGTAGCCCAGCTCGGCGTTGCGGCTGAGAACCCGGTCGCCGAAGTAGAACTTCGTCTTCCAGCGCGCGTCGCCGTTCGGGCTCCAGCTGAACGTGTCGAACTCGTCGGCGAAGGTCAGGACGTAGCTACCCAGATCCATGATGGAGTCCTTGCTCAGGCGGATTTTTGTCGTTGTTTCGGGCGCGCGACCGTCCGTTCCGCGGCGCGACCGGCTGCGCGCGGTTGGAAAGTGACGCGGGTCTTTGCAAGATGCGTCGTTGTGCGGAGTCGAAGCCGTTCGTCCCGTGAACGGCGAAGGTAAGTAGAAGGGAGAAAGTGTGCTGTTTCTACACTCGGTGTTCGACCATTGCGTGTTGTCGAAATCGATTTTGCGCCGGGCTTGTTAAGGCAACGTAAAGAGACATTTTTGGGCGTCGCGGCAAAGTTGTGACATTCTTGGGACACGCCGGCCGGCCGCCCCGCCGCGTCACGGAATGGAGCCGGATGGCGGTTTCGGGTGTTCCATCATCGAGAGAACGCGATGGTTGCGCAGGGCTCCACGCCCGGCTGACGAGGCCGCCTCGGGGGAAACAAGGGGACACGGATGCCGGCGGGGCCGGCCGCGGATGAACACGGATCAAAATCATTCATCCGTGTTCATCCGTGCGAAATCCGTGTTCATCCGTGTCTCGACACGCCGTTTTCCCCGTGAGCCGCTTTCGGCACGCAGGGACTATGGCCTTGGGCGCCCGCGCCCCAGCCACGTCAGGAGCGCGCCCTTGGACCCCTACATCGCCGTGCTGACCGGCGTCGGCCTGCTGATCCTGCTGGTCGCGTGGCTGCCCATGCTGCTGCGCGAGATGCCGCTGTCGCTGCCCATCGTGTGCGTGGGCATCGGCTTCCTGGTCTTCCGCTTCCTGGCCCCGGCGGGGGGCGAGCCGCCGCACCCCCTGCGCTTCCCGGAACTCACGGAACGGCTGACCGAGCTGGTGGTCATCGTGTCGCTGATGGGCTGCGGGCTGAAGCTGGACCGGCCGATCGGGTTGCGGGCGTGGCGGGTGACGTGGCGGCTGCTGGCCGTCACCATGCCGCTGTGCATCATCGCCCTGGCGGTGATGGGCTGGGCCATGGCCGGGCTGGGCGTGGCGGCGGCGGTGCTGCTGGCGGCGTCGCTGGCGCCGACCGACCCGGTGCTGGCGGCCGACGTGCAGGTGGGACCGCCGCAGTCCGGCGAGGAGGACGAGGTGCGCTTCGGCCTGACGTCGGAGGCCGGGCTGAACGACGGGCTGGCCTTTCCCTTCACCAACCTCGCCATCGCGCTGGCGCTGCACGGTGCCGCGGTGGGGGAATGGACGTGGGAATGGCTGGGATACGACGTCGCATGGAAGCTGGGGGCCGGGCTGGCGGCGGGGTGGGGGATCGGCGCGGTGCTGGGCTGGCTCACCTTCCACCTGCCGAACCGCGCCAAGCTGTCGAAGACCGGCGACGGCTTCCTGGCGCTGGGCATGACCTTCCTGGCCTACGGCCTGACGGAGATGGTGCACGGCTACGGCTTCATCGCCGTGTTCGTGGCGGCCGTCGCCTTCCGCCACGCCGAACGCAACCACCGGTTCCATGAGCGCCTGCACGACTTCGCCGAGCAGATGGAGCGGCTTTTGATGATGGTGGTGCTGGTGCTGTTCGGCGGCGCCCTGGCGCACGGGCTGCTGGACGCGCTGACGTGGCCGGCGGCGGTGTGCGGCCTGCTGTTCCTGATCGTCGTGCGGCCGCTGGCGACGTGGGTGGGCCTGCTGGGCACCGGGCGCCCGCTGGAGGAGGTGATGGCGCTGGGCTTCTTCGGCATCCGCGGGGTGGGGACGCTCTACTACCTCGCTTACGCCTTGGGGGAGGCGGAGTGGGCGCAGGCCGAACTGGTGTGGGCCATGGCGGGGTTCGTCGTGCTGGTCTCCGTCCTGGTGCACGGCACGACGGTGACCCCGGCGCTGCGCCGGCTGGACGGGCGGCGGGGTTCCGCTAGTCCCGCCGCTCGGGAGATGGCCGAGTGAGTGCCGCGATGCGCTCGTCCACGTAGCGGGCCATGAGGTCGGGGGCCGACGCGCCGAACATGCGGATGCGCCCGGTGTGCGCCAGCAGCAGCAGGCCGGCGGCGTGCGCGAAGGCGTCGACCGTCAGCAGGTCCGCCTCCTCCCGCGTGGCGCCCAGCGCCTCGGCGGCTTCGGTGATCGGCCGGAGGGCGGCGGCGAGGCCGGCGTTCAGCCGCTCGTCCCGCTCGCGGCCCAGGCCCTTGGGCTTCATGCCGCCGCGAAACAGGTAGAAGCCCAGGTCGAGGTCGCGCGGGTTGCGGGCGTAGAAGTCGAAGAAGGCCAGTGCCGCCGCGCGCAGCCGCGCCGCCGGCGCGGTGGCGTGGGCGACCGCCGCGCCCACCGCGTCCCGCAGGCTGGCGAGCGAGGCCTGCAGCACCTCGGCGTAGATCGCCTCCTTGGATTCGAAGTGGAAGTAGAGGGCGGCGGGGGTGTAGCCGGCCTCCGCCGCGATGGCGCGCAGCGAGGCGCCGTCCAGCCCCTCGGCCTCGAACACCGTGCGCGCCGCCTCCAGGATCAGGCCGCGTTTCAGCTCCTTCACCGCCCGGGCCCGTCCCTGCCTGCGCTCCGCCGCCATGCGATCCCTGCTCCGAATACCGCTTGACGAATTTTCTAACACCGTTCAATTCTGTGAACAAGGAACAAAGCCACGGGAGGGACGCCCCATGCTGATGACCGCCGCCGACTACCGGGAGTCGCTGCGCGCCTACAGGCCGCGCGTGTTCGTCAACGGCGCCGCCGTGGACAGCGTGGCGGACGAGCCGCTGCTGGCCCCCGGCGTGAACGCCGTGGGCGTCACCTACGACTTCGCGCACAAGGCGGAGCACCGCCTGCTGATGACGGCGCGCCAGGGCACCTCGGGCAAGACCGTCAACCGCATGCTGCACATCGACGAGACGCCGGACGACCTGCTGCGCAAGCTGGAGGCGGTGCGGCTGGTGTGCAGGGCGTCGGGCTGCGCCCAGCGCTACCTGACGCACGACGCCTTCAACGGCATCTTCCAGGCCACGAAGCGGGCCGACGACGCGCGCGGCACCGACCTGCACCAGCGCTTCCTCGCCTACATGCACCGCGTGCAGGACGAGGATCTGACGCTGGGCATCGCCATGACCGACGCCAAGGGCGACCGCTCCAAGCGGCCCGGCGCGCAGGCGAACCCGGACGTCTACGTGCACATCAAGGAGCGGCGGCCGGACGGCATCGTCATCCGCGGCACCAAGGCCATCGTGACCGGCGCCCCCTACATGCACGAGTTCCTGGTCATGCCCTGCCGCACCATGACGGCGGAGGACGCGGACTTCGCCGTGTGCTGCGCCGTGCGGGCGGACGCGCCGGGCGTCACCATCGTGGCGCGCCCCGCCGGGCGGCCGGGGGAGGCGGGGGCCAGCTTCACCGGCCGCTACGGCCAGTCGACGGGCGTGGTCATCTTCGACGACGTGTTCGTGCCGTGGGACCGCGTGTTCATGGCCGGGGAGCATGAGGAGGCCGGCTTCCTCACCACCAGCTACGCCACCCACCACCGGCATTCCTGCATCGGCGCGCGGGCCGGCTTCGGCGACCTGCTGATCGGCGCGGGTGCCCTGATGATCGAGGCGAACGGCCTGGACCCCGACCGCCACGCCCACGTGCGCGACGCGATGGTGGAACTGATCACCATCACCGAGGGCTTCTACGCCTGCGGCGTCGCGGCCTCGGTCTACGCCACGCAGGACCCGGCCGGGAACGTCATGCCGGACGCCGTCTTCTCCAACATCGGCAAGTTGCTGCTGGCGACGAAGATCTACGACATGCACCGGATCGCGCACTACGTCTCCGGCGGCCTGATCGTAGCGCTGCCCGGCCCGGACGAGGACCACAATCCGGAGACCCAGGCGTCGCTGTCCGCCGTGCTGGCCGGCCGGCCGGACATTCCGGCCGCGCAGCGCATGGAGGTGGCGCGCTTCATCGAGGATCTGACGGTGTCGCACCAGGGCTCCTGGTACTCGGTCATCTCGCTGCACGGCGGCGGCTCGCCGGAGGCGATGAAGCGCGAGATCTGGCGCAACTACCCGGTCATGGAGAAGGTGGAACTGGTGGAGACCCTGCTGGACCGCGGCGTGGTGGACGAGGGACAGCGCGTGTCGAAGCAGCCGGGGCGCTGCTGCCCGACGGGGTGCGAGGTGCCGGATTCCGTTGAGGGGGTCGGTGCCAGGTGATTGCGTGTGTGTGCCCCCTCCCGCCCTCCGCTGGCGCTCCGGGCACCCTCCCCCTCTTCGAGGTGGAGGGTTGGTCGGCGCTCGGCGGCAGTTCCCTCTACCGCAAAGCGGGGGAGGGTTAGGGAGGGGGCAAAACGCTCACTCTCTGCCGACGCTTTCCGCCTCCAGGATCGCCCCCCGCACCGCGTCCGCATCCAGCGGCCGCTGGAAGTGCCCGATGTAGGGTGCCGCGCACGTCCGCTCGGCGATCAGGCGCAGCCCTGCGTCGTCCGGCGCCGCCCAGCCCAGGTCGGCGAGCCGCACCGGTAGGCCGAGGCTGGCGACGAAACCAGCGAACTCCGCGATCTCGTCCGCCGGGCGCTGCTCGGCGCAGAGTTGCACGATGGTGCCGTAGGCGACCATCTCGCCGTGCAGCGCGCCGGCCATGGCGGGAATCGCCGAGAAGCCGCGCAGCAGCGCGTGCGCCAGCGACAGGCCGCCACTCTCGAAGCCCAGGCCGCTCAGCAGGACCGTGGCCTCCACCACGGTTTCCACCGCCTCGGTGGTACGGTGCGCGGCGACGTCGGCCAGTGCCTCCGCGCCATGCCCGCGGATCACGTCGTAGCAGCGGTCGGCCAGCAGGCCGGCGGTGCGCGGCGGGCGGGTGCCGAAGAAGTTGCGGGCATCGGGGGCCACGGCGCACTGCCCGGCCTCGAACCGCTTGCTCAGCGCGTCGCCGATGCCGGCGCGGAAGAAGCGCACGGGGGCCTGCACCACGAAGTTCGTGTCGACCACCACGGCGTCGGGGTTGCGGCGCATCAGCTCGACCCCGGCCACCCGGTGCGCCTCGTCGTACAGCACGATCAGGCGACTGGTGGGGGAGTCGTTGGAGGCGATGGAGGGGGCCACCACCAGCGGTACGCCGCACGCCTTGGCGATGCCCTTGCTGGTGTCGATGGTCTTGCCGCCGCCCAGTGCGACGACGCTGTCGGCGCCGGCCGCGCGGAAGGTCGCCGCCAATTCGGCGATGGTGGCGGCGGTGCATTCGCCGGGGAAGTGCAGGGGGTGGACGGCGAGGCCGGCGGCTTGCAGACGCTGGGACAGGGGGCCGAGCAGCGCGTCGGACACCACCGCGTCGGCGACGATGGCGGGGGCGCGCACGCCGAATTCGGCCAGCAAGGCCGGGATCTCGGCCGAGGCGCCGGGGCCTTGCAGGTAGCGACCGGGGAAACCCATGGCGCGGATCGTCATGTGCGATCTCCCTGGCGGTCTGCGTGGCGGGCGAGGATGGCGTGCAACTCGTGGTTCAGGCCGGACAGGCGGGCCTGCGCCTCCTTGTAGACGGCGAACAGGTCGTCGTAGAGGGCGCGGTTGGCGGGGTTGGGCGCGTGCCGGGCGGCGACGTGCACGGTGCGGGCGACGGCGTCGGCGGCGTCGGCATAGATGCCGGTGCCGACGCCGGCCAGCAGGGCGGCGCCGAAGGAGGCGTCGGTGCAGGCCGGCAGCAGGATTTCGACACCCAGCACGTCGGCCACGGTCTGCCGCCACACCGCCGACTTGGCCCCGCCGCCGATGATGCGGGCCGACGCGATCGACAGCCCCTCCGCCGCGAAGCCGCCCATGCAGTCGCGCAGGCTGAAGGCGATGCCTTCATAAAGGGCGCGGACGAAGTCGCCGGCCGCGTGGCGCATGGTGACGCCCATGAAGTCGGCGCGCAGCAGCGGGTCCCAGTAGGGGGAGCGCTCGCCGTTCAGGTAGGGGTGGAAGATCATGCCGCCGCTGCCGGCCGGGCTGCGCGCGGCGGCCTCGTCCATGGCGGCGAAGGCGCTGCGGCCGTCGCGCTCCCAGCCCTGGAACAGCGTGTCGCGCAGCCAGCGGTGGGCCGAGGCGCAGCTGTTGGTGCCGGTGATGCTGTACCACTGGCCGGGCGTCACGTAGGGGTAGTTGATGACCGACCGGCTGGGGGCGACGGTGTCGCGGATGACGCTGACCGTGCCGGCGGTGGCGAGCTTCACCGTGGCGGCGCCGGGCGCCGCGGCACCGCCGCCGAACGCCTCCACCGCCGTGTCGGAGCTGCCGCAGACCACCGGCGTGCCGGCGCGCAGGCCGCACGCGGCGGCGGCCTCGGCGGTCACCGTGCCCACCACCGCGTCGGGGCGCACGGCAGGCGGCAGCTTGGCCGGGTCGAAGCCGGACAGTTCGACCAGCGTTTCCGACCACACGTTCCGCCGGATGTCCCACAGCAGCGTGCCCACCGCGTCGGTCACGTCGGTGGTCCAGTCGCCGGTGAGGCGGGAACGCAGCCAGTCCTTGGCGACGTAGAGACGGGTGGCGGCGCGCAGGCTCTCCGGCTCGTGCCGCGCCAGCCAGCGCAGCTGGCACAGCGTCCAGGTGGGGGAGGGGCGGTTGGCGCCGGTCTCGACGATGAAGGCGCCGTGCGCCTCGTCCAGTTCGCGGGATTCGGCGCCGCTGCGCTGGTCGCTCCACAGGATGGCCGGGCGCACCGGGCGGCCGTCGTCGTCGGTCAGCACGGGGGTGTGGGCGCCGGCGCTGAAGGAGATTGCGGCGACGGCGTCGGCCGGCACGCCGGCCTGTTCCAGCGCCGCCGGTACGGTGGCGCGCACGGCGTCCCACCAGTCGGCCGGGTCCTGCTCGGTCCAGCCGGGGTGCGGCTGGTGGGTGGTGAGGTCGCGCGAGGAGGCGCCCAGCACGCGGCCGTCCGGCGCCACCACCATCGACTTCAGGCTGCCGGCGCCGATGTCGATGCCCAGGAGGCAGGCGTCCTCACGCGGCATCGCTGGCCTCCACGCTCAGGCCGGCGGTGAAGGCGGCGATGTCGTCGGCGATGCGGTAGCCGTAGACGCAGCGCTCCTGGCAGACGCGCACGGCGTCCAGGTCGCGCAGGCTGCGCACCACGTCGGCGCGCGGCGGGAGGTGCCCGTGCGCGATGGCGTAGCAGAGGTAGGCCATGGCCGACGGCAGGCGGCTTTCCGGCGGGCCGGCGGTGGCGCCCAGCGCGCTGCGGCAGGGGTTGGGGCAGACGGCGCAGATGCGCAGGGGTTCGGGCAGCGGCGGCATGAAACGTCTCCCCGTCAGATGGCGAGCTTGCCGGGATTGAGCAGGTTGTCCGGGTCGATGGCGCGTTTGAGCGCGCGCAGCAGGTCCATCCCGGCGTTCAGCTCCGTCTCCAGCCACGGGTTGCGCAGGAAGCCGGAGCCGTGGTGGTGGCTGATCGACACGCCGCGTTCCAGGCACAGGGTCTGCACCGTGTCCCACAACGCCTCGTGCAGGCGGTAGCCCTGCTCGGACGGCATCGGCGGCAGGCGCAGCGTCATGTACTGGCAGGCCCCTTCCGGATAGGTGTGCGACCAGTGGGCGGCGAAGTAGACCTCCGGGTGCACGGCGCGCACGGCGGCGGCCATGTCGTCGTACAGCGTGTCGAGTGCCCGCCAGGGGGCGGTGACCTCGATGGTGTCCATGTAGCGCCCGGCCGCCTGGTGCTGCGGCGAATAGGACTGGTAGCGCACGGATGTCCACGCCTCGTACGCCGCGTCGCCCAGGCGCACGCCGCCGTTGGCGGTGACGTGTTCCAGCGCCACGTCGCGTTCCGCCTCGGCCAGCCGGCGCGGGCCGGAGAAGGCGAGGATGCACAGGAACGGGTGTGCGGGCGGCAGCGGTTCCCCGGCCGCGCGGTGGGCACTCTCCGTGGCGTCGTACAGGCGCGTCATCAGCGGGCGCACCTCGTCCTGCAGCATCCCGCGCAACGCCGCGAAGGCGGCGGGCAGGGTGGGGAAGGCGACCACCGCCGGCTCGGTGTAGGCGGGCAGGCGCCAGACGCGCAGGGTCAGGCGGGTGATGATGCCCAGCGTGCCCTCGCTGCCGATCAGCAAGTCCTTGATGCTGGGGCCGACGGCGCGCCGCGCGGCGGGCAGCACGTCCAGCACCTCCCCATCCGGCAGCACGGCGCGCAGGCCGATGACGATGTCCTCGATCTTGCCGTAGCGCGCCGACACCTGCCCGGCCCCCCGGCAGGCGGCCCAGCCGCCGACCGTGGACATGTGCAGCGACTGCGGCAGGTGGCCGGAGGTGTAGCCGCGGGCGTTCAGTTCCTCTTCAAAAGCACCGCCGTTGGTGCCGGCCTCCACCGTCACCGTGCCGTCGACCTCGTCCAGGTCCACGATGCCGGACAGCCGCTTGGTGTCGACCACCAGTTCGCCGTGCAGCGGCACCGCCCCGCCCAGCACGCCGGACCCGGCGCCGTAGGGGACCAGGGCCACCTTGCGCGCCCGCGCCCAGCGCACCACCGCCTGCACCTCCGCCTCGCTGCCCGGCCGCGCGATGGCGATCGGCAGCGTGCCCGGCAGCCGGCCGTCGCGGAAGCGGAAGGTGCTGTAGGGCGCGCGGTCGCGGGCGTAGGCGATGCGGTCGGGCAGCGAGGACAGCACGTGCGCGGGGCCGCCGGCGGCAGCCTCCAGCTCGCGCAGCCAGTCGTCGGGCGCGGTCGCGGCCTCGATGCCGTCTTTCAGAAGCGTGGGCAAGGTCGTCTCCTCCTCCTGTCGCCGCGCATCGTGGCGCAGGCAATCGTTTGTCCAAGTGGGGCGATCAGCCCCGCGGCGGGGCGCAGGAGCCCCGCTCGATGAGTCCCTCGGGAGCCAGGCGGCGTTCCAGGCGCCGTGGCTGCCCGTCGATCTGCCCCTCGATCTGCCCCACGATCTGATCGATCACCGCGTCCACCGCGTCCGCACCCATCGCCTCGGTGGGGAAGCGCACAGTGGTCAGCGGCGGCGTCACCATCTCCGCCACCGGCGCGTCGTGCAGTGCTATGACGGACACATCCTCCGGCACCCGCCGGCCGGCGTCCGCCAGGGTGCGGAGCGCGCCGATGCCGCTCAACAGCGTGGTGGCGAAGACCGCCGTCATACCGGCGTTCAGCAGCGTTGCCATGGCCACCCGCCCGCCCTCGAAGCTGTACTCGGCCGGCACCACCAGCCGCGCCTCCGGCGCCACGCCGGCCTCGCGGAGTGCCCGCTCGTACCCCTCGCGGCGGCGGATGGCGTTGTAGCGGCCGTGCGGGCCGGCGATGTGGGCGATGCGCCGGTGCCCCAGGCGCAGCAGGTGCGCGGTGGCGAGGTGCGCGCCGGCCTCGTCGTCGGCGGAGACGAAGTTCGGCACGCCCGGCGCCTCGCGGTTCACCAGGACGCAGGGCAGACCCAGGCGTTCGAAGAACTGGTGCGCGTCGCCGGCCATCATCAGCGTGGCGATCACCACGCCGTCGACGCGGATGGAGCGGACCAGATGCTCCAGCCGCTCGCGCTCCTGTGCGGCGTCGCGCACGTGGTAGGTGACCAGCGCGAAGCCGCGCGCGGCGGCCGCCCGCTCCGCCCCTTGCGCGATCTGCTGGAACACGGGGTTGTCCAGCTGCGGCACCACCAGCGCCAGGCAGTCGGTGCGCTGGGTGCGCAGGCCGCGCGCCAGCGGGTTGGGGGAGTAGCCCAGGTCGCGCGCCACCTGCTCGATCCGCTCGCGCGTCTCCGGCCGGACGTTGGCGCCCGACGCGCCGCGCAGCACGCGCGACACGACGGAGCTGTCCACCTCGGCCAAGCGGGCGACGTCGCGCAGGGTTGGCGGGCGCTGGGTGGGCGGCCGCTGGGGGCGGGGTTCGGTCATCCCTTGACGGCTCCGGCGCTCAGGCCCTGGATGAAGTAGCGGGACAGGAAGGTGAACATGACGAAGAGCGGCAGCGCGATCAACGTCGCCCCCGCCATCGCCTCGCCCCAGCGCATGTCGAAGGCGCCGATCATGGAGGCCAGACCCACCGGCAGCGTCTTCTGCGCGTCCGACGACACCAGCACCAGCGCGTAGGCGTAGTCGGTCCAGGACAGCAGGAAGGAGAACACCGCCACCGTCACCACGCCGGGCAGCGACAGCGGCAGCACCACGCGCAGGAAGGCGCCCAGGCGGCTGCAGCCGTCGACCATCGCCGCCTCCTCCAGGTCAAAGGGCATCGCCTTGAAGTAGCCCCACAGCAGCCAGACACCCAACGGCAGCGTCAGCGTGCAGTGGGCGATGGCCAGCGCCAGCAGGCTGTCCGATATGCCCAGCCAGACGAAGATGCCGTACAGCGGGATCGCCAGCAGCAGCGGCGGCAGCATGTAGACGTAGAGCATCGTCATGACGATCAGCGTCTTGAACGGGATGCGCAGCCGCGTCAGCGCGTAGGCGATCATGGTGGAGCAGACGATGGTGATGACGACGACCGCCGACGCCACCAGGATCGAGTTGCGGAACTGCGTGGGATAGTCGGTCAGCGTCAGCAGCACCTCGTAGGATTCCAGCGAGAACGGGCCGGGCGCCAGGGTAGGCACCTGGAACAGCGCGTTGGGATCGCGCAGGCTGGAGATCACCATCCAGTAGATCGGGAAGGCGGAGTAGGCGACGATCGCCAGCGCGGCGAACCCCAGCCCGGTGCGGCGCAGCCCCTGCCGCGCCCGCCGCGACAGCCCGGCGGAGCGCCGGTCCTCCCGCGCCTCCGCGCGTATGTCCGTAGCGGTCTGGCTCATCGGCGGTCCTCCAGCGGGAACAGGCGGAAGTAGATCAGCACCAGCACCGACAGCAGCAGGAAGGAGATGCTGGCCACCGCCGCTCCGCCGCCCACGTCGAACAGCGAAAAGGCGCGCTTGTAGGCCAGGATCGGCAGGTGCTCCGTGGCACCCAGCGGGCCGCCCTTGGTCATCAGCCAGATGATGTCGAACTTGTTGAACATCCAAATGCCGCGCAGCAGGACCACCACCGTCAGCACCGGCGCCAGCTGCGGCAGGGTGACGTGCCGGAAGCGGTTCCAGGCGCCGGCCCCGTCCACCTTGGCGGCGTCGTACAGCGACTGCGGGATCGACTGCAGCCCGGCCAGCACGCACACCGTGACGAACGGCGTCCACAGCCACACCGACATGGCGATGGTGGAGGCCATGGCCGCCACCGGATCCTCGAACCAGGGGATGGTGCCGAGGCCCACCTCGCGCGCCAGCACGGTGAGGATGCCGACCGACCCGTCCATCATCCACTGGAAGGTCAGCGCCACCACCACGGTCGGCAGCAGGTAGGGCAGCACCACGAAGCCGCGCGCCAGCCGCCGGCCGGGGAAATGCTCGTTCAGCACCAGCGCGAAGGCGATGCCCAGCACCACCTGCAGGACGATGGAGGTGCCGGCGTAGATCAGCCCGTTGCCCATGGCGTGCCAGAACGCCGGGTCGGCCAGGATGCGCGCGTAGTTCTCGAACCCCACCCACCGGGGCGCTGCGATGAAGCTGTTCGCCTGGTGCAGGCTGAGCCACAGCGCGTGCACCGCCGGCACCACGATGAACGCCCCCGTGACCAGAAGGCCCAAGGCGAAGAACAGGTAGATGAGCCAGTCGAACTGCGAACGCATGCCACCCACTCCAAGCGCCCGTAGGTTGGGTTGAGCGCCAGCGAAAACCCAACGGCCTGCGCAATGCTGCCGCGTTGGGTTTTCGCCTTCGGCTCAACCCAACCTACGGTCCTTCCTTACGCCACCAGCTTCCGCATGCGCTCCGCCGCGTCGGCGACGCATTGCTCGGACGGGGTGCCCTTCAGCACCTTGCTTTGCAGCATCTCCGGCAGGATCCAGCTTTCAAAGATCTTGGCCGGGCGCATGTCGGGCGCCGGCCCTTCGGTGTCGATGGAGCGGATGACGATGTTCGGGTCGTCCAGGTAGCGCTGCATCTCCTTCACCGCACCCGCGTGCTTCTCGATCAGCGGGTGGGCGCGCCAGCGCGCGTCCTCGTAGATGTCCAGGCGCGGCGGCTGGAAGTGCAGCGGGGCGGAGTGCAGGAAGTTGATGTAGTGGGCGTCGCCGAACCACTCCATGAAGCGCACGGCCTCTTCCGCCAGCGGCGTCTTGCCGACCACCCAGCCGTCGTAGCCGTGGTTGACGGCGCTCTTCACGCCCGCATCGTCGGGGTAGGGCATCATGCCGTACTTGTCGGCCAGGGTGGGCGCCCGCTGCTCCAGGTACTCGATCAGGCGGCCGGCGTAGGGGGCGTGCGCCGCCTGCTCCGACCCGAAGTGTGCCAGCACGTTGCCGAAGGTGATCTGGCTGAGGCCCGGCGGCATGGTCTTGTACAGCTCGCCGAAGAAATCCAGGAACTTGGCCGTCTTCTGCCGCGATTCCGGGCTGTCGAAGGTGAGGTTCCACTTGTCGTCGAACAGCCCGACGCCGGACGCCCAGAGGTAGCCCAGGCTCATCCAGTTGGTGGCGTCGTTGCTGCCGATGGGCGTGGTCATGCCGAAGCGCGGGTTGGCGCCCGAGGTCATGGTCTTGCGGCTGTTCTCCAGGAACTGGTCCCAGGTCTTCGCCGGTTCCAGCTTCAGCTGGTCGTACAGGTCCTTGCGGTAATACAGCCAGCAGAGATTGTAGTCGTACATGTACCAGTAGTGCTGGCCGTTGATGGGGAACAGGATGCGCTTGCCCCACTTGTACTTGTTGACCAGGTCGGTGATGGGGGTGAGCTGCCCCTCGTTGGCCAGCGACAGGACGTGCGCCACGAAGATCAGCGTGCCGATGTCGTACGGCTTGCCGCCGCGGATGGCGGACACCATGCGGGTGTAGGCGTCGCCCACCGGAACCGTGTCGATGGTGATCTTCACCCGCCGTTCGCGCTCGTACTGCGCGGCGGCAACGCGGAGAGCGCGGACGGAATCCACCGCCGGCTCGGCGTTCAGGAAACGCAGCTCGTGCACCTGGGCGTGCACGGCGGGGGCGGGCAGGCTGGACGCCGCGGCGGCGACCGCCGCCCCGCCGGTGGTGGCCAGGAACCGGCGGCGTGTCAGGGAACCGTCGAACCCTCGCTTGCTCATGGTTTCTCCTCCCTTCCTTTTGGTTATCCGGCCTGCCGTTTTCGGCTCTTTCAGTGCGGACGCAGGGCGAGGCCGGTGCCCGCGTCGAAGAGGTGGATGCGTTCCGGCGCCACGCGCAGCGCCAGGGGCTGGCCGGCGGCAAGGCGGTCGTCGCGCGGCAGCACGGCGCGCAGCTCGGCCCCGTCCAGGCGCAGCAGGACCAGCGTCTGGCTGCCCATCTGCTCGACCAGCACCACCATGCCGGACAGTCCGCCGGACAGGCCCGCCTCCAGGTGTTCGGGGCGGATGCCCAGGGTGACGCGGTCGCCCGGCGTGGCGCGTTCGGCGCCCGGGCAGCCAGCCAGCGGCAGGCGCACGCCGCCGGCGCGGAACTCCGGCCCCTCCGGCGAGGCGGCCAGCTCGCCGTCCACGAAGTTCATCTCGGGCGAGCCGATGAAGCCGGCGACGAAGCGGTTGGCCGGCCGGTCGTACACCTCCAAGGGTGCGCCCAGCTGCTGCACGCGTCCGTCCTTCATCACGCAGATGCGCGAGCCCAGCGTCATCGCCTCCACCTGGTCATGCGTGACGTAGACCATGGAGGTGCCGACCTCGGCGTGCAGGCGCGCGATCTCCTCGCGCATGTGCACGCGCAGCTTGGCGTCCAGGTTCGACAGCGGCTCGTCCAGCAGGAAGACGTCCGGCTCGCGCACCAGGGCGCGGCCCAGCGCCACGCGCTGCATCTGCCCGCCGCTCAGCTGGCGCGGCTTGCGGCCCAGCAGGTCGGTCAGGCCCAGCATGGCGGCGGCACGGCGCACGCGCGCCTCGATCTCCGCCCGGCCGGCGCCGCGCATGCGCAGGCCGAAGGCCAAGTTGTCGTAGACCGACTTGTGCGGGTACAGCGCGTAGTTCTGGAACACCATGGCGACGTTGCGGTCCTTGGGCTCCAGCTCCGTCACCCGGCGGCCGCCGATCAGGATGTCGCCGCCGCTGGCCGGCTCCAGTCCGGCGATCATGCGCAGCGTCGTCGACTTGCCGCAGCCGGACGGGCCGACGAAGACCATCAGCTCGCCGTCCTCGATGCGCATCGACACGGAATCGACGACGACCAGGCCGCCGAACGCCTTGCGCAGGCTCTCCAGCACCACCGAAGCCATGCGCCTACCCCTGCGGCCGGAGGGAGGCCGGGCGGCGCGCGGGCGGAATCCGGGTGTCGGGCGTCTCAGGCATGCTGTTCCCTCCCAGGAACCGTTCTTGGTGCGCGGCATGGTTTCGCCGTCGCCGTTGATTGCGCCAAGACAATCGTTTGTCTGTGCGTGTACATACGATGATAGGGCGGCACCGGTTTGTCAACGGGGGAGGCGGAGTGGTTTTTTAGGGCACCGGGCCGGGGCGGCGGGGGCCGGGGCGCGGCACCTCCTTGCCGGCGCGCACGCAGGCGATGCCCTCGGCCTGAAGGATAAGGCGGGCTTCCTCAAGGTCCTCCCACGGAGTGCAGCCGATTTCGGTGTCGGATTCGCGCCGCACGTCGAACTGCTGGTCCAGCAGCGCCGCGACCGCGCGCTCGCACGCGTCCCGCGATTCGAACCTCAGCACCGGAACCGTCAACGCCGCCATGCCCACTTTCCTCTATCCTGCGAAGGCGGCGTTATAGCTGCCATGACGGCCGGGGGCGAGCGCCACCCTTCCCCGTGGCACAGGCATCGGCTAAGACCCCGGCGAACGGACGGAGGCGGACGATGAACGCGATTCGCACGGCGGCGGTGGGCCTAGCTCTGATTCTGGGGGCCCTGATCCTGGGGATGGCGGCAAGCGCCGTGGCCCTGGACGCGGCGGCCCAGACGGTCGGCCCGCCCATCTCGCTGCGCCCGCCGCAGAGTCCGGCACCCGCCCCGGCGCCGGCGGCGCCCTCCATCACGGCGACGCCGCTGCCACCGCCCGCCCCGGCGCAGCCGCCGGCTCCCCCGCCGATGGTGGCGCCGGCCCCGAACCCGGCTCCGAACCCGGTCGCAGCCCCGGCCGCGCCGCCTCCGCCGCCCGCGGCAACGGCGGAGGATGTCGTGCGCGCCTTCTACGCCGCGGCAGCAGCGGCCGACGGCGCGCGGGCCAACACCTATCTGGTGGCCGAGAAGCGCAACCAGGGACCGTATGAGGCCCGCGCCATGGGTGACTTCTATGGCGGCATGTCCGAGCCGCTGCGCCTGCTTGACGCCAAAGAGATCATGCAGGGGCTGGTGCGGGTGCGCTATCATTACGTGCACCGCTCCGGCCGGCGCTGCGACGGCACCGCCGACGTCATCGTCGTGCCGTCCGAGGGCCGGCTGCTGATCGAACGGATCCGCGCGTTCAACGGGTGTTGATTGGGGCGGGTGTTGATAGGGCTGGGAGAGGCCAAGCGCATGTTGGAAGGGACGGCCGCCGCCATGGACGCCACCATGGACGCCGTGGACACGCTGCTGCGCGCCGTGGAGACGATGACCGTCGCCGGCGCCCCGCCCTGGGACGTCGACCTGCTGCACAAGGCGCTGCTCATCGCCCGCGCCACCGAACTGCCGGAAGACCTGGAGCGCGCCGACCTCGCCTACAAGACCTTGTCGCGCGACAGCCGCGCGCGCCTCGCCGCGCACGCGGCCACGCTTGCAAAGCGCCATGCCGCTTCCCATCTCCGCCCTTCGGCCAAGGACGCGCGCCCGGCCGGCGGCATCGTCGGCTTCTTCGCCTCGCTGACCGGCCGCCCCGTGACGGGCAGCGGCCAGACGGCCAAGGACCGGCTGCTGCGCGAGCTGACGGGCCGGCCCACCGGCGGGCGCTGAGGGCCGGGACCGAAAGTTTCCGGACCGGCGCGAAATTCGACAGAAGAAAATGCTTGCGTCGAGGGGGCGAGGGCGACTACAAACCGCCTCCCGATGCGGTGGCCGCCGAAGACAAACGGCGACACACGGTGGGAACAAGGAAGATCAATCCTTGGCTTGAAGAGTGGCGATGACCTCGCTCCTCAGAAAAGCGAAAAGAGATCAAAAAGTACTTGACCGGTTGATTGTCGCTGATTATACAGCGCCCCTCAATCGGACGCGGCGCCGGAGACGGTTCGGAACTGGCGCCCACGGATCTTTGACAATCGCATATCGTGTTGTGAGAAGGGATGCGCAGGCGGCGAGACCTGCGGTTGGGGTCCTCCGGTAGAGAGGGGCCTGG